>ERZ1106969.389-NODE-389-length-47276-cov-6.585396_pt1 | contig 47276 bp, 79 predicted proteins | sample MGYA00403685_ERZ1106969 | MGnify/ENA primary metagenome ERZ1106969 (study PRJEB35170, sample SAMEA104062416) | human gut metagenome | biome: human gut; feature: human-associated habitat; material: faeces | place: Denmark | collected 2012-05-18 ... | reverse complement strand
ACTCCCACACTATTTACTAATCTTTCATTACTTAACTTCAAAATAATCACTCCTAACATTCTATTAAACTAAATTTAAGTCCCTTCCATAGTATTCCGGAACTTGTATTAATACTTTTCACAGTTCTATCACCTGCATACATTGTACAAGTAATAATTCCTTTTTGTGGATCTAAAAACTCTACTGTAACTTCTTCTGGAGATACTGCATTAAGTATCTTCTTACATTCTGTATCTGTTAATATTCCCCACTCTAAAGGTAACTTTCTTTTAGTTGCTATTCTATCTCTATATAATCTACCATTTGCATTTCTACTTGTCTTATTGCTATCCATATCACTTATAGTAGGCTCATATGGTAAAGGAGTAGGCATTTCTACTCCATTTATTTTTAAGTAAGACATAACACCAACTCCTTATATATTTATTAAACATTCTCCACCATTCATTTTGGTTATCTTATTTATACTATCTATTAGAACTCTAGCAAATTCTAAATCTCCAATCTTAAGTATTATATTTATAGCTCTATCTTTATCACTGTCAGATATATTTGCTCCACCTAGTCTTTCCATAAGTTTAGCAGCTAACAAATCTAATCCTTGTGTATTATTTTCTAGTGGTACTACAGCTTCTTTACCAGCTTCACCAACCATTGCAAGAGTAGGATTATCTATAATACCACCTTTAGCTAGATAAGGTATTTTACCTATATTAAATCCCCATCCTCCAACAGTACCAAAGAAAGGTATATCTATAGATGGTAATTTTATTTTATTAAGTCCACTTATTGCGGCGTTAATTAATCCTATAACTCCATTTAAAGGTGCTTTTACAAGGGCTTGTAAGCCATTCATTATACCACCGAAAATGTTTTGAACTCCTTGCCAAGCTCTCTTCCAATTACCAGTAAACACTCCAGCTATAAAATCTATAATTCCACCAAAAATCCTTTTAACAGAATCAAATACATTCCTTATATTAGCTAAGTAAGAATTAATTATATCCCCTAAAAATCCAAACTTTTGAGACCAATCTGTAACAAATACATTACCTAACCATTCTTTAAACTGGTTAAACTTTTCCTTTATAGAATCCCATACCTCAATAGCTTTTGCTTTAACTACATCCCAATGCTTATATAATATAATACCTATAGCTATTACTGTACCTATTGCTAAAGTAATCATTCCTGTTTTAGTTTTTAGAAAATCAAAAGCTGTTCCTAAAGCTGTTGTTGCTACTGATGCAATACCACTTACAACACTCCATGCTCCCATGGCAAGTGTCCCTATATTGGTAGCTAAACTAACTGCTCCCCACGCTAAAGCGAAACTTCCTAATACTAGTGTAAAATCTTCTACAAAAGGTTTATGTTCACTAATCCAATTTCCTATTCTATCAAGAATACTAGCTAATCCATTCAATACTGATACTATAACTCCACCTGTCCAACTTGCTATAGGTTGTAAGAATTTATCCCATAGCCAAGCTCCTAAATCCATAAAAACTTCTAGTATAGGATTAAGCACTCTTAATGCTCCTGATAACAAATTAAAGAATGCTGGCAATGCATCTTCAATAGTCCATTTTGTAAGTGGTTTAAGAATTTTATCCATAAACCATTTCAGTGATTTTGCCAAGTTATTTACTATAGGGGTTACAGAACTCTTTAAATTTTTAAAAGAGTTTATAAGTGGTGTAAAACTAATATCACTAAAATATGCTTTAATTCTATCGACTAAACCCTTCATAGCACTATCAACAGCGCTTGTATCTACTGGTGGTGCTACTAATTGTGGTATTTTATTATTTGCTCCTCCACCTGCTATATTTGCATTAGTTGCACCTAGAGTATTAATCTCATCAATCGCAGCAAGTCCTTTAACATCTTTAGCTGCTTTCTTTGCACTATCTCCATAAGCACCCATAGCTACTTTTGCATCTATAAGTTGTTGTGTTGCCTGGTAACTCTGTTGATATGTTTTACCAAATATAGCACTTATAAAACTAGCTATATATGTAGTTGCTTTTGCTAGTGCTGCCATTAATGTATTAAGAGCAGGGAGTATAGCTTGTAAAATAGGAGTAAATGCAACCATCATATTAGTCTTAATTTGATTAAAACTATTAGCAAATTGTTGATTAGTCATTAAACCTTGTCCTATTGCTGTTGCTAATGCTGTTAATCCTCTTAGAACTAAAGGAAAAACTATCCCCCAAGTAAACATAGATCTAACTATTATTCCTATATTACTTCTATGTTGACTTAAAGCCCTGTTAGTTTTATTTGTACTATTTCCAAATAGCTTAAAAGAATTTGTTGCTTTCTTTGCAGCACTATCTATAGCATTTATACTATTGCTTGTACTTTTAGCACTATTACTAGCCTTTGCAAATTTAGCATCTAAATCATTTAACTTAAATCCTAATTTATCAGAAGTCGCTATAAGCTTATTTATATTAGCTTCTGTTTTAAGGATTTGTTCTTGGAGTTTATTCTTTCTTGTAGGGTTAAAGCAAGTACTATATTCTTCTCTTAATTGACTTAACTTTGCTCTTTGTTGCTCTATTCTTGCATTTGTATTATCTAAAGACCTAGATACATTTTCTATTTGTGCTGTTAACATACTCATGTCTACTGGTGGTCCTCTACTACTTATTGTAGAGCTGATGTCTGCTGTTTTAGGCATAGATATATTGGGTGGTTTAGGGAAGTTAAAGTTGGGTAATTTAAAGTTCTTAAAACTATTAAATACAGCTTGCATAGTATTTTTAATTTTCCCCATTGAACTCTTCAAACTATTGTTAATAGAATTGCTAATATTATCTACACTCTTTTTCGCAATCTTATCTACATTTCCAAGAGCTCCCTTTATTCCACTATTAAGACTAGTCTTTAGATTTTTACCTATTAGATTAGCTACTGTACTTACTTGTTTGCTAATATCACTTTGTATCTCTAAATCAAGACTAATCTTTCCTACACTCTCACTCATACTATCCCTCCTTTTAATACATAATAAAAACACCTAGCATAAAACTAAGTGTTTAATAAAAATAATCTTATTTACTTTTTCCTGGTTTAAACTTATGGCCACAATTTAAGCATGTAACAACTATTTTGCTAGAACCAATAAGTCCTGTTGTAACCTTCCATCCTCTTTTTTCTGCATGTATACTAGTACTATGACATTTAGGGCAATATGGTATTCCTTTTCTATCTAATTCTGCTAATCTTGCCTTTTTTTCTTCTTTAATCTGATTTTTATTATCTAAATCTTTTTGAGCCTCTCTTTTCATTTGTTCAAAATATCCAACCTTATCCTTTTCGTTTATCTTTAAAGTAGATTCAGGATTGTCTAAATAACTTGATATTCCTTTTACAACTTCTTCAACAATATCGTTATAAGATGAATCAAAAGATATATTTTCTTTTTTTAATTCTCTATCATCAGTATATTCTATAAAGAGTTTACCAACTCTCTTTAATTGTCCTTCTTCATAGTTTATACTATCAATACTCTCTACAGAAAACTGTATATCTTTTCCTATAGCTTTCTTTATAGTTATAACATTACCATCTATGGTAACTTTCTTTCCAGTTCCTTTTATTAAAATAGATCCCACTCTTATCCCTCCAATTAACAATTGTGTTAATTAAAGTATATATTATCCAAAAGCTTTTGCAAATATTTCTTGTACCTTTTTTATCTCTTCTTCCTTATCTGCATCAGACATATCCCTTATAGGATTAACTCTATTTCTCCACTCGTTTCTAATTCTATGTTGTTCTTCAGTGAAATTTTTAAGCATTTCTTTATCTTCTTCACTTCTAATGCTTACTATTTGACCTAGTGGCGTTTTAGGCATAATTCCTATAAGCAAAGTTTGAAATTCACTCCAAGACATTTCTGGTTCATTTCTTAATCTAATACCATATTGCATTGCAAAACTTGCTTCTATTAAGTCCCAATCTTCAAATATGTCATACCACTTATTTTCTGGGCTTCTTTTTTTCCTTCTTTGCTTCTGCTTCTATCTCTTCTATGTCTACATCACCTATAGCTGCCATTATCGCATTTATAATTAAGTTATAACTAGGCATACTTAAACCTAAACTTTCAATATACTCAAAAGCTTCTTTTCCTAATCCTATTTTAATTATATTCTCTAATCTTTCACTTTCTTTTACTTTATTATCATCCATTAAAGCCATTAATTTGAAAGCAGCAGCTTTACTATTATTTATTTTAAACTCATGATCTGCATCAATCTTTACTACTGGTTTTTTATTTCCATTTTCTAATCTACTAATAATATCATAAACTCTTGCCATTTATATCTTCCTTTCTTTTAATAAAATAGTGCCACTAGAATTAACTAGTAGCACTTAATCTTTATGCTGGTAAACTTGGTGCTGGTGTTAATGTTGGTTTTCCATCTCCAATCATTTCAAATTCAAGTGGCGCAACATTAGTTGAATCAGCTCCACCAATATTTTTAACATTTATTACACAATTAAATGCTAATTTTGAGCCATCAGGAAACTCTATTTCTCCCTTGGTAGAACAATCTAACCCATCCTTCCAAGCTATATCTGCTACATAATCGTTACCTTTATCTCCTACACATCTTTTTCCATTAAGACCTATTGTAAATTTCTTACCGGTCATTAAACTATTAGACCATCCAGCTTCACTCATGGTTGTCCATTCCTCTACTGTACCATCAATTGAAAGTGAGAAAGTTTCCATTTGTGCAATTGATACCATATCTTCTTCTGTACTTGCTTTTCCTTTAGTTCCAATCTTAAAAATAAGATTATAAACTGGAAATACTCCACTAAAAGCCATATTCTATTACCTACCTTTCTTATATTCTATTTCTGGTGAAAATATTTTTACTTGAATATATTTTTGATCATTATCAATAGTTTTATTGTCTACCAATGAGTATCCTAAACACTTCTTTATTTGTACTCCATTTATAATTAAAGTACTCCCACCAAATTCATTTTCTATTATTTCAATTTTATCCTTTTCCAAGATGCATCACCTTTCAAAGTAAATTATTGTTTCTATTACATATTCAATAACACCTTCACTGTCAGTACCTACGTAAATAGGGCTATCGGTTCTCATCTTAAATAATTTGACACTCTTACCTCCGATTAAACCACTCTGACCAAATAAAGCATTATAAACTTCTTGTGCTTTTTTCTCTGCTTCATCAGAGTTCTTTCCCCAATGTACTAATATAGAAATAGCCTTAGTAGTATAGCTTGTATTCTGTAAACCACCTATAGCTATTCTAGGAGCAGGACCAGTAGTATTATAAATAGTAATACTCTGTTCCTTATCTCCTACTTTATTTAAGTACCATTGAGGGCTTTCTACTTTAGTTTTTAAATATTCTCTTATCTCACTTAATAACATTAATGTATCAGCCCCTTACTTAGCATCTTAAAGAATTTAGAATAAGTATCTTTAATAAACTCTTTCTTTTCTCCATACAAGTAATCATCCATCCACTTACCTTTAGCATTAGGGTTCTTATCATGTCTAAAGTTATACTCTGGATGCCAGTAAAGTCTACGTGCATATGGAGTATCAAAGACAATTCTTGCTATAGAGTTCATTAATTCGGACTTATCTACAAAAGAACCATCACCCTCTAATGTTCCTGTATCCTTAGGAACAACTTGACTAATTCTTATATCAGATAATACTGCATCTGCTGTCATTTCTAATGCTTTTTTATGTGCTTCAATTAGCTTGTTTATCTTAGCATTATCTATCTTTACAGATACTCTAATTCCCATTACTGTAAGTTAAGCTCCGTACTAAATACTGTTCCATCTGGATTTAAAGGTCTTTCTATAGAGTAAATCTTTTTCTTTATTTTATTTACTATTACATAACCTTCAAATGGTCCATTATAAATAGATCCTTCTATGACAGCTTTACCACTAAGCGTAATTAATTGCCTTTCAGCATTAAGCACTTGCCTTGATTTATCTGTATAGATGCATTTACCTTCAAAGAGTTTCTTTTCTTCATAATCTCCATCTGCATTAGTTCCTTCAATCCACACTTCTATAAATGTGTTGGCCAAGAATTTAGGAAATGGTAATTTTAATCCCATAACTATAACCTCCTACAAGTTAATCCAGTTTGCTTAAGGTAGTTTAATACCTCTTGTCTAGTGGTTATGCCATTAACCTTCTCCGCGTTAAAGCTAACAGATGTACTACCAGCACTAAAGCCACTTAAAGGCATATTAATGTATTCTCCATACTGCTCTATAAATTCAGCATGGATACATACAGCCTTTTTCACCTTATCCTTTTGGAACTCTGTAAGGTTATCAAAACCAATTCCTACTATCCTGTTATAAGTGAGTGTATCAATTTGATCACTTGCTCTTTCAAGTTTATTTACTATGTGCTCCTCTGGAAGGATTACCCCTCCAAAGGATTCTTTATAATATGTCTTGTCTACATAAGACATTTAATCACATCCTTAATAAGAAAAGAGAGCACTATTCAGCACTCTCTGCATTCTTAATTTTCTTAAGTATGCCATCTCTACTAGTTGCATTACCTATATCTATGCCTTTTTCTTCAGCATAAAGCTTTAACTCATCTAAAGTCATTTCTTTTAGATATGAAGCATCATCTGTTGAAGTTTCTTCTTTCTTATCTAATCCATTACTTTCTTCTTCGACTACTTCATATCCATGATTCTTAAACCATTCTATTAGATATGGATTCTTAGTATATCCTTCCCCATTACAAAAAGCTACACTAGCAGATATTCCAGTGTAGCTTTTATTAGGTGCTAAAATCTTGGCCATAAAATGCCTCCTATTCTGTTATTCTAATATCAAAAGTTGTTGTCCTTCCCTCAACAGTTATAGTCAAAGTTTGTTTTTCTGTTGCAACACTACTATTAAATCCAGTAATATTACTTTTTGTTACCTCCAAAACTTTCTTTGATCCTCCGCTATAAGTTCCTGTAACAACCAATCCCGCCAAATCCAATTCCTCGCCTATGTTATAAGTTAATTTTGTTGCTGGAGTTGTAATTTTAATCTTCAACAACAAAAGCTTATTAATACTTTCTAACTTATCAGGCATTATTGAACCATGCCTTACTGATAAAGATTGTACTTCATATCCTGTACGATCGCTATCAAGATTATCTTGCATAGGTGTTCCATTCCTTACCCCTACATAATACCCATTAATGTACTTTTCACCAGTATTAGAATCAGTATAATCTTTATACTCCATTCTAAATCACCTACTTAACTTTAATATCTCTGAATACAGCTGCAGCTTTTGATGTCTTAAGTGCAATAGCTGCTAACATTTCTACTTCACCAGTCTTAACCGCACCAGAAGTAGAGAAATCTGGTAACCAAGTTTGTATTGGTGCAACTCCTGCCATTGATACACCGTGTAGTCCATCTAAGCCTAATCTAGCAGCGTAAATAGATGTTGTTCCTTTACTGTTATCAGTACCAATTACATCATCATTAGTACCAGCTTTAGCTCCTAAGTCAACAAACGGAATATTTCCGTATGATTCAACTTGTGTTCCCCAATCAGTCTTTGTAACTTGATACATAGAAGCTCTTCTTGCACAAGCTCTTAATTTAGCAGCCATTTTTGAGTTCATACCTAAGAATGAAGCAGGTCCATCTAATCCAGCTAAAAACTCATCAATCATATCTAGAAAATACATATAATTTTCAGTAACTTTTGCACTTGTAGATAAATCAATTATGTTTGAGCCACCTGCATTATATTCTGTAGATGATCCAGTTAAAGCCTTGTCTAGTCCATCAAACGCTTTTTCATTTTTTGCACTATCTCCATTAATGAAAGTATCATTGAATAAAGCTTGTGCTGCTTTAATTTTTTGAGACTGTTGTAATTCAACCTCTGATACAATACCTCCCATATTAGCAATAACTCTATCAACTTGATAGCTTCCTCCAAAGATTTTTAAGTCAACAGTATGTCTTTCTTTAGTAACTTCTTGTGGAGTATATTCCTCATTAACATTTCTGAACCCAGCTGTTGGTTGAGTTTTTAATCTTGTATATGCATAAGTCATTGTTGCCCCACCACCTGTAGGTGATACAACATCATCAAATGTTAGATGATCTAGAATCCAGTTACTTTTTCTGAATTCATCAATAACCCCCGCTTGTAAATCGTCTTGCACATTCTTTTGTGCTTCTGCTAATGTAACAGCCATAATTTAATCATTCCTTTCGTTTTATATTTTTAATAATTATTGTGAGTTATTAATACCTTGAAGTTTTGCTGCTATTGCATCCTTCATAGATATTCTTTCCCCATTATTTTGAGTAGTATTTTGTACCCCTCCAAATTTAAATCCTGGTGTATTTTGATTATTCTGGTTATTATTATTTTCATCAGTTTTGAATAAGAAAGCTTTACTTTCTTGTATTCCTTTTAACTGCTCTTCTAATCCAGTAACCTTACCATCATCACCAAGGATTAATTTAGATTTATCAAATAAACCTGCAACTAAGTCAACATCCTGTGCCTTATCAGCTATAGCTAACTTAATAGCATTAGTTATTTGTAACTCTTTCAAATCAGCTTCATACTTCTCTTTAGTAGTCTTATTTTCATTCTGAAGAGTTTCTATTTGTTTCTTAAGCTCTTCATTATCTCCAGCTGATTTCTTTAATCCTTCTAATTGAGTATCTCTTTCTTGAATAGTATCTTTAGCAGTTTTAAGTTCTGCTTTTATGGATTCTACATCTCCTTTTGCTTCATTAATGTCTTTACCATTTTCAGCCATGATACTATCAACCTGTTCTTTTGTTAGTCCTAAATCTTCTAAAAATTTTCTTTTCATTTTTACCCTCCTACGCAGTTTTACGAGTTGCCCTCTGGATTAAAGCACTTTTACGCCATACTTAGGGCATAATAAAAAGCCTTAGTTTCCTAAGACTTACTTATCATCAAGTACTGAAAAAGATTTACCTTGTGCTACATATATACTGCACTCTGAGCCATTTTCATCTAAATAACTAAAATTGCTATAATCATACCCTCTTGATATCGAGATAATATTGTTATACTCTTTATCATCATAAATTACTTTAGTACCTTTAATAACTTTAGGTTTGTATTCTTTCATAGCTACCTCCTAAACATTAATCAAAGTTTTTGAACCTATTTTCTGCTTTTCGTTAATTCTCTTTATAACTTCTTCTGTTAAATGGTCATAATCAAGAGATACATTATCACATCCCTTAAGTTCAACATATCCCCCTACTGCTTTTGCTAATTCCTCAAATGATTTACTCTCTCCTAATGGTTTTACAGCTTTTTTACATCCTACACAACACATATTAGGAGTTGACATCTTTAATTTGTATGTAGGTACTGATGCTATCTTCTCACCATCAAGAGTTAGAGTACTTTGGGGTTCTGATGTTATATCCTTAATTAAAGTAACATCATATGGAGATATAACTGTATTGGAATTAATCTTAATAAATTCATCCTCTCTATTCATTTTAATAAAATCGGCAATCCCCTCCACAGTTGATTTTATTTTAATAACTATCTCCTTACCGCCACATACTATTAGTATTTTATTCATCTCTAATTCCTCCTTAATTTTAGGCATAATAAAAGCACCTACCATTTAACTTAGTAAGTGCTTTTATATTACCTTTTCACCTTTTTGATAAGCTTCTCTAGCTTCTTTTAAAGTCATTTTATTAGGACCTTGTAAATCTCCCTCTTTTTCCTTTGGTCCATTGTTCTGCCAATTACAATTATCGCAGATATCAAACATATCTACTTCCTCTCCACATACTGGACATTTCATAAGCTATCACTCTCCTTTATACTTTTCTATTTCTTCTAACCATTGATCATATCCCTTTATAGGTTTATATAAAGTTGATATTTTGCCATCAGGCCTTCCTATAGTAAAATCATTAGTACTGATTTGATACTTAAATAAAAATCCATCTTTACTAATAAATCCTTCTATATCATTACTCAACGAAGCTGCTAATAAATCTCTAGCTATATTCACATAATCTTCTGGTGTTATATCACCATACTCTTTTAAGTGTTTTTCTATATGTTTATCAAATTTCTTTTGAGTAGAGAAGTTTGCTTTTAACCATTTCCTATTATTAAGTATACTCTCTTTAGGCTTATTTGCAACTGTTCCTACTGGTTGCTCCCTATTATAATTTCTTTTAAGTAATTTTTTATCTTCAAGTAATTTTCTTAATTCACTCTTAAAATACTTAACTTTATTAGATGCATTATTAACATTTCTTGCATCAACTGATCCACTCTCTATTCTCTTCCACTTTCTAATCTGTCTTTCTAGGTATCTCTGCTTTTGTTCTGCTTCATACAACTTTATAGCTTCCTTGCCATCTGGTACTTTAGGAAGATTAGTTATACCAGGAAAGAAGGTTGTTATTGAATGTCTACAGTTAGGATGTAATAATCCTGATGCTATTGCTTCACTAAGTAATGGATAATCTCCATCTAACTTAGTGCCATGTGAGAAAACATCATCAATTAATACTTTACCTTGCCATGGTTCACACATCTTACAAGTATTTGCATGTGCACTTACAACTACAGTATATATACCATATTCATCTCTTTTCTTTCCTTCTCCTAACAATGTTGCTCTATGATTAGCTGTTCTTAAACACATCTCTGCATAAGAAGCTATATTCACTCTAGCACCATTTTTATATGTTATGGAATCTATCCCTTTAGCAAGAAAATCCTTAGTAGCCATATCAATAGCTTGTGGTAATGTCTTAACTCCATTCTGTAAGTACATATGGCTCTTGAATATAGTTTGTCTATATACATCATCCATCTTTCTTAAAACAGAATATTGAGCTTTATTTAAGTCTTCGTTTACTGTTTTAATCAAAGCTTCTAACTTCTTATCATTAACTCCAAAGAAATTTGTTTCTTGTGGTACTGCTCCTTGTCTACCTAACTCTTTATGTATATATTCTCTTACTGTTTGCACTTCTTGTATATCCTCTGGAAACTCTATAGACGAATGACTTTTACTCTTCCATCCAAAGAAGCCTTTAACCTTATCTAAGAAAGTTTTAAATCTATTTTGACCTTTACTATAGTTACCTCTTAACTCTCTGTCTATAGCTTGCTGTATAGGCTTAGAATAACTATCTACTATATCCTTATTTCTTTTCCTATACTTCTCCATTTCTCTAAGCTTAGTTAGTTGCCATTGTTCCCACTCAAAACCTTCTTTAGCCTGTTCTGATTGGTGAAAATAAAAAGCCCTATGCATAGAAGATATTAGATCCAATTCCATCTGTTCAAATATCTTTCTAATGTCATAAGACTTTGCTCTTTCTTTAGCTGCATTATCTTGTATAGATTTCTTTGTTATATTCTTAAGTATTTCTCCTAACTTACTAGGATTATTCTTCTTCGCCATCTAAATCCACATCCTCTGGATCATCTAGGTTATCAATAACTTTTGGCTCCTCTGCTTCTAACATATCATTTTGTTCTTTTATTCTCTGTATTTCAATTTCTTTATCTTCATCTGACATTGTATCCCCGTAAAGTTCATCAATACATTTTTCTATAGACATTAATCCATAACTTTTAGCTTTACCAACAGTTTCAACTACTGCATCAAAGCTAGGTGATGCATACTCTCCAAATTCTATAGATGCCTCATAATCTCCTGAATCTTTCTTATTTATTTTATCATTAGCCTTCATAACTAAATCTATTAATCTAGGAATAACTTCTGTTAATGCATCTACCATCTTTCCTCTAGTGTGAAGAGTTGTCTTTTCCTTCTCTCTTTGTGCTTCAGCATTATCTGTTTTCTTTAAATCAATTCCTAATGTGCTAGGACTTATAATACCTTGCAAACATAAATCTAATGCTTTAGCATAACTCTCTACATAAGCCTGATAATTTATATCTGCTTGTGTTGTCTTGATTTCATTCTTTGCCTGTTCTCCTGCATCAGAACCAGTTGCAATATACCTATTATCAAATGGATTAGGCTTTATTATTTCACCTGTTTCTGGATTACGAGGTAATAAACAATCTGGAATGTATTTATTAACCCTACCATCTCTAAATGCATCTATCCACTGTGAAATTACTTCGTCTAATGCATCAAAGGCATCTGACTTATTATCAAAGATTGACTTACCTCTATTCTCAAATTTAGGTGATTTAAAAAATTTAAGTGGTATGGCCATTATATAATCACCTGAAAATGTAGCAATTTCTAAATCTTTAGTTTCCTCTATAGATGTAAGTGGTACTTCCTTACCATCTAAATAGAGTTTATAATCTATAAAATTCTTACCATAGTTCTCTTCTAATACATAATCCTTAGATCCTTTCTTATAGCTTGTATAGAATAGAATATTAGTTAATCTTCCACGATTAAACTTATAATCAACTCTATCACCACTAAAGAACTCTAGTATAGGATACTTAGATATGTCACTATCTCCACTAATCTTAAATGCTCCATCACCTTCAACAAGAGTATTAATTATTGCATCTTCAATTAAATCATTAAATTTATTTTCTTTTGCTATCTCTTGCCATAGTTTATCAGCATTCTCATTTTCAACTGATATTTTATCTATATCAGCAACTACAATATCACGTAACTTATCAGCTATCATTGCAGGTAATCCACTATGTATTTTTCTTATATTGGAATCCGCACTTGGCGTAGCAGCCCAAAACCTACTCTTAGCAACTAAATCATTCTGATTAGCTGTAGCTTTAAAAAATTGATCTAATTCGCTTGGCTCTCCACGATACCAAAGTCTATTTCTAGTTACATTAGCCATGTGGCTTAATGGTTCATTAATAACTATCTTTCTATCAGAAGCAGGCTTTATATCTAATAGCTTTATAGCTGCCTTAGTCACCATATTCCTTATCCCTCCTAAAATACTCATTATATAATCCCTCCAATTTTCTTTCTGAATGGTATCCATGCATATTGTGAAGCATTAATAGTATGGTCATTTGCATCTTCTGGTTCATACTTATCTTCTTTCCAACTGTATGTTTCTAGTTCTTTTATGTGATTTACACAAGTATCTACTACTTGATAGTAAGTGTCTTTTCTTATTTCATCCCAATTAATCCAACCAAGTTGTAGATGTATTCTATCAACTATTTCAACCTTCTTGTATGAATTAACTATGTTATACACACATGGGTGACTTCTCTTGTATTTATTAAGTTCTGTTATAGTAGCTTGGTCAGCACAATCAACGAATACATCTCTTGCAAGTCCCCATTCCTTTCTATTTCTCTCTAGAAACGAAAAGAACCTAGGAGCTATGTCACTAGGTGCAAGTGGTATCTGTAATACCGCATTGTTATAAACTTCTTCACTAAGTACTATGCATCTACCTAAATTGGTAATGCCTAAATACATCATAGAGAATGTATCTGGACTTTGATTAGAATATGCTGTATCAAGACCAGCTGTAAATATAACAAAGTATTCTTTCTGACCTCTATCATTGAAATTTCTCTTATATTTACTAGCTTGATCCTTGCTTATAACATTATATTTTCTTTCAAAGTTACTAAAGATAAGTCCTGTAGCTCTACCTCTAAGGCCTAATATTTTATTCTTATATAGCTTAGTTCCTTTAGGCGCTGACATTTTCTTTTTCTCTATATCTTCCTCACTTAAAGATGCATTATCATAAAAAGAAAAGAACCAGTAACACCAGTTCTCCTTTTCTTCACTATTTAATTGTTCTAATATCTCATTAGGTACATCTGCTTTATACTTTTCTAATGGCCTGCAACAATTTATAAACTCGCTATATACTGGCAAGTTAGGATCATCTGGGTTAAGTGTCATCATAAGATAATCATTTCTAGTACATATTTCTCTTATGAAATCAATACTTGCTGTGTTTGCTTCATCAATTAAAACACAACCAAATTGAGAACCTAGAGCCATCTTCCACTTTTCTACATTGTCATACCCCAATATATAAATTATCTTTTCACCATTAGGCGTTATATACCTTATATGTGGTATCTTATTATCTTTATCACCATTTCCATTGTATCTTACTAAATCTCCAAATACATCTAATATCCCATATTCCTTCTGGATTATATTCTTTTCAGCTACACCAGTTGTCTTTGCTGCTATTACATGCATTTTCTTTTTAGACTTAGCAACCATTAACATAAACTTAGTAATACCTACTGTTGTTTTCCCTGCTGCTGTTGTACCCTCTAATACTTCTACTGGTGCTTTATGCTTTAAGAAGTCTTTGTATTTAGGAGATAACTTAAATTCATCTGACATTAGGTATCACTCCTTTTTATACATTTCGTGTTGACCTACGCGAAATATTAATTTTATCTATAAAAGTTTAGATATGCTAAACTAAAATTGCTTGTTTTATTATTTGCAAATGGCTTAACTACGTTATTTTCAGCAATTTCGTTTAATTATGATTTAGCGAAATTATTCTTCTTCATCTCCTAATTGGTTTAATATAGAATCTAATTTAGCTGTAGAATTTACAGTAGCATCAACTTTCTGCTCTACTTTATCTACAAACAATCTATATCTCTTACCTAGTAACTCTGCTGCTTTAGTTCTATCTTGTAATGAAGGATCTAAACCAAATTGGTCTTTTTCTTCTCCTCTCATTACTTTTGTGAGGTATTGGAGAACTTCTTCACCTTTTGCTATTCTTGCATCTTCTATTTTTGATAGGCGTTCTTCTATATATTGTTTTATGTCTAGTTTTGACAAGTTCTCACTTGCTATTCTATTAAGGTTCTTCCCTTTATATCCTGCTCTCCTTGCAGCTTCTGTTGCATTTCCTAATTCTATATAATAATCTGCAAATGCTTTTTGTTTAGGTGTAAGATTCTTATCCATCTGCTCCACCTACTTCCTTATATAGATTAACTAAATATTCTAATATATTTATCTTGCTATAGAATACTTGTCCTTGTTTTGGATGTGTTTCATATACTATGTATTTAGTTATCATTCTTTCCATATCATCTGATGGAAATTGTTCTGTATTTATTCTTAGATATATTCCTTTAGTTCTTAATGCCATTAATAACTTATTTATTTTACTTTGTATATTCATTGCTTCACATCCTTCCAATAAAAAAAGAGCATATATACGCTCTTAATATGTATCTTTGTTGATTAAAACTTCATTTATTGCTTGTATCTCTATTATTAATTCTTCTAATTTTTCTTTTTCTTGTTGTACAATCCTGTATCTCTCTTCTTCTTTTCCTCTTATTTTTCTTATATTCATATTCAATATAAGAATTCCAATTGCAATAATCACCAAACAAACTACTATATGAGTTGCGTTTTCCCCATAAATTGCTACCCCAAAATTTAAAATTACCATAAATAAATTAATTGCACTTATTACAGGAACTAAATACTTATTACTTATATCTTTATCGTATTCCGTTTTTGTTAATAATATTATTTCCTTCTCCATTTCCTTATATTCTTTTTTTCTTATTAATTCTTTCCTATCTAACTTTCTATACTCACTTATCCTATTCCTATATTTTCTGTTATTTTTATACATTCTATACCTAATATCCATTTCATCCCCCTTTTATTATATATTTTAACATATTTTGTGATATACATAAAACCAGTAGAGTGTAATACACAATATATTGGATGAAGGGGGTACTCACATCCTTTTCATTATATTTTTTCTCTACTGGCTCCTATAGGCCTACTTGTATAATACACTTTAATATTTTTTTCATTGGCAATTTTATTTTCCTAATAAGCACGTAACAAACACTACAACAGGTATAACAAATAGTAAAAAATACCACAAATATTCAAATACTATTTTTAGCACTTCAGCCATTACATTTATTTCTGCCAGATAATCATTAACTATCTTCTCCCCATCAACATCATTGTGTTTATTTTTTCTATTTTTTTTAGGCTTCTTGGTAAACCAATTAATCTGATATAACTTAGCAAGTTGTTTTACTGTAATAAAAAAATCCCTGTCATCTCTTCGCTCTGTTCTATCAGTTATTTCATTATATTTACTTTTATACTCTTCTAAATTATCGTCCTTTAAATTTCTTTTTAGATTTTTTATTTCATTCAATGAATTTTCTATTGAATTTATCCTTATATTATAATTAGCATTATTATTTACTAGTGAATAAGCCAAAATTATTACAGATAAAATAACATTAAAATACTCTGATAGATTAGCGTTGAAATCACTTGGAAAGTACTTGCATGTCAATGAACTAATAATTAAAAATATACTATAATAAATTAATGTAAAATTAGATACCTTGCTTTTTCTTGTTAGTCTTTTTATCATATTAGCGTAATTATTTTGAGTTGTATCCATTATTTTTTTCCACTTATCTTTTGTGTATTTTTCTGTCTCAAGATGTTTACTATCATCATACCGTAGTACTTCAACCGCTAACTCGTTAGCTTCTTTAGCATTAAAAACATTTTTACTTATATCATTACTCATCCTAACCCCTCCTACCATAATTATACAATAAAAGACACCTATATTTCTATAAGTGTCTTTTTAAAAAGGGTATTGAGAATTAATTGGGTTTTGGAGGGGATAGAAAGAATTGAACTTCCATATGTAGGTTAACAGCCTACTGTTCTACCATTGAACTATATCCCCATAAAAATACCTAGCATTACTCTACTAGGTATTTTAAATTAAATTCTAGTAGGTCTATTTAATGAACTCTAGTAGTTTCCTACTTTGGCTCGATTAAGCGTATTTATATTCATTTACTAATATCTTTGGTACATCCCAAGGTACTTCTCCCCTGCATTCCTTCTTAAGTACTATATCTCCATTAGGTTTAGTTCTATAAATGGATCTATTCTTTAATATAAAACTCTTATCCGATATGTACTTGGTAGATTCCCTATTGGTTGCCCTTAATATTTCTCTTCTTTCTGCTTTAGCATCTTCATGCATCCACTTTAAATTTCCAAAGTTCCTCTGGATACATTTCTTTACTGTTTCTCTTTTAGAATTTAGGAGCTTGGCTATCTCTGATGAATTATAACCTTGTAAATAAAGTTCTTTAACTCTCTCTTTATCTAACATTTTCAACCTCCTAATAAAAATTATAGCAATGCTAAGGCCTTAAAAGGGGACATTTTTATTTGCTTTAGCATTGCTTGTCCTTATATATTAATTATAAGGTATATGCCTATATATGTCTTATAGACTTCCTTCACTAAACCTATAGTAAACCTATAATTTTTCTACAATTTTTATTAAGGTAGATATTTTTGCATTTTCTTAAGTGCTATCCCCTCTAATTGTTTAACTCTTGAATAGCTTAAGTTAAGTTTTTCTTGCATATATGAGTAGTTTCTATTGTTTATAAGTACTTCTTCTATTATTTCTTTATGTGGATCAGTGAGAACTGTTAAAGCGTTCTCAATTCTTCTAACTTCTAATTCTTTTGCTCTCCTTATTTCTAGTAGTTGCTTATCTTCTTTATCTTCAAGCCTGATATCTATATCACCTATATCTGCTTTAAGCTCTTTATACTTCTTTATTCTTTTTGCTGTATTATTCAAGATTTATCCCTCCTAATAAAGAATTAAAGAATGCCACATTATCACTTTTGAATAATATGGCATTCTTTAATATTTAATATATATTTTTTTATTCTTCTTTTATTGCAAATCCTTGATTGGTTACAAAACTTAAATCTTGATTCCAATCAGTTATTTGACTACGTCTGTTATAGTCTTCCTTTACCTTTATTAATTCCTTCTCAAGATCAATAATCTCACATTCATTAACTTTCAAGAATTGATTTCTCGCTTCTTTCTCATAACCTATTTGTTGAGCTCTACCATAATGTATTGTATTGTGGCATGCTTTGCATATCCCTATAATATTAGTTAACTTTTGAATATGATTAATTTCATCATATTCCCATACTTCATGAGCATCCAATGAATTGCACTTTTTCCCACAAATATGACAATACATATTTTCTTTCTGGTAAACAGCCTTCCTTATCTTATCCCAATCACTTTTCTTAACTCTTGTTCTAATATTAGAATTCCAGCAAGTTCTTGGTATCAATTCTATTTCAAGCTTCATATATATACACCCCCAACATAATAATGATTATCTTATACAGATTATATACATATATTACCACCATTATCTATAATATTCAATTTTCAAAGAACATTTCTGTCTCACTTTCTACATATTAAGATTTAATAACTGTTTGAATATACTCTCGAAAATAGGTACCGGAATACTATTACCAGCTTGTTTGTATAATGCTCCATTTAGCTTACCTGGCTTCCCTGGATGTGCTTTAAACGCTGCTTCAAAATCAACATCTGAATACCCTTGCAATCTCCAACATTCCTTTTCTGTTAAATACCTATATTGGCCATCATCCAATGCTATAACCTGTGCTGGACTTCTCATGACCTTACAAGTTATTGTATTGGCATAATCTTTAATTATATCTGCCCTTTTAATGCCTTTTTCCCCTATGTGATTTAATACACTAGGTTGAGTTACTATATGTTTTTCTTCATATTCGCTCAAAAATTCTTGTAAACTTGGTGCTTTTTTTCTTTCTAAGGTTCTAAAATTAAACAACTCTCCACCTAAAATAGATATTGTAAATACTCGTTCTCTTCTTTGTGGCAATCCAAAATCCATAGCATTTAATGTTTCAAAGTTGCTATTATATCCCAATTTCTGCATTTCTTCTAAGTATCTATTAAAGTTGTGCCTCATATGTTTACTAAGCACATTCTTTACATTTTCCCAAATAACTACTCTAGGTTTCCATTCCCCCATTTGCTTTATAATATTAATTGTTTCCCACATAAGGCTCGACCTTGTTTCTGTTCCTTCGTCTGCTCCCTTTTGCTTACCAGCTATACTAAAGTCCTGACATGGACTACCATGAATTAATATATCTGGCTTAAGGTTATATCCAACTACTGATTGAGTTTTATAAGCTAACTCATTTTTAAACATAGCATTATATGATCTTACTGCCTTTTCATCTATTTCAACATAATCTATTGCCTTTACTGGTACTCCTAAATTTCTTAACGCTATTCTTGGAGAACCTATCCCTCCGAATAGCTCTAAAATTTGTATCATTAGTAGGTCCTCCTTTCTTGCAATTACGACTTACCAATTACCAAACCATATGGTTATGCAAGTCATAAGAGCATTACAAATATATAAAAATAAACACATTGCTATTAGAATTACTGACACAACTGATATAGTAAGCATTAAATGAATAAGCTTATTATTCTTTATAAATATCGCTGGAATAAAACTAAATATAAGTGTAAATACCGATAATCCTAATAAAATCTCTATAAAATACATTCTTATACTCCTTTCTTCTAGGGTTAATATTTTTCTCTTAACTTTTACTTGGTTAAGCTTGTACCATTAACCTTTCTTTTGCCTCTTTTATTACACTTTCTTAGGTAATTTCTTTTCCTCTTTAACTTCTAGCCATAATTCATCTATAACCTTGTCGCTAACTCCAAATTCTTTTCTTAGCTTTCTTAATGCTGTAGCCTTTAATACTCTTTGTTCTCTATAAATTCTTATCTTTTCTTTAATAGCTTTATCATTTACGTTCATTTCCTCATATCCTCTCACAATTTATTTTTAATGGTCCGTAATAAACTCCATCCAGTTGTATAATGTAGTTATTTTCCTGTTCAAATATGAAGCTCCATACAGAGCCACATAAAAAGCTACTATGTAACTCTGTACAGTCTTCCTTTAACCTAATAAAGTTAAATCCTATCTGCCCCATTAGAATGGCATATCTCCATCATCTACTGGAGTAATATCAGATTCCATGTCCCAACCACCATCAAAAGGAGTGCTTTCTTGTGTATTTCCTTGATTATTAGCTTGTCCACTATTACCTATAAACTCAAATGATTCTACTGCAACATCTGTTGTATATCTCTTAGTTCCATCTTGTGCATCATAGCTGCCTGTTCTAATACTTCCAATAACAGCTATCTGTCTACCCTTTGTAAGATATTGAGATATTGTTTCTGCTGTTTTACCAAATGCAACACAATTAATAAAATCTGTTTCATCTTTTTTAAATTGTCTATTTACTGCTACTGTAAATCTACTTACTGCCATTCCACTTCCTGCAGTAAATCTTAGTTCTGGATCCTTTGTTAATCTTCCTATTAAAATTATCTTATTCATCTAATCCACTCTCCTTATATAATTTCATCCATTCATCTAATGTCATTGTCACTAGCCATTCACTTCTATCTTTTCTATGAAATACTGCTCCTAATTCATTCTCTTTTTTATCTGCCTTAGCTTGGCTTATAGCATCATATATGTTAAGTCTTTCTACTCTTTTACATTCAATGTGTATTCCAGGTAATCCAACTACATCTGCATCACCATTAGCACCACAATATTGTTGTCCTCGTCTAGTTTTATATCCATATTCTTTTAGCTTAGAGGAGAGTTCTCTTTCCCCTCTAGCTCCCTTTTGTTTGCTATTAGTCATTATTCTCCTCCTTAAATAACCATGGAATATAACTAGTTGCACATTCTCCAGTGTTCTTATTCTTAAAATTAATTATGTTATCCTTATTCATGGTTACTTCTAGTCCACTTTTCCTAGCTTGTTTTATTAAATCTGCTATTTTCTTTTTATAGTAAACGGGATCATCTTTTACTAATGCCACTTAATCACCTTCTCACTTGATTATTATTTGAGAATAGAAGTTTATAACTATAACTTTATTTACTCCTACTCTCCCCTTATTTAATTTTTAACTTACAATCCTCTACTCCATGTGACATTAACTTCTTTATATTTTTCAAAAATCATTTCTACTATCTCTTTAGTCATTTTCTCTTTAAACCATTTTATCTCTCCATCATTATTAAAATTTTCAATTATCCAACCTTGTCCCTTTTCATGCCTTGTATATGCCAATCTCATTTTTACACCATCACACTTTAAATTTAGTCTTGGTGTGACTAACATCTTTCTAAATAATGCACTCTTGCTTACCGTCATATTTCCTCCTAACTTGAACTTATCGGTATTTTCGAATAGTTCACTTTTAACACTCTTTTATTAACTGTTTTGATATTCTACCTTAGCCCATGCTAGCTGACTTCTAAGTATGTCTAGCTCCTTTTCGTTATACCTTAAGCTATCTCTACATACTGTATAATTAACATCTGCTATATCTCTTTCTAGTCTTAATCTTGCTACTTCTTCATTGCCTCTAGCCATATCTGGTATTATAGTTACTCTATATCCTTCTAGCTTTAATCTAGCCATTTCTTTTTGCAATGCTACTCTATACTTCTCTTCTGCGGCTGCTTTTTTTAAACCTAACGATTTATACTCTATATTTCCTTTTTGCATTGCCATTAAACATTGATTCATTTTATTTATTATCTGTTGTGGATTCATCTATCTATACACTCCAGTTCTAAACTTAATAGCTTTTATTACTCCTGCTCTATGTGATTCATAATTATTTAAATCTCTTTCTTTATTCTTCTTACGCTTTTCTAGAGCTTTAATAGTTAATTTCGCTTTCTCTCTTGGTGTCATTGACTATCACCTTCTAGGAACTCTGGATTTTCATATATATTGCCTATTACTTCTATCCCCCATCTTTTATTATGGGTTTCTGATAACTCAATATCTTTTCTTGTTTCCCAATAAATCTCTCCTAGATATGAACGCTTAAATTTATATTCAAGTTTGAATCCATTGCTATTCCAAATAACTTTTTGAATCCTGTTTTCATGAGTCCTAATAATATCCCCCTCATAAATCACTTTCCCATACTTGTCCTTAAGCCCTGTATCTCGGACTATCTCATAATCAATTATGCTTTTAACTTCTTCCAATGGATTTAAACCTTCTTGATGAAATACCAAATCTCCATTTTGATTTAGTAAGAATTGACCACAATTACTAGTCAGCCATTTATTATGAGTTTTATCCCATATCTTAAACCTAACTCTACTCAATATTTCTCCTCCTCTACGATTAATTTGCCACCCATACATGCCCTTATAACATCTTCCCTAACATATTTACCCTTCTGTAAAACTAAAGGCTTTAAAAGACGATTTAAAGGCTTGTCCGATATGTCTAATACTTCTTTAATCTCTTCTCTAGTTAATAACTCTTTAAAGAATACAATCTCTAATGTGTTTTGGAAGTGTAGCTTTAATACCTTATCTAACTTATGTCCCTTTTTACCATGTACTCCATTAGTACCCCTGTGATGCTCTGGACATAATCTAATGTGATTTAAAACACAATTTTCTAGTTGCTTATTCTGGGATCTAAAAACTATATGATGTAATTCTGTATTGAAGCTACCACATACAAAGCAGCACTCTGTATTATCCATACTAATCCTCCCATCCTAATAACTTTTTCTCTAATGAATCATAATCATATTCCCTTGGCTCAAAGTTATTAAATCCACTAGTCTTACTATATTTATTTTGTTGCTTATTCTGTGGTTTCTCTGCCTTAAATCCTCGTGCTTTCCAGTTCTTAAGAATACCTTTTACATACTTAATATTTCTTATTCCCTGTTCACTTGCTTCTTTAAGTGCTTCTATTACCCACATCTCTGTATATTCTTTTTCTAATAATTCAACATCTTCTAAAATAATTGGACTAATAGAACCAAATCCTAATTCTTCAAACAACAACAATGATTTATTATTATTCTTATCTAGACTCTCCTTACCTATCCTATCCTTACCTATCCTTACCTGTGTCTCCGGAATGGATACATCTTGTATACATGGTGTATCCATATACTTATAAGACTTATTGTCCTTAAGAAGTAAGTGGGATTTTTCCTCTTTATATACTGTTTCTTTATATCTATCTTTTTGAATATAGTTGTGTATTCTCCAATGCTTAATTACACAAACTCCACTATCAAATGGAATAATAAACTTCTTAGCAATTAACATTTTCATTTCATCATCACCAGAGCCTATCATTCTTTGAATCTTCTTAGGATTATTTACAAATCCATCATCATCTGCCCTCATACTTAAGTGAAAATAGAGGGCTTGTGTAGATAGTGACATATCTAAAAATGCATCACTATCTATTATTGTTTTTGCGAACATTCTTCTTTCTGCCATGCCCTCACCCCTTTTAAAATGGTCCAGTACTAGTAATTAACTTTTCCCTGTATGCATCATTATTTTCTTCGTACTGCTCTATAGTATTTTCTAATTCTTCTATTCTTTCATCTTTAGAAAGTACTTCTTCCTCATACATTTCATTTGTCTTTTCTTCATTTGCTTCTTGAAGTTGCTTTCTTAACTTTTCAGCAACTTCTCTGCTAACTATTAACTCTACTGGATTAAAGTAATCATCTAAATTAATAACTATCTTGCCATTCTTAAGACTAACTCCTACTGGTACATCTTCTTCTATTTCAATAGTTATATTTGACTTCATTTCTTACCCTCCAATCCGTTACATACGTGGTCATATTCTTCTTTAGTAAGCTGCTTAATATCTTTCTTATATTTAGCTTTAACCATTTCAACTATCTTCTTATTGTCATACCCTGCTTTACTTGCTAATGCATATAATCTCTTTACTTGTGCATCTGTAAGGCTTGTACTACCCTTTTTATTATCTTTTCCATGAGTATTGGTGCTATCACTATCTTTGTTATCATCTATACAGAAAAGACCATTTAAAGCATACTTACGAGCGTATGAACTACTTGCACCAGTAATCTGTGATCCATCCATACCTTTTTTAGTTTCTTCCTCTCTAGCAAGACTGTATGTGCATTCACTCTCTCCTGTTTCGGTATCCTTAATAGTTGCAGTAGCTTTTATATAATATCTGTTTCCTAACTGAACTATTTCATCACTTATTTTTAGAATACATTTATTCTCTTTTAATAAGGGTTTAACTGCTTCTAAAATATCCTCACAACTTCTATAGTTGTAGTTCCCAAAATTATTCCTTTGGCTCTTTGGTGCATTTAACTTTTGTTGAATATCTAGTAACTTTTCATTTAAGCCCATAATGGTTCCTCAACTTTAACTGTTATACTTTCTGTTTTTTCAACTCTTACACCTGGAATAACTTCTCCTGTTTCGTGGTTTACTCCACCCTTACATACCTTCTTGAATGCTGCCTTATCCAATTCCTCTTTAACCCTAATTACATCTATTTCATTCATGTTACAATAATCCATAATAGCTTGTTCATCATCATAGAAATACTTATCTTTTGTGCTTGATGTAACTTTCCCATATGGAGTTGATAACTTGAATTTCTTATCTTTAGCTTTCTCATTCTTGTAATGCTCTTCTAACAAAAATTTAAAATACTGTTTATCTGCTTCATATTGTTTTAACTCTTTATCTCTCCAAGATTCTATTCCAGCTATTTCTTTTTCTGCTGTAGCTTTAATATCAGCTTCTTTATGCTCTATTGCTCTTAACTTTTTAAACGCCCATGTTGCTTCTTCTAAGTTTTCTATTTTAAAGCCCTCTCTAACTTCTTCTTGTAAATAAGTATTTAATAATGTATTTTCCATTTATATATCCTCCTAATGATTTTCTCCACATACAAATAACTTTGACTTGTCTATATCTGCTACTAAAGCTTTCATTTCATCTTCTTTTAATGAAGATAAATCAAATCCTAGTCCCTCTAAATATTCAGCAATTTTCTTCGCACTCGACATGCTCTTTGAAACTACATAAACTTTATGATAATTAGCTTTAACAGCTTCAATTTCTTTATCTCTCTGATCCTTAAGTTTTTGCACTTGTCCTTCAAAATAACAACTTGAAGAAATTCTAGTTTTCATATTATTTAAATTCTCTAATGAATTACTAACACTCCAATTTCCACTATAGGCTACTTCTTTATCTTCTTTCATATCTGTAAGAAGGTTAGTTAAATTAGTTGAAAATCTATTAAATGTATTTTGAAGAAGATTAATATTATCTTCATACTTAGATAGCACTTCACTTTTCTTTTTCTCTATCTCTTTCTCAAATCTATCCTCTACACTTCTTACAGCTTTATGCTGAACTCTTTCTATAAAATCTAATAAATCTCTTTTATTCATCTCTAAATCCTCCTATAATTTTTTAATAGTTTGTCTAAATCTTTCTCTAGTGGTATACTATTCTTGATTATTTTGGTTGTGGTTACTTGGAATAGTTTGGTCGCTTTCCTCGCAACCTTTTTTTACCATTTTTATAGCTTCTTCTAATGTATATCTTTTGTCATAAAGTTCTTGGACTTTATCTAAAGCTTGATTAAGTGTATAAATACTTCCCATAAAGATCTCCTTTTTTTACTCCACTTAATAGCATTGCTGTTAAGTAATAAACCTTGTACTGTTTCTAAATTCATTATTTATCCTCTCTAGCATTAATTTTTATTTGTTCTTCAACTATTTCTTTATCCAATCTTTGACTTAGCATGACTGTTATTATATCCCCTGTTCCAAAATGCTCTATAGCACTCTCTAACATATCTTTTAAACTCATATATTCCCTCCTAAACATTTAAAGCAAATAGTAGACTTAACATACTACCTACTGTTAAAAATCCAAATCTAAGCTTGTCTATCCTTCTTGTACTATCTTGATAGGAAAATACTCCTACTAGAAAGACAATCATTAAAAAGATTACTGTTATACCTCTTGAAATTAGATATCCTGTTTCTGTCATGCTTGTACCTCCTTATTTTTACTCCCCTTCAAAATATGGTAAAATTATGTTGAAAGGGGGTGAATTTTATGGCTGCTTATATGATTACTTATGATTTGAATAGTACCGGTCAAAATTATAATGAAGTAATCCAAGCTATTAAAGATTCTTCATCATATTGGTGTACTTGCTGGAAATCGTCCTATCTAATTAAATCAAATCTTACTCCTAACCAAATAACTGATAGGGTAAAACCTCATTTAGATAGCAACGATAGATTTATCGTTATTGAGCTAAACCCCAATTATCAGGGTTGGTTAACAGATGAACAATGGAAATATATAAACGAAAAAATATTCTCTTAAAAAACACATTTTTTACTTTTTTCAGTTAAACTATATTTTCCATTGCTATCTTCTGGAATGAACTTTGGCTGCTCTTGAACTGGTACTTCTGGAGCAGTTCCTAAATTTACTCCACATACTGGACAATAATTGTAATCTTCTTTTAAGTTTTCATTTTCACATCTTGGACATTTATTCATTTTTGTTCACTCCTTATAATTTGATTTACTATATTTCACCATTTATAATTTAGTTATCAGCTCTGCCAAGCTGAAATAATTATGAAAGGTGGTGTTTATTATGATTGAAAGAGTTGAAAAAGTTGCTCTTCTATACATTCAATCTCACTATGATGTAAAGTCACTTACTCTACCTGAACTTATAAAGCTTTTTGATAATACATGTGATGAGATTCTTGATGTTATTAAAGAAAATAAACTAACTAATAAAAATTAATTGAAGTAAAGCGGTATTTACTTTTATTAATAATTCTTGAGCTGATTCAATGGACATTCCGGATAAAGTTTGTACTATTTTTTCAGCTCTCTCAAGCTCCTCGTTATTCATAAATAATGGTATTCCTTCGTTTTTCCCAGTTAATGTTTGATACCTTTCACCAACTGCCTTTGATAAGTCTACTTTTATTTCTGTATTTGTTGTTTTTATTGATTTACTCATATTAAATTACCTCCTTATTTGTTATCAACAATCTTACTAACAACTTATCAACAGCTTATCCACATTTTTGTTGATAATTATTCTGTAATATCTATATAAACAATATTGTTTAATGCTTCATTTACTAACTGTTGTAATACGCTTAAATTAAAGAACTTTATATTATGTTCTTCTTCTAGCGTTCTAATAATTTCAGCCATATTTACATCATTTTCTTTTCTTAAAACTTCTTCTGTTACTAAAAATACTAATTCTTTAACATCTTGTGGTACTACTCTCACTGATTATTCCTCCTTTTCTATCCAATCTTTACAATTAATAATTGGTTTCTTATCTAGTTGTTCATTTTTAAAAGAACAATATCTATAAGCTTCTATCTTCTCGTAAGGACAGCCATCAATCTCTGGATGTGGTTCTAAATATCCTGGTTCATATTCATAATGATTACAAGTTAAACAAGTCTTATTCTTTGGATTAAACCAACACATATTCTCATGCTTTTTCATCTGTGTTTTATTAATTAACTTTTTCTTATTACAATGTTCGCATTCATAGATTGTTCTTTCTATCATATAGACCTCCTTAAAAACCAAGTGCTATTTTCCCGTTATTTAATCTTTGAATTAACATCTCATTTTCTCTTTCAAGTTTTTCAATTTTTCTTTCCAATCTTCTGCGCTCTAGTGGAGAAAGTGGATTAATATCTTGCCCTAAGCTTTCTATCTTTTCAATTTCTTCTAGACTATACCTAATTGAGTTTGGAAGTGGCACTCTAGTTAATACACCTGCTTTTTCAAATGCTTCAATAGGCTTAGTTGATTCATAATCCCATCTCTTTGCAAGATTTTGTCTATTAATCAAAGTTTGTTCCATACGTTATCACTCCTAAGCAACTCCATATTTAATAGCCAACTCTTTTACTATTGCTACATAACCTTCTATTAATCTACTATCTCTAGCAATAACATCTAGATAATTAAGCTTATCTCTCTTAGATTTACACACACCTTCATCAGCCATTCTTCTTCTCATATTAGTAAGTTGAACATCTAATTTACATTTCAATCTAATTTTCATAAGTCCATATATTTCTCTATTTACATCACCTATAAATCTATTGCCACCTAAGCTATTTGCCATTTTGACAATTAACCTTCGGCATTCCTCTCTCCAACTTACAGTGCTTGTATTAATAGAAACTACATCTCTAATCCCTTGTATTTCTTCCTTGGTTTGTTCAACTTTTTCATTAGTTCTTTCTATATAAGCTTTAATTTGCTTATTTTCTAATTCTTGTTTTGCAACTGTATCAAATATTTGCTTAAACATTTGAAGCTCTGGACTTAATTCGGAGGTATTTAAATCTTGTATTTTTTCTTTAGGATTAAAATAGTTTTCCTCTAAATCTTCATATACTTCCCATGCTTCATCTGTATCAAGAATTTTTGCATGCCTTGCTGCTCCTCTATCTGTCCATAAATATAAAACCGGTGCAAATTTTATAGGTTCAAGACTTTCAGTCGGTAAGCTATTTTTAAATTCCTTTAATGCTTGTCCTGCTAATTTGTAATAATGTTTTCCTTCTAAGAATCTTTTTTCATTTCTTGAATAATTCTTTTGAATATTTCCTTCTTCTGTTCCAAACTCTTCTGCTAATACTTTAGTTGTAATAATCCTTTGATTTTTAAATTCTAATGGTGTTAAATTATTCATTTCTATTCTCCTCCCTAATTTACATTCATCTTTCCCCAATACTCTTGCATTTTATTAAGATGAATCCATTCAAACTTAATTAATGTATTTATTACTGCTAAAGCAATTTCTTTTGCATAGTCATAATTAGATTCAGTTATTTCTGTAAGTCTACTAACACCTACATACTCCTTGACTATATTACCTATTTGGGTTATTAAACTTGATTGTATACATTTTCCTTCCCCATACCTCTCTCTTAATATAGGAACTAAATAACTCTCTCTTATGCTTGTCCAATTCTTTTGTGTTTTCAAAGTTTCTCTTAATTTTATATTTTCTTCTTTTAGTACTACATTTTCAGCTAAAACCAATTCCATCTTCTTCACTAGCTCTTCATTACTCATTTTTCTTTTCCTCCTCTTTTTCAAGTTCCTCTGCCTTCTTAATCAACTCTGATACAGGAATCCCAATCCCTTTTGCGATTTTATCTAATGTTTCTATTGTTGGGTTTGCATTTTTCCCATTTGTTATTTCGCTCAATGTTGTTTGTGCTATTCCAGAAATTTTAGATATCCTATATTTGCTGATTTGTTTTTCTCTAGCTAATATTGTTATTGCTTTCCCTATTGTCATTTCCACACCTCCCTCTAACGTATTACTACGTTGATTTAATAGCATTATATTCACGAAGTATTTTCAATAATGATACTTCGGTAAATTTTACTATTAAACAAAAATAAGTCTCCAATTCTTTAAATTACTTCGTTTTTCTTGACATATCTCTTTTTCCGTACTATACTACGGAATATAGAAGTAGTAACCATAAAGGAGGTTATAGTTATGTTTAATAAAGATATAATTATCGAAATACTAAATAAGAAAGGTTGGAGTAGATACAAACTATGCAAAGAAGCTAATATGGCGCAATCAACATTAAGTGACATTCTTTCCGGAAAAAATACAAGTCCTAAGACTGATACATTGCAACGTATTGCTGATACTTTAAATGTTCCTATAAGCTATTTCTTTGACGAGGAAAGAGAAGAATTAAAAAAAGAAACAAATTTAAAGACTATACAAAATGATTTTCCTATAGTTCCAGAACATTTTACTGATCCAGAAGAAGCAAGAGCTTATGTTACTAAACATCAAATCTTTGGATACGGTGGATTTGACCCATACAAGATGAGTGATGAAGATATTCTTAATTTTGCTAATGAAATGATAAACCAAGCAGAATTATTAGGTTATAAATACATGAAAGAAAAAAATAAATAAACCTAACTTTAACGGAGTGAGATTCTATGAGATGGATTAATGAAATAGCAGACGGTATTCTTGATATATACAAAACCAATAGTCCATATGAACTATGTAAATATTTAAATATAAAAATAGAAAAAGTAGAAAGTACATCCTTCTTGTTGCAAGGGAATGATTCTATATACTATAGAAATTACTACGGCACAGAAATTATTTTTATAAGAAATGACTTATATGGTTATGATGAAGAATTTAAACTTAGGCATGAAATAGGTCACGCGATTCTACACGATATACCTAGTTCTAGATATACCAATATTGGAAAGTTAGAGCGCCAAGCTAATTATTTTGCATTAGCTTTAACAGGAATAAAGTTTGATTTAATTGAAATACAAGGAAAGACATTAAAAGAATTTGCCAGTTGTAAAAACGTTCCTTATGAACCTTTAGCTCAACTGGTTAATTTATAAAGCTAAAAAGAACATACATTCGTAAAAGGAGATGATTTTATGGAATATAACATCACTAACCGTAAAAAAGATAATGGATTGCAATTTATAATTTCATACAAAGATAAAAATAGTAAATGGCATCAAAAATCAAAGCAAGGTTTTGAGAATTCTAGAGAAGGTAAACGTAAGGGAAAAGAATGGGCTATGAATACTTTAAAAGAGCTTGAAGGTACTTTTACTCTAAATACTAATTTAAGTGATATTACTTTTAAAGATTTCACCACTTTATTCCTAGAAGATAAATCTGATTCTATCCAGCATAATACCATTGATACTTACAAAAAAGCTTTTAATCGTTTTAGTGATCTAGATAATATTAAGATAAAAAACATAAAAAATATTGATGTTCAAAAAATTGTTAATAAAATGCTTAAATCTGGTTGTAAAGTTTCAACAAGTAAATTGTATTTATACAAAATAAAAACTTGTTTATACTCTGCTGTTAATGACTATAATATTATTTTAACTAATCCAATAAAAAAAATAACCTTCCCAAAAGAAGATACAAAAACAGAAAAGGAAGCTCTAACACTTAATGAAAGTAAAATCTTATTAAATAAATTAATTAACAAAAATATAAAATACTATATCTTCACTCTTTTAGGCTTAAAATGTGGTTTGCGTGCTTCTGAAATTGTAGGGCTAACATGGGATTGTATAGATTTAAAAAATAAAACTTTAAGAGTTGAAAAACAATGGAAATACGATAAAGATAAGAAAGTTTATAGTTTTGGTTCTCTAAAATCAAATAATTCTTATAGAACTATTCCTATATCAAAATTTGTTGTTTCTGAACTAAATAAATATAAATCAACTAATCCTATCCCATTAGATAATAGAGTATTAAATTATGCAACTACTGATTCAATAACTAGTCATTTGAGAAAAGAATTTCACGCACTTGGATTTAATATATCTCCACATAATCTACGACATACCTATGCTACATCTTTAATTGCAAAAGGTCTAGATTTTAGAACTGTTGCTAATCTTATGGGACACACTATGCAAGAAACAATTAAGACTTATTCTCACGTTACAGATGAAATGATTGAAAGAGCAAAAGATTTAATTGAGATTATATAATTTTTGACGATTTTTTGACGAATCTGATATAATACAAGTATTTACAAGGAGTGATGAACATATGCCAAGTTTAATTTTGGAAGGTGGTACCTTTAGACCTATATTTAGTGCCGGAGTAATGGATGCTTTATTAGATAATAATATTATGTTTCCTTATTGTATAGGAGTTTCTGCTGGTATTACAAATGGGGTATCATATATATCAAAACAAAGGAAAAGAAACCTTGATATACTTATAACATATAGAAATGATAAACGATATTTGGGACTAAGAAATTTTCTAAAATGTAAAAGCCTTTTTGGATTAGATTTCGTTTATGGAGAAATTCCAAGTAAACTATCTCCTTTTGATATGGAAACTTATCAAAAATATGAAGGAAAAGTATTAGTTGGCGTTACCAATGCTATAACTGGTAAGACTGAATACTTTGATGGAAAAGAATTAGATGATAAATGTTCAATTTTAAGAGCTACTTGTGCTATTCCACTATTCTTTCCTGCAATTAAAATTAATAATAGTTATTACTATGATGGGGGGATATGTGACCCTGTTCCAATAAAGAAAGCTATTGATGATGGTAATGAAAAACATTTAATAGTGCTTACAAGACCAAAAGAATACAGAAAAAAACTTAGCAAAGGAAATATTATAGTTTCAAAGCTATTTAGAAAGAAATATCCAAATTTAAAAGAACCTTTATTAACTAGACATAATCATTATAATGAAACTATTCGTTTTTGTGAGGAATTAGAAGCTCAAGGAAAAGCCGTAATTATAAGACCCACTTTAGAACAATCTATTGAAAGCTTCGAAAAAGATGTTAATAAATTAAGAGAGGGTTATAATAACGGCTATAAAATGGCTATAGAAAATCTTGATAAAATTAAAGAATTATTTAACTAACATTGCTTAAAGGGAATATTCTTTAAAGCAAAGCTATATAGGAATGGATATTCTTTTTCAATATATTTCATATAAACTATCCATTCCTTAGTTAAATATTTATATAACCTTAAAATATCGCTGTTTAAATGAGATATATCTTCACTTGTTAAATCCCCCTTGCTTTTTCTAAGCTTTATCTCACTATGTAAGTGTACTGCTGCTTGTAATAAATCTGTAAAAATATCATGTTCATCTAAGTATGGATTCTCTATAAATCTAAATAATGTCTCTTTATTCTCATTTAGATTAGTATAAATATCCTCTATATCTTCTTTATTAAAATTTAATTTACAACTATATCTTTCAATTCTTTCCTTTATCTCATTAAAATCCTTTATAATACCATCCCCTATTTTAGGTATAACAGAGCACAATTCATCACAACCATTGTCTCTTTTTGCAATTGTCCTTAACAGTTGATTACCAACCTCTTCGAAAAAAATCTCAATTAAAAGGTTTATCTTTTGTAATTTATGCTTCTTTTCTCTTTTTTCTAATGCTCTTTCAATAATTAATACAGTTACTAATACTTCAATTGGAATAAAAGCCAAATCCTCTGTAAAAAACATTCCTATATGGTGTAAATCTTTAAAAATAGCATAATTAATTAAATATAATATTAAAGATGCAACTATTAGTGCTAATATAAACTTAAACATATACCTGTCTTTTTTCATAACATCACTCCTAAAAACACTTCAATACTATTGTTTCCAGAAATAAATAATTAATTAAGAAAAAAGTGGAGTGGATATTTATTTTGCTTGTTACATAGCTACGCTCCAAGAAAGTAAAACGCTTATCCTTTCTTATTCAAAAAGAAACTCTACAAAAACTGCAGAGTCTCTTTATTTCCATTCTTACCTCGTACCTCATAACTAGTAACTTTTACCTAATCTATGTCTTCCACCTTTATGTTTTTTTCCTTTAACTTACTATTAGTTATAGTTGAAAGTAAAGTATACAACACTCCAAATAAAGGAATTCCTATTAATATACCTAAAATACCAAATGTACTTCCACCTACTGTAATAGCAAGTAATACCCAAATTGCAGATAATCCAATAGAATTTCCAACAACCATAGGATAAATTAAGTTTCCTTCTATCTGTTGAATTACAACTATAAGAATTACAAACCATACTGCTGTCATTGGTTCAACCATGAAAATTATAAATGCAGCAGGTATTGTACCTATTAATGCCCCAAATATAGGCACTAATGCTGTTACACCTATTATTGTACTTACAAGTAAGGCATATGGCATACTAAAGATAGTCATACCAATAAAACATAATCCACCCAATATAACAGCTTCAATACATTGACCTGTTATAAACTTAGAAAACTTATCATGTGATATTCTAGCTACTTCCATAACCTTATTTGCTTTAATTCTATCAAAAAATGCATAAAGAATTTTCTTTGCTTGTATTCCTAACTTCTCTTTACTTAAAAGAATATATATAGCTATTAATATTCCCATAAAGAAATTAATTATTGTTGATGTAACCCCAACAGTTATATCTACTACTTGGCTAACAAGACTTCCTGTAACCTGTCCAACAACTTTTATTATATTTTCTCCCATAGATAAAACCTGATTCCAAAGTTCATCAAAAACTTCAGTTTTACTGAAATGTTCTGCCATAAACATTTCTAGTGTTTTAACGTAATCAGGTATGTTCTTTACCAAAGTTGATCCACTTTCTACAAGTTGAGGAATTATAAATAGTACTAGCCCAACAACAATTGCTATTATTGTAATAATAGTTAATATTATTGCCAAAGGTCTACGCTTTTTAGGTTGCTTTATAACCTTATCTAAAACCTTCTCTTCATAAAATTTCATTGGTATATTAAGTACAAAAGCTATACATATAGCTATTAAAAATGGCTTTAACATTCCCATTGTAGAACCAAATATGTTTCCTACAGATTTAATATTTATGAATATAAAGGCTAGTACAACTACATAGGTAGCTAATAACAAATTAGATTTAAATTTTGGATCTTTCATATTACTCACTTTATCATCTCCATCTAACTAAATCTCTTCACCAATACATACCTTCTTAATCCACCATACTTAATTTTATCTTTAGCTATTTCATAGCCTAAATCTAAAAATGTATTTACACTATAAGGATTATACGGTGAAGCAGTGGCACTCATAATTAAGGTGCCATTTTCTTTTGCAATATCTTCTAATAACTCACATATTATCTTTTGTAGCTTGTTGCCTCTAAAGCTTTCTTTTACTAATGTTGATTCAATTTGTCCTACCTTTAATAGTTCCTCTCCATTAATTCCAATATCATAGCCGTAGTTATCTTCATCATAGCCTAATTTGCAATATACACCTATAGCTATAAGATCGTCATCTTCAGTAACACATCCAATTATATTTCCTTTATTAGATATAAATTGTAAGAATTCTTCCTCCTTACTTGGAAAATATAACTCTTTATTCTCAAGTCCTTCAACAATTTCATCTTGAAACCTCATAATCCTATTAATATATGATTCATCAAGCTTCTTTAATATTCCTTGTATTATCTTACCATCTTTCCTCTTTAAATTAATTTTCTTAATCATATTTCTCTCCAACTCTATTTCAAAACACTTTTCTTAAATTCTTCTATTCCTATTCTATCAATAAAAAAGCCTAACTTCTCTCCCATTTCTGCATTTTCTATATAATAGTTAAAGATATTGTCTATTATTTCTAAAGCCATCTTCTCATCAACTTTATCTACTATTATATCCGCTATCCTAGGATTATAGCCTGCCGAACCTCCTGCTGTAACTATGAATCCATCCTTATCAGCTATTACCCCTACATCTTTACTATAGACACTTCCGCAGGCATTTCTACAACCTGCTACACCTATCTTACTTCTACAAGGCATACTCATCCATTGATATTTATTTAATAGCTTCATTCCAGTTCCTATAGTATTAAACTTAGATCTTTTACAGAATCCAGCTGGACATATCTCTACATTTTTAACAGAATTCTGTTCCTTAACTGCTGGCTCCATTTCTAGTTCATTCCATATATTTTCTAAATCTTTTTCTTCAAGGTTTGTTATTAATATTCTTTGACCTGATGTTATCTTTATTACTCCGTTGTATTTTTTAGCAACCCTTGCTATTTTCTCTAAAGTTTCAGGCAGAATAAATCCTCCAGGAATATGTGGTGTTATACCATATTTTCTTTTCCCATTATAAATCTTTTGTAGATTACCATATTTATTAGGCACCTTCTCACCTCTTACTATTCTATTTTAGAATAAATTTTTTAACAACTTCAGCAACACCGTCTTCGTTATTGCTCTTTGTTATATAGTTTGCTGCTTCCTTTACATTACTATGCCCATTTTCCATAGCCACTCCAAGTCCTGCGAACTCAATCATATCTAAATCATTTCCAGCATCCCCTACAGCTATTATTTCATCTTTATCAACATTTAAATAATCTGCTAATGCTTTTAAGCCTAACCCTTTATTAGACTCTTTATTTATTATTTCAAAGAAATATGGAGTGCTCTTTGCTAAATTATATTTTTCTCCAACTTCCTTTGGAAGTTTCTCTATTGCCTTATCTAATACATCTGGTTCATCTATAAGCATTATTTTTATAATGCTTTCATCTTCTGATATTTCATTAAAGTCACATATATTTATATCTATTTTATTAATCTCAGCTTCTACTTCAGTATACTTACTATTTTTAGGAGTTATTAGCCCTCTTGTTGGAGAAAAAGCATGTATATTAACTCCAAACTCCCTTGCAAAATTATAAATATAGTGAAGATCACTTCCCTTTAGTCCTTTTTCCGAAATTATTTTTTCACTCTTAGTTTCTTGAACTAAACACCCATTGTAGCTTAATACATATTCATTATCATCTACTAATCCTAATTCATCTAAATATCTTCTTAATCCATCTATAGGTCTTCCAGAAGCTAGTACAACCTTTACCCCTTTTTTCCTTACTGATTGAAGTGCTTTTTTAGTCACCTCTGTAATAATCTTATCATCATTTAATAAAGTTCCATCCATATCTAATGCTATAATCTTGTACATCAATTTCCATCCTCCGTTTATTCATTAAGCTTAACATTCTATGTAATTATATCATAATTTTTCACATGTTATGGAATACTAACTATAGATTTTATAAAGAGAAAGTAGGTAATTATATGAAAAAATATTTAAAGATTATATCTTCAATTCTAATATTTTCTTTATTATCACCATTATCTATTTCTGCTAAGGAAGTAGAACAAGTCTATTTATCACTTGATTATGAAAATACAGACTCACTTCCACATAATTTTAGGAAAACTACTGATTTATCTAATGTTATAAAAGGTGGTGGAAACACTACAGGACTTGAAAACCTAAATATATCAGGTAGTTCTCAATTCACTTCACTCTCCTTCTTAAATTTAAAAAAGAATATCAATACAAAAAATGAATTTTGGGATATAGATTTAAGACAAGAATCACATGGGTTTATTAATGGTAATGCTGTAAGCTGGTATGGTCCTGGGGATAAAGCTAATGCTGGTCTTAATTATAAAGAAGTTATAGCTAAGGAAGCTAAGCAATTGTCAGAAATTCCTTTTGGTAAATCTATTACTTTGGACAATGGAAAGCATACATTAATACCAACAGTTGTTGAAAATGAAAGTAAACTAGTTTCATCAAATAATGTAAAATATTTAAGAATAGCGGTAACTGACGGTGATAGACCTACTGATGAATCAGTAGATCAATTTGTAAAGTTCGTTACGCATTTACCTAATAATTACTGGCTTCACTTTCATTGTAAAGAAGGCATTGGTAGAACAACAACTTTTATGTCACTCTTTGATATGATGAAAAATTCTAAAAATGTAAGTTTAGATGATATTATAAAAAGACAGTTTCTATTAGGTGGTTTTAACTTATTTAAACCAGGAGATGAAAATAAAAGAGTTTTATTCCTAAGAAACTTCTATAAATATACCAAAGAAAATAATGATAATTTCAAAACAACTTGGAGCGATTGGATTAAGCAAAATAACATAACTCCATATACATCAACTACAGAACTCCCTAAAAATTAGGGAGTTCTTCTTGTAACTAAAGTAATATTTTAATCATATATATACTAATAACTAGAAATTTGTCGAGGTATATCTATGATAGAATCATTATTATTAGTTTCTTCAATTTGTATAGATGCTTTTGTGGCTAGCATGGCATATGGAAGCAATAAAATAAAAATCCCTATCATTTCCTCTATAGTCATTAGTATTGTTGGCTCTGTAATTTTAGGAATATCATTATTTATTGGTGGATTAATAAAAGACTTTTTACCAGGAACACTTCCTATAACCTTAAGCTTCTCTATACTAATGGTTTTAGGTATATATAGATTATTCGAAAGCTTATTTAAAACCTATATTCAAAAACACTTAAATAAAGAAAAATCCTTTTCTTTTAGATTATTTGATTTTAATTTTATATTACAAGTTTATGCTGATGAAACAAAGGCTGACCTTGATAAATCAAAAGAACTATCAGTTAAAGAATCCCTTTATCTTGCTATTGCCCTTTCATTTGATAGCTTAGCTGTTGGATTTGGTAGTAGTTTAGCAGGTAGTGCATATATACAAACCATTTTATTATGTTTCTTAATAGGTTTTCTTGCTGTTATAGTAGGTAGTTTTATTGGTAAAAAATTAGTTGAAAAATCAAATATCAATTTATCCTGGCTTTCAGGGGTAATACTTATGGTTTTAGCTATAAGTAAAATTATCTAAAACAAAGAAGCTATTGTAAAATAGTTATTTACTTTACAACAGCTTCTTTATAAATTATTTCAATTGTTCACCATTATGATTCTCAAAAAATGATGGTTCATTTTCATTTCCTACATTGTTTTGATTTTCATGTAACTTTTGTCTTCTTTGTCCTTTTTGTGGACCATTATTTGTTCTCTTATCAGCCTTCATAAATATCACGCTCCTCATAAATATTATTTCAAATATCGATAAAATTTATGAGGTGAATATTATAACTTTTCTGGCTCTGGATAATTAACACCTTTAGTATCAACTCTTATTTCTTCTATAACTATTTCTTTTTTAGGAGTTTCACCTGATACTTCAGCACCTTCTATTTTGTGAACTATGTCTAATCCTTCTATAACCTTACCAAACCCTGCATAACTTCCATCTAAATTACTAGCCTTTTTAGTCACTATAAAGAACTGACTACCTCCACTATCCTTATCTTTTGCTCTAGCCATAGATAATACACCCTCATCGTGTTCAAGTGTATTATACTTATATCCATTTCCCTTAAACTCCCCTCTTATTGAATAACCTGGGCCTCCAGTACCATTACCATCAGGATCTCCACCTTGTATAACAAAATCTTTAACTATCCTATGAAAGGTAATACCATCATAAAATCCATTGTTTGCAAGAGAAATAAAATTATTTACTGTATTAGGAGCATATTGAGGATATAATTCAGCTAATATAGTACCATAGTCTTTCACTTTAATTGTTGCTATTGGCAAGTCCTTCGGAGCTGCTACCTCTTCTCCCCATTCTTTTACACCGCAACTAACCAACATTAATGATATTGTCATTAATATTATTAATACTTTCCCTAATCTACTCTTTCTCATGGCTATTCTCCTATATTTCAAACTCTTCTATTTCAATATTAAAAGCTCCACATCCTGCACATACAATAATACTTACTATATAGCTATTATCTACTAAACCTTCTCTTTGAAGTCTATTAAAAGATTTTCCTTCTTCCTCAACAGCTAAACTATTGGTTACATATTTGCCATCTTTAGTATATATGTAAAAATGATATTCTAAGAACTTATAAGCTCTTTCATTTTCAACCTTTTCACCACCACAGCTTTCACAAGTTAAAGAATAATATGCTTTTTCAAAATCAACATTCCTATCTTTTATCATATTAATAATAGTTTCTTCATTAATATCTTTTATAGGATTATTTTCATCATTAAAAAATCCCTCTAGTCTTTCATTTTCTAAAGTAACCATATTTAACGCCCCTTTACATATTTATTCTAATATTATATCCTCTTATGGCAAATAAATCTATTTTATCTTAGGATTAATTTTATTTTCTCCACATTTATATGGTTTTAAAGCTTCTGTTGCTGGTCCTTCTAACACTTCCCCTTTATAATTAAATCTTGATCCATGGCAAGGACAGTCCCAAGTTTTATCAGTATTATTCCATGTTAATTCACAACCTAAATGAGTACATGTAATATCAACTATGTAGACGTTATGTTTACCTTCTTTATATGCACCATATCTTCTTCCATTTAAATTTATTATCTTACCTTCTCCCTCTTCTAGATGAATTTCCATATCACCTATTTTCAGCTTTCCTTTTACATAATTATAGGCAACTTCCATATTAAACTTTACAAAATCCTTTGATAAAAAAGCTTTTCCTCTTGAAGGATTAAATGTGTCTTTATACTTAGACTCACCTGAAACTATTAAGTCTGATATAATAATTCCAGCAAGAGTTCCATTTGTATTTCCCCACTTTCTGAAGCCAGTTGCTACATATATATTTTCATTTTTACTATTTAAATGTCCTATATAAGGTATATAATCTGGTGTAAAATAATCCTCTGCAGACCACTCATATCTATAATTTTTAATTCCAAACTTCTCTCTACCATACTCCTTTAATACTTCATAATGATTAATATTTTTATCATCTCCCATTTTATGAGTATCACCAACAATAAGTAATAAATGTTCGTTTTCCTTATTCATATAATGTAAACTTCTACTAGGGTCTTCTACATTTACATACATTCCTTCAACAAATCCTTCGGGAACATCTCCAGCTACAGCATATGTTTTCTTAGGCTCTAACCTAGAAAAAAAGAATCCTTCTCCATCATAAAAAGGGAAATGTGACGCTAAAACCAATTGTTCACACTGTACCCATTTTCCTTCTCTAGTTTGGAAAGAACATTTTTCTCCACTTTCCACTTGAGTAACAGGGCTATTTTCATATATTTTTCCACCTTGCTTTACCACTAAATCTCCTAATATATCGCAATACATTTTGGGATTTATACTTGCAACGTTATTAAAGGCAACTGCCCCTTTACTTTCTATTGGAATAGGTAGCTCATCTACAAAATCACAATCTATCCCCAGTTCCTTACAAACTTCATACTCTTCTTTTAGCTCCTTTAGCCCTTCATCAGTTTCTGCAAAAACATAGGAGGTTTCCCTCTCAAACTCACATTCTATATTATTTTCTTTCACTATTTTTTCTATAAATTCTATAGCTTCTTTATTCCCCTCATAATAACTTCTTGCTCTTTCTAAATCGTATTTTTTCTTAATTTTAGAATATATAATATTATGTTGTGTTGTAACCTTACCTGTATTTCTTCCTGTACATCCTTGTGCAACTTTATTTGCATCAACCAAAACTACCGTCTTACCTTTTTTAGTTAATAAATAAGCTGTAGTTAACCCAACAATTCCTCCTCCTATAATGCCGCACTGACAGTCTTCACTGCCTGATAATGGTCCATAAGTTCTTCCTTCAGATGAATCTATCCAATATGATTCTCCCATTTTTATCCTCCTATCATAATTACTCATATTCTTTTGTACTAAAATCCATATAATATTCTTGAAGATATGAACAAACGGGACATATTAGAGGAGGTTCTTTACCTTCATATATATAACCACAATTTGTACACATCCATTTTATTTGCTCATCTCTTTTATATATAAATTATTCCAATTTATATTTTCACCATTAAATTTCTTTAATGCATCGAAAAATACTCTTGCATGAGCTTTCTCCTGCAAAAGCTCTTAATAAATTTTCTTTTGTTTTACTATCTTTTAATTCCATAAAAAACACCCCATTTATCTTTAGTATTTCAATAACAATTAAGTATTATTCCTTTAATTGCTATTGTAAACTTTTAAATAAATGAGGCTTAATATCACTTTCTACCCATTCCTATAAATAAGTTCTTGTTCTCTTTAGTTGTTACTTCAACTATGTCATAGAAAAAATCCATCTGACTTTTGTCACCTTTTTCTATTATCTCTTCTATTTTACCATCTCTTAAAAATACCAGTTTCTTCGTATAGCTTGCAATCATAGCATCATGGGTTACCATTACAATTGTTTTTCCTTCTGTTTCATTTAAATCTTTTAAAAAATGCAACAATTCATGTGATGTTTTAGTATCTAGGTTTCCAGTAGGTTCATCAGCAATAATAACTTTAGGGTCTGTAACCAATGCCCTTGCAGCTGCTGCTCTTTGTCTTTGTCCTCCAGAACATTCTTGAGGATATTTATCCATCTGATCTTCAATACCTAATTTCTTAGACATCTTGTCCACTTTATCTTTAATTACATCTTTAGATATTCCATCTAAAACTAATGGAACAGATATATTTTCTCTTAAAGTTAAATTATCAAGTAAATTAAATTCTTGAAATATGAATCCTATATTTTTATACCTAAATTCTGCTATCTTTCCTTCTCTTAATTCTCTTATATTCTCTCCATCCAAGTAAACTGCCCCTTTACTTGGAGTATCTACTGTTCCTATCATATTTAACAGCGTTGATTTTCCAGAGCCTGATGGTCCCATTATACCAACAAAATCTCCTTCCTTTACACTTAAACTTACTCCATCCAATGCTTTTATTTGCCCTTTACTGCCATATACCTTAACTAAATTTTTTACCTCTATAATCTCAGATACTAACATATTTATACCTCCCTAATAGCTTTAAAGATAATATTTTTATATCCCCAAATAGAAATTAATCCACTTAAAACAAAAACTCCGAAGTAAATGAGAATAATAAGTATTCCAAAGAACACTCCTATTCCGCCACTTAACATATTACATATTAGTACCCCTAATATTTGTGGTATAGGAATTATTAATAATAGTCCATACAAAAATATTACTTCTTCATCTACTATCCTTTTTATTTTATCTCCTGTATACCCAATTAAAAACAATTGCTTAAATATCCTTTTCCTATTTACCCCCTCAATAAAAACCTTATAATTAGTAGCTAAGGCCATTATGGATACTGTTATAACAAATGTAATTAAAGTAATAATTTTTTCATATTCCATTAAATCTTTATCAGCCATGAAATTAATTAAAATAACACTTGAAATTATAGATACAATAATTAAAAATTTCACTTTTCTTAAGGAATACAGTAAGTTGCTTAATGATTGTAGTTGAATCTCTTTATATAAATATTTTTCCTCTTTTATGTTTCTAACCTTTTCTGGAATAAAATCTTTGAGTATATATAATATTCCAATTATAGATAAGAATGATGTTGTTATTACAATTTGTGATTTATTATCAATATTTATTGGTAATAAAAGTGCTAACATAGGTAATATATAGATAAAAGTAAAGATATAATTTTTTCTTCTTTTTCTCTTCTCATTATCCTTTTTCTTAGGAAATCCATACCAACCAGAAAAACCGCCTGCAAGCTTAATGCTTTCTTCTAAATCCTTTGTTCTTGTTATTGGAATATCTATTGTATTTGACTCTTCTTTAATTAAATCTATTATTTCTTTCCTATAGGCATACCCCATATCTACTAGTATCATAAATACAAATTGAATAATAATTATTAGTGATGTTAAAAGAAACCCCAAACTACTAAAGGCATATGGATTTACCTCTAACCCAGCACTCTTATAAACAATTGTGTTTATAAGAGGCATTATGCCTACTCCAGCTAGTAATCCAAGTGCTATACCTATAATGCATATAATCATATTTTGTATAGTTAATATTGTCCCAACATTATAAACTGATCTACCACTAAGTATTGCTATTGATAATTCCTTTGCTTTTCCTGATATGAAATACATATTAGCAAAGGCTATCAAAAATAGTGATACCAATAAAATTATTACTGTTAACAAAGAAAATGTTCCATAATGATCTTTACTAACAAAATCATTGTTATACAACAAGTTAAAAATATTAAAAATCACCATAATTGCAAATACCATTGAAACAATATAAAAAATACATTGTTTAATACTTTTAAAAAGCATCCTTAGTGAAAACTTTATACACCCCATATTCCCCACCTCTTAATATTGTATTTATTCCCATTTACTAAATTGTACACCACCTTATAAAGAAAAGGAATAAATTTCAATAAATTTATTCCTTACAATGTATCTTATAAATTTTTAAAATATTCCTGTCCTTTGGTATTTAAAATACGTACCGCTAATGCTACTAATATAATCTCTATTATTAATGCTATTATCATAAATATGATAACATTAACTGATGGTAATAACTTGTATACTCCAAAACCTATTCCTACAGGAATGATTGATAAAAATAGTGTTATAGTTACACTAATAGTATTTTTAACTGCTTGTATTTCTTGTTTCCAATCAAACTTTGGATAAAGAATATTTATGAAAAGCCCTGAAATAGCTATAAATGTATTATAAACACTTGCAAATACAATTATAAAAATAGTATCTATAATTGATAAACTCAATCCAAATGAAATAATTAGAGAGCTTATTACTATAGCTGGTATGCTTAATATTAAGCTCATTGATACCTTTGCTTTAAATATATCTCTTATATCTATAGGTAAACTTTTTAATATCCAAAGATTTTTACCTTCTATTGATATAGAGGATGGAGTTGTGGATGCCATTCCAGACATTACACCAAACATTGCTGCTACTGCTAGAACTATTACTCTTCCAGCCCCCTTAGATATCATGCCTAATACTTCATCCCCTGAAAATACTGATACTATACTCATTATTACTAACATAGCTGTTATTCCCAAAGTATTAAAAACATACGAAGTTGAAGCAAAGTATCTCTTAAACTCTTTATTTAGTAGAGTCTGATACATACCTTTTTGCTTTAATTTTGATATCTTATAATTAGATTTTTGATAACTCTGTCCTAGGTTAGAATTTATTTTCTTAAAGCTTCTACTAAATATAAATACAAGTAAAATAAACGGAACTATAGAAATAGCTATAAATTTTAATAAATCACCTACATCTCCATTAATTAATGAAGATGCAAACCAAGCAGATGGAATATATGACTTTTCAAAAATATTTTCTATACTACTTGCATTCATCATCAAATAAGACATAAAATCTTGTGCCTTCAATGAACCTATAAAGATTACTATTATTACACCAATCATTCCTACGCTATATATAATCTTGCTAAATCTAAACTTTGAAGACATAATATTAAGAATAAAAGCTACTATAGACGCTAGTATTATAGGTATTAGAGGCAAAATGACTATTCCTACTATCATATATAAGAAGCAACTTATACTAGCTATACTTTTTATATAATAAACAATTGTAGAAGGTATCATAACCAATGCACTTATACCAATATTCAATGATAATAATTCTATTAGCTTACTTGCTAAAATAGTCCTTGAGCTTAATGGCAATGATAATAAAAAATCTAAGTCCTTACTGCCAAAGATTGTACCATCAGCTTTGAATATTGAAAGCATAAATGTAATTATTACAGTTATTAGTGAAGCTATCATTGGTAATAAATGTACTAAGTTAATTTGAGCTAAAGCCTCTCCTATTATTTCTGCATAAACTGTTGCCATGATTATTACTGATATAGCTATAACTAGCATCATTCCAAAACTCTTAATACTTTTGCTTTTATCTTCTTTTGCTATTTTTTTATTAATTACTGCATTTAATCCAAAGTTATTTATATAATTTATTTTTAATAATTTAAACAAACTATTCATTATCAATCAACTCCATAAACACATCTTCTAAGGAACTTGTACCCTTAACTTCCTCAACAGTACCATATGCAGCTATCTTCCCATCCTTTATAATGGCTATTCTACTACATAGTTTTTCCACCACCTCTAATACATGACTTGAGAAAAATATAGATGCTCCCTCTTCACATATCTCCTTCATTATTCCTTTTAAAGTATGAGAAGCCTTTGGGTCTAACCCAACAAAAGGTTCATCAAGTACTAATAATTTAGGCTTATGAATTAATGCAGATATTATTGCTAACTTTTGCTTCATACCATGTGAGTATGATGATATTAAACTTCCCAAATTATTAGTTATCTCAAAGGCATCTCCATACTTTTTTATCAACTCTTCTCTTTGAGTTTCTGACACTCCATAAACATCTGCCACAAAATTTAAATACTGTATTGCTGTTAATGATTCATATAAATCTGGATTATCAGGTATATATGCCATAATCTTTTTACATTCAATTGGATTATCCTTTATAGACATTCCATTTATTAATATATCACCCTCATCAAATTCGTTTATTCCAACAATTGATTTTATAGTTGTAGTTTTACCTGCCCCATTGTGTCCAATAAAGCCAAATATTTCTCCCTCTTTAACCTCTAATGAAATAGTATCTACTGCTCTTTTATTACCTTTGTATATTTTAGAAAAATTATTTATCTCTAACATAATTACCCCTCCATTTATCTGTTATATATAATATATAACAACACTATCAAAACTTCAATATAATTATCATTAAATTTCATACTTTTCTATATAATTAAAAGGCAGGGTAGGTATTTATTCCCTTCGTACTTAAGGTAAGAAAAAAGAAGGAAAATTGCAAAGCAATCTTTCCTTCTTATAATTTATTCTTCTAATATGCAAACTCCCAGCGCTCCTGGTCCAGTATGTACTCCCATAGTGGCTCCTATCATCTCTAATGATATATGAGATATATTTGTATGACTTTTTACACTTTCATATAAGGCCACAGCTTCATCGTGTGAAGCACCACTTAATATCCAAACCTTGCATCTAGCATTCTCTAAACGCTCATGGATAATTGATCTTAACTTGGATATTGCTTGTTTTCTACCTCTACACTTACCCCATGAATATAATTCCCCTTCTTCATTTGCGGAAATTATTGGCTTTAAATGTAATATTTCACCTACTGCTCCTGCTACTCTACCTATTCTTCCACCTTTTCTTAAAAATTCTAAAGTGTTTAAAGTAACATATGCATGTAGTTTTGTTTTTACTTCATGTAGCTTGTCTATTATTTCTTTAGGAGTTAGTCCTGCTCTTATCATCAAGGATGCTTCTAACACCAATGCTCCAACCGGGAACCCTAAGGTCTTACTGTCATAAAAATGAAAGTTTAATTCTTTGTGATCTTCCACCAATAACTTTATACTATTTAGAGTACCAGATAACCTGCTTGAGACTGTAATTACTATAACATCTGTATACCCCTCTTCTTTTAACCTGCATACTAAGTTTTCCGTATATTCTAAATCAGGTAGAGAAGTTGTTGGAATTTCCTCACTTAATGACTTATATAACTCATCATGTGTAATATTTACTTGATCCAAAAACTCTTTATCTTTGTAAATAATTCTAAAAGGTAGCATTTCTACATTATTATCTCTTCTTGTCTTTTCCCCTAAATCACAACTGCTATCAGTTACTAAAGCTATTTTTTGCAACGGCTAATCCTCCTTAGTTATATCTCTCTTTTAGAATAACACAATATGTTTACGTTAACAATTATTTTCCACTGTATATTTTTTTACATTTTTTCTAATCTTATATATATATAAATATAAAAAGGTGATTATATGAAATTTAAAATATTTTGTTGTTTAGTAATTATTTTTATAACTTTATTTATGCCATCTTACATTTATGCCTATGATACTACTCTAGAAAATAAAGACTATATAATCTTTATAGACATTAATGAGTTATCAC
>ERZ1106969.387-NODE-387-length-47510-cov-6.273438_pt1 | contig 47510 bp, 48 predicted proteins | sample MGYA00403685_ERZ1106969 | MGnify/ENA primary metagenome ERZ1106969 (study PRJEB35170, sample SAMEA104062416) | human gut metagenome | biome: human gut; feature: human-associated habitat; material: faeces | place: Denmark | collected 2012-05-18 ... | reverse complement strand
CGCTTTCTCCTTCATGAACATATCCACATACTGTACAAACAAATTTTTTCATATCATTCTCCTCCTCTATATATACAACATTAATTAACTTTTAAAATTCATCTTTTGTTTCTTAATATTTATTCTCTTCTGCTCTACATTTGTTATTATATAATAATAATTATTGTTTGTAAACACTTTTTTTCATTATTTTTTTCTATTTTTATCCTATTATATAATAGGATTCTTATTTTTTGCAAATAATTATTTTAATAGACATCTTTTATATATGAAGATATAATTTTATTGTTAATAAATTAATCATATTAAACTAAGGAGAAAAATATGGAAGATAATAATTTAAAAAGAGAACTTGGACTAACTGCAGCTACAGCTATTGTTGTCGGAAATATGATGGGATCAGGTATTTTTACTTCCCCCCAAAGTCTTGCTCAAGTGGCAAACCCAACAACAACAACTCTTGCTTGGATAATTACAGGAATAGGTTCTGTTCTGCTAGCTCTTTCTTTTGCTAACTTAGGAACCAAGTACCCTGCAACAGGTGGTCCTATAGTATACACCCATAAAGCATTTGGGGAATTTACTGCATTTTTAGTAGCTTGGACATTTTGGATTGGTTCATGGATTGGTAATGCTGCTATAATAACAGCAATAATTAGATATTTAACTCCTTTTTTTCCAATACTATCTTCAAATGGATTAATTGCTTTTTTAGTTTCTTCTGCATTCTTATGGATAATGACCTATATAAATTATAAAGGTGTTAAAGAAGCTGGAATTATTGGAATAATTACTACTACATTAAAATTACTAGTTATACTTGTATTCTTAATAATAGCTGTAATTGGATTTAACCCTGAATATCTTAAGACTTATTCTTCTTCTGAGGTTACTGGATTAGGATCCCTTGCACCTGCAATAGCTGTTACCTTATGGTCATTTGTTGGATTAGAAAGTGCTGTTGTTTCAGGTGGTGAAATAAAAAATCCTGAAGTTAATATTAGAAGAAGTACAGTAATTGGAACAATTTTTGCTTCTATTATATACTTATTGCTTTCAATTTTAGCTATGGGTGGATTATCACAAGCAGATCTTGCTTCATCTAATGCACCTTTATCATCTATAATAAATAATATAACTGGAGGCACTTGGGGTGGAACATTTATATCTCTTGGAGTAGTTATTTCAGCTGCTGGAGCTTGTTCAGGTTGGATAATGACAACAGCAAGAATGGCTTATGCTGCCGGTACTGATGGATTATTTCCTAAATTCTTCAGTAAATTACATTCAAAGTTTAAAACTCCTGTAGTAGCTTTATTTATATCCTCACTTTGTACTAACATACTTTTAATTGCTAATTATGTTTCAAGTTTAACTTCAGCTTTCGACTTTATGATAAATCTTGCAACTTTATCATTTATTCCAGCCTATGCTTTAAGTGCTTGTGCTGAAATTATCCTTACATATAAATCAGGAAATAGATTAAGCTTTGGTAGATTTATAAAGCATGCCTTCTTTTCCTTATTAGCATTTGCATATTCACTATATATAATCTATGGATCAGGATCTGTTTCTGCAATGTGGGTGTTTATATTAATGCTTATAGGAATACCATTTTACGTATATAAAAAATTACAAGATAATAATAATTAATAAAAATAGCTGTAGTGCAATATATGCACTACAGCTATTTTTTTATTTTATCTAATTTCTTTTCCAAAAGGCATTAATGATAACTTTGCCAGCTTAAAACATTGTGCAGCAAATGGTATTCCTACAATAGTTACACATAATAAAACTGCACTTACTAAATTACCTATACATAACGCTAAACCACCAAATAATAACCATAATATATTCAATAGTAGATTTCCTGCACTATCGCTTACAGTAACTACTTCTTTACCAAAAGGTGCAAATTGTAAACTTGCCATTTTAAAACATTGAAATCCAACTGGTATTCCTACTATAGTTAAGCACCAAAGTAATCCTGCAAATAACCATCCCAATGCATTAAAGAATCCTCCAAATATAATCCATATAATATTGCCTAAACAACTCATCTTTATCCCCCTACGATTTTATTTATATATTATATACTACATTTTTAAGTTTTGAATAAACTTTTTCTTAATATAATATAAAAATTTGAAACACACTTAACTTTTTACGACTGAATATACAAAAGTACTTTCATACAATGTAAATATTAAAGGATATCATATATAAAAGATTAATTTATTTAATATAAAGGAAAAGAAATTCAGATGATAGATGATTTAAATTTTGTAAAAACTACAGAATTAAATGTTCTAAATACTATTCCAAGAAAAACTTTGTCTAAGCTTATACTTTTTATAATATCTGTTTGTAATATTTGCATTATTTAATACACTTGGGAATGTATAAAACCATGTGCCCCATGTAAATATTTGGTATAATAAACTTATCGATTTGATTATAGGGGGAATATAACATGAAGATTACTAAAAAGCTTATAAAACCATTTACTACTTTATTACTAGGTGTTTTTACACTTGTCGGTTTAATTGGATGTGGAGATAAAACACCTGTAGCTGAAGGATATTTATGGACTGCTACTAAAGGGGATATAACAATTAATTTAATTGGTACTATGCATCCTGCTCCTAGTACTCATAACTTCTTTAATAAAAAGGTAACTAAAATACTAAAAAATACAGATGTTCTATCTGTAGAAGCTGATATTACTGATATGGCTAAAGTTAATGCTTCTCAAGATAAATTGCTAAACACTTCTGATAAAACAGCTAAAAATCAATTGACTGAGGATGAAATAAAAAAAGTTAATGAAATATTAGCACCATCTAATATGAACATTAGTGCTTTATCTGTATTAACTCCTGCTGGTATAGTATCTATACTTGAAAGCACTATGTATCAAGTAGAAAATTATACTACTTCTTTTGATGAACTACTAATAAAAAAATCTCAAGAAAAAGGTATTGAACTTCATGAACTTGAAAGTGTTGACTTCCAACTTGATTTATTGAATAACTTATATACTTGGGATGATGTAAAAGCCACTATATCAACAGTTGCTGATTCTACAAAAAAAGAAGAAACTATTAAATATCTAAAAGATACTTTTAACGCATATGTTGATGGGAATATAGAATTTCTAGAAGAAGATGTTGCAAATATGAAGAAGGAAGTTCCTGAATTCTATGATGCTTTAGTTACTCAAAGAAATATAAAAATGGCAGAAAATATTGATAAGCTAGTGGAAGATGGAAAAAATCATACTATAGCTGTTGGATGCAAGCACTTTATTGGTGAAGATAGCGTTTTAAAAGAATTAGAAAAGAGAGGCTACACTATAAATAGACTATAGTTGACTTTAACTCATATAAAATATATAATTATTTATACTATTGAATATTTTAGTGCGTTGATTAGAAGTAGTACCATTTAATTATAACTTTAGAGAGCTGTTGGTTGGTGGAAAATAGTGTTGTAAACTTGGGAACTTGTCTATGAGCATACTTGTAAAAACAAGTACGGGTAAGCCCGATATAGTTATTGAGTGAGGATATTTTTTATCCTAATAAGAGTGGTACCACGGAAATTTTACCTTTCGTCTCTTAATATAGAGATGAAGGGTTTTTATTTTTATTACAGATTTTAAGGAGGATTTTTTAATGGGAAACTACGGAACTGCTGTTGATAAAAAATGGCAAGAAAAATGGGAAAAAGAAGAATTATATAAGTTTAATCCTGAAAATTTAGATAAGAAACTTTATACTTTAGAAATGTTCTCTTATCCTTCAGGTAGCCAGTTACATGCTGGTCACTGGTTTAACTATGGACCAGTTGATACTTGGGCTAGACTTAAGAGAATGCAAGGTTATAATGTATTCCAACCAATGGGATTTGATGCCTTTGGTTTACCAGCTGAAAACTTTGCAATAAAGACCGGTATTCACCCTCAAGATTCAACTTATAAGAATATAAAAACTATGGAAGAACAATTGAAGGCTATGGGAGCTATGTTTAACTGGGAAAGCGAAGTAGTGACTTGTGATCCAGAATATTATAAGTGGACTCAATGGTTATTCCTTCAACTTTATAAGAAAGGATTAGCTTACAGAAAGAATGCACCTGTTAACTGGTGCCCATCTTGTAATACAGTTTTAGCTAACGAACAAGTTGTTGATGGTGCTTGTGAAAGATGTAATACTGAAGTTACTAAGAAAGAACTTACTCAATGGTTCTTAAAAATAACTGATTATGCTGATGAATTATTAGATAAATTAGATGATTTAGATTGGCCTGAAAAAACTGTAGCTATGCAAAAGCACTGGATTGGTAGATCTACTGGTGCAGAAGTTACTTTCAAAGTTAAAAACTCTGATTTAAGCTTTGATGTATTTACTACAAGAGTTGATACGTTAAATGGTGTAACTTATGTTGTTTTAGCTCCAGAAAATAAGCTAGTAGATAAACTTACTGCTGATGAGAATAAGGCTGCTGTTGAAGAATATAAAGAACTTGCTGCTAAGCAAAGTGAAATTGAAAGACAATCAATCACTAAAGAAAAAACTGGGGTATTCACTGGTTCTTACGCTATTAACCCAATCAATGGTAGAGAAGTTCCAATATGGATTTCTGACTATGTACTTGCAACTTATGGTACAGGTGCAGTTATGGCTGTTCCAGCTCATGATGAAAGAGACTTTGCTTTTGCTACAAAGTTTAATCTACCAATTGAAAGAGTTATTGCAGCTAAAAAAGGTGAAGAAACTGAACTTCCATACTGCGAACATGGTGTTTTAGTTAACTCAGGTGAATTTGATGGATTAGAAACAGCTGAAGCTAAGGAAAAGATAGTTGAAAAACTAGCTTCTCAAAACTTAGGTTCAATGAAGGTTAACTTTAGATTAAGAGATTGGTTAGTTTCAAGACAAAGATACTGGGGAGCTCCAATTCCTATGATCTACTGTGATAAATGTGGAACTGTTCCAGTCCCAGAAGATCAACTTCCAGTTAAGTTACCTTATGATGTTGAATTTGCTCCAGATGGAAAATCACCACTTGCTAAGAGTGAAGAATTTAAGAAGTGTACTTGTCCACAATGTGGTGGAGAAGCTACAAGAGAATGTGACACTTTAGATACTTTCGTATGTTCATCTTGGTACTACTTAAGATATCCTGATAGCAAAAATTCAGAAAAAGCATTTGATCCCGAAATAATTAATAAAATGCTACCAGTTGATAAATATGTTGGTGGTCCTGAACATGCTTGTATGCACCTTCTTTATGCTAGATTCATAACTAAGGCATTAAGAGATATGGGATACTTAACATTTGATGAACCATTTACATCTCTTACTCACCAAGGATTAATCCTAGGACCTGATGGTCTAAAGATGAGTAAATCTAAGGGAAACACAATTTCTCCTGATGATTATATCAAGCAACATGGTTCTGATGTATTTAGAATGTACCTAATGTTTGGTTTTGCTTACACAGAAGGCGGAGCTTGGAGTGATGACGGAATTAAGTCTGTTGCTAGATTCGTAGATAGAATTGAAAGAACTCTTGATTCTGCTAATGAAGCTATTAAAGCTGGAAATGGTAAGTCTACTATAGATAAGGCTGAAAAAGAACTAAACTTCTGGAGACATACTGCAATAAAGGGTGTTTCTGAAGATGGAGATAAGATGCAATTTAACACAGCTATAGCAAGAATGATGGAATTCGTAAATGCATTATCAAAATACATGCAAGAAGAAACTAAGAATCTTGATTTCTTAAAGGAAGTTATCTTAGACTTCATCAGATTACTTGCACCATTTGCTCCTCACTTCTCTGAAGAACAATGGAACTTAGCTGGCAACGCTACATCAGTATTTAATGAAGCTTGGCCGACTTTTGATCCTAAGGCTTTAGTTAAGGATGAAGTAGAAATAGCTATACAAATTAATGGTAAGATAAAAAATAGAATAAATGTTGCTTCTGACCTTGATGAAGAAGGAATTAAAGCAGCTGCTTTAAACGATGACGTTATTAAACAAAATACTGAAGGAAAAACAGTTGTTAAGGTAATTGTTATAAAAGGTAGATTAGTTAATATAGTTGTTAAGTAATAGAAAGAGTGTATCTAAAAATTTAGATACACTCTTTTATCTTTGTGTACTAACAACCATTAATTATAGCCGTAACTAATGGTTGTTCTACTATTAACTATTCCATCCCTTGATTAAGTACTTCTTTAAATCCAGCTAAAACCTTACTTACTAGTTCTTCATCTAACTGCTCATAGAACTTAATATATCCTGATTGATCTAATGCTTCTGATAAATCCTTACACATAGCCATCCATGTCTCTGGTACATATACCCAAACTATTTCATCATATTTACAGCTCAATAAAAAGTGTTCCATCCCAAAGAAGGAATATTCTTTAATATCATGTAATTTATTAAGCTTAATGTAATCTTCTACTACCTGCATAGATAATTTATATTCATATATATCTGTATAAAAGAAATCAAAGCTATCTTTTGATGCATTGAATGCATCACCTACTATAATTTCTATCTTTTCATTTTCTCCAAAATTTCTTTTATAAAGCTCAACTACATCCTCACTAATTTCATACACAACTACTTTTTCAACATCTTGCTTTTTAGCTAACTCCTGAGCTACATATCCTAATCCTAAACCTACAACACCAACTTTGCCAGTTGCAAACTTTATAAATTCATATGATCCTTCTATTTCTTTAGGACTTAATCTCATCCAAACTCTTTTATTTTCTCCTATTAACTCTGGTATTGGCCCAATAACATTATCATTTTTCGTATATAAGTATCCTTCAACTTTACCATTTAAAGAATCTCTTTTTAAAATTTCAAATTCCCCTATTACTCCACTATCTATTTTATCTTCATACTCTTTTATTTTATCTATTATAAATTCTTTATTATACGGTAACATTAAATCAATTCCCCTTGCTGTAGTTATTTGTATTTCAAGTATAATAACTTTACATATTAGTTAAACTATACATGATAATATTATAACCATAACTAATAACTATGAATAGTATTAATATAAAAACTTCTTGAAAAAATTTGAAGTTATGTTATACTAGTTGTAGTGATATATATTATCAATTAATAGAAATTATAAGTAGGTGAAGTTAATGAAAAATATAACTATAAACGAAGAAGCATATAAAGAATTTAAAGAATTCTTAGACGAAAATAAAGTTGAATCTTATAATATTAGAATCAACTTAGGAGGATATGCATGTAGCGGTCCTGTTTTTAATATTTCTGTAAGTGAAGCAACAGATGCAGATGTAACAGAAGTTGTTAACGACATTACTTTTATTATGGAAAAGAGCTTAGTTGATGAATTCGGTGGATTCATTATCGTTTCAAGCGAAGAAAATCAAGGTAGAGGACTTTCATTAAAACCAGTAATCGCTCCAGAAGGTAGCGGATGTGGAAGCTGCGGTGGCGGTTGTCACTAATTTAAGCATAAAAAGGATGTTGCAATTTTAGCAACATCCTTTACTCTATCTAATATATTCCCCTACATTTTCTTTTGTAACAATTACATGTGGAATTCTTATATATCTTGCATCTATACCGTTATCCTTATCTAATATACTTTCTGATGACACTCTCAAAGCAGTATCAAATATAGCTTTACCTTGTTTATAGGCATCACTAATTACTGTCCCTGTCATTTCTCCATTATCTATTGCTTTAAGAGCATCCTTAATTCCATCTACTCCTACAATTAAAGGCATATTATTTTTAATTTTAGACTTATTTAATACATCTATTGCTCCTAAAGCCATATCATCATTATTACTAATAATAAGTTCTACTTTATCGTTATATTTTTCAATCCATCTGGCCACTTTTTCTGACGCTTCAGTTCTTGACCAATTAGCAACCTCACTACCTAACTTTTCTACTTTAATTCCATTGTCTACTAATCTTTTTATGCTATATTCAGTTCTTATTGAAGCATCTTGATGTCCTTGCTCTCCCTCTAACATAACATACTGTATTTTTCCATCACCATTCTTATCAACATCACTTGGATTATTTTTATATTTTTCTATTACTATATCTCCCTGCATCATCCCTGATTGTTCTGCTTGCGCACCAACATAATATACTTTATTCCACATATTCATATCTTCTTCTACTGGCTCTCTGTTAAAAAAGATAACTGGTATATTAGCATTTTTTGCTTTATTAATTATTGTTGCCGCAGATCTTCTATCAACAAGATTTATGCACATTACATCATATCCTTGATCAATAAACATATCGACTTGCTCATTTTGATTATATTGGTTAGACTTTGCATCCTCTACATTTAAAGTTATACTATAACTCCCCTCACTTCTTTTTTCTTTTGTTATATTTTCTATATTAGATATAATGCTAGAAATAAAAATGTCATCTTGCTCATATACGCTTATTCCTATTTTTATATCATTTAAATCTTCCTCTTCATTATTACGGCTATTACATGAAATTAATGAACTATACATATAAATAGTTGATAATACTAATATAAATCTTCTCATACTCTTTCTCATCTTTATACCATCCTAACCATATTATTTCTATTTTATAAAAGGAAATAGTATTTTTTGATTATCATTCCAATACATATTACTTTTATTAATAATAGAAAAGTCTATTGTTTTGCCACTAGTATCTTTATTATTTAGTTTATCTACAGCTATCTTTACCCCCAAATAGCCTAAATTAAATTCATTTTGTACCGCAACTGAATTAATGATATCTTCTTCTAAATAAGATAATATTTTGTTTGTTCTCCCCATTCCATACAACTCTAACTCTAATTTATTTCCCTTTTTAATCTGAGCTAATTCTTCTAATATATCTCTTTCAAATGTAACTAAAACATCTATATCTTCTGACTTTATAAAACTATTTATCTGTTGACCAAAAGTACCAATATTTCTCTCTACATTTAACTCTTTACAATTATTTTTACTATAGTTCATTTCCGATAAAAATCCTCTGTACATATCCTGCAAATTACTTTTATTTTTATTAGTTACTATTATTCCTATGTTATTTCTTGTATTTCCGTTTCTAATAATTTCATCTGCAATCTCTTTACCAACTTCTTCATTATCACAGGATATTATAGGCATACTCTCAAAATCAGTAATCTCAGAATTTATTAAGACAATAGGAACATCTTTATATACTTCTTTAATCGTCTCAGTTAACTTATTACTATCTGATGGATCCAATAATATTGCATCCACCTTACTTCTAACTTCTTTTTTTATTAAATCTATTTGAGCTTCTACTTCATTATCATTAGCTAAAATATAACTTTTAACTTCTACTCTCATGTCTTTGGCAGCTTGATTTATGCCTTCTGCTATTACTTTTATATCTTCACTCTTGCTTGTATCCGATATATAAGCAATATTATATATTACTTCTCTATTATCACGTCTTAATAAAAAGTCTAGAATAAACAAAAATAGTATTATTGCTATTCCTATAAAAATTACAAATATCTTCTTCTTTTGTTTACTCATTTTTCTTGTTTCCCCCCTTTTCATAGTCATCATACTTTATTATAGGTATGTGTATTTTTATAGAGGTTCCCTCATCTGGCTCACTATTAATCTCTAGTCCATATATAGATCCAAAATATAATTTTATTCTTTCATTAACATTTCTTATTCCAACACCAGAGCCTTTTTTGCTAGCATGTACTTTTTTAAGCAATGATTCTACAATATCTTCTGTCATTCCAGGTCCATTATCCCTCACCTCAATAATAGCCTCATTATTTTCACTATAAGCCTTAATATCTATCTCTCCATCCCCATCCATATACTCCATACCATGATATATAGCATTTTCTACTAACGGTTGTACTACCAATTTGATACATGCTAAATCTAAAACATCATCTTCAGCTTGTATTTTATATGAAAACTTATTCTTATAACGTATATTTTGTATTGTTAAATAATTGCTTACATGCTCTAATTCATCCTTTAGCTTTATTACATTCTTTCCTTTACTTAAGCTTATTCTAAAAAATCTTGCTAATGCTGTAACCATAGTTACTGCTCCTTCATACCTTTCCCCTTCTACCATCCACACTATGGAATCTAATGTGTTATAAAGGAAATGAGGATTTATTTGCGCTTGAAGAGCATCTAGTTCAGTCTTTCTCTTTAACTCTTGCTCTCTAACTATATTATCCATGAGTAAATTCATCTGAGCTACCATTGAGTTTATAGCTTTACCTAGGTGTTTTACTTCATATGAACCTGATGTAGAAAAATCAATATTTCTTACACCCTCTTCAAATTTTCTAACTTTATTTTCTAAACTTTTTATAGGAGTTGCTATTCTAGATGATACTACTATATTTATTATTGTTAATATTAATACACCAAAAAATATAATTAGAACTAAAAATATTCTCATATGGCTATAATTTTCTGTAATATCCTTCATAGGGGTTACTGCTACTATCTTCCACCCAGTATACCCAACAGTTTTTGTTGTAACTACTCTTTCTTCATCATTAAAACTTTCTACTATAGTTCCATCTTCATAATTTACAGCTTCCTCATTATTTTCATTCATCAAATTGGAATAGATAAGCTGTTGCCTTGGATGATAAATTATCTCCCCCTTACTATCTACTAAATAAACATATCCTGATTTACTTATATCTATATTTTTAAATATTTGCTCTATCCCACTAAAATTCATATCTACTAATAATATACCTTGGCTTGTCTCACCATTATAGGTTAACTCTACAGCCCTACTTAATGAAACAACCCACCGATATCTATATGATGGATCTACAAAAAGATTCTGTACATGTGGCGTAGAAAAATGTAGATTTTCTTTTTTATTTACAGCATTAATAAACCAAGCATTATCTCTAGGCTCTATGGATTCTTTTAATTCCTTAAAAGGATATCCTGCTACTATTTCTCCATACTTTGAAAATAACGTTATGCTTACAAGAAAATCTTTATTAGTTTCATATAATAAATTCAATTCATTATCTATACTATCTTTAGAAAAATCTACTTTTTTAATTACGTTATAGTACATTCCATCAGATATTTTCATTATATTTCTTAGGTAGCTATCTAAATTTAAATTTACCTGATTAACTATAGCTTTATTATTCTTAGATATTATTTCTTCATTTAATCTAACAAATCTAATATATAAAATTTCACCTAATGTAATCATTCCTATTACAGCAATTATTGTGAATGATATGGAAATTATGTATTGTATACTTTTGTTTTTATATAAATTTATCTTCTTCATAGTTATTACCTACTTAACGTTTCTATACTTTGAGGGAGATACTCCAAATTTCTTTTTAAATACATAACTAAAATAATTAGCTTCAGTATATCCAACTTTTTCTGCTATCATATATGACTTATAGTCTGTTGTATTAAGTAAATTTACAGCCTCATTTAATCTGATACTTGTTAGATAGTTTATAAAATTACTACCAGTCTCCTTTTTAAATAAAGTAGAAAAATAGGTTGGACTAACATGTAGCTGAGAACAAATAGCTTCAACAGATAGTTCAGGATTACTATAATTTTGGTTAATATATTCCTTTGCTTTTTCAATTAATAATTTGGAAGAATCCATTCTTTCTCTTTTAATTAAATTATTAATTCTTATTGATTTTTCTATAAACCACTCTTTAGCCTGATTTATAGAATTAAAATCATCTAAGTGACTATAACAATTAAAACCTTCCCCAAAAATCTCTTCCACTTTAATATTGTAAGCTTGTACCACTTTTAATAAGGATGTTGTTATTTCTATAAAATAAATTTTGTACTTATTAAAAGGCAATAGCAGCTTTTCTATTCTACAAAATAAGTTGCTTATAGAGTCCTTTATTTCTCCACCCGATTTTAACTTAATAACATTTAATAGCTCTCTCTCATCATTTTCATCAAATTGAAGTTGAACTGAATTATCTGGTTCCACATCTTCAATATATATAGCTTTTCCTGTTCCTAATACCATTCTGTAATGGAGTGCATTTCTGGCCATTTTATAGGAAAATCTAATTCCCTCATACTCTCTAACTATCTGTCCTATGCCGGCGGATACTTTCTGCCCTAATACTCTTTCACAATTTTTACAAACTTCATTCAATCCATTAATCAAATTTATAATTCCATCTTTATTATCTAAATTACTAATTATGATAACCTTTCCAGAATAGATAAAACTAATAGTTTCACAATAATTAACTAATATCTCATCAACTATTTGTTTAATTGATATATCAACAAAATCGTTTTCTTTATGCTCATTACTAACTATAAGTTTATCGTTATATAGAACACCAATAGCAAAGTATGGAAAATTAAACTCTACTCCAACCTTCTTACCGGCTTGTACCCAACTGTTACCTTCTATTCTTCCCTCTATAGTCCCAACCAAAAACTTTTCTTTCATTATTGGAAGACTTTCAAGATAATATTTATTTAACTTCTCAAAATTCTTTTTTTCATTATACTCTTCATCCATAGTATTCTTTAACTTCTTTAAAACCTCAATTAATTCTATAGAATTTATAGGTTTCAAAACATATTCAACTACATTTATTTTAATAGCTTTATGGGCATATTCTAAATCATCAGAGCCTGAAAAAATTATAATCTTAGTTGATGGAGATTCCTTATATACATATTCCCCCAATTCCAATCCATCCATAAAAGGCATCTTAATGTCTGTCATAATTATATCTGGCTGAAACTTTTCAACTTTATCTATGGCATCCTTTCCATTTTCAGCATCACCTACTACTGTAAATCCATACTTCTCCCAATCAATCTTCTTTATTATTCCATGCCTTATTTCTTCCTCATCATCTACTATCAATACCTTATACAAGTTCATGAACCTACCTCCTATTTATGATAGATTTTTTCTTTTGATACATTTTATACCTGAAAATATTATCTCATCACATTAATATATATTCAACGTAATAATTTTATATTAAACTTATTTTTATACGACAAAAAGTAGAGAATATAAAATCCTCTACTTCTACTATCTATTAAAATATTGCTCCAAATAATATTGAGAACCCTAAAAGAACTAGAACTCCAACTATAAATTTGTCAACGCTTTCAACAGATACATCTATCTTTCCATATAAGCAATCTCTAAAATCTTTTTTTACTTCTTTTTCTGGTACATTTTCATCTGTAACTTCATTACTCATACTATCACCTACTTTTTAGTTAGATACTTTCTAACGTCCAATGAAACTGCTACTATAATAATTAAACCTCTTATTATAAATTGCCAATAAGCATTAACTCCAATGAAATTAAGACCATAGTTAATAACTTGAAGAAGTACTGCACCTATTAATACTCCAGGTATTGTACCTACACCACCTGTAAATGACACACCACCTACAACACAGGCTGCTATAGCATCAAGTTCATAGTTTAAACCAGTAGCTGTAGTAGTTGAACCAGCTCTACCTGCTTCCAAGAATCCAGCAACACCGTAAAGAATACCTGAAATTATGAATATTATCATTATATTCTTAGCTAAGTTAACACCAGATACGGCTGCTGCTTCTGGATTTCCACCTATTGCAAACATATTCTTACCAAGCTTTGTCTTATTCCAAATAAACCACATTATTCCTGCTACAACTGCTAAATATATTATTAAATAAGGAAGTTCAATTGGTCCTAACTTAATTGATCCGTTAACAAAATTTGTATATCTCTCATCTAAATTCGCAACTGGTTGTGCTCCTAGTGGAGGTCTATCTATATATAGACATGATATACCATAAGCAATAAGCTGAGTTCCTAATGTAATAATGAAGGCATGTACTTTAAGTTTAGCCACACCAAATCCATTAATTGCTCCAAAAATACCACCTATAATTACTGCTGCTAATAATGGTAGTATTAATGGTAATGCTGGTAAATCAGGATACATTCTTGCAGCATAAGTTGTGGATTGTAAAAGTGATGCTGATACAATTGCTGTTAGTCCTAAAATACGCCCTGCTGATAAGTCTGTACCTTGTAATACTATAAGTCCTGCAACACCTAGTGCTAATATACCACGAGTGGATGCTTGACTTAAAATTGTTGTAAAGTTCTTAAGTGATAAAAAACCTGGTTCCTTTATTATAAAGAATACTATCATTGCTGCTAAAACTATATATAAAGCATAATTAACTAAAAAATTCGTTACCTTTTCTCTGTTTATTTTTGCTTGTTCCATCTTCTACACCTCAATCTTAAATATATTTAGCTGCTAAAGTCATTATCTTTTCTTGATCTAATTTATCTGTGTCCTCTATTCCTGCAACTTTTCCATTTGACATTACAAGAATTCTATCACATATACCTAATAACTCAGGCATTTCTGAAGATACCATAATTACACCTTTACCTTTATTAGCCAAATCAATTATTAGTTGATATATTTCGTATTTAGCTCCTACATCAATACCTCTAGTAGGCTCATCTAACAATAATATTTCTGGATTGGTTAATAGCCATCTACCTATGATTACCTTTTGTTGATTACCTCCAGATAAACTTCTAATGGCAGTTTTTTGAGTTGGAGTTTTAACCTTCATACTATCGATTGTCCACTTCGTATCTTCTGTCATTTTTTTATTATCTAAGATACCAAACTTACTATAACTATCAATATTGGCTATTGTTGCATTAAACTTTATATCTAAGCCACCAAATATACCTGTTGCTCTTCTTTCTTCGGTTAATAATGCAAATCCATTTTTAATTGCTGCTCTTGAATCTTTATTATTTACTGGTTTTCCATGTAGTAAAATTTCCCCACTACTCTTATGAGCTATACCAAATATAGTTTCTATTAACTCAGTTCTTCTAGATCCAACCAGACCTGCAACACCCAAAATTTCTCCTTTTCTTAACTTGAATGATGCATCAATTACTGATGGCTGATATGCACCTGTAAGATTCTTAACTTCTAATATTGTTTCTCCTGGCTTATTAGTTTTAGGAGGGAATCTATGAGTTAAATCTCTACCAACCATTAATTTAATAATTTTATCTGTTGTTAGCTCTTTTGCTGGCAACGTGTCTATCCACTTTCCATCTCTCATAATTGTAACATCATCTGAAATTTGAAGAATTTCTTCCATCTTATGAGATATGTAAATAAGACCACACCCTTTTGCCTTAAGCTTATTCATTATTTTAAATAAATGATCAACCTCTTCTTGAGTAAGAGATGAAGTAGGCTCATCAAGTACTAAAATCTTAGCATTATATGAAGCTGCTTTCGCTATTTCAACCATTTGTCTTTGTGAAACAGAAAGCTTGGCCATTTTTTCTCTTGGATCAACATCTATCTCTAAATCATCGAAGATTTTTTTAGTCTCTTCGTACATTATTTTCTGACTTACAATTCCATTTTTACTTGGATATCTTCCAAGCCATATATTATCCATTACATCTCTTTGTAAAACTTGATTTAATTCTTGGTGTACCATTGAAACACCATTCTCCATCGCTTGCTTTGGATTTGAAAACTTACATTCTCCTCCATCTATAAGAATTTTACCTTCATCTTCTATATAAACACCAAATAAACATTTCATTAATGTCGATTTACCTGCACCATTTTCGCCCATTAAGGCATGTACAGTACCAGGACGTACCTTAAGTTGTGCATGGTCTAAGGCCTTTACCCCTGGAAAGCTTTTGCATATATCAATCATCTCTAACACATACTTCGATTTTTCCATAACTGCTTTCACCACTCTTTTTGCATATTTTATAAGTTGCACTATATTTAAGAAATACAGTGCAACTTTTAACTAACTTCTTTAAAAACTATTTCTTAGTATATTCTTGATAAGGAATACGAACTGCTACACCTGTATCATCAAACTTATAGTCAGTACCTTCTGTAGCACTCTTACCAGATGCTAAATTCATACCACATTCATAAAGAGCTTTTGCCATAGCTGGAGCATCTTGAAGAACAGAACCTGTCATAAATCCTTTAGATATTAAATCTTGAGCAGCTGCTGTTGCATCAACACCTACAACAGGAATAGTCTTAGCTGCGTCACCATTGTTATATCCAGCTGCTTGAAGAGCTGCTATTGCACCTTGAGCCATTCCATCATTATTAGAAATAACTACTTCAATTCCGTTACCATATCTTGATAACCATGCTTCCATGTTAGTTTGAGCTAAATCTTGTTGCCAGTTACAAACTTGATTTGCTAATTCCTCTGTCTTAATTCCAGCATCATTTATAGTAGATACAGAGAACTTAGTTCTTGCAACAGCTTCTGCATTATCAGGTTCACCCTTAAGCATTACATATTGCATAACCCCATCACCATTCTTATCTAATGCCGGATTAGCTTTCCATTGATCTGCAAGAATTTTACCTTGTAAAACACCAGCTTCTTGCGCATTAGTTCCTACAAACATAGCTTTGTCATAAGATTTTACTACATCTGCTGCTGGTTCTCTGTTAAAGAATACAACCGGTTTGCCAGCATCCTTTATTTTATTAAGTACAGTTGGTGCTGCACCTATATCAACAAGGTTTACCATTAACAAATCAATATCTTTTTGTAGTATTGTATCTATAGTATCGTTTTGTATTGATTGGTCACCCTTACCATCGATAAATTCAAATTCAACCTTACCTTCATTTTGTTTTTGAATTTCTTGTAAGCTTTGACGTACTGTTGAAATATAAGTATCATCGAACTTGTATAGGAATACTCCTACCTTTACTGGATCGCCAGATGCTGTACTTCCGCCATCTTTACCTCCACATCCAACGAATAAGCCACCAATCATTAAAGTTGCTGTAGCCATAGCAAGTAATTTTTTAATCTTTCTCATTTTTTACCCTCCATCCATAATTGAAATCTTTTGAAATCTTGATTACGTTTTCATTTTAATTCTAATTTCCTTTTTACTCCATACAAAATTCTTAACACTTTTATCGAATTTCTAAGATGTTATATAAAAGCTGAGGCCGATATTTATTTTGCTTGTTCCGTCGCTGTACTCCAAGTAACAGAAATATAAATATCTATTAACATCGTACTTAAGGTAATAAAAAAAGAGAGCCTTAAAGCTCTCTAAAGTGTAAAATCACTATTTATGTACTTTTGATTAATTTCATTTATGTCTTCTAACATATCTATCCAGTAATATTTTTTTATAATAGCTTTTTCTCTATCCTCTATATCGATTGAAGATAAGTTTTTATCATAAAATTCATTATAATAGCTATCTATATTATTAGAAATTATCAGGATAGAATTAAAATTTTCTAATGTTTTTCCTGTTAATTCAACTTTATATGATTGAGTTTTCATCTCTTCGTCCATTAAACTTCTAAAGTATTCTTCTATGGTTCCATATATATCATTAAACACTACATTATTTTTATCTATCTTTTTCTTACCAAAATCTAATATGGATATGTTCTCTTCATAAAAAGAATACTCATCCCAAAGGCTAACCATACTATCAGATAATTCACCATAGTTTTTGTATAACTTTAATAACTCCATGTTATCTAGGCAACCGGCCTTTATAGCATTATTTAGTATTTCGTTATTAGTTTTATTTGTAGATTTAATCTTTTCTATATTAGTATATGATTCTCTACCAACCCTGTATCTAAATTTATAGTTATCTATAGAAATATAAACGTTTACTAAAAAACTCACCAATAAAACAAGAACTACAAATAACATATAGTCACCTGGTCTCCTGACCCTCTTAAACATATTATATCCCCCCTATTTTATTTAATTTTATCATAAAACTCCCCTTTTAACCATAGTTACTTTCTAAGTTGTTTCTCTGTTCATATCTCTTACAACTTCTCTTACTAAATCTAAGGCAAAAACTTTGTCTTCATTTACCTTGCTTTTTTTATTTATTCTTTGTATTTCGCCTAATGGATTCTTTAGTGAAAACTCTTCATCCCCAGTTAATACCCAAATAATCCCTTTATTTAATGGCTTAACCTTTAATTCCTTTTCACCAACTCCATCAGTAAAGTATATGACAATGCTATCACTTAAATTCTTTTCTCTAATATATTGAAAAACTGGAGAAAATGCAGTTGAACCATTTTTTTCTGACCTTGGCTTTATATCCTTAGGAGACCTTAACGCATATACCCTTCTAATCTCATTGTCACATTCTACCACAGTAATTTGGGCTTCTCTATTTCTTACTATAGCTAATATTTCTACCATTATCTTTCTTATATCTTCATCAGTCATACTAGCACTAATATCTATAGCTATAATTAATTCAGGAATATGATTTGCAAGCTTTCCCCTTAAATCCATCCTATCAGGCTGTCTTCTATCTCTTCTTGTTATTGTTTTTCTATAACCTGATTTAACAGTAGGAATCATTCTCTTAAGTATATTCTGCCATGACAATTCTTCTTTTTCTTCAAATTTACTTATTAGCTTTAATATTTCATCTGGTTTTCCACTACTTTTCAGACTTAAAGCTATCTTTTTTACATTTTCTTTTACACTACTATCACTTACATCTATGTTATCCCAAATTTCATGAGCCTTAGCTATATCTACTTCCCTTGCTAAAGTATCACTATTTTTGTCCTTTGATGACTTTTCTATTCGTTCCTCAATAGCTTTCTGAATTTCTTTTGAGTACTCCTCAATACTTCTGTTCTCTTTCAATTCAATATTAAATTCTCTATTTACTCTCTCTATCCTATAAGCTTCCATTGGCATGTTCTTTACAAACTGATTTATAGAAATATCTATAGCCATCGATATTACTTCATTGCTATATTTATTTTTCAGATTATTTACTCTTTCATAATGCATATACATCATGTGATATATTTCATGTTTAAATAAAGCTGCCATTTCTTTTTTATCACATTGTAAAAATAATAATGGATTAAAGTACATAGTAAACCCATTTATCTTTGGTACTGTTGCTAATGGCCATGTAATATCAACTCTTATCTCTCTTTCAATTTTTATCATAAAGCCACCAAAGAAATTATCTTCACTACTAAGCATATCTATTATTACTTTTCCAACTAAATCAAAAAACTCTCTTTTAAAATCATCCCTTATATCTTCATTTTTTTCAATTTTTAATGCCTTGCTAAACAAGGCATCTCTTTCTTCTATAAATGTCATATTATCACCTATTCAGACTATAGATAAATATTAAAGAAAGCATCTATAAATCCATCACAATCTAATAATTTTTCATATAAATCTTTAGGATAATCCTTCTTTATTTCTTTCATTATTCCTAATCTTAAATCTCTAGGATATACCATTAATAAATCAGAGAATAACTCTATATTTGAATCTTTCATATTATCCCCTAAATAGTTTAAGCAATTTTTAGCTAAAATATATAGTCTTGAATGTGACTCATTTAATAAATCATCTCTTAATTCAACTGGTAAAACCTCATGAGCAAATAAATCTTCCATTGATATTAATGGCTTTTTAATATTAGAGATATAATTAGCAAAATCTGTTGCTATACTTTCACCTACATTTCCTCTAACTACGTTTAATAATGTATTTATTGAATAGCTAGAACCTTTAGCTTTATATAACTTATAAGCCTTTGATATTCTCTCCCAGCTTCTTGGAGTAGCCTTTAAGCTTTCTCTTGAACCTGGTGTATGAAGATATTCTGGAAATGTAGATATAAACTCAATTATATCAGGATATATATTTCCATTATTCATTCCCCACTTTATCCATTCTTTAATATCTGACTCCATTTGTAACCAAACAAACCTATCTTCTTGAGCCGGGTCCATATCTACAACTTGATATTCACTTTCATAAAACCCTTCATATCTGTTAGATGGATTCATTGCAGCAATTATATTTACACCTTTATCTAATTTATATCCATTAATTTCTCTATTAAGAATTAAGTTCATAAGTTCTTGCTGAACTGCATGGTCACATCTATTTAATTCGTCTATAAATAATAATACTTCCTCCCCTTTTTTAACTGCTTCGCTTATTTCAGCTAATTTGTGATGAGTAGCATATACTGTAAACCCATTTATTACTGTTGGAAGACCTCCAATTTCTCCTTCTTTTAAAAGGTTAGCATCAATAGTCACTAGATGATAATTGTATTCTTTAGCAACTCTATGAGCTAAAGCAGTTTTCCCTATTCCACTTTCACCTATAACAAGAGGTACTTCTCTAGATTCTATTACTAATTTAATTGTGTCTAATACTTCTGTAAACTTCATTTTTCTTCCTCCTGATTATTTTGAAAGTATGTGATCTACCACTAGTTTTTTAGCCCTCTTACTACCAAAATCCCATACTAATTTACCTTTATCCATCTCAAGCACCTCTAAATCTAAGAAGCTTCTCATATATTCTTCATCTATATCGTCTTTTTCTAACTTTTCTACTAATACTTCAACCACTAACTCAGGCTCTATTGATTCATAAAGGTACTTTACTATATTTATGTTATCACCAATAAAAATCTTTAAATCATCCAAATCATAATTGTTTATAAAGTGAATTGCTTCCTCACTTTTCATTATAGCTTCTCTATTTACTCTTATTGAAGGATTATCTATAAATCTTATAGCTCCCCAGTAATTATCAATAGCTCTTAGCTGCACCTTTTCAGATGGATTTTTTATATATTTAATAGAATCATAATCTTTTTCAACTGCGATAATACATAGTTCCTCACTTGGAGCTTCTATGTATTGAATTGCCCACCCCTTTGTCTTTACAGCCTCTTCCTGCACTTTATATGATGGATTTTCTATTAATTTTAGTGAATTCCAAAGAAGTCTTACAGCCATTATTTGAAGCTCTTCTTCTAAATTCTCCATATATTCTATTGATAAAGGATTGCTTTTTATTGCTTCCTTTTTTAACTCAAAAGATGGATTATCTATAAACTTAATAGCAATTCCACTTTTCTTAACTGCCACCTCTAAAATCTCGTAACTTGGATTTTCTAAGTTTTCTATAATCATTGGATTTTCTTTTACTTGTTTTAATAAAACTTTATCTTCCATTGCTTTTCTCCCAAAATATAATATATTATAATTTTATATTATTTAATAATTATTATCAAGTAATAGAATTAACAAATAAAAAGTTATTGCAAATTTGCAATAACTTTTTCTAACTGTCTCTATACTTTTCTATATCTTTCTTTATAGCATAAAGAAGATTATTTAATTCCCACACTTCTCCATCCTCAATCAATTTATTTAAAGCCTTTTCATGCCTACTGGCTTCTGCTCCTCTACCTAAAGATGTTAGTGTAAGAATACCACTCATAATATTAGATATAATATCTGACTTAACTTCAAATAACTTCTGAGCATCCTTAATTTCATCTTTAATTTCAAGCATTTCTTCATCAAGCCTAAAAGCAGCATCTGCAGCACTCTTTAGTTTATCTTTTAATTCCTTAGGTATTTGTTGCTTATACTTATAATTTAAAGAATGTTCAATTGTTGCCCAGAAGTTCATAGATAGAGTTCTTATCTGAAATTCTGCTAAAATCTCTACTGGTCCACTTGCCATATTTACTGGATACTTAATTATCATATGATAACTTCTATATCCACTAGGCTTAACATTCATTACATAATCTTTTTCATATAATATCTGCATATCTCTTCTACCACGTAGTATTTGTACAACAGTATCTATATCATCAACAAATTGACACATTATTCTTATTCCTGCTATATCCTCTAGTTCATATGCAACTCTATCTATAGGAATTCCAAACTTATTTACTTTTTCTAAAATACTAGATACTTCTTTCACTCTACCCGTTACAAACTCTATAGGAGAATATTCATTTTTTCTTCTATACTCTTTTCTTATACTTTTCAGCTTTACCTTTAATTCCTCTACTGCTTGTTCATAGGGCATAAGAAAACTCTTCCAATCATTAATAGCCATAAAATCACCCTCGTATATTCCTTCAGATACATTATATCAAAAACTTATAATATTGTAGATAATCTTTTATCTTTAATAGATTTTTTAATATGTTATAATTTAGTATATATTATAGAAATATGTAGAGGTGTGTAAATGAAACAACTAGATGTACTAGAACATACTTTTGACAAAGCAATAACTTGCCCTGTTTGTTCAAGTAAATTTAAAATCAAATGTGTAAAATCTAAATCTCCAAGAATATTATCTAAAGATAGTGACTTTTTTATACGATATAAAGGTATTAACCCTTATTTTTATGATGTGTGGATATGTAACTCTTGTGGATATTCAGCAATGAAAGTAGATTTCCCTCAAATAAAGAGTTACCAAAAAGATTTAGTTTTAAAAAATATAACATCTAAATGGAAGCCTAGAATATATCCAGATATTATGACTGAAGAATTAGCTATTGAAAAGTATAAACTAGCTCTTATTACTGCTTTGTCTATGGAAAAACAAAATAGCACAATAGGAATGATATTATTAAAAATATCTTGGATGTATAGATTATTAAATAATACTGAAGAAGAATTAAAATATATTTCACAAGCATTAACTGCATTTGAAAATGCTTATATTAATGAAAACTTTCCTATGTATGGACTTGATCGTGATTCACTAACTTATTTAATTGGTGACTTGAATAGGAGATTAAATAATAATGATACAGCTCTCCAATGGTATTCTAAAGTAATCACTACAATTGGCGCTTCCTATCGACTTAAAGAACTTGCAAGAACAGGTAAAGATTCAATAAAAGGTAATTAAACTAGAGAAATTTGTAATTTATTTAGTTACTTTATGTTATAATACATTTTATAGGAATATAAAGGGAGGATTATTATGGGACTATTTACAAACAAAAAAACTATACCTACTTCTAATGTACCAGTAGAAAATACTACTACTGAATCAAACACTACATCTGTAATAACAGATCAAGTAAAACAAGAAATTAATTCTTTAAGAAGTACAAGCAATAATATTGCTTCATCAATAAATGAGGTAACTGATTCAGTAAATACTTTAAGTAACGCTACTGTTTCTCAAAGTCAGGAGATTGATACTGCTGCAACAATACTTAGAGACTTCAGCGATAACATGGAAAAGTTAGCTTATAATGTAACTAATGTTCAAATTAAAGTATATGATACTGATGAACTATCCAATAAAGGTATAACTTCTATTGAAAAATTAGATTCATCATTAAATGACCTACAAAGTGCATTTACTGTATCAAGTTCAACAGTAAACGAATTAGTATCTAAGTTAGAATCTGTTAATACAATTACTGATTCCATTAGCCAAATAGCAGGACAAACCAACTTACTATCTCTAAATGCTGCTATAGAAGCTGCTAGAGCAGGTGAAGCTGGTAAAGGTTTCTCAGTAGTTGCAGGGGAAGTTAGAAAGCTTGCAGATAATTCTAAACAAGCAGTACAAAGCATAACTAAAATACTTGAAGAAATTAAAAAGGATATACTTAATGCTTCCGCAGCAATGAATAGAGGAAATGAAGCTATAAATATTCAACAAGAAACTTTAACTGAAACAAAAGATAGCTTCCAATGTATAAAGTCTTCTATAGATGATGCTACTAATGAAATTAATGATTGTATAGAAAATCTTGCCATGGCTTCAGCTCAAAAGGAAGAAGTATTAACTGCAGTAGAAAAAGCAAATTCTATCTCTCAAGAACATACTGCCTTAGCTGAAGAGATTGCTGCAACAATGGATCTTCAAACAAGTAACATAGAAGAATTTAATTCAACTTTAAATTCATTAGCAAAAAAAGTTGCTGAATAAACATATAAATAAAGAAGGTTTATTTCAAACCTTCTTTTATAATATCCTTTTAGGAGAAAAATTTATAAAATCTGCTGATGTTAATATATATTCAATCCCATCAATATTTCCATTTAGAACACGTGATAACGCCACCCCATGCAAATGACCATAAATTACTTTCTCTACATTATATTCTTTTAATATTTTTTGCACTTCAGACTCTTCAAACTTCTCATTTGTAGGCGGGTAATGTAACATCACTATAATTTTTTGATATCCAGCGCCTTTAGCCGCATCTAAAGATAATCTTAATCTAATTAATTCTCTTAAATATATTTTTTCATCCTTTGATGTAAATTTATCTGAGCCTGGACATATCCATCCTCTAGTACCGCAAATCGCATAATCTTCATATACATAAAAGTTATTTTGAATAAACTTGGTGCTCTCATATAATTTATTTAATTTTGTTATACTTCCCCACCAATAATCATGGTTTCCTTTGGAAATAATCTTTTTTCCAGGTAACTTATCAATCCAATCTAAATCTTCCTTACTTTCACTTGGATTCATAGCCCAAGATATATCTCCAGCAATTAGGATTAAATCATCTTCAGTAACTTTTTCTATCCAATTATTTTTTATTTTCTCATCATGTTGTACCCACTTTTCACCAAATATATCCATAGGTTTATCTGAACTGAAAGCTAAATGTAAATCTGATATAGCATAAATTGCCATTAAGTAATCACCTTTCTATTAGTTTATCTAAATCAGTAATATAAGCAATAACATGAGCTACAGCATCGTATAACTCTGGTGGAATATATTCCCCTACATCTACATTGCATAAAAGATCTGAAAGTTCTTTGTTATAAACAATAGGAACATCATTTGATTCTGCTTTCTCTATTATTTTATCCGCTATTACTCCTACCCCTGCTGCACTAACAATGGGTGCATCAAAGCCTTGTTCATAAGTTAAAGCTGCAGCCTTTCTTCTTTGTTTCATGTTATCCCCCTAAAATGATTCTCTTTTATATTATATCCTTAACCCTATATGGTCAATCAACATTCTAAACCTTAATATCTATTCCACTCACGGCTTTATCGTTAAAGAACTCTCTACAACTAGCTAAGGTTATATCTTCTTCTCTCATAGATACTTTAATATTAATATTAAATCCTAATTTCTGCAAATCATTTGATAATTTACTTTTTGATAGTTCTAAAACCTTCATATAATTTTTATCACATTTTAACTCAACATCTAATCCCTTATCTTTTACAGACAAGAATCCATCTACTACTCCTAAATTAACTGTTTTTACTGTTACCACTATTTTAACATCCGTTCTATCAATCTTTTTGCCATCTTTTCTATTATCCTTGATAATTAACTTACAAGGATATTCAGTCATTTCTCTATTAATTGGAACATCTAAATAATAATACTCATTACTGATAGTATTAAACAATTTAAATTCACTTATACTATTTTTAAGTAATTGAATCACTTTATCTGCCCCTTCACCTTCCCCCTTAGATGCTACTAAAAGTTCTTTTATTATGTCCTTTATACCATCTATCTTTTTGTTAATATCATTTTTTATAAGCTCATTTGCAGATAGTATTTTTTTGTGCCCCCCTGTAATAACTTCTTGTTCCAATGTAGTTATTGTTTTGTTAGCAATATTATTACCTATTAGCTTCTCTTCATTAACCCCTTCATTATTTAACTCAAGTTCTTGAAATTTATATTCTATAACATCTTGTATCTTTCTTAATTCTACTTCTCCCACTTCTATATCTTTACCAAAAAAGCTACGTAAAATAATATTAACAGTATCCTTTGAAATTTCTTTTATCTCCCCACTTTTCCCTAATACATCTTTCACTATATTAATAAAATCTTCATCTGATAAATTATTTATCTTACCTAAAGCAGTATTATATTCATTTGTTGTAAACTGCTCTTTTTTTCCTATTAAAATATCTTTTATAGGCTCCCTTAATAAATTGTCATCTCCACCAGTCATAGACTTCAAAACTGCCAACATACTTACTTTTGATTTTGACATATCATTAGAATCATATAGCTTAGATACTAAAGAATTATATCCTAGCTTATCTTTATTTATTTCTTCCCCTAAAGCCTTAATAGAGTTATCTAAATGTTTTTCTCCAACTTTAGAATTTGAAATATTGTCTTCTAATTCTTTCATTTCCACTTCAATACCAGCAAAATCATTTTTTATATTATCAAAAAATTCTTTTACTGTATTTCCATTAGAACTAAATAGTTTGTTATAGCTTTCTATATTCTCAGAGGTTAATTCAATATTATTCTCCAAGAAAAATAATATTTCTTCTGGCTTCATATTCTTAAAATTAACAAAAAACTCTTTCAGAGTATTTATTATTTGTTTTCCTTGTTCACTTTCTCCACTTATTCCTTTACTGTCAATATATTTTAATATAAAATTATCAATCTCATTATTGTCCATATTAATCTTTGTATTAAATTGAAGTAAACTCTTAACAAAAGTTATATTTTCTCTAGTTAATGGTATATTATGTTTCATCATTTTTTTTAGTATATCTACATCCTCTTTACCTAACCCTTCTTTATCTATAACTTCTGAAAGGCTATCATTGGCAAGATTATTAGAATCTGCTTCTTTCTTAACTATTTTTAATTTTAACTTTCCATCTTCATATCCTTCCACTTGCAATTGCAAAGGAACATTTTCTTCACTTTCTATACTTCCATCTATAGTTGCAGAAAATTGCCATCCATCAGCAAGTTTTACTGTGGCTTCATTTCCTTCACCCTTAGAAATAATTTTCCCACTAAATTTTTCTCCTACTTCAAAAGTTAACTTACTTGAATATTTTTTATTATTTACATTATAACTATTATTTACATTCCAAATTGCAGGCATAATTCATTCCCTCATTCTCTATTTGATATTATATTTATCGTGCTTAAGTAGTAAATATTTAACATACTATTATTTCTAATTCTTATATGGTAGAATTTATTATATAAAAGTTATGTGGAGGTATCATCATGTCAAGGCGAACAAATTCACCTGCCTATTTAAAGATTGCATTAGATATAGCATCAAGAATAGTAAATGGTGACTTTATTGAAGGTAAAAAGCTATCTGGTCGTTCAACTCTAGTTGGCATTTATAATGTTTCTCCTGAGACTATAAGACGATCTATCGCTTTACTACAAGATATGGACGTAGTAGTTGTTGAAGAGAAAAGTGGTATAACTATAAAAAGTAAAACCAATGCTAGTTCATTTCTTGAAAAATTTAAAACAAAAAATGAATTTGCTACAATTAAGCATGATATATATTCATTAATTGAAGATAAAAAGAAACTTGAAAGTAAACTTGAAAATAAAATTAATGATCTTATTGAATTTGCTACCCAACTTAGAAATGTAGGATTAATAGTTCCTTATGAAAGCTTAGTAGAACCTAACAGCTTAATTATTGGAAAAACTTTAGGTGAACTTAATTTCTGGAATAATACAGGTGCTACAATAATTGGAGTTAAGAGAGAAGGTAAATTATATCTGTCACCAGGACCTTATCTCGCTATAAAAAATGGAGATATTATTGTTTATGTAGGTGAAAGCGAAGTAATTGAAAATGTAAATAACTATATAACTTCACAAGTAAAATAGAAATTAATAAAGGGCTGTTACACTAATTATTTAGTGCAATAGCCCACTTTTTTATTAAATTCATATAAAATAAACTATGCTAATTCAATTTTGTTATAATTCTTTTTACCTCTTTTTATTAAGGCAGAACCATCTTTAAAGTCTTCTTCCGTTAATGCTCTAGCTACCTCAGCAACCTTTTCGCCATTAATTGATAAACCACCTTGTTGGATTAATCTTCTACCTTCTGACTTAGATGGAACTATCTTATTGTTAGCTAAAACATCAAGAAGTGAAGTTCCTAGTACATCTCTTGATACAGTAACTGTTGGAACATTACTCATATCTGCTCCACCAGAGAATAAAGCATTAGCTGCATCTTGAGCTTTTTTAGCTTCTTCTTCTCCATGAACTAACTTAGTTACTTCATATGCAAGAACCTTCTTAGCTTCATTTATTTGAGCCCCTTCAAGTGAACCAAGCCTTCTTACTTCATCCATTGGTAAGAATGTTAATAATGCTAAACACTTTTCTACATCTGCATCGTCAACATTTCTCCAGTATTGGTAAAAATCAAATGGTGATGTTTTTTCTGCATCTAACCATAAAGCTCCCCCTACTGTTTTTCCCATTTTTTGACCTTGGCTATTAGTTAGTAAAGTACAAGTCATTGCAAAAGCTTCCCCTTGTGCCTTTCTTCTAACTAACTCAACACCAGCAATCATATTAGACCATTGATCGTCTCCACCTAATTGCATTTTACATCCATATTTTTGATTTAATACGTAAAAATCATATCCTTGCATTAGCATATAGTTAAATTCTAAAAAAGATAATCCCTTTTCTAATCTTTGTTTAAAGCATTCTGCTGATAACATTCTATTTACAGAGAAATGAGTACCTACATCTCTTAAGAAATCAACATAGTTAAGATTTAATAACCAATCTCCGTTATTTACTAATATAGCTTTATCATCTGAGAAGTCTATAAATCTTTCCATTTGCTTCTTAATAGAATCAACATTATGTTGTATTTGATCTTTTGTAAGCATCTTTCTCATATCAGTTTTACCACTTGGGTCTCCTACCATAGCAGTTCCACCACCAAGTAAAGCAATTGGTCTATGTCCAGCTCTTTGCATGTGAGCCATAAACATTAACGCTATAAAGTGACCAACATGTAAACTATCAGCTGTTGGATCAAATCCTATATAAAAAGTTATTTTCTCCTTTTCTAGCAACTCTCTTGTTTCCGCTTCATGAGTAAATTGCTTTATGTATCCACGATCCAATAACTCATCTAATACATTAGACATTTTTTTACCTCCTAATACAATTCCATTTTTGAATATATATTTATTAGTATAACCTTAATGACCTCTTTTATCAAGAAAGAAAAAGAGAGGGCTTCCCCCTCTCTTTTATACCTAATCTATATAAAACGTAATTGTTTTCATTTTAAGCGACGTATTCTTTAATAAACTCCGGTATCTCTTCCTCTGCATAATTAATATTCATATACACATTAAAATTGTATTTATTTGATAAATCATATATTTTTTTAAATAAATAAGCTGTATCCTTTATACCACATGAAACAATGTTTAAAACACCATCAATATAGATATTTTCTATATCATAGTTTTCTGAAATAATCCCACAAATCAAACCATAGAAACTTTCACAATCCATTATGCCAAATTCCCCTGTTGATATAAACCTAATCCTTCTGTCCACCTGCCTAATGTAACTGGAATCATCATCAATATAAACTGAATCCCCCTTAGATCTTAATAGTTGGCCATTTGCTAAATCAATTAGCTTCTTAGTTTTTCCTGAGCCTCTCTTGTTACAAAATACTTGAATCATTAGGACCACTCCTTATTTATTTTTTTACGATATAAATCGTTAGACTAATTATATAATATTCAGAATATTTTTACAATTTAAATTAAAAAATATCCTTTTTTTCTAATACATTAAATACTATCCTAATTCCCTAATTTATAACCACCTCTATACAGTTATTGATCTCTAAATAATCACTTGATATACGGCTACCTTTTCACCTATTCTATTTTACCTTATACACGGTAATATTCACCAATATAAATTATACCTGCATTTTCTATCAGGAAACTTTTACTACCCTTACTAATATATATTCCCATTTTTCAAAAATATTTATCATTTAAATTCATATTTAAAAATCTATTTTACTTATATAAACAATAAAAGCACCCCTATAAATTAAGAGTGCTTTTTTCTACTTCAAAAAATCTGATATCAATACCATATTTTTTCCCATTGCTTTGCTTCTATATAAAAACTTATCTGCTACTTTTATTACTTCACTTATATCTTTTCCATCCTTAGGATAATATCCTATTCCAAAACTTGCTGTAATACTTCTTGCTATATTGTCTTTTATAACATTATTATTTTCAACACACTCTCTGATGGCCTCTATTCTATTATAAACATCCATTACACTTAAGACGTTATTAATATATATTATAATCTCCTCACCACCATAACGTGCTATTATATCATCAGGTTCTAACATATTTTTTATTACTTCAGTTGTTCTAATTAATATTTCATCTCCAAATTGGTGCCCATATGTATCGTTAAACTTTTTAAAGTTATCTAAGTCAACCATTACTATTGCATATTGTTTATCTGGATTTTCTTTATTATGCTTTTCTGCAACTTGAAAGAAATATTTCCTGTTATACACACCAAGTAATGGATCCATTTTTGCAGTCTGCTGTAACTCCCTATAAAGCATAGAATTTTCTATTGCAACAGCAATTTGATTTGCTATTGATCTTAAAAACTTTTCATGCTCTAAATCTAAGAAATTATAAACGCTATGTTCTACAACTATGAAACCTATAAATTTATCCCTAATTTTAATAGGCATCCCCATTGCTGATCGTATTTCCAAATCATATTCACTATAAACTCTTAGTGCTTCTTTAGAATTTATAAGATAACTCTTTCCTATCCTTATGTAATTATATTCATCATTGCTCCAACAAATATCCTTTTCTTTTATATTAGTAGCTTTAACCACTAATTCACCGTTCTCCTCTAGTAAAATTGTTGATTTAGAAACTCCCAATAAGCCAAGAATCATATCATTTATCATAGCAATTAAATTTTCATCACTTAAAAATGAATTTATATACTTACTTATTTCAACAATATTTGTTAAAGCATTCATATCTTTTTCTAACTTCATATTTCTATTAGATAGTTTTTGCATTTGCAGTTCAACAAAACTTTGATATGTTTCATATTCTTTCTTTAACTTCTCATATCTTTCTTTATATTCTCCCATTTTAACACCCCACCTAATATGGATTGAACTATAATATAATTTAATCACTCCATATACATATATAATACTTTATTTACCATTTATTTTCAATAACATCTAATTTTTTATTAAAATTTATTTTAATTATATGATTTTTATAAACTATCTCTAACCAAACTGCTTCCATCTATTACCAGGTGAATATTTAATTTTAATTCTGTGGAACCTAATATATCCTCAACACTATTTACAGGATAATATTCCTCTACCAACCTTCTAACTCCTAATATATCTATTCCTTTTTCCTTATAATTTTTAAAGAAATCATTTAAATATATCTTTATTTTTTCTTCTTCATCAACTTTTAAAGTTTCTAAAGCCTCATCATCAACAATCAAGCTTCCTTGTATTTCACCTATAGATACCTTTAAATTTATATTCTTTTCTAATATTACTTTATCCCCATCTATTCTTACCTTTGTATTAAGATTATCTTCTAATATATCTAGTGTAACAAACTTATCTTTTTCATCTGGATTAGGAATTTCTAAAGTCCCATCATTTACTCTCCTAGTTAAAAGATTATAACTTACTACATCCTTTTGTTCCAATCTATCTATCATATGGTTATCTTTCATTATAACTCCACCATTTAACTCTATCTTCTTATCTAAAGCATCCTCATTTATAATAAAAGCCCCCATATAACTTATATTACTTGCTACTAAACTTTTTGTTATATAATCATTAACATTTGCGCTAATTACTTTTGCATTATTTCTATTTTTCTCTACTAGTTGATCTAAATATAATCCAAGATATTCTTCATCATTACTAGTAACATCTAGTAATGTATCTACATCTCCAAAATACGTAAACATATATGGTTTAAACCCAAACTCTTGATCATTATTAATTAAGTCAATATACTTTTTTACACCCTTTCTTGCTGCTTGTTCTGTAAATATGTAAGCTCTTACTTGACTAAAGTTTATTCTGTTACTTGATTTTACGTTCATTTCCCTAATAGCTTCCAATGAAGTTTTACCTGTTCCCTTAAAAATAACTCTTCTACCTCTATCTGAACTTTCATTGGCATTTCTATATGGTCTTACACAGTCTATGTACAAAATCACATTATCATATTCATCTCTATCAAATATTATTGATGTTGCAAATGTAATTTTATTTATTTCTCTATAGTTAAAACAACCTATAAATAAAATTGAAAAGATAATAATAGATAAAATGCTAGCTAGTTTTCTTTTCATTATTATCTTCCCCTCCCTTTTCTACTACATGTTGTGATATATGCCTTAAATCCCCTCTAAATATAATATCTTTAAACTTATATGTTTCTACGCTACCAAGAGGGAACAAATAAGAATATCCTCCAGTATCTAAATCTGCTAATTTTGCAATTAAAACTAAAGCCACTATAAAGAATCCTGGCAATCCAAACATAGAACTTACCACAGTTATAATAAGAGACCATATGGACATAGCTCCATATAACTTAGGTGTTAAGAAATAACTTAATGTGCTAATTGCTACAACAATTATTGTTATTCTTGATGCTATACCTGCACCAACTACAGCATCACCTAATATTAAACCTGCAACTATACTCATTGCTCCACCAATTGGCTGCGGAAGCCTTAATCCTGCTTCCTTTATTAATTGAAAGGCCACCATCATGATTAATACCTCTACTATTGTAGGTAATGGAACTCCTGCTCTAGAAACAGCCAACCTAAATACAAATAAGGACGGTATTAATGCAAAATGGTGAGTTAATATTGCAACATACAAACCAGGCATAAATGTAGCTAAGAAAAATGCAATCCACCTAATTACTCTTGTGAAATTCACAAAATACTTATTTAAGTAGTAATCGTCTGGTGCTTGAAAATTTTCCAAAAAGAAATATGGTACAGTTATAACAAAGGGAGTCCCATCAACTAATATGGCAACTCTCCCTTCTAACATCTTAGCTGCTACTTCATCTGGCTTTTCAGTATATCCTACTGTATCAAATACACTTTTCTTCTTTCTAAGGGCATCTTCAATATAATTAGTATCTAATATAAATTTTAAATCTAATTTATTTACTATCTCTTTTACATGGTCAATTAAATAATCTGGTGCAATTCCTTTTATATAAGAAATACAGACAACAGTTTGACTCCTATTACCAACATATATAGGTTCAAACTTTAAATCAGAGTTCTTTATTTTTCTTCTAATTAAAGAAACATTATCTACAAATAACTCTGTGAACCCTTCTCTTGGCCCTTTAACTACTGATTCTGTAACTGGTATACCAACACCTCTTCTTACAAAACCTTTAACTTCACAATAAATTATTTTTTCATGGTCATTAAATAATAAAACCACGTCTCCTGATAATACATGAAGAATTGCATCTTCAACATCCTTTGCGTAGCTTGCAATATTTATCCCTAAAACATTAGGAATTACATCTTCCACACTCCAACATTTATAATCCTTCTTACCTAAAGGCGTAACAATATACTCACTTATAAATTGAGCACTACATAAGTCATCTATAAAGACTAAAGTGCATAATCCTAATGAAGTCATGATTTCCCTATATTTTACGTCAAATGCACCCTCAAATCTCTTTTTAACATATTCTACATCTTTTTTCATAAGCATCACCCAAAGATATTATTCCTCTATGAAGGTTTAATATTCCCTTTTTTGTTAATACTAATGTTGAATTAAAAGGAGGCAGTATTAATTATGGATAAATTATCAAGTAAACATTTTATGTTTTTTATATTAGGATGTAGCATGATAGCCCTTAGAAGCTATAGTTCTATATTTGTCCGATTAGGGGGAAGAGATACTTGGATTCTTGCTTTTTTTGCTTCAATAATTTTTATAGTTATTACAATGTATCTTTTAAATATTTGCATTAAATCTCAAACATTTAATATAAAAGATATTTTCTTTTCATCATCCAATTGGTTAGGCCAAATATATATGTTTATATTTGCAGTAGGTTTATTTTCATGTGCTGTTGAATCTGCTTCTGTAGAGGCAAGTTCTATACACACTAATTTCTTTCTTTCTACGCCTAACTGGTATTGCTTATTGTTTTTGATAATTCCTGCAGCATATATATTAACAAAGCAAATGAACACAATTCTAATATTAGTAATTATTACTGTAACACTTACATTAGTTGGGGATGTCGCTTTATTAGCATTAGTAAGTAAATATCTAGATTTTAATTATTTACTTCCAATATTAGGAGAAGGTATGACTAAAGGAAATTGGATCTGTATATTTTTAGTTCTTGGCTCACTTTCTTCAGTAGCTATCTCTTTTCCTTTCTTAAAATTCTTAACAAAGGAAAAAGGGTTAAAAACAGATGTTTCTCTTTCTTTAATTATTTGTGTTTCTCTAGTTATAAGCTCACTTATTTCTATAATTACTTTCTTTGGTCCTGCAAGAGCAGGAAATATATTCTACCCAGAATATGTTGAAGCTCAAAGGGTACAAATTGCACACTTTTTAGAATTTGGTGAGATATTTTATATATTTAGAAGCGTATGCATGTGGTTTATAAAATACCTATTATCTTCTTATGGAATCCTATTACTATATGAAGATAAAATAAAAAATAAAAAAATATTTATAGGCATATTCAGTGTTCTTGTTTTTATATGTTCATGGTACTTAACAGAAGGTCAGTACTTTCTTTTTTATTCGCTGAAATTATTGCAAGGATTTTTGCTTATACCATTTATCATAATCCCTGTAATAGCCTTTACTACCCATTACTTTAAACACAAAAAATCTGTTAAAATATACAAATAGTTTGTTGAATTTAATTCCAATTATGGTATAATAAATATAATAAAAATAAGTAGGTATTTTTCTATCTGATACTAAGACTTCCCTTCAAAATTCAAGAGAGGTATTATTATCAAGTCAAATAATCCTATGAATTTTAAGGAGGTTTATCAATGGAAGATAAGAAGATTATATGTAAAGATTGTGGAAAGGAATTCGTATTTACTGTAGGTGAACAAGAATTCTTTAAAGAAAAAGGATTTGAAAATGATCCTGTAAGATGCCCTGATTGCAGAAGAGCAAGAAAAGCTCAAAAAATGAATTCTAGAAGATAATTTAATATGTTTATTTGCTCTAGTCAATATTGACTAGAGCTTTTTTATAAAAAAATTGTCAAGACGAGCTTGCCGAGTCGTCGACTTTTTTCAGCGCACTCTGGCTTTTGGAAACGACCAGGCGCATATAATTTAAAATCAAGCTTATATATTCTAATTAAATATTCTTTTCTTTATAGGTATTAATATCAAGCTTAAAGGCATAGCTAATACTATTCCAACAGAAACTTGAACAATATTAGTACCTATATCTTTAGCTGCTAATACCAGCCCCTGAATTAATCCTACATTACCTGTTAAAAAAGCAGCCATAATAGTTCCTGCTAAAAAGTAGGCTATTACCATAAATATACCACCTATAGAAAAGGCAATAACTTCATCTTTTTTTATTACTTTATGCTCTTCCCCATTGTCTAACTTTTCAAGAATAGCTCCAGCTATATATGCCATTCCCCATTTAATAACAAATGTAAATGGTGCCCATACATAGTAGCCTGATGTAATATCAACTAAAGCCATACCTATAGCACTTGAAAAAGCCCCTCTTTTTTTACCAAGTACTACAACTGATAAAAACACCATACAATCCCCAAGATGCACATAACCACCTACAGTAGGTATCTTTATAATCATAGTTGCTATAAATACAAATGCAATCATTAAAGCTGTAAGAATTAAATCCCTAGTTTTACTATTAATATTATACATATATCTAACCCCCTTAACTTATTTATATAAAGCATTATATTTTTAACAAACATCTTTTGCAAATATACCGATACAATGTTTATGTATCTTTTTTAAGATTATGCACATAATAATATTAATACATGTAAGGAGGGATATTTATGAAGGTAGCTAAATGGCTACTGGGATTAATAATTTTTCTAGCTCTATCATTTCTTATACTAGAGTATGGAGAAGTTTCAATTAATCTAATAATCATAATTGCATTTGGTGTTTTTATACTATCTCTCATCCAAAATAGAAGAAAAGAAAAAAAGCACTATCAATAGTCAACTATTAAAGTTGACTTTTTATTTTATACTAAATTCTGATTAATTGACAGTTATATTGGTAAATCCTATAATATAGTTATTACATTTAAGTTTAGAAAGGGGTGTTTCTATTGTCAGAAAACCTTAACAAAAAAATAATCTTTAGCGGCATTCAGCCATCTGGCGACTTAACTTTAGGCAACTATCTTGGAGCATTAAAAAACTGGGTTAAGCTACAAGACGAATACGATTGTTATTTCTGTGTTGTAGATATGCACGCAATAACGGTTAGACAAACTCCTGCTGATTTAAGAAGAAGAACTTTAGAACTTTTATCAATATATATCGCTGCTGGAATAGATCCAGAAAAAAATACATTGTTTATCCAATCACATGTTCCAGCACATGCTGAATGTTGTTGGTTATTAACATGTAACACTTATATGGGTGAATTAAGTAGAATGACTCAATATAAGGATAAATCTCAAAAGATGGGTTCATCTATTGGTGCAGGGTTATTTACTTATCCAGCACTAATGGCAGCTGATATTCTTCTATATAATACTGATTTAGTACCTGTAGGTAAAGATCAAACTCAACACTTAGAGCTAACTAGAGACTTAGCTGAAAGGTTTAACAATACCTACAGTCCTACATTTAAAATACCAGAAGGGTATATACCTAAGGCTGGAGCTAAAATTATGGACTTACAAGAACCTAATAAAAAAATGTCTAAGTCATCAGACAATCCAAACTCATTTATTTTAATTATGGATTCTCCTGACATAATAAGAAAAAAGATTAGCAGAGCAGTTACTGATAGTATAGGAATTATAAACTATACAGATGAACAACCAGGAGTTAAAAACCTATTAAATATATTATCAGCTATTAAAGGTATCTCACCTGAAGATTTAGTTAAATTATATGAAGGAAAAGGATATGCTGATTTAAAGAAAGATGTTGCTGAAGCCATTATAGGAGAACTATCTCCAATCCAAGAAAAAGTAAAAGAGCTTTTATCTAATAAAAAGTATCTTGAAGAAGTTTATCAAAATGGTGCTCAAAAAGCATCTTATGTTGCAAATAAAACTTTAAGAAAAATGCAAAAGAAAGTTGGATTCATACAAAAATAAAGGAAGGTTTTCACCTTCCTTTTTTATTCCCAATCTCTACTTTTTAAGTAATCTAAAAATCTATCTCTTAATTCATCTTTCTTAAGAGCAAATTCAATTGTTGCTTGTAAGAATCCAAGCTTATCTCCTACATCATATCTTCTTCCTTCAAAATTATATGCATACATAGCTTCTTGGCTAATTAAAGTCTTAAGGGCATCTGTTAATTGGATTTCTCCGCCCTTTCCAGGCTCTGTATTCTCAAGAATTTCAAATATTTGAGGAGTAATTATATATCTACCTAAGATAGCAACATTACTTGGTGCTTCATCTACTGATGGCTTCTCTACTAAGTCTTTAACCTTATATACTCTATCTTCTATATGAATACCATCTACTATACCATACTTATTAGTTTCACTTTCTGGAACTGTTTGAACTCCTAATATGGTAGTTTTATACTCTGAGTAACAGTCTATTAATTGCTTTAAACATGGTACTTCACTATCAACAACATCATCACCTAATAGGACTGCAAATGGTTCATTACCAACGAATGTCTTTGCACAATGAATAGCATGACCTAATCCTTTTGGTTCCTTTTGTCTTATATAATGAATATCAACCATATCTGATATATCTCTTACTAACTCAAGTAATTCTGACTTTCCTGCTTTCTCTAACTCCATTTCAAGTTCTACTGACTTATCAAAATGGTCTTCTATGCACTTCTTATTTCTTCCTGTAATTATAAGTATCTCTTCTATTCCTGATGCAATAGCTTCTTCTATAATATATTGTATTGTTGGTTTATCAACTATTGGTAACATTTCCTTTGGTTGTGCCTTTGTAGCTGGTAAAAATCTTGTTCCTAATCCCGCAGCTGGTATTATTGCCTTTTTAACTTTCATAATACTTCCCCTTCCTTCTTTTACATACAATTATATTCTATCATATTTAAATAATTATGTTAACAAAATATAATCAAACAAATAACTATATATATTTTTACATTTTAACAATAACATATTATTTTTAATATTAATTTCTCAGTTTTTTGTCTTATATTGTATCTTTTTGTTGATACTCATAAAATTAAATGGTACTATTGTTAATAGTACAGTCATTGTTGAAGGAGGACTTAAGATGAATAATAAAAATAAAGATATATTGATTATAGGTTTTGCACTATTTGCTATGTTCTTTGGTGCTGGAAATTTAATTTTCCCTCCATACTTAGGACACGCTATAGGAAGTGAATATATAATTGGAATGCTAGGATTTATAATAACAGGGGTAGGATTACCACTATTAGCTATATTATCCTGTTTAAAAGGGGATGGAACCTTTGAAACAATAGCATCTAAAATAGGACCTAAATTTTCAATTATTTTTGCTTCAATTTTATTTATTGCAATAGGACCTATGCTAGGTATTCCTAGAACTGCAGCAACAACCTTTGAAATAACTATACAACCATTATTTCCATCATTCTCACCAATTTTATTTATGATTATATACTTTGCTTTTAATCTGATTTTTGTTTTAAACAAATCTTCAGTTATAGATACAATTGGTAAATATTTAACTCCAACATTAATAGTAATACTTTCTTTTGTAATTATTAAAGGTATCATAGTTCCTCTTGGTGAAATCAGCACTACTGGTGCTACATCTGTTCTATCAAATTCACTAATTGAAGGATACCAAACTATGGATGCTTTAGCTGCATTACTTTTTGCAGCAGTAATAACTAATAGTTTAAAAGAAAAAGGTTATAATAAAGATCAAATGATTCCTATGGCTTTAAGAGCTAGTATAATAGCTGCTTTAGGTTTAGCATTTGTTTATGGTGGACTAACTATACTTGGTGCACAAACAACTACACTTGTATCTACAGATATTTCAAAAACTTCATTACTACTTTTTATAGCTCATGGAGTATTGGGCAATATAGGAAGAACAATAATTGCAATAGCTATGAGTCTTGCTTGTTTAACAACATCTATTGGTTTACTAACAGCTGGATCAAGCTTCTTTGAAAAAGTATCAAAAGGAAAACTTCCATACAAAGTTAATGCAGTAGTAATATCTCTAATAAGTATAGTAATTGGCGCACTAGGCGTTGATAATATTATAAAAATATCTGGCCCTATTCTTAACATACTATATCCTGTGGCAATAACATTAATTGTTACAACATTATTAAATAAGTATCTTACAAATATTAAAGCTATAAGGCTTGGAATTTATACTTCTCTTATTTTTGGTATTTTAGCTGAAATAAAAGTTTTTGATTTAAGTTTCATTCCATTAGCTAGTTTAGGATTTGCTTGGTTAATTCCAACAATAGTTGCTATATTAATAGGTAATATCGCCTTAAAAAAGTCATAAAAAATAGACCCTAGGGTCTATTTTTTTATTATTTCTCTTTCAAATCTGATGGTAATATTGTCCCCTCATCAATACCTTCTGTGCTTTCAGACATAAATAAAATCTTTATAGTCATTAACATAAGTTTAATATCTAGAAATAACGAATACTTTTCAATATACATCATATCTAATAACAACTTGTCTCTTGGTGTTGTATTATACTTTCCTAATATTTGCGCATATCCTGTTAATCCTGCCTTAACCTTTAGTCTATATGCAAATTCAGGCATTGTTTTTTCATATTCTTTAGCTATCTCTGGTCTTTCCGGACGAGGTCCAACTATAGACATATCTCCCTTTAAAATATTTAGCAACTGTGGAAGTTCATCTAATCTTACCGCTCTAATGAACTTACCTATTGGAGTTATTCTATTATCATTTTTACTAGCTAATCGAGCAACACCATCTTTTTCAGCATCAACAATCATACTTCTAAACTTATACACTTCAAAAACTCTTCCATCTATAGTAAGACGTTTTTGTTTAAATAAAGCTGGCCCTCCATCATATAACTTAATTAATAACGCAACTATAATCATAATAGGAGACAATATGATCAAAGCAAATCCTGAGAATAATATATCTATTAATCTTTTAGCAAATCTATTTTCTGGTGATAATCCCCTATTTCTAAGTAAAAACATTGGAGTATCAAACAGATGTATTGTATTACTATTGCTTATTATAATATCTTCTACTGTAGGTATTATATAAACTCTAATACTTCTCTCGTAACAGTATTGGATTATGTAGTTCCTATCCTTAACATCTGCTCCACTAATAACTACTGCATCAAAATCCTCTAGAGAATCACATATATGTTTAACTCCTTCTTTTATAGACGCTTTATGAGTTATAGTAAACTTTTCTTTGTGATTAATCATCTTCTTCATTATAGCTTCTGAATCAGATCCTCTATAAATCAACATTGTCTTTCTTGGTGGATAAATCCAGAAATATATCTTATTTGATATAACTGCCCAAACTATTATTACTATAAATTGAATAAAAGTCATCCACAACATAGGTGATATACTTAAAAATTTTCTTCCAATTAGACTTATTTGTAAATATGTTAGTATATTTACAAATAATAACGATAGTACTTGAGAATATATAATTTCTGATAACTTAATAAAACCAACTTTATAGCCATTATAAATTTTTGTAAAAATATATAATAATACTCCATAAATAACTACTACCAGTATATTACCTCTTCTGTAAAATGGTAGTATAATAGTATCACTATAATTCATTCCCCAAGCATATCCAAACAGTAATGTATTCGATAATAATATTATACACATTGTTATAAACATCACAGTTCGTTTTAATCCAAGTATTTTTTCTTTCATATTTTTCCTCCAAATATAGATGTATAATCCATATATATCAGTACTCTTTTTATATTTATATTAATTATTATTTCCCATCTATATTTCATAATATATCAAATATAATTATATATCAATTAATATTTAACAAATTACTAAAAACTCAAAAAATTATCTATAAGACGCATCCTTATAAACACATATTTTTCAAAAAATGTATTTAGTTGAGATTCAAATATATTTTCATCACTAATTATAACTTTTATATCATTTCCATTAGTTATAAATCCACATTCCATTAATATTGACGGCATAGTTGTATTTCTAGTAACAAAAAAATTAGAACTCTTTACCCCTCTATTGTTCAAGCCCAACTTATTAGTCACATTGCTCATAAAACCTTCTGCTAAATCTTTTGATACCTTTGCTGCATTTCTTGGTGTTTTATCTTTATATGCATCTGCATCATCTAAATTAGGTCTATAACTATCATAAAATATCTCAATACCAGTTACAGATGCACTAGTTAATGAATTTGGGTACATATTAATAAAGAAATCAGCTTTAAACATTGCAGATATTATAACTCTATTTGCTAAGCTTTCAACTTGTGGTAGAAACTCTGATTTAAGATGGTCTTGCGTCATGACTACAAAAGCCCCATTCTCATCCAACATTTTCTTTAGCTTTAATGATATTTGCATACTTAATACTCTTTCAGAGTATTAAATTCCATTATTTATCATCATCTTTTCCAACTTTATATTCACCATAGACACTATAATATTTATTATTAATCCATTCGACTCCGCCATATGACCATCTGAGTAAAAATAGTACTGCTTTCCTTCTATTTCTTGCTCACCTACTAGCATTACTCCATCTTCACCAAGGTAATATTTATATCCCCCTCTACGCACCCATTCTTTATGAACTTCTCCTGTAGATTTATTAAATAATAAGTCATATGCTTATACAGCATTTAAAGGAATATAATTTACTATTAATATCGCACTTAATATTATCGCTATCCATTTCTTCTTCACTTACACGCCTCTCCTCTTTTTTGTTTAATACTATACTATTTTAGCACATATAATTATTTATTGTCATTTATTATATATTTTAAATCAAAAAAGGTGTTAAAAAAGGTCAGCTAACCTTTTTTAACACCTTGTAACTTATTCATTATATTTTTCATAAGTTCAAATAACATCTTATCTTTACTAAAATATAAAATCAAAAAATATACCATTGTACATATAGGAACAATTATTACTACATTTAATATATATGAAAACTTAAAGCTTTTAACAAAAATAGTTATAGGAACAAATAATAAAGATGAAATTAAATACTTAACATTATAATTATTTAATAATCTAATATTAATTTTAACAACTTTTCTTATATATATATTTATAACTGTTATCATTATAATCTCTGCTAAAAACGTAGTTAATACGGCAGTTTCTGGCATAAACACTCCCATCTTTATTAGCAACATATTAAATATAACATTAAGTACTGCTCCTAAAGCTAGTGCTTTTAAAAGAAACTTCTCTTTACCTTTTATATATAATATTTGATTAGCATATACAGTATATATTGCATTTCCTATGGTCCTTATTGCAAATATTGCTAATATAATATAAGCATCTATATATTTAACCCCACCATATAAATACATTATTTCCTTAGATAAACATGCAACTCCTATACAAGCCGGAAATACAACCAACATATAAGACCTATACATTTTAAATAATAAATCATTGTATTCATTTTCCATACTATTTCCATTATAATATGACAATCTTGATATACTTACCATTACCATCGCTGTCAAAACTGTAGTTATAATTGTCATAATATTTTGCGGAAGATAATAAAAGGAAACTGATACTTCATCAACAGTGAAACCTAATAATAACTTATCTAACTGTGTATAGAATAAATTAATATTCGATATTACCAATACACTTAAAAGAGGTTTTATATGTCTTCCTAACTGTAATTTTGCAAACTCAAATTTAAACTCCCTTTTAATATATATATAGCTTAATATATTATTGACAAAACCAGATAAAACCACCAATAACGAATAACTAATAATATCATCTGCATCCCTAACGAATACAAATAATCCAACTACATATATTACTCTTACTATAATTGTCTTAATAGTTATAAATCCATAGTTCTCAGTAGCCTCATTTACCCACTCAACCATAAAAATATTAGCAAATATTTTTATAACCAGTATATAGTAAACTACTATGCTGTCTGAATTTACAAAAAAAGTAACAAATAACAAGTATGCTACTATTGATAGTATATTTGTAATAATACTTATTACAAATAAATTCGTAAAGAGCGTATCTCTTTTTTCTTTATTATCTCTTACTTTACTTATTTCCCTCAATCCATAAACTTGTATCCCAAAAGCAGCAAAAATCATAAAAAAGTCTATTTGCGATAACGCCGTATTATAGACACCATATAAATGTATATCTAAAATACGCGCTAAATATGGTCCTATTAAAATAGGAACTACCAACTGAAACACTTTTAGTATTACGTTATATATTGTATTTAATCCTATTGACTTATTCCCCATCTAATTTTCTCCATTCTACTTTTTATAAACATATTCTTTATCAAGACTAAAAAGTCAACCTCATGATGTGGTATTCTATCTTCTAGTTTAGGCAAAATCATATAGTCACCATAACATTTGGTTAAATAGTTATATACATTTTCCGGTACTAAAAACTTTCTATTTTCAAATTTAATATATTTCCCAACACCAACATCTTTAATATTAAAAGAATAACCATATGAAAATATATCGTTACACTTACTATAATTCTTTTTCATATTACTATATATAACTTTATTCCAAGCATTTTTTAACTTTTCACCATTCAATAATGGTTTTAAGCACATAAATAAAACTTTTCCTTTTAAGGAAGAAAAATTATTTCCTGTATTATTAAATCTATTTAACATATAAATAAATTGTGTAGCCTTATCTAACGCCTTATTCTCTAATGCATATTCTAATACAAATATATCAATATATACCATGATTAATATTATACTTTTTAAGAGATTTCTCTACAAAAGCCGTTCCATTCATTCTAATTTTAGGTAAATCCAACGGGTACTTTTTATCACTCTCTGCTTTGTAAAAAAACTTTTCTCCAAGTTCATCAGAAACTTTCTTAAACTTCTCATATTCTCCCCTAAACATCATAACATCACTATCAGCATCCCATGGAATAAATCCTTACTGTCTAACAGCCCCTAGAGCTATTCCATAAGCTAAATAATATTATACTTTCTACACACTTCATCAAATCTAACAAGTATTTCCAAACTCTTACTTTGTAACTGCTTTATATCAATAACATTACTCATATCTTTCTCTCTTCTTTCAACTTATATAGACACCTAATCACTCTAAGAAAAACTCTATTTACATGCAAATCGAAAGCCATTTCTTTGAAATTCATCCCTATACTCTCAGCAATATAAATATATCTATTTATGGCATACATACGTCTTTTTAAAGAAAAATCCTTATATTTACTTTCAAGTTTATATGAATATAAAGCACCTTTTGGATTTCTTAGAAATAACGTATCACCTTGATTAGTAAGTCCATCATTTCTATACTCTGCAATATATATCACTTCATTAAACCATCTAATTTTCAGACCTAAATTGGCAATTTTATACCATATTGTAGACTCTGTGATAAACTTTTCTCCTTCAAATTCTGGAAACTTATTGCTTCTTAAAACTCTAGTATAAAACACTTCTGCTTTGTCACCTTTTATATTATACTTATCTCTTTCTAATGATGTACAATCGAAATATTCACCTTTAAACGTGGTACCTATAGACTTATTTTCACTATATCCTTTCAATCCCGCAATTCCTGCAAAATTCTCTTTATCAGTAATAGTTGATTCCCATTTTTTAATTTTCTCTATTGAATTCTCTGTTAAAATATCATCTGAATCAACTATAAAAAACAATTCTCCGGTTGCCATATCAATCCCATTATTTATAGCTCTATGCTTCCCACCATTATTAACTTTTTTATATAGTATATTAATATCTTTTATACCTATCCATTGTCTTACTAATAATTCTGTATTATCTTCCGATCCATCATCAACTATTATCCATTCAAAATCCTTATCAGTTTGATTAACTATAGACTCATATAGCCTCTCTAATGTATGACTTCTATTATATGTAGGTGTAAATATACTAACTTTACACTTACTGCTCATTTAATACTCCTCCTATTTTATATATTACATTTTTTAAATTAAACATGTTTTTCCCATCTCTGCTCTTAAGCTTCAAGTCATCAAGCAATTCTCTATCAAGTATTACTTTTTTCATAGCATCATATATTCCTTCGATAGAATTTTTAGTTAGCAAACCATACTTTCCGTATCCTAACATTTCGTTAGAACCTGTACAGTCTGTACTTATTACCGGCATATCTAAACACATCGCCTCTGCTACTACAAGTGGATAACCCTCAACAAAAGAGGAACAAATAAAGCAGTCACATAGTGAAAAATACTTATATGGATTTTCCTTAAACCCAAGCAACTTAACAGTACCTTCGATTTCATTCTCTCTTATATAGCTTTTTAAATTACTTTTTTCAACACCATCTCCAATTATCACAACTTCGTTTGCAATTCCATTTTTAATTAATTTTTTATGTGCCTCTAACAGTCTTAAAAATCCCTTTTGTTCTATTAATCTCCCAACTGCTATAAACCTAAACTGAGTCCCCCTACTTAAATCAGTCACTATCTCTTCCGCCCTCTTCACTATAGACTCTAAATCTATCGGATTATGAATAGTTTTGACATTTCTAAAAGCCCCAAATCTTTTAATAAATCCCCGTTCAGCCTCTTTTGAAACACATACTATACTATTGAACTTTTTATATACTTCTATATTTTCCTTCAAACTTTTAAATAACATTGAATTATAATAATTATTATATAAATCTGTATGAACCCAAGCAATCTTCTTAGATTTTTGATTCATGCTACCACTTATTAATATTGTACTTAGCCCTTCTATATAAGCTACTTCAATATCATATTCTTCTTTAATTAGCAACTTATACAAAACGCTTTTAGGCATTAATTTTAAAGTTCTCCAAAAAAGCCAGCGGTTTACCTTACATTCTTTTAATAATGACTTATATTTTATGTATGAATTCAAGTTTTTTCTATGTATTCCAGAATCAAATATTGTAGCCACTGTAATATCATACTTATCCTTCGGTAAATTATTAACTGTATCTATTAAGGCTCTCTCTGCTCCACCAGCACCAAGGGTATCTATAAGAAATAATACTCTTTTCATTTTCTCTCCTTTTTAATTTATGACTTTAAGTTCATTTACTTTTTCACTCTTATCTATAAAATACATCAAATACGATAAGTAACTCCAAAATATCGCACTAGTATAAACGCTTGCTAACACCATTCCTGATTCTACAAGATTATTTACTGCTATTGTAGCTAATATAACAAACGGACCTACTAATCTATAATCTAAGCTTCCACTTTTCTTGTGCTTGATTAATTCTACACAAAAACTTTTTAATAATCTAAAACAAATACTCATTATAATTATGAATCCTACTATACCTGCCCCTACTAATATTTCTAAATACTCATTATGCAAGTTAGTCTCAACCTGATCAAAGGATTCATATAAATCTGTATACTTAAAAATCATTTCGGGTGAATTTTTTCTACTAACCCCTAATATAGGATGTTTCGAAAATACTTTTAGAGCACCCTTCCATATTCTAAGTCTTCCTCCGCCAGCGTCACTTCCATAATTTTCTCTCTCTAACTCTGGAAGTTCATCTTCATCTATAATTTCGCCCTCCATACTTCCAATAATATGAGTAACCCTTATCTTTGACAGTACAACATTATTTATTTTTACAAATACCGATAATGTAATAGGTATAAGAATTAATGTGATTAAAGCTTTAATAAAAACCTTCCAAGATGTTTTATTATTTTTTATAAAGGTATTAAAAATTACAATCAATCCAAGCATCATCAATATTGAAATTTGCGCTCCTCTTGATCCAGTTAAAGACACAACTGACAGTTGAAGTAAAACATTGAATATATAGAAAGCATTCTTAATTTTATTAGTTCTAAACAGTTTGTAATTTAAATAAGTAAAACCTATAGAAAGTACAGCTATAAATCCACAAGAATTAGCATTTCCAAATGCACCAAACAATCTTCCTGAAATCATACCAATTCTATATGCTTCTTCACCTACTACAATAACTTTTGAAACATTTAATATTACTAATAATATTGAAGCAATAGCCCCTAAAAATGTAATTATTAAAAACGTATTATTAAATAACTTTAATTCATTTAGTACATTTTTTTCGTTCTTGTTCTCATCATATTTATAGATTACGAACATTCGTATTATCATATATAAATATATAGATATAT
>ERZ1106969.384-NODE-384-length-47668-cov-6.354105_pt1 | contig 47668 bp, 52 predicted proteins | sample MGYA00403685_ERZ1106969 | MGnify/ENA primary metagenome ERZ1106969 (study PRJEB35170, sample SAMEA104062416) | human gut metagenome | biome: human gut; feature: human-associated habitat; material: faeces | place: Denmark | collected 2012-05-18 ... | reverse complement strand
CATGTAAACAAACAAATGTTCTCAGATATTATGTTCGATGTAAATGTGAGGTATGAGATGAAAAATATATTGATGATGGTAGGAATGTGCTTAACAGTATTATTTGGTTATAATATGTCAAATCCTACAACAGAGGTAAATACACATAATATACGTGAAGTAAAGGTTCAAGCAGGCGATACAATGTGGGATATTGCAGCACGTACAGCTCATAAAGATATGGATGTTCGTGAAATGGTATATGCCATGAAGGAACTCAACAATATTAACGATTCTGGTGCTCTTGTACCTGGTACAGTTTTAAAGGTACCAGCAAAGAAATCTGATAGTCCAGTTAGAGCTTTGGACTATATGGCTCAAAACTAAATATATATGGGTTAATCCCACGCAAAAAAGCAGCTACTCTAACAGAGATAGCTGCTTTTTGTTATCTAATGTATGTTATTAAACGATTTATAGTTATTGTCTAAATCAACTGATTTATGATTGTTATCTAAATCGCTTTTCAAAAATTGTAGAGATAGGATTATCTACAAACTTATTTGCTTCATTGATATAACGACGAACCATATTTACACTATGATGACGTGTTTGCCTCATAATATTACGTTCTTCAACACCATAAGCTGCTGCAGTCGTTGCAAAGCCATGACGTAAACTATGAGCGCCATACATGGTCGGATCTAGACCAATAAGAGAAATATATTTCTTTACGATTTCTGCAATCATCTTATCGGATATAGCTGTTTTACGTAAAGACATATTTTTTGTAAACCCTCTAAATACAGGTCCCTCAGTAATACCAGAAGCACGTAACCATTGTTGTAAGGCTCGTACTGCATCTAACGGAGAACCAGATAAATGTGGGATAGCTACCACTGCACCTTGACCTTCTTGATCGGCCTTAGAGGATGCTACAAAGATTTCAACACCTTGTGGTGAAAATTGAAGATTTTCTACTGTAATAGCTGCAATCTCACTGCGCCGGAAAGCACCCATAAAGCCAATCAAAAGAATAGCTTTATCGCGCAATAATTGAAGTTCCGGTACATCTAGCTTAGTCATACAGTCTATAATATCTTCAATATCTTCTAACAAAACTGGGGTTTTTCCTTGTTGGAATGTTCCTTTTAATCGTCTAATACCACGTAAGGCCTGTTTAACGATAGGAGCCATACATGGATTATCTCTTTGGCCAGAAGCATTAAAATTTTCAGATATAGCACTAATACGACGTGAAATTGTATTTGCCTTTGCATAATCTGCTAGATCGTTAATATAATTTACTATTGTTTCTGGTGTAGCTGGAAAATAAGATACCTTTTGATAAGTACACCAATCTACGAAATCGTCCCAATCCGATTCGTAAGCATCAACAGTATTCTCAGCCTTAGATAACAATATGCTTTGTTTTGCTTTCATAGACAACTTTGTACTATTCATAAGCGCATCATTATTGCGCAAATAAAAATGCTTTTGTTGTTTCTTAGACTCTGACATAATTCACCCTTACCCATAAAATATTAATATAATTGTACCATAGATTAGATCTTTATATGCTATAATTAGAGAATATAATAAATAATTCGGGAGCGTTTACGAATACATGACGAAGAAATACATATTAGTAGGAACAGTACTTGTTCTTTTGGGTACAAGTGGTTGCTCATACATTCCAACAGAAAATATTTCTTATGGTGTATATTATAATGATACAGATCTATCAAATACACCAAAGAACAAATTACAAGCGCGTTTACAAGAGCTGAACGATAAGATACCTCAGACTATATCTATCGATATGGGAAATAATAAAAAACAACAAGCTACATATCATGATTTAGGCATTCAATTCGATACAGAGGGTATGGTAAAAGCTATTTCCACATACGGCTATGAGGATGATATGTGGACAGTATTGTCACATAGATTTAATGGTTTATTTTATGGTCATCATTTTAAACCACAATATAAGTTAGACGAAGTAAAGGGGAAAACATATCTCACTGAGTTAGCAAAAACAATTGATACACCTGGTCATGATGCATATCTTACTGTTGAAAATGGACAAGTAGTAATACATCCCGCAAAAGAAGGTAAACGTATTGATATCGATGCCACCCTCAAAAAGCTGAAAGATGATTTACAATCTGGCGATAGTATAAATTCACTTTCTATGGTATTTACTACGCAGAATACAGTAAAAGTTACCGATACTGATCTAAAACCTTTAAATACTGTATTAGCATCTTTCACAACGGAGTATAATCCAGGCAATGAAAGCAGAACACATAATATCCAATTAGCTTCTGATAAGATAAATGGTACACTCATTAAGCCAGGCGCACAATTCTCCTTTAACGATGTTGTAGGCGAACGTACTGCAGAAGCTGGCTATGATGATGCACCTGTTATGATTGATGGCAAATTAGTTCCTGGCATTGGTGGCGGTATTTGCCAAGTAAGTTCTACTATTTTTAATACAGCTTTATTATCCGGAATGAATATTGTTGAACGAACTCCTCATTTTGAGCCAGTTGGATATATTCAAGCTGGCAGAGATGCTACTGTAGCTTGGGGCTATTTAGATTTTAAATTTAGAAATCCATATCAGAATTCTATTTATATCCTAAGCGTTATGAATAATGGAACCTTAACTATTTACATTATAGGTACAGCTGAAGATAAACCAAAAAATGTATCTATCTCTGTAGGCGATTATGGTGAGATTCCAAATAAAACAATAACTAAGGTAGATCCATCTTTAAAAGAAAAAGAGGTACAAGAGGGCCATGTAGGCTTAAAAATGAATACGTATAGAACCATTACATATGGTAACTGGGTTACTCAAACTGATTCCTTTGAGTCTGTATATGACCCAGTAGATACAATTATTACAATGCCTACTACATCTGAAGCAGCAGTAAAAAAAGGTGACAAAAAGAAAACATAATTATAGTTTTTATGAAATATAGCCTAAACTATTGACCATTAGATATAAATAGTTTAGGCTATAATTTGGGCTGTAAATGAGAAATCATTATAGACGTAAATAAATTAGTATAGATTAATTATTAAAATAAAAAGCATAATAAGACATTCTCAATAATTATCATTTAGGAAAAAGTAGACTAGAAGAGGAATTTATGGACACAATTTTACAATTTGATCACTCTTTAATCTTCTATGTACATGAACATTTTGTATATAGTTTTTTAACACCAATTATGGCATTTATTTCAAAAATCACAAGTAATGGCGCATTATGGATTATAATAGCCTTATTATTAATGCTACAAAAAAAATATCGTGTTTTAGGCGTGGCGATTATTATTGCTTTAGGATTTGTATTTATAATTGGCGACCAAGGTTTAAAACCAAATGTAGCTAGATTAAGACCATTTGTTGATTTTCCAAATGTAACGGTACCGTTGGAATCTGCACTACCAAAAGCTACAAGCTATTCATTCCCATCAGGTCATAGCTTTGGTTCATTCGCATCAGCCATGACTATTTACCTAGGCTTAGGCCAAATAGCACCTCAGAAGCGATATTTAGGGATTTTAGCATTGTTAGGTTCAATAGTAGTAGCATTCTCTAGAGTTTACTTATTTGCACATTATCCAACAGATGTATTAACAGGTTTAGTATTAGGAATCATCGTAGGATTTATTGCTTGGAAGTTAGCAAGAATCGGCTGGAACTGGTGGACTAACCACCATAATGATGTAGAATATGAACCATACACATTTAAACGTAAATAAGCAAAAAACTATATAACACAAGGGATTGGGCCATTTAGGCCCAATTTTTGTCATTAAATTACTTCCGATAATATATCGTTATCGGAAGTAATAGACATTAGGTTTATCTATTAGTTCCTCTAAACGATTGCCAATGGCTTTACCATACACAGTCCGAATTAGATTACTATTGGAATGCCCTAGTTGGGCTTGTAGGTTCTTCTCACTGACTCCATTAGCTAAGCTGTGGCTCGTATAGTTGAGTCTAGCATGATGTGGTGTCAGTACGAATGGTAGTCCCAGTGCTTCTGTAGCTTTCCTAAAGATATTCTTAATAGCAACTCTAGATACTGGCTGATTACTACAGCGTCTCGATTGGGCTACATAGGAGTCCTTAGGGTACCCTACAGCTGACCACTGGGTGGCTAAGAGCTCTATAGTTGTCCGATCAGTAACGATTACTTCTCGTATACTAAAGGCTGTCTTAGGCTCATGATTAGTGCATTGATGTTCGTCATAGGTTTTGTTTATCTTTAGGACGACATAGGATATCTGGTCGCACTCCTTTGGGTGAACTAAGGTGTGTACTTTAGTGTACCAAAGGACATCTGACCACTGGAGGGCAAGTGCTTCTCCTATTCGTATCCCTGAGGTGAACAGTAGTCGTACTAAGTAGTACCATCGGTTGGTCTCAAGGTATGCGAATAGCTGTGCTACTTGTGCTCTTGTGAGGGCTCTTTTAGGCTTCGTTATGTGTGCCTTTGGTGGTCTCCTTAGTTGACTAGAGTAGTCCTTAGGTGTCAATTCGTCATAGTATAGTTCTTTTAAGGTTTTCTTTAGGAGTGCTATACAGACCTTTTGTGAGGTCGTTAAGGTATTGACGAAGTTCTGTAGCTCTAGTCGTGTTAAGTCCTCTATTTGTCGGTCTTTAAAGAATGGTCTAAAGTGCTTGTTAATGAGTCCTTTGTAGGTCTTTAGTGTACTAAAGGAGTACTCATTTTCTTTGTACTTTAGCCATGTATCAATATAGTCTAAATATTTCATTTTTACACCTCTTTAGAATTACCTAAAGAGTCAATTTACTACTCTTTAAGTATAACAAAAGATGTGTATGGATCGGAAGTAATTCTTGTTTCTATCTATTAGTATTCCTAAAGTATCATGCTTACGCAGTATCTTTAGGTTACCTAATAGCTTGTCTTAGGTTATCTAATTGATTGCTTATAGTACTCTAATTGATACTAAACTTCGTTAGTTTTCTAATTGATACTATAGCTACAAATTGCTACCTTATTGAGTAAAAACCTAAAACAATTCCTTTACAGCACTAATAGTTTCCTTGAGGAATGCTACTATCGTAGTTGTCTCAAGAATTCTATTAGAATACTAAAGATAGAGCTAGAAGAAGTATCTTCTATCTCGTGGATACATTGAGAAATACTCATAGAAGGATTACTAAATGTAATACTATAGAGGAGCTATAGAGTAACTAAAGGGGTACTATAGGAGTACCTATAGAGTTCCTTTAGTTACTCTATAGTTTTTGTCGTATATAATACCATCAGACTCTATGGCGATTTTGTGTGAGCGTGTGTAGACGCTTATGGTATTCTCTAGGTATAAATACCTTAGACAATCTGTAGAATACAAAATAAACCTCTGTGCACGCTTAATCGACACAAAAACCCTAAAGAAATCGTTCTGACTTCCTTAGGGTTTCTCTTTAATAATTCTTTAACATATTATAGGTACTTATTCGTTTTGCTTCAGCTCGTCCCATTGGTCTCATTTGGTTAGTCTCATCTCTGTAGAATATACCTCGTTCAGGATCAAGCCATTGTTCTAATTTAGCTTCCATCTGTTCTAATACACCTAGCTCTTCGTCCCTATCCATGACTTCTAACCAGTAGGCTACAGCCATACATAAAGCGTCCAAGCGGTCATCATGAGCCAGTGCTCCTCTGTCTCTACTCAAGCGTGTCATTTGATAGATTAAAGAGTATGCAGGAGCGTTCTCATAGATTTGATAGTCATCAATGATAACCTGCTTATGTACAATCAATTTGTGTCTCATCATGACTGGCTCAAGGGTATCAATGATACGTGCTTCCTTTTGAGCATAGTTCTTTACTTCAGTAATGCGACAAGGGTGTACAGCGTTAAGGACTGGTGCGAAGAGTTTAGAGAACATACCATCACCAAAGTTGCCCTCTACGACAATCTCATTAACACCATACATCTTAGCTTTGTTAGCTAGTTGTCGGAGTGTAGAGTCGCTATAGCCCTCTCTAGTACCACCTACTTCAAGTACAAATAGGTAGCCATTGAGATACTTAACGACTGCATAAGAGGTCTCGTCCTTACCTCTACCTGAAGGGTCGACTGCCATGACTGTACCAGTGTACTCATAGACTTCTGAAGATCGTCCTTGAGGTTCATAGAAGTAGTCGCCTTTAAGTGCGACACAAGGTAAATCATTAATGCGAAGTTGTCGGTCATTACTCCAGTACCACTTGAGATTAGCTTCATCAAGCGACAAGTTAGCAATCATTAAGTCTTGTACTTTCAATGGGTACTTCTCTTGGTCGCTCAAGTTAGTGTTAAGCATAAACTGAAGTGCAAAGCCTGCTTTACCATAAGACAATCTACGTTTGTAAATTTCTTCTTCATCGAAGCGTCTAGGGTCTGTAGGCTTACCTGCATAGAGGTCAGGGTTCTCGTCATATTTGTCGGCTATAATCTTTGCTAAGCGGTCTCCATAGAATTCTCTTTCAGATAAACTCTCAGGATACAATACAGTCCATATACGACATTTATAGCCACGCTGTTGCAACTCATTGTACAAGCTCATTTCGTTCTGAGGAGTACCTAGGTATACGATTTGTCCCTTAGGTTTAATGATAGCGTCAAACTCCTTAACAGCTTCATTGAGTTTGTCTCGTTGTGTCTGAGTACCACTATTGTTAGCTACTTCAACGTCATCGGCAATAAGTAGGTCTGCACGACTACCAGTCAACTGCCCTGATATACCTACAGATTTAATACTAGGAGAAATATCAGGTACCGCAGGACCGACATCAAATAAGTTCTGTTGGTCTCGTTGATCAGGTCTAGCCTTTAAGTGAGCTAAGAATGGTAGCGTATAGATAATTCGTTTGATAAAGATAGCATTAGCGTCCGCTCTATCTTTGGAAGCTGAGACAATCTCTACTTTCTTCTGAGGGTCTCTCCATAGCGTCCATACAGCGTATGCACAGGTGATAAATGATTTAGCTACACCACGGAAGCCCTCGATAATAAAGCGGTCGTTTGGAAGGTTCTGAAGGGTATGGGCTATATCGTATTGGATAGGTGTAGGGTCAGGTAGACTAATCATCTTCCATACCATATAGATGAATACCCTAAAGTCCTCTTTAGCCTTCGCTATCTGTTCTTCAGACCACTGCATTAGTGTTCACCATAGTGCTCTTCAATGAGTGTTGGTGGGTCAAATACTGGAATTTCATGTGTCTCCTGTTTGACTGCAACAGCTAACTCAGGAGTGGTCTCAAGTTTATTGTCTCGAAGGAAGCGTCTTACTTTCTCAAGGAATGTAGGTGTACGTCTTAATTCAGGGTCATGTAAACCATCAATAAGTGCTTCTACTTCCAACTCTGCAATTTTGTCTAAGAGTTCTTGATTGATTTCCATAGGTTACTTGTCTCCTTTCTTACGTGTTGCATTAAGATCTAGTTTGTTTACTTTAGTTACACCTTTAGGTGTCTTACCCATTCTGTAGTCCCATAAAGGGCAGTCCTCTGAAGGGCAGTTGTCGACTTCTTTAGTATCGTTACAGCAACAATCTAAACATTTAGCTCTGATAGCTTTCATTTGAGTTCTAATTACTTTAGCCATAAGTTCTCCTTAGCGTTCTAATTCATGTTCAAATATAATCTCTGTACGCTTCGCATTGATGAGCATTACAATGCTATGGTGTGCAGGTGCTTTACTATCCTCACCATCTTCACTGATAAACTTGATACGTTTAGTTGGTACATAAATTGCTATCTTAGTTTTCTTATAGAGTGCATGACGTTTTACACCGCCTAGGCTTTCTATAGGTAGAACCAATACGCAAGGTTTACCGCTCTCTATACAGCGTTCAATAATTTCATCTTTGTTGCTATAAGGTGGGTTAGTGATTAGATAGTCATATTCATAATCTTTTGATAGCCAATCATTTATTCCATAGATAGCTTGTGGATCATATTCTTTGGTTATGATTTTATAAAAATTACTTTTTGTAGTGTCGAATGGTAGACAAATATGGTCTCCTTTTTTTGGTGGGAATACTTTAAGCATTGTCTTAACTGTTTCCAGTGGTGTGTACCATTCATCTGTCTTGCTTCCTTTAATTAGTGCTTGTCTCAATGTGTCTCCTTAGGAATATAAAAAAGCCCCCTACGGAATATCCATAGAGGGCTATTGGTTAGAACCAACCAGTAGCGGTCAGTGTTGTTCTTTTCATGTGTTCTTTTTGACTGTAAAGGTCAGCCTTTAGGTCTACATCAAACTTTGGTGTTTGGTACGACAATCTAGCTCCTGCTGTAATTGCTTTACCATTATTAAAGTCTGTCTCAGCGTAAATACCTTTCTTAAAACGTGGCTGTTCAGGTACAGTTAAGTCTAGTACTGCTTCATGTACTTCAGTTACGACTAGCTTACCATTATCTAGCTTATGCTCTTCTTTTACGTTATCTGTAGCAATTTCATGTCGCTTACCATTAACATTGACGACAAGTGGTTGTTGTTTTGTCGTGAACTGTACATCGGTATCCTCACGCACTCCAGTGGTCGGATCTACAGCTTTCGGTAAGTACTCAAAAGTAGTCGTTTGTTTCTGCTTATGGTCTAACTTAATTGGTGCTGTAGGTGCTACTTGTGGCTGTGTAGGTGTTGGGTGTGTACTAAATCTATAGGCAAGTACAGCTACAACTACGACAAAGATAATTGGTATGATAACCTTTAGCCAGTTATTTAATGTGTGTTTATTAGGAATTCCACTCATTGATATACTCCCTCACTCTCTGTCTAATTTGCCAACCTAAACCATACAAGTCCCATCTCATATCAGGGTCGTCATCATGTAAACCATAGCCATCGAAGTCTGCTACTTCTGCGTGTGTCCATACGTTACCTTCAGGGTAGATACCAATCTCTACGCATAGCTTAGCAACAACTTTAGCCATCATGTCTAATTGATCTTGTGTAGGTGGCTCTGAGCCATAATCAATGTCTCCAGTATCAGCATTTATAGAAGCTTTATAGCAACAACATAAGGTAATACCAATAGCTCTACTATTACGTCTCCATGTATGTGCTTTTAAGTCCATAAAGCTGTCCATGTCAGTATACATGGTTCCATTAGCGTCAATGTTTAGGTGATAGCTCCCAAAGGGCTGTCCATAATGACCGCCTGTCCAATGTAAGTAGATTTTGTCGATTGCTCCTCTCGCAGGGACTGTATAGTCCGACAATTCTTCAAATCTAATTTCTCTCATCAGTTCTCCTTTCGATTTCTGTAGATACTTTCTTAGGTAGTTCAGTCATCTTGTCGCCATCTACTCTGTAGTTCACTCCAATCTTATTCAAGCCTGCTTCAAGGACTCTATCAAATAATTGAGATCGCTCGTAGCCTGCTTCTTTTAAGTTCTCAGCGATACTAAAGAGCTCTGCAAAGATTACCCCTACATATAACAAAAGAGATACAATTTTACCAATGTGGAAGCCTTGTATCTCATATTGAGGAAATAGCAGGTATATAAAAACTGCTAAAAGTATGACTGTGGAATATGCGACAAATTTAATCATGATATTCCATTTGTATTTTTTAGACTCTAAATAGCCAATCTCCCATGCTTGGAAGAAAACAGCTCTAAAGAGGTTCATCACTGTTGGTGGATAATCTTTGTCTTTACAGAAGCGAATAGCTATAGCTGTCCATTTTGTAAGAGTGTCGATAAATACAATGATGATAACAAGAAGAAGTGCTAAGAGAGCGTCTCCTAGCACTTGAGTTGGTATTAACAATATATGCTCCTTTCAGTTCTATTAAGATATTCTCTTCCAAATGTATACAGATAGGTATGGTGGAAGAATTGAAAATGCTTTACCTTCACCATCACTACGGATACTATGTGAATGGTCTCCTGCACTATTGATACTAACACTATGTGTGTGTCCACCTGCTCCATTTACAGATATTGGTATTCTTTCTGTTTTACCGTTTACTACTATTAAATTACCTTGTGTAGTAGCTAAATTACCGCCTGAGTTAGTATAAGATTTAGTAAAATTTAAATTTGCTGAATGGCTATGTTCACCTGCATTATTGGTGCTAGCCCCATGACTGTGTCCACCTGCTTGAGTAGTACTTCCATAATGACTATGAGCTGGTAATTCTTTTATAGTAAGTGTTACTTCAGCTCTTCCCCCAGTACTACCTGCACTATAATTAGTACCTTGCGATAAAAGCATTCTTCCTTGATCTATAGCTTCCCATGTACCAAACCCAAAGAGTACCTTAGGGTTAGTACTTGTAGTACTAATATAAATACTACCTACTGGATATACTTGTGCAAGTGTTGTCTTTTCAGCAATCTTACTAGAGATTGTAGTTGCAAAGTTAGGGTCATTTCCCAGTGCTTGTGCAAGTTCCTGCAATGTATCTAGAGTTTTTGGGGCTTGTCCGACAAGATTAGCTACTGCTCCTGTAGCTTCTCTAGCAATCAGTTTGTCAATTTCAGTTTTTGTATAATATTCTCCACCACTAATATCTCTGACATATTTTTTAATTTCTCTACATTCAGCTAGTGCTTCTTCAACAGCTTGCTTATTACTAGCAGTTAGCTCTGTATTCTGTTGAACTGCTTTTGCTTTTTCATTAATCTCATTTCGGACTGTTTTAGCTTCTTCTTTAATTACATTGGTATCCTGCTTTAAAGTTTCATTAGTGCGTGTAAGTTCTTCAACTTTTGTTTTATCTTGACTTACCTGAGTACTCTGTGAGTCAACTGTAGTTGCTTTTTGATTTACTGTAGTTGTATCTTCAGCTACTTTTGCAGTATTTCTTTTTACTTCTTCAGCTTTCTCTGTAACACTTGAATTTACATCTATAGCCTGTTTAAGTGTTGTTTTAGCTTCCTTTGAGTTATAATCTAACTCTTCACTAATATGTGCAGTTTGTGTCTGCTGTAAATTCAAGTCTTTAGCTGTCATTATAGAGCTATCTTGCCATTCTACTAATGGTATTGTTGATGTGTCTCTATAGATATACAATGGTAATACTTCAGTTGGTGCAGTGATGAGAGTTACTGTTTTGTCATTCACTGTATATTCTTTGTCATATTCCAACAGCCTACCATTGATTTCTACTTTAACAAAATCTCGTGCTAGATAATCAAAGCCAAAGTTATATGTCCGCTGTCCCACTACAGTTTTAGTGGTTAGTCGTGGTATCATCTATTACTGTCCTTTCGTTTTTCTATATTCGTTATAAAGGTTTACTAATTCATCATCACTCAAGTTCTCTGCGTTACGACCTTTGAGCTCCTTAGGTTTCTCTGCATTCATACCATCGGTCAACTCTTTACGTTTCTTAGGATCCTTCAAGAGTTCCTGAATAGTCGGCTGATGTACCTGTGGTTTAGGCTGTGGTTGTTCCTTAGGTTTGTCAGGCTGTATTAGTCTAGTGTTCTTGAGTTCTACTTCTTTAAAGTCTTTTTTCTCCTTGTCTGCCATTTCTGCCATACCAGTTAAGAAAATCTGCATAGGCAAGTAGCGGTCTATAGGATAAATAGAGGTGATAGGGTTTTGCCCTTTGCCTGCCTTATGGTTCTCCTCTAGTGCTCCTAGAGCTTCTAAACCAGTGCGTGCTCCATTGTATAGTCTCATTACACTACCTAAGACTGCGAATTGCTTAGCTCTGTCTGCTACACTGTCAAGCAACTGCCCATCTTCAGTCCACTCAGGGCGGTCTACAGTTGTTCTAGCAGTACTGCCTTTACCTATAAGAATTGCTCTAGCGTCATCACCAAAGGATAGGGACGACAAAATAGAGCTTCTTGTTAAGCCTGCTGTGATGATATTGTCGGCTGTAAAGGTTTTGTCTAAGTACTTCTGCTTGCGTTTCTCATCATTGCCATACATATATTCTGCTTGAGCTCTCTGACGAATAGCCCATAGCATACCACCTGATAGAATAGTAGACAATGTTTGAATTGTATCTTCACGCTCCCAGTGCTCCATAGTTCTCATAAGGTGGCTATTAAGTGCCATTCGTGAGAAGGCTTTAAACTGCATTAGAATTGGTAGGATATGCCCAGTCATTCTAGTGTTACCTGCACTGAAGTGAGGTTGCATAATAGCGTCCTTAGAGTGTCTATCAAGAAAAGCATGGAATTTGATGTAGCTCATAGGGTCTACTTCCTGCCATTCTCTAAGGCTCTTACGGAGTGCCTGTGGATCACTGTGGTCTAAGTCCGACAAATAGTGCTTGACTGTTTCCTTGAATGTAGGAATGTCGTCAATACCTACTCGCTTAAACATACGCTCACTGAAGAGGTTCTTGCGAAGTGTACTATTAAATTCATCATTAGCCCAGTCAATCATGTCAGGTACTAAGTCTGCCTTGATAGATTGAATACTATGGTTAGTGATTTGCTGTACTTGAGACAATGTAGAGGTAATGCGTGCCCCTAAACTAATACCATCATGAGCTTGCCCTAAGGCTTCCATGTGTAGTCCGCCTATGTTGTTCTCAAGATAGTTTCTGTCGGTTACCAGTGGGTTCCACCAATTTGTTTCCGACATATATGTACCAATCTCCATCTTTCTGAAGTCTGCTAATTGGTCTGCTGTAACATACTTAGCGTGCTTCAAGTCATGGATAAAGTCATGTAGTCGTGGAATGAAGTGTGTCAGTGCTCGTGCACCAACTTTAGCTGTAGCTCCTGCGTGCTCTGCTATTGCGGATAAACCAAAGTTCATACCATTGAGCGTATAGGAAGTGTCCAATAGTAATTGCTGTAGTCTGTCCATAGCTGTCTCAGGTGTAGGGATAACGTCCTCGAATATGCGTGCACCAGTGATGTGATGGAACGCTTTATGAAAGTCCTCATAGCTTAGCTTAGCTTCCTTCTCGGTTACATAGCCTAACTTAACTGCTTGCTCAAGTTCATTCTTAATCTTAGTGTCGTAACGATGAGCCAGTGCTCCAATATCGTCTACGTTCATTACCTGCTTGATAGCAATAGCACCACTTGAGCGGTTAGAGACATAATTCATATGATTAAAAATATTAGTGTCTCGAAGGTCTGTATCAAAACTAAAGACATCATTAAGAGCCTTATCAGTAGCACCACCCTTGTAATTGATAGGTAGTGTCATGCCAGTATCCATCGGTAAACGTCTCTTGAAGTATGCTAAGCGTTTGTCGCCTTTAATATCCTTCATTTGTCCGTCATCGAATGTATGCTGTCCTGCTCTCATGATATGGTCAGCGTATGCTTCTGCTTCAGTTCTAAGATCAATACCTTCGTCCAATCTATCTCTGTCTACAGCTTGCTCAATATAAGATATTAAGAAGTTACGTTGAGCTTCCTTGCTTACGAATTTCTCCGACATAAGATTTAGTTTGTCTTTAGATACTCGTCTGTATAACTCAGGGCTACCATCGAAGTCCTCGCTTACCAGTCCTGCTCTCTGAAGGTTCTTCAAGTCTAAATCACGGAAGTCCTTAACGTGATCTACAGTATTGACTATAGTCTCACCATAGTGGCTTATGTCTTTACCATCACGATACTTCTCATGATATGCTTTACTTACTGTCTCTGCGAATTCCTCTTGAGCGTGCTTAGGGTTAAACCATTGACGCTTAGGTCTCTCAAGGTACCACTTACGGAAGTCATCTTCAAAGACTGCCATTTGTATCTTATAGTCCTTCTGTACGACCTGCTTAGCAAGTTCTACAGGAAGTCCTAGGTTTTGCCCTCTGTCTCTTGGGTCAAGCAATAAGGCTTTCGCAAAGTGTCTCATGGTATTCGATGGACTATTCGCTAAGTGCCCATAAGTATTACCCATGATTTTGTTAAGCTCTGCTTCTTGCTTAATTTTACCAGTGGTACCAGTAGAGCCTTGAGCTTCCTGAAGGACTTTCTCAGGGCTACTTACACCACCCTTACCCATATATAGGTAATCGTCCTCAGGCTTAATTTCTGTCTTAATTAACGCTTGTAGAGGTTTATTTTGAGCTTCAGTAGGTTCCAAAGGTATTTCTTCATCGTCATTCAGAATACGTCCTAATTGACTCTCAGGGAGTTCAGGAAGAACTACTTCAGGTGCAGGTGAGCCATCAGCAGTAAAAGGTATCTCCTCATCGGCTCCTATATCGTCAAAGAAATGGTTCTCCTTAGCATTGACTGCCTGCGTGATAACTGAGTTAGGCGACAAAGTTACATCATTGATTGATACTGAGCCATCTTCATGTCGCACTATTGGTGTGCCTATGAATTCGTCAGGGTTCTCTATAACCGTCTTTAGGTGAGCCTTGAGTTCACTATTAGACATACCATAGGCTTCTTTAGCTTGAGCCCATAGCTTACCCCTTTTATGTCGCAATAAGTGCTCTGCAAGTTCTGCTTCAGTTTTACCAGTAGACTCGACAAAAGAAGCTCTAGTGCTCTTAGGTAGTGGCTCAGGTACTCGTCCTAGGTCTGAAGCCTGCATTAGTGCCTGTTCACTCTCAGCTTCAATTTGTCGTCCCAATCTGTCCATCTCAGGGGTATTACCTACTGCTGTCTTATGGTGGTCAATAATAGAGTGCAAGTAGCGTGCTCCTGCCCCCATACCTGCCCCAAATAGAAATGCTGTAGTATAGTCAGGTTGATAACCGCCATACTTCTCAGCGACATACTGGTCTCCCATATTGATTAAACCATTGGCTAAGCCTAGCTCTGCCATTTGGAATACTTTATTAGCTCCGATGTTCGCTAGTGTTTTACCACCTAGTCTCATGAGCATTTTACCGACAAGTGCTTCCTGTCCGACAAGTGGTACGAAGTTAAGTGGGTCTGCCACTGTGCCTAAAATACCACCGATACTCTTGAAGCCATAGCCTGCTTTCTCTACTCGCTCTTGTCTAGCATAGTCATCACGCTTCTGCTGTATGAGTGCTCCTAGTTGAGCTTGAGATTTAGCATTGGCAAGCAGGAAGTGTTTTGTCTCAAGATCATTAGGAAAGTATTTGTCGATTGCTTCAAGGTCTGCTTTATTAGGAGTCCAGTTAGGATCTGTTGGTTTAAAACCATTAGCTTCTGATGTGTTATAACCTGTGCGTAGTAATGATACTGAGCCATTGTTATACCATTCATTTAAGAAGCTGTCTTTAAATTGTTTACCAAAGCCACCAATATTGGTGTCCTGTAGTGGCTCAAAAATGTCATCTGAGAAGTCATATATCTGAGGACCGACTCCTTTTTCAAGTCCTGCGAAGCCTGCATAATGTCGCCCTGTTTTAGCTCCTGCGACATATGTTTCTCCTGCAATAGAAGCCATAGAGCTCGCATAGTTCTCTAAGGAGTCTGTATAGTAACCATTGTCTCTTAGGATACTAGCATATTCTTCTACTGAAGTTGCATTATGAATTTCAGGATAGTGAGCAAAGAAGCCATCATGAAGATACGTTGCGTATTCTTCAAGGGTATCGAAGTGCCCATATGTAGCTGAGCCATCTTTTTGTGGTTGTGACCCTGCTCCTTTATGGTAACCAGTGAGTCCACCAAAGTTGTTATCCTCAATAGCCAGTGTGGACTCACCGTTAGCACTCTCATGCACCATTTGTGCTATTTGTAGTTTCTTGAAGTAGTCTGAAGTACCATACTTCTTTTGATATATATCAGCTACCTCAAGAATATTAGGGTTTATTTCCATTGATTACCTTTCTAGTCTAAACCAAAGAATGTCCGTAGTTTACTCTTACCTTGATTTAAAGAGCTGTTCGACAAATCTGTATTGATTACTTCATTGCCATAAACTACAGTGTTACTTGTGTTACCATCAGCTCTTTCTTCAGCTGTAGTATCACTTAGGTATTGATAAGCTCTGTATCCAATATCTTGTGGATAATAAGCCTTACCATTCATCGACCCTGCTTGTCGTACATATATAACGTCTTGATCAGGGTCATAGCTAACCCATGAGCCTGCCCCTTGCTCAACTTTTAAGCTATCCAGTACGTGACTAATACCTTCACTAGCAAAGCTCTCACTAGATACACCAGTGTTATTAATGATAGAGCGTGGTAATAGTACACCATCATAATTGATATAGGAGTGCACTAGGTTGCTCTTAGCTTTCTCCATAGCTTGGTCAGCAGTAAAACGACCAGTAGCCTTTAGTATCTCTGCTTGGTCTCTAATTGCTCCTAAGAGCCCATCAGGTGTACTGTCAGGAATACTAAAGGAGCTCCAGTTACCTGTGCGTACATTCAGTGCTTCAGAACGACCCATAGGAATTGCTTCTACTTCTTTCTTAACTTTGTCGGCTGTATCAGGGTCTCGCAATGCTTGCATACCCATAGCAAATATCTGAGTACCCTCTTGTTGTCCCATAGAGTCCTGTAGGCTCGCTAAGGCTTGGATACGACCTGCCCATTTAGGGTTAAGTAATTGATGTACCATGTTAGGTCTAGCTCGATACAAGGATACTGCTAAGCCGACAACTTCAGGAATGTTACCGCTCTGATCCATAGACGCTAAGCCTACTTCCATTTGGTCTGCCATAGTAGTTCTCATAGCATTACCGATGAGGGGGTTAGCTAAGACATACTGCAAGCCATCATACTGACCACTCAATAGTCTTTGTCGTAGTAACTCTCTAGCTCCACTAATGAATACATCAGGATCTATACCCATATCTTTTAGATCTGCTTCACTTCTAGGGAATTCCATTCCGTTCCATGACGCTTTACCATTGAGCATTGCGTCAAACATTGGGCTTAATGTAGCCATTGCATTGCTTCTAGCTAACTCAGTTTTCTGCTTCATTAGAGCTAACTTTTGTTGTCGTGCTATCTCTGTCTTGATATTAGCTACTGCATGATTGTATAAAGGTGCTACCATTCGGTAGTCCTCAGGGCTCTCTTCTTTAAGACGTGTATAGAGTGCGTCAAGAGCTTCTATACTTTTAGCCCCTTCGATTTCCTTATTGAGTGCGACAAATCTATCATTGCGAATTTTAGTGGCTTCCGTGTTAGCACTGTCTTTGTATTCCGATAAATCAATCATGTCTTTAACTCGATTTCTGTCGTCATACTCCATGTCCCCAAAGGCTTCTACAAGTCCTGCATTACCAGTCTTAGAGATTGCTTCGGCTACATTAGCTAAAAGTTTATACTCAAGATTGCTATCACTTGTAGCTGTCTCACGGATATTCGTCAAGATAGCGTCAAGGTATGGTGTACCTTCCTCTACAGAAATGTTAGGGTTATTCCGTGCGAAGTCGCCTACCATTGCAGTAATACCATTAACACGCTCTAGCTTTAACTGTGTCTCCTTACGCTTCGTAAAGGTGTCGAACACTGCCATCTTGGTTGCCATGTGTTGCTCTTCAAGTCCGTTTTGAAAAGCGTACTGGTTCTCGATGTTTTCTTCCGACATATAGTCTTTTAAGCGTGCTTCGTAAAACTCATCGAAGGTATTGAATTGTCGTGGTAAATCAGGTTGCTGTTTATGTTGGTCATCATAGATATTCCAGTCGGACTCTATGCGTTTACCCATCTCAGTACCTCTCATGCGATCAATGGTTGCTACTGCATACTCATTGTCCTGAAGGTTGAATTTACCACTAGTTGCTAGAATTTGTCGTGTAGTTAGTCCTTCCTTTTGCTCATCAGTCATACTTGTGAATACTTGAGGAGCTACAGCTTTTGCTATCTTTTCTTTACGCTCCTCTTCATCATGCGTGTACTGTCTCCACGCTACTCCTAGTTGCGACAAGCCTGTTGCAAGCATATCACTAGCGTTCGTAAAGCGTGCCATCGGAGCTCCTACAGAAGCTACATTAGACAAATTCTGTTGATATGTTTGAGGTGCATTAGGCATAAACTGTTGTGCAGTGCCTACAGAGCCACTCACTTGTGTGTTATTGTTTGCCATTTATAGCATACCCCCATTAAATGTATATTGATTACTGTTTTGATCATACCCAATTCGTGGGTTACCAAATCTTATAGGACTTCTAAAAGAAGTGCTAAGGAGCTTAGGATAATTAGTGTTCACTGTCAAGTCTGTAGCAAAGCCATTAGTACTGTACTGATAGCTTGCACTATTAGTGTCGTAACGAATGTTAGGGTTACCATAATTGATTGCTTTAGGGTCATTAACTGTATACCCTAGCACTCCTCGTCTAGTATCTGCTAAGCTAAAACCATCATTAGCACTGGTTCGCCAAGGGTTTTGACTAGCACTCCTAAAGGAGTAGTCAGGTGTCCATCGGCTTACTGTGCTAGATACATGAGCTCCACTGGTACCACCTACACCTTGACTGTCGCCTATCTTAGCAAGTCTATCGGTGTTCATGTTCTTATAAGCGTTATAGCTCGACAATAAAGTACCTGCTTGACTAATTAATCCACCTAAGAGTGTAGGGATACGTGGTGTCTCAAGGTGCGACAAATATTCCCTAGTGCTGAGATATGCTCGTTCTTTGTTTTGATCAATCTCATCACTCTTACGGATATAATTGTCTTTGACTTGAGTTGTCGTGCGGAGCCCATCGGCTTTCGTAGAGCGTACTAATAGCTTAGCTGTCTTACCATTTTGGTATTCCCCAGTGCTTGCTTGTACGCTTGCTTCAAGTCCTCTTGCCTGAAGTCTAATTGCTCCCAACTGAGCTACACTAGCTTCAAATGCGTTTCTACGTTCATTCTCAAAGTTACTAAGAGAATAGTTCATAGTCTTAATAGCCCCTTTAGCCTGTGCTATGATTTGGTCTGCTTGAGCTTCTGCTTGTCGCCTAGAGCTCATATAGTTGCTATAAGCACTCCATATGTCTAACCCTAAGCCAATCTTAGAGTTTGTCCCTAAGGATCCTGTGGAAGCTAAGCCACCTGCACTCATGAGTTGGTTTACTCCAGTCCCCATATGTCTCCTTTCTATATTTGTCTAAATTTATATGTTACAAGCCCTTGCCATACTGTTGTGTTAAACGCACTTGGTAGAGGGCTTTTATTTAATACTGTTACTGAAGTGTCCGTATTGCGTCCCATTAGTGGTACTCTGAATTCTCCAGTTTCCAGTGGGTGAATACCGACCTGATTACTTGGTGTACCGACAATTCGTGCTGTCATTTTGTAGTGCTTAGGTGTCTTACCAGTGCCATTTACAATGACTTCAAATTCTCCTGTCTTGTCATAATTAATATGCAAGAAGCGAAGCTGTAGTCGGTCATTAGGTATCGTATCAGTACCTGTTTGTGTTGCTTGTTTAATAAAGAATGTACTATAGGTAAACTTGAGGTCATAAGGTACACCTACATAACACTCAATGTCTGCCATTGGTTCCACTTGATGAGGAATTACTACTGTATCCTTACCTGTGTACATTAAGCCATTCTTTAGTACTATTGTGTATTCTCTAGGTTCAGAATAAGCGTCTCCATAGATTGATTTAAGGTCATACCTCATTTCCTTAGAGGTTTTATCATGGGTGCCTGTTAGTGTCGTTTTAAACTTCCTGTCAAGCATTACACGATAAGGCTCATCGACAAAATCTTTTGTGTTATAGCTAATTGGTAGCTTCTCAAGGAATGTATTACCACCTCGATTGATTACTAAGTACATGATTGAGTTGATAAAATCGGCTCCTATAATGTCCCCATCAAATGTCCATTGACTCCAACTAGCTTGTGCTTTAGAGTCATTCAAGAAGAGGAACTTATAGATGTACATTGTATCTCTTTTAGAGTTGCTGAGTGCTATTAAGATATTTTCATTATTACAAGCTCTGAGCGAATAAATTGTATTCACTAAGAAGTTCGGAACGTGTCCAGTGATGTCTGTAGCGTTCTTTTGTGTCGTACTGTCAGCAACTGCAAAGTATTCCTGTACAGATGTATAGTCAGTCTTTTGAGCTGTGAAGTATAAGTTACGACCTACACCAATAGGTTTTATCCATGTGTCAGCGTCAAATTCAGTTACCTGATCTATGACTGCTGTCTTAGGGCTAAGTACACCTTCGGCTCTCAATACGAATTGCGTTTGAGCACTGAAGAGATACAAGTCCTGATTGAATGGTACTGCATTGTATAAAGTACTTACTCGGTTGTGAGATACTTGTAAATCAATAGGGTCAGTGTCGACAACTTCTGTAGCACTGTCTACCCAGAAGTTAAAGAAGTCTGAAGATTTAGACAAGTTGACTGCTTCACCTGAGATAATTCCTAAGCGGTTTCTAAAGAAGAATATGTCATTGATCTTATTACCGACAAAACTAGGTAATGGGTTACTGTCGTCATCACCTGTTCTTCTTTGGTTCCACTCTGCCCATGTACAAGTAAAGGTACCATTAGCTTCTCTACGGAGAATATAAGGCATTGTTTCATATCTTAGATATATCGCTATGTTAGGCTTTGGGCACTCTTCCCATAACTTTAAGCCTGCATTATAACGAACATAATAGTCATCATCTGTAGACCTCTCTCCTTTTACTAGGACAGTATAGCCATGTGGTGCTGAGGAAGGTAAGATGTCAAACTTAGGTGTCGTATTAGTGAATAACTTCATTGCTTCACCATTGAAGCCATCGGATACTGATATGTCATCTAAGGTTCCAATTAATTGTAGCCAGTTGGTACCTTTGATTACTTTCAAGCCTTGAACCCCTTCAGGAGCAAAAGTGTCTCTTTCACTATACTCTCTACCCTTATAGATATAGACTGTTCTTGATACTATTCTTTCGCCATCTGCTGACTCTTTATCTCTACGTTCTTTTCTAATACCATAAGAGCCTAACTCTGTATCATTCATATCTTTAAACCGCTTTATAACTCCACCTGCAAGCAATTTAAACAATTCATCACTGATATTGTCTGTAGTAATCTTTGTAGAGTGCCATGCTTCTCCACCATTAGGAGTCTCATAGGAATAGTCTTGTCCTTTTATACGTACTGTATATTTCCTACCATATTGTCCTTGTCGTATTACAACTAGGGCTCCTTGTGTCTCCCATGTGTTAGGTGATTTATCATTAGTATTCATTTCTACTGTTTTAGTTGTATTCACAATAAAAGTATGGTCTGCTACTGTAATTGCTTTAAGTTCAGTTGTAGGGCTATTACATCTAACGTAGCTCTCTGCATTGTGCTCCATTTTAACTGTTTTTTCATTTCCTGATAAATCAAAGATACGCAATGTATCACCAGTGAATGCGACAATATATCTTTCAGTCTCATCACGATTGATAAGATGTACTTTAGTTTTTAATGGTAGTGCAGGAAGTTTTTTAATGTGTTGCGTTGGTGGTCTCTTTTGTAAACCGCCTGCTTCTGTAGAGTAGCCATTGATTTGCTCTTCTAGTTGTTCAGCATGACGCAACTTAGGTGGTTGTTGTGATATACCTGCAATGAGGTTCTTAATGGTTTGTTGTACGAGTGCCATTGTCTACCCCCTATTCATGTATGTTTGTATTGCAGGGTTCTGAAGAATATTAGATTGCTCAAGAGTTATTTCTGTCTCCATCATCTGCATATAGGCTTGAGACTCTTCTTGTTTTAACTCTTGCATAATCGTAGGGTCTCCTAAGTATCGTGCGACAAAATGGTTAGCTGTCCTTACAGTAATATATTGTCGGAATACCTGTGGCATTTCTTCAAAAGGTACATATTGAATTACTTTAGCTTCCAGTGGTGCGTCAAATCGGTCATTGTTGTTAGTTACATCAAAGAGCCACTCATCACGCTTGCGCACAACTCTTTTGTCGGTAAACTGAATAGACAAGATTGAGTCGTCCCATAAGATACGTTTAGAGTGTTCGTCAGGAATTAAGATGAATTGATCAATAGTATTAAATGTCCACCCCATGACTTGTATAGCTCTCATTTCAGCTTCTAACATACGTATTGCGTTTAGACAATCGACATTCTCACTGTTCTCTAAAGTGTCTACAGGAGCTTCACCCATAGCTCCAATAATTTCATTCACTGCGTCCAGTTTGGATAGTGGTGTGATAATCATGTGTTCTCCTTTAGACAAAAATGGGGATAGCCATAAGACTACCCCCTAGAGTTACTTTAGATTATTTTGCCAAGATAATACCAGAAGCTTCAGGACGTAAACCGCCATGACCTACTGCATTCTTCGCAATAATCATATCTGCTTGCAACTCAGCACGGCGTGCGTGTTCTAATTGCAAGTCTTTCAATTTGACTGTTGCTACTGCTGTGCGGTGTGCACAAACTGCAAGAGCCTTAGAGTATTCTGTAGGGAATACATGACCTTCAGGAGAAGTACCAAGCATACCAGTTTTGTCGGCACCACCTGCTTTTAAGTGAGGTACAGCAATGATTTTAAAACCGCAAAGTTTATCAATGTTACCATCTACGATAGTTGCTACTGCACCATAGTCTTTATTGATAGCGTCCTTAGAAGCAATCAATGCGGACTCTACTTCAGGTGTGATGTATGCAAAGCGTTCTTCCTCAGGTACATATTGAGCAGTCCACTTAGCTTTCATTTCAAGCAAGCCTTCAATTACCGCTTTACCAGTCTCATAATTGATACCTGCACCACCTGTAATAGTTTTCTCGATTACAACACCTTTACCTAAACCAGTGATGTTCTCTTTGTTAGCTTTTACAAGTTTTGCAATTTCAGCTACTACAGCACCATCGGAAGCAATAGCCAACGCTTCACCTAATTGCTTAGCGTATTCGCTTCGTACTTCATAATGAAGCATAGCTTCGTAAATATCAGTGATAAGTACATCAGCTGTCAATAAGCCATCAATGTTGATGGTAATTTCATTGTGAGGAATTGCTTCACGAAGATCGTCAAGGTTGGAACCTGCTGGCAAGTAGTGAGCTTTACCACGACCCATTACTGGGAATGTAGTAGCTTTACCATTGTCGATAGATTTCGTCATATGGTTGCCCATAACTTTGCCTGCTCGTGTGAAGGCTTTTAATACATCACCACTGAATACTTTAAGAAAATTTGCTAATTCATCGCCTGCGTTTTGTACGGAAGCGGGTTTTTGATAGTTAGTTACACCTGCCAAATTTGTTCTCCTTTAGCTTAGAAATTGGAATTAATAATTTTTGTCTCTACTTCTTTTCGGTAGATTGGATCTTTGTCGTAGCGTGGGTCATTCATTGCGTCTAACATTTGTTGTTTAGACAAGTACGCATTAGTGTTACCAGTAGTACCACCTGTGGACTGCCCTAAGATTGTTTGATTAGTAGTACCATTGACTGCTTTCATGTTTGCTTTTACACCTTGGATAACCATATTGATTACTCCTAAGTTGCCTGTGTTAATCGTGTCGTTAAAGTCTTGTACTGCTTTTTCACCTTGAGAGCTTACGAATTGAGCCACTTGTTTGTACTCTTCTTCACCACCTGCAAAGCCTACGACTGCGTTATAGAACTTCTCTTGAGTCGCTTCTACACCTTGAATGTATGCGTCTACGACTTCCTTTGGATAACCTGCGTTCGCTAAGGCTTCTAAGGAAGCGGACGATAACTCACCTGTTTTGTTGTACTCATCTTCAAGAGCTTTAAAGTCTACGTTACGCTTCTCTAAGTCTTTCTGTAGTTCTTCTGTAGCCTGCTGTTGTTGAGCAAAGGCTTCTTGTACTGTATTTGTCTGAGCGTCAACTGCTGTTGTAGCGGTTACCTGTGTAGTTTCTGTTTGTGTGTTTTCTACCTGCGGTTGAGTAGGCTCAGTTTGTACCTGTGGTTGTTGACCTTCAGTTGTCGGTTCTGCTTCGACAATCTGATTGTTGTTTTGGGCATTTACTACAATGTCCATCTAGTTCATTACCTCACTTTCATTCATTGCTCCTGACATAGCTTGCTCTACTAGAGCCTGCTCCTGTTGAGCTTCCATAGCTTGTTGTTGTTCCTGTTGTATCTCCTCATCTGTCTTGATGAGTCCTGTAGTATCAATACCTAAACTTGTCGCTATTGCAGTGAGCCATTGGTTCACCTTCATGTAGCTCATAGCGTCAGGCATTTGACTTACCACTCCCATAAATGTCGTAAACTTATTGAAGTCATGTCCTCGTCCTAGTGCTTCCATACCAGTTGTAATTGTCGGCTCTACGAAGCCTTCAGGAAGCTGTGCGACTTCTCCTCGTGCCATAAGGACTGCTAAGATACGTCTTACAAGTGGCAACTGGAATTCCTGCGTTAGGATACTGTAGACTCCACTCAAGGTGTCCTCTAGTTCACTAGCGACTGTTCTGATTTCCTCTGCGGTTACTCGTTCAGCATTCCGTTGAACTACGCTAGACAAAAGAAAAGCAAACGATAAGCGTTGCTCAATAGTGTCAGCAGTCGCTTTTGCCGTTTGCATATCAGGATACTTATTTAGTTGTAGTGGTTGAATGTCCTCTACTCGTCCGCTTACGAAGTCGCCCTCTTGAGCGTTCTGTAGAAGTTTAGGTCTTGTAATACCATTAGGGTTCACTAAGTAGAGCGTGCGTGCACTGATGGAAGCCATAGTTACCAGTGCCTTTGATAATTTCTCAAGACTCGTTAAGTCTCCTAAGTATTCCTCAACCATTGAGCGTCCATAATCTTCGTTGTCGCTCTTTGTCATTCGTAATACAATATAAGGGAATTTCTCTTTAGGATAAGTCTGTTCACTACCTGCAATTTGAATACCATCAACTTCACTGAAGCACTCGTAGTTGTCGTCTACTAAGTCGCACTTAGTGTATACTTCAACTTCCTCATCGTCCTTCTTATCAGGAACTAGATTGTATGCTTCAGGTGGCAACGTGCGTTTCAATAGGACGTCTTTAGTAATCAATGTTACGACTGTTCCTACACCATCACGCTGTACTACATAGTGGTTTAGGTCATAGAACTTTGTCCCATCTCTATCAGGTGGTAAAAAGAGTGTTCCATTACCTGTGATCAATAGGTGTCGATTAGCTTCCTGAGCAGTAATACGTACTTGATTTTCTTCCATAAATCTCATGCAGGACTGCTCAATTCTCATGAGTGCCTGTTCGACTTCTTGGACTTTCTGCTCGTATACCTCAGGTGAAGCACTCTGTAATTGTTGCTTCATTTCTGTCGACAAACCCAATTTAAAAAAGCCCTCATTCGGTGGGAATAGGGCAAGGGTTAGTTTTGATGTTAAGTTGTTTACTCCTCGTGCTCCAATAGACTGATAAGGTGTACTAAATTTCTTGTTACCATCATCGTTCTTGTCGTGGAATACATGAGGAAGCGTTAGTTTTGCACAAGCAATCGCTCGCTGTACATAAGGTTCTCTTTTAGTTTCTAGCTCATTGTATAGAGCCTTGGCTGATTTACCTTGATCTTGAGGTTGATTAGATTTTCGTTTTTTAACTGCCATCTATACGTTCACCCCATTACCTCGTGTCTCACCTGTGTTCAGTCCTGTAGTAGGAATTTGCAGGTCTTTCTTACCTCGTGCTTTACGTTTCCGTAAGCCACCACCTTTAGTGTCGACATACTCTTGATCTGTTTCATCGACTCCTTCTGGTGCCTGTGGTGCAGGTGTAGGAATATCAGGCTCTTTAATACCAAAGAGTTTCTTTAGTCCGCCCATAGGTCTCCTTTCTGTTACATATTCATAGGGTTATAACTGTCTGTATTCTTTTTGATTGTTAAGGCTTCCCTGTTGCGTCTAACATAGTTAGGCTGTTCGCCACCTAGTTGAGCTGTCTCAGGGGTTTCTGCTTGAGTGTAGGGTACAAGGTCTTTACCAGTTACCTGTGGTACAGCTTTAGCTTTACTGCCCCACTTCTGAGCAACTTTATTAAGTACCATGCCTACAGCAAGCTGAGCTAGCATAGTTCCCATTTATCCTTACCTTTCTTTATTTAAAGCATTAAAGTTCTCTATATCGTGGATACATTAGACCTTATACTCATCATGCCATGAGCTAAGACAATTAATTACTTCGTCTATAGCCATGATAAATGCTACTTTTTGCTCAGCATTAAGGTCATGTCTACGAATAATTGAATGTGTATCAAAGGCTCTCTTGAGCTCATCAATAATAATTTCGTCAACTCTTGGAACTGGTCTATCAAGTTTACTCATATTCCACCACCTTAATCATGTCGGTACAGATAGGTTGAAAACCTGCTTTCTTGTAGCCATTCAAGACAAGTCGCTCAGTCTTTCCTGTAGACAAAACATTACCACTTACGATAAGTTCTGCTTCATAACTCCTAGCGACTCTCTCAAGCTCTTTAATAGCTTCTCGTTGAATACCACTATAAGACTTGTCGGTACAGAATACACTCTCTTCCATTAGGACTATCTTGTCACTCCACCATAGTTTACCTATGTCGAACATTAAGAGCCCTACAAGACTCCCTGTAGCGTCATACCACGCTCTAATATGTCCCTTGATGTTTTGCTCAAGGATATGACTATAGACCGCTCCTTGACTCCCTAGAGCTTCTAATAGGTGTCCTTTGGCTTCTTTCTTGAGTGCACCTATGTACGTCATTGCGTCCTTTTCAGGGTTTCTCAAGCGGTACTCTTTTACTACGGTGTCCATAATTTTACCTTCTTAGTTCTCTTATTGTAATAACCTTTCTGAAGAATAAAAGCTAATCTTGCGTTAAGCAGTGCTTCCTCTTCAGTACTTCCATTAGCGACATAAGCCTTTACTACAGCTTCCCATGAGCAGTCCTCATCTAGTAGTCTCTTAGCTCTTACTTCACCAATCTTAGGGCAACCCTTATAGTTGTCTGCTGTATCCCCAATGAGTGTCTGATACATATGGAAATAGTGAGCTTCCTCTTTTGTCGTATCGTAGAACTCATTACGCATGAAGTCATAGAACCGACAAGGAATACTTCTGAAGTCCTTATCACCACTGATCATGATAGAGTCCTTGTCTGCACTAATACCGATACAGTCGTCAGCTTCAAGGTTATCAATGATAAGCGTATTGAAGTTCTCAATGACCCAATCTCTCATACGTATGAACATCATTGGTCGTCTTTTAGATTTTCGGTTAGCTTTATACTCAGGGCTGATGTCTTTTCTAAAGTTATGTTTCAGGTCTGTAAGAGCCATGATGATTTCATACTCACCCTCAATATTCCAGTGATCTAAGACAAGTGGTACTAGCTCTGCTAGATGACTGTCAAAGCCTATAGTAGCTTCAGGGAAGGAAGCATGAAGTGTATAAAAGCCATCTCCCCAGTCGTGCTCTGTTTCTGCATTTTGAAGAGCAAGATAAATCATCATGTCTGCGTCAATGAGTAGTTTTGTTTTCTTCGTCTTTGTCGCCATTCTGCTTCTCGTGTTGTAAATTCTTTTCACTCCATTGATTTAATAGTTCTTTGTACTGAACTAAACATAAGAAGAACTCTTTATTTTTCTCTTGTAGTTCTTCAGGTAAATATTTAGTAATGCCCCAGTCGTCCACTAAGTCGCCTAGTTGCTCATTAATAAGTACGACTGCCATTACTTCTTGTAATTCTTTTGTTATTTTCATTAATGACACTCCGCCCAGTTCCTACCGATTTTACCTTCGGTATCTAATTGAATTCTAAATTTAAACTCTTCTTGTACGTCTCGTACTGCAAGTTGTGCTTCTTTAACGACAATCTCTGCAATTTCTTTAGTGCGACAAGCTACCTGAATTTCATCGTGGATCCATGCCATGAGACAATAGTCTCCGTCCCATGAATGCTTTAAGCCTAGTTCTTGTAAACGTTCTTCAGTTCTTGTCGTCCATCTCTTACAGATAAGAGCTCCTGCTGATTGCAATAAGAGGTTCAATGCACTATGCAATGAGCGTACATGAAGTTTTCTTCCGTCAAGCCCTTTGAGCCACTTACGTTTATATCTGCGACATCTTGCTGATACATCATAAGGTGCTAAGGTATCCTTAATGGTACTAGATAGCTTCTTGATTGCAGGTGTATTCTTTAAGAACTTAGCCTTGAGTTTCTTTCCGTCCTCTTCGGTTCCTCCGACAATCTCACCAATCTTTGCATTACCGCCACCATAGAGGAATGCATAGATGAATGTTTTTGCTTGATTTCTTGTCTCAAGTCCTGCGTTCATTTGGTTAGCTGTATGAATATCACCATTTAGTATCTCGTGAGCATACGCTCCGTGGTCGAATGGTGCTAAGAAGTGAGCTAGACAACGAAGCTCTAAGCCTGAACAGTCAATACCTGCTTGGTACCACCCTTCAGGTACTCCAAAGAGTTCTCGACATTGATAGCCATAAGGTTTATCAATAGCAGGTACTTGAGCTACATTAGGGTTACTATGAGTAGCTCGTCCTGATACTGCCCCATTAGGGTTTACCTTTCCATGAATTTTATTGTCGTCTCCTAAGAGTTTGAGCCATGCTTGTTTACCATCTGCTAATTGTCCTAAGCGTTTAGATAACATAAATGCAGTACTATAGAGCTTAGCTATATGTCGTACTTCATCACTGGCTTTAGGATCATTGATAATTGACTGTAGGCTCTCTTCGTCTAACTTGAGTTTCCTATTGGTCTCCTCTCCGTCCTCATCAGTTTCGATTTCGTACATTGAGTCTAACCACTGGTATTTAAAATGATCCCCTAAAATATACTTTAGTTGATCTCGCGAATTGATTTTAAATACCTTATACTTTTGCACTGGTACTCCTGCTTTATAGCCTAGAGTTTTGTTGTCTCGTTTAGGAATGAAAATGCGATCAGGAATTGGTGGTACATATTGAGTGAGCTCTTTAGTGATACGCTCTAGTTCTTCTCTTAGCTCTGCTTCAAGTATTAATGCTTTTTGTTTGTCGAATGGAAAGCCATTCTTTTCTTGTTTTTGCATTAACCATTGAGCCTTGTGTTCAATCATTGAAGCGTGCTCAGTGAAGCCCTTATCGACAAGTTTGTCATACAGCTTAGTAGTTACCACTACGTCCTGCTTATTGTAGGCAAGCATATCTTCATTAAAGACTGCCCATACATCGCCTTCATTATCTTCGCTGTAGGTTCCCTTGAGTACCCCTAATCGGTACCCAAAGGCTTCTAAGCTGTATCGCCCATAGAGTTTCTTAGGTAGTACTCCTTTTCTCATTAGACCGATGTCTACATCTTTAATATTGGAATAGACAAGTCGTGCTAGTATAAGTGTATCGACTACCTTTTCATGCTCAAATTTAACTCCATAGAGCTTCTCTAAGCATGGAACGTCAAAGGCAATAACATTGTGCCCACAGATCTTGTCGGCTTGTAAAAGTTTCTGTACACCCTGCTCAATCTCTGTAGGTCTGTACTCATAGAATTTGTCTGCTTTAGTGTCATAAACTACCATGCAGTGTACTTTAGTTACAGTATCAAGAAGTCCATTTGTCTCGATGTCAAAGATTAACATTAGTATTTTCTCAATAAATCTTTAAGGCGATTAATCTCTTTAGTGGTTCTCTCAATATCAATATTGTTATCATCAATTAAACCTTCAAGATACATATTTTTCTTATTTAAAGAATGTACTAAAGTTGTATTTTTCTTAACTAATTTTTGAAGAGCTTCTTTTTGTTTTAAACGTAGCCATGCTCCTACTTCTAATACTGTCGACTCTAAGCGATATAACATTGTTAAAAGCATATTTTTCTCCTTTATTTTTTCATATAGTTTCGTGTAGCGTGTTCTTTACGTCTACCTTCGGAATAATTACTAACTCGTCTTAGGTAACCAATAACTCGTGTACCATAGTCAATCTTTTCTCGCTCACCGCATTTCGTACAGTGATCTTCAGTATTAACATTGATGTAGCCACAGTTATCACAAATGGTTACAAGACAATTAAATGTCCAGTAATTACAGCCATATTCACCTGCTAGACAAAGTAGTTTATAGGCTTGATCTTCAGTCAATAATTGAGCGATGTTAAGATGACAAGCACTACCACCATCAAGGTACTTAACCATGTCTTTACCATGTAGCTTGAGTCTGTCTAGGATAGTCATGTCTGTAGCTTCTACTGGATAGAAATAGGAATTATAGCAGTCTCGTTTAGTCTTAATGCCATCTGCTTTATCCCATTTAGCATTCTTTACACCTAGGTTCTCAGCAGGTACAAATTCTGTATTGAAACGTATCTTATAGTCCTTATAGGCTTCTTTATTGAGTGTGTAGATTTGATTTAAGAAGCCACCAACTGTCTTGATGTATAATTCAGGATCAGCTACTGGGTCTACTTCTAAATATTCCATACCTTCTAACATTCCATTAATGCCGATAGTACAGAATTGTTTGTCTAAACTAATAAAGCCTGCACTGTAAGCAGGAAGTAAGCCTGCCTTTAAGTAGTCCTCAATGACTGCTCGATGTGCCATTAGATACTTTTGTACTCTCTTGATTAAATCAATGAATGCATAGTCGCCTTTATGGTGTTTCTGAATAAAGCGGTTCATATTGATAGTGATAACTTGTACACTACCAGTAGATACACCACCTGCACCTAAAGTGTAGCTAAAAGTGTTATCTGCAAGTTCGTTCCGAAGTCGACAACAACTTGCTAAGCTGTCTGCACTTTCACTTTGGTAGACAAAGAAGGATAAGCCTTTACTCATGTGCTTAGCTAACATATGAGCAAACTCGTCATCTTTAGGTTTACCAGTTTCTTTGTCGACAAGCACTGCACTTGTGAGCACTGGGTATGTCAATAATTCCTTCTCTCGTTCTTCTCTAAACCAGTTCATAAAGAAGTCTTGAAGTTTAGCAATGCTTGTATAGTTCGCTTTGTCTCCATCAGGGAATGTAAATTCACCAAAGACGGACTCAAAGTAGAACTTATCGAATACTGAGATATTCCAGAATACACTTTGGTTACCTCGTGCACTTGCAGGTTGATTGATCGCATAGACTACACCTTGTAGCTCTTGAGCAACTTCTTTAGCATTTGTATCTAAGTAGTTGTCGCCATAACTCTTGCGTGCAAAGTGGTCAAAGTACATTAAGAATTCTACTGTTGCGATTGCACCTGCGAAGCCACTGGCTACTTGATAGACAAGATTTACAAAGCTACCACAAAAGGACTGTAGGTTTGTTGGAGCAGTTGAAGTGCCACCTAAAGATTTAGTACCCTCGAATAAATAAGGGAACATATTAATACTTGCACAGTATGGTCTCAAAGAAGTCTCATCGTGAATATAAATGAGATGGTTTTTGATGTCTTGTTCATACTGGTGAGCATACTCACTACCAAACATTTCAGATAGCTTATCTTCTACCATTGCTCTATTAATCTGAATTGTCTCGAACTTATATAATTCACTCTCAAGAATACCTATGTTCTTTCCATCGACATTACTGTTAGGGTCGACAATAGAGCCATCAGCAGTATTGAAGGATTCCATATAGTTCTTGATGAAGTTTACTTTTGTTTGAATTTGGTTGTCTGTTAGTTTATTAAGTAATTTTTTAGCCATTAGTCTCCTTTGTAAAGAATGATGTAATATTAGTCCACTCGCCATTAGGTAACTTGTAAAACATTTTTTGATTGGTCGTTGGGCTTGCTAAGCCACCTTGACATTCAATATAACGTCCAATCTTGAGCCATGTTAAGTGCTCTTTGTCATATGGGAATTCAATACAGCCATGATAGAGCCCTACTGGATATTCCTTAGAGATAGGCTTTACGATTTTCTCAAGGAATTCTTCAGGGTCAATCTCATAGTTTGTCGTACCGCCCATAAAGACAACTGCTGTAATACCTCTTTGAGTCTTGATGTAGTTTTTCAGTTCATCTACAGTCAACCATTGGGCTCCTTCGTCCGTCCATAGTTCAGGACTATGACAACCCTCACAGTGCTGTTTACAATTACCAATCTCAAAGAATACTGCAATTTCATTAGGAAGTTCTGTTAGTGTTACACCTTTACCCATTACAGGTATTTTCATAGTGCTAACTCCTTAGTTTTGTTATAGGTTTTCAATAGCGTTACATATTTAATTTGAGCTCGGTCGTGGTCTAAGTGCGACAATGCTTCTTTCATTTCACTCTTAGCATTGGCTACTTCATCTTCTAGCCACTCTACGAACTTCTCATTAGGTTTCAAAATTCAGCTACCTCATTATCACTTTCTATGTCGTTCATTAGGTCTGCGTTAGGAATTTCTAATCGGTTTCTCTCTTTGTTAAACCAAAGTTTTCCACCTATTCCTGTGTCCCCTGTTTGTCGACATTTTAATACTCGTATTTGCACTAGATTTTTCTTGATATCACTGTCAGCCTGCTGATTGCGTTCTAGTGCTATAATTGTGTCCGACAACTGAGCTATTGCTTGACTCCCTCGCAAGTCCTCTAGAGAGATACTTCCGCCTTCTTCAGCACTCTTCTTGCCATCTCCTCGTTTAAGATGACAAATACAGATAAGTCCTACCCCTAGCTCTTCGCATAGTTGTCTCAGGCGTGTCATAAGTATGTCGATAAGTTTTCGCTCATTGTTACTCTCAATGCCACTCACAGCTATACTTATGTGGTCGATAAGGATAAAGTCGCACTTCTCTGTTACAGCCATATAGCGAATAGCATTAAGAATTGATGAGTTGTCTAGGGAACCAAAGTGGTTATACATGACAAACTTACCAGTTCCTAAAGTGTGATTAAATGCTTCCGTGTATTGGTCGTTAGTTATACCTTTACGACTAAGGTGTACTGGTTTGTTTAGGTATAAACCGATGTAGCCTTTAGAAGTCCTAAGGACGTTCTCCTCTAACATCATTGAGCCTATCTTTAAGCCATGATCCATAACTAAGTGATAGCCTAGCTCTCTAATCATTGTGGACTTACCTATACCAGTCCCTGCGGTCAGCATTGTGATTTCACCTTTGCGTACTCCTCGTATCATCTTGTCTGCCTTTACAGTCCACGGAAGGGAGTATCCAGTTACTTCTTCAGGCTCCTCTAAGAGGTCGTCAAGTAACGTATCAGCATTGATTATGTTCTCAGGTGTTACCTTCTTAGCGTTCTCTAGAGCTTCTAAAAGCTCATTACCTTTGTCGTTGATATAATACTCATTAGGGTCTTTGTACTGCTTTAATACAGCTATACGGAGCTTCTCAGGAGACAAAATGCCTTCAATTTCTTTTGCACCTTTGCGTCCTGCGTCATCATTGTCGAATACGACTACTACCTCCTTGAAGGCTTCAAGCCACTTGAGGTTAGCTTCAAATACCTTCTTAGCACTCTGTACTCCACAGGGAATACTTACGACTGGCTCTTGATTGCCCAGTAGTTGGCTAACTGTTAAGCAGTCGATTTCACCTTCAGTAATGATGAGTCGTACCCCATTGTTGTACAGTTGTTGTCCAAAGAATGTCGTACTGAGCTTTCCTTTGACTGCGAAGGACTTGTCTTGGAAGCGTAGTTTTTGTCCGACAAGAGTTCCATTCTCATCGAAGTAATTAGCGACTTGGCAAGGCTTACCTTTGTAGTTCGTAAAGTAGTACTGATATTTACGACAAGTACTCTCAGTGATACCTCTTGCCTTCAAAGGTTTTAACGACAAATCACTAATGAAGTCATCATACTTAGTTGTCGGTTCTGTTTCATCGCTATTATGCAGTGCATTACATGAATAACAATATGTGTGCCCATCTGTGTATTCACTGAGTGCGTCTGATGATCCACAATCAGGGCACGGAAGATGAGCTCTTAGAATTTCTGAAGTACTCATTTGATGTCCATATCTTCAATGGTTACTTCTGAGTCGTCAGGTTTGATGTCGTTACTATTAATCATCTCAGTTACAGTTACTATTGCGTCATTCTCTGAGATGTCCTCTAGTTCAACTTCATAGAGCTCGACTCGCTTAGCATGAATAGTGATAGACCTATGTTTTCTGTCCATCATGCACTGGTATTCTCTAAGCTCCTCTCTAGTCTCACTCAACTACCTCAGCTCCTTTATATTTCTCTTGCAATGCATTGATTACTACTTCAAGGCTTGCCTGTGCTTCCTCAGTGATGTCAGCTAGAACACTAATGGTAGTGTCATAGTGAGCAACTTCACCAAATGCTACTGCTTCTTCAGGACGGAACTTATTGATAGCTCCATCGGCTGTGATCAAGTAGTGATGAGGGAAGAATAAGTAGCCTGCCTTTTGACTATTCCGTAGAATAACTTTAGGGTCTTTGTCGTTCAATGCATATTGAGTTACTTTGATATATTTAGTTTCTTTTCGCTCTTTTAGTTTTCCATAGCTTTTAATTGATTTCACCTCTTTTCTTCCTCTAGCCATTTCTTAGGAATGACTGTACCAATGTGATACTGGAAGCCATTCTTTTTGCACCAGTCGCTATACCTATTGGCTTTTGTCTTAGTGCTTATGTATTGATCCTTCATAAATAAAAATCTTATGTCTAACTCAGGGTGTTGCTTCTTGATTGTTAAGTGCTTGCTTCTGTCCTCAGGAAGAAAAAGCCCTTTGGCTTCGACAATAATTCCATTCGACAAAATGAAGTCAGGTTTATAGTAATGATTTGTCGTATAGGGAACCTTTAATGTCTCATACTCAAAGGGTACTTTTGCTTTCTCAAGGTTAGCTTTTACTTGACTCTCAAAGTTGCTTCTAGTGCTCTTATCGACTCGCTTTTTGAAGCCCCCTAAGCGACTGAAGCTCCAACCTCTAGCCATTAGTGATTACCATTCAACGTCATCTGTGTCAGTTACTTCACCTTTATCTTCTATATCGAAGCCATAGCTGTCCGCACTACCATTACCATATTCTTTAAGGTCTTTTACAAGTACTGCATTGAGTCGTAAAGTAATACCATAGTTCTTAGCATTCATTACATAAGGGGACGCTGTAACTGCTACTTGTACTTTAGAACCATTACCAATCTTAGTGCCTAATGGAAGTGGCTCACCATATTTGTCGAATACTGCAAGTTTCTTCTTAATGAGTTCACCAGTTTGCTTGTTTTTGTACTCATGTTTTGTCTTAGCTTTGAAGCACTCACCATACTCTTTGTCCTCTTTAACAGACAAGTTCATTGGTACTTTACGGTTAGGTTTCTTTTCTAGTTGATCTACAACTTCATTGAAGTACTCTTCTAGTGCGTTCTTGAATGCTTCGGTTTTCTCATCGGACTCTAATTGAACCATGATAGAATACCCAAGTTCATTACCTTCGTACGTCTCAGGGCTATCAGTGTGAGCCCAACAAGCTGTACCATTTAGCTTAAAATCTTTACCTAGTTTTGTTTTTGCCATATAGTTTTCTCCTTTATAAATCTTGACAAAAAAAAGAGCACTCATTAAGAGTGCCCTTAGATAACCTTATTTTCCTGTGGAACCGCTTTCAGTTCCTCGTTCAGTATCCTCGATGACTTCACCTTCGACAAAAGTCATTGGTTGTGTCTTTTCTAACCAGCACTGAGCGATACGTTGTCCTTCTTCAAGGTAGACAATGTGTTTACTGAAGTTGCGAATGTATAACTTTACTTCACCTCGGAAGTCCTCATCGACAATTCCTTCAGTATTTGCCAGTGCGATTGGATAGTCTCGTCCTACACTGGAACGCAACTGGATCCGCAATGTGTGTCCCTTTGGTACTAATACTTTGAAGCCTAAAGGAATTTCTGTAGCTTTCGATTGGACTGCTACTGGCGGTACTGAGACTGCCATTGGAATTGCAATGTCCATACATCCTGCTCCTTCAGTTTTTGCTTCAGGAATTACTGCGTTGTCGTTAATCAGTTCGATGAGCACTTGCTCACCATTCAGTGTGATTGTTTCTGCTTCTTGTGCTTTCTTTGTGCTTGTTCGTGCCATTAGTTCTCCTTTACCTCTGTGAATGTTATACCTACAGGTTTCTTTTCTCCTAGAAGGATAAGCCATGATAATTTAAAGTATCTCCCATCAATACACTTGTATGTTCTGCTGAATTTACATTCCCACTCTATTGCCCAGTCCATGTCCTTGTTTATAATTTTTAGGTACTTTGGTGTCCTATCAATAAGTTTTCTTAATTTATAATCTGTACATTTCTCACTAAGATAACTTCTTAATTCTTTTTCTTCTTTTTTCGTTAGTTGCATTATCTTATTTCCTTATTTAATAAATGTATTGATTAGCATTTGAATGTTCTCAGGTGTCGCATGGTTAGCAATATACATAGCAATTAGCACCTCTTTATTTGGTAATAAAATTGCTACTAAAAGTAATACTACAGTTATAGTACTAATTGCTATCTTTGGTGCCTTTGTCATGTCTTTAAAGAACGTCCCTAGTATCGCTACACCAATTATTGCTAAGATATAAATAAGTGCTCTTATTGTCTCAATGTGTGATAATGCAAAGATTGTCCACGGACTGATGATTGGTTCCATCTTAGTTCTCCTTTACGATTTTAAAATGACGTCTCCACCAGTCATCTGCTGTTATACCTACTCGTGTATCGTGAAGTAAGTATCGTTGACCAATATTTTTAATTGTCGTGTTTAAAAGCTTCTCTTCCTCAAGGTCTACTATACGATTGTTGTCGTGTTCTTCTGTAACAACTACTACAGTCCCTACTGGTAGTAGTGCTTTTAGTTCATCTACAGTGAAGTCCTCAGCGTCATACCACTTGTTAGTTTCTAAGGTTTTCTTTGGTTCTTCCTTGGTAATATGCTTTAAGTCATCTTCAGATGCAAACCATGCACTATCACTTACCACTAAATGATCCTTTAGGTTTGCTTTCCAACCTTCATTTTCTTCTTCATCTAGTTCGACAATATAACAGTTATGACATTGCACTAATTCTTTCACAGGTGTTCTAATAACTGTACCTTTCATACTTTTACTACTCCACCCAGAGTCTATTTTTACACGATCTCCGACTTTAAACTTATAGCTTTCTTTGCTTTCCTCTTTGGTTAGTGCTTCTAGTTCTTCATCGTCTGCATACCATGCATTAATACTTTTTACCAATTCATTCTCTAAAGTTGCTTTCCAACCATTGTATTCACTATCTAACTCGACAACGTAATTATCGTTACAGAATACATCTTCGTCATCTACTGGTGTTCTAATAATGGTACCCTTCATTGTTGTACGTTCAATCTTAGGTTTAACCAATACACGATCACCAATTTTATATGTGTATTCTTTCTTGCATTCTACAAGCGTTGGTTCATCTATCTCTTCAGGTTTGTCTATTGCGATTACTGGACGTCCCTTTTGGACTTCAATGAGCTTCTCTGCATAATGTCTAATTTTTTGTGCGTCAGCTAAGTCCTGACCTTTGGAACGTAATGCGTACTTGATGATATTTCCTTTGAGGTACGCAATGAATTCTTCAGTGGTGAAGTTTGCTTCCATGATTTCCCAAGGTTGAATGTTAAGTGTTTCGTAGTGTTTGCTATTTGTAGTCATGATGTTTATCTCCAATTTCCTGTTAAATAAGTTTGAATTAAGAATAGTAATTGTAGTTTTCTGTAGTGTACTTGATTTGGTAACCAGTTTACTCTTTTAGCTCTTTTTCGTTTTGTCATTAGTTCTCCTAAATTATTCTAAACCAGTGTCTATAATATAATTCACCTATTGATAGTACTGTTTTCCCAAGTACATTTTTTGATATATAACGTACTCTTACAGTTTTAACTTCTGTTTCTTCAGGGTCTTGCCATTTGTTATCTTTAAATGGATCTAGTATAACTTCAACTAGCACTCCTGTTCCTAGTTTCTTTAAGAGTTCTTCTTGTGTAAATTCTGTTGAATTATACCATTTGTAACGCTTTAACTGTTCATCAGGTTCTACTGTAGTATCTTTAGGCATTAAGCGTTCCTCAAGTTTTTCTATACGCTTCTCAAGGTCTGATTTTTGTGATATTTGCTCAAGTTGTTCTCTTAGTAAACTATTGAGTTCTTCAGTATGCTTTAGCATAAATTTGGTTTGCTCTAGATCTGATTTAAGTTTTGTATTTTCATCTTTTAAGATTGAATTAATTCGCATTAATGGTCTGTATGGTGCTCTGAAGTCAAACATTAGTAATTTACCTCCTTGTTTACTAATTCGTCTTTAATAGCAGTTTTTAAAAACTTTCCAGTTGTCGTTTTCATGGTTATTAATATTTCTTTATCTTGTATATTGGTGTCGTCAAGCTCAATGCTGACTACTGTTAGTGTTCTCATGTCAATTAAGTATTTCACTTTAGTTTCTCCTTACAATAACCATTCCTTAATTACTTCAGAAAACAGTAGAAGCATTAAGAATAAGAATGATAAAAACTTATAGATTGCTTTTTGATCTTCAAGAAGCTCTATACGTTTCTTTGAGATATACGCTTTATCCCATTCGTCTCTTAATGTTGTTTCATAGCGTGCTAGCTGTACATCAGCTTTTCTTAGTTTTTGCATTGTCGTTTGGTAGTGTTCATTTTCTTCTACCTTAGTTCTAATAGCTGTGTAGTAGCCTTCCTTTTTTGCACTTGATAATTCTCCTAAGTAGGTGTCATAATCTAGTGTGATTGTTTTCGTGTTTATTGCGTCCATTAACTTACGCTCCTTTCTCTACTGCCACGAAAAGAAGAGCTTGAGTGCTCCTCTCTATCTCGTGGATACATTAATAATTCTTAGTGAAAAATAAAGGTACTTGTTAAGATATTCTCTAGCTTTAAGCCCCCTTTAGGTGGCTCAGGAATATCCGACAAATCTTCCCCTGTCATTGCTTCTACATATTTCTTGAATTCCTCTATTGGTGAGTGCTCTGTATATAACTTATATAGTTGCTCACGGATAACTACTTGTAGGTGTCTTGCTTCTCCCAGTGATGTACCAAAGGAGTCATGAATTGTCGTATAGTTAGACAAACCTGCTTCGTTGACTACCATCATTAAATGAGTGCTATCAAGGCTATGGATAAAGTTAGGTGCTATACCATTCTTTTGACCATTAGCGTCTAGGCTTTCATCATCTGCTACATCTTGATAGTATCCTCTCCAACTCACCATGTCTCCGAAGCGTGTACGGAAGCTCTTTTGTACTAGTTTGAGATATTGTTGCTGTACTGGCAGTCCCAAAGGTGTCCACCAATTAACAGGTAGTCCATGTTTAGTGAGTACCTTTGCTAGTGCTTTAAGATACTTCATGCCCTCTGTAGCACTTACTACTGTTGTCTGTACCTCTTGCCATACCAGTTTTGCCATGTATTTTGCACAAGGCTTCTCAAAGCGTTTGAAATGAATGTTACCTTTTGTCGTATCCTCATAGATCTGTTCTTGGAAGCCATATTGACCACTTCCATATGCTAGTGTCATGACGTTCCGTTTGACTACCTTACGTGTTACTCCATGAGCTAACCATGCTTGAGCCATTGAGCGAGTCCCAAAGTGTACTCTTTGACCACCACCAACTTCTTCCTTTTGTACTTCGTCAAGAGTACCGCTCATAGCGTCCCTTTCGACAATCTTGAGTACTTTATCGGCTACTTGTTGATATATGTCAGCAGGTTTTTCATGGTCGACAAGATTTACTGCGGAGCCCCCTACTTCATCTCTTAACATTGCTGAGTAGTGCTGTAGCCCTGAACATGTGCCATCATAAGCGATAACTAGAGGGCAACTGTAGCCCTCATATGTCTTGAACTCCTCGAAGTACTCAAGGGACTTAACGTATTCTTTACACCATGCTAGGAACTGCAAGGGTTCGTCTGCTTCAGTCCACCATAGGTAGTCCAAAGGGTGCGTTGCACTGTCGACAATATTAGAGTGGTGAGTTTTCACCCATTCAACTTGCTCACTATGAGATACTTTGTCGTTTCCCCATAGGTTAGCCCCTTGCCAGTACAAGAGCTCTATATCTTGACTATCCGTGAGTGGTACAGGGTTGCTATAGATGATCAATGATTTCATAAAGTCGTCCCCTTGATGGTTGAAGAGTGGAATAGGATATATACGTCCACGGAAGTCGATGTTACAAGGGAAATAGATATTGTCATATCCCTTGAAGTCTTTAGCGTATCTGAAGAGTCGTAGGGCTCTGATAGCTTTACTACGTCGTGACAATTCGATTTCCAACCATTCATGAAAACGCTTTCCGTATTCTTGCTTAGTCTCTTTAAATTTTCTTGTCGGTTCTGGCTCATGAGGTTCCATACTTGCTATACCTGCTAAGCCACCGCCTTGCTTAATGATTGCTTCTATGACTTCATACATATCTTTATTAATACGATATGGTGTCTCTTGAATAGCATTGACTGCACTATATATCTTGCTCAAGTCGACATCTCGTATCTTTTTGATGTAGCTTTTGACTACTTTTGTCTTTCCGACAATATGACTAATTCTCATGAAGTGAAGTCTTTTAGCCATTGCCCCATAGTACCCACCATGACTCAAGTCGTCCCATTTCTTAGGTGGAATAATTGTAGGAGTACGATCAGTGATAAACTGACTGATGTAATCTGCGTTATATCTGTAGGTATCTAGTAATACTTGTGTAGGTTCTAGGAATTTAACTCTGTCGTTGGCTTCACTTGTCTTAATGAGGTCTGTTGATTGAATTAAGATATATAAAATGTCTAACCCTAGATTTACTACCGCTGACTTTTCGTACTTTACCCATTCAAATTTATTTTTCTTCATAATGCCTTTAATATGTCTTGTCTTTTGATAAGTTAGCGTTCTTTTATCTAGTCCATCTTGAATACGATTGACTTGAGTTCCCTCTTCGTCTTGCTTTAAGAATGCTTCAGTTTGAGCATTGTAGTATAAACTGTTACCTATGGAATATGCACAACTCGATACGCTTGCCTTATGGTCTGTTGCTAGGGTCTCATTAATAGCACGCTCTAGGACTGTTGCACAGATATTGAGCACTAGAGCTTCTATTCCGAACGCTTCAAGCATTGCCTTGAGGAGCTCCCTATATTTCTTGCCCACCCCTCTTTTAGGCTTGGTATTGTCCTCTATCCATGTCTCTATGTTTTTTGCTAGTGCTTCGACAAATAACTTTTTTAAGCCACTGCCTAATGGTTGGCTAGTAATTCGCCCTTGATTTCTTGCTTGCTCTAGTCGTTTCTTAAAGGTCTCTTGAGCTAGCTCGGTGTAGTGCTTTTCTATTGCTATTTGTTGATCTAATGTATTCGTATTCATATGTCTTGTCCTTCCCAGTGGTCGGCTGTAGGCTTACCGCCTTATACGTCTTGACCACCCTCGATGAGCTAAAAAAGGGTATAAAAAATAGACCTATCGACAAATCAAGGTTTCAATAGGTCTATTCAGTTCTTTGTATCCTATGGAAATAATGCGAACGTCTCCGCAATATCTTCATATGTCTTATCCATAATTTTCTGTAATTTTGTATGTCTATAGGCTTCCTCCTGTGTTAATTCTCCTTGATTGGCTTGAGCGTCGCTTTCAATTTTTTGTATGCTTGCTTTTAGCTTTTGTAAGGTGTTCGCTAGTTTTCTACTGGATATTTGAAAGTCCCTACATTGTTTCTCTAGTTCCTTCTTAGTCATCTGCTTATACCTTGTTATGCTTCTACCAGTTGAATTTTATAGCCTTTAGGGCTCAACAATTTTTCAATAGCTCCCTCGATCAAGTTAAGTTCATAGGTTGTTATCCCATCACCTACCCATAGAACAGGCTCATTGTCGACAAATAAATTAAATGTACAATCAGCTTCATGAATAATTTCTATTTGTTTACTTGTTAAGTTGCTTACAGTTTCCTCTAGTTGGTTGAATACGTAACATTTCCACCCCTTAATGTCTAAAATTGTTCTTCCTCGTTTACTGATTAATACTCTTAATTTTTGCCCTAGTTTCATATTTGTTACTCCTTTAGTCCTGCTCGTGTTCGTCCATTGTTAAACAGATGTGAGCCCATAAGGCTATACCACCTGCTATGATTGCTAGTAATATCATTCCTCTTCGTCCTCTTCCTCTTCGTCCTCTTCCTTTTCGATATTTAGAAATTCATCTACAGTCATACCGCCTAACATACTATGTATTTCGTCCCAGTCGCCTATACAATCTGCTTCAATCTCAAATTCATCTTCTAGCCCTCTAGCTCTGATTTCTAATAATTTTTCAAGTACTGTATCGGACGCCATGCCTACTAAATCATCAAATGTGAATGTTCCTGTTAGTGTCATCATTGTTTTATCTCCTTTATGCTTCTAGTGGTTCGCCGTCTTCGTCCATTGGAATTCCTAAATAATAATAAAGTTCTGTTTCTTCTTGTAATAGGAATGCTTCAAAATCTGATAGCGTTAATACTTTAGATACTGCTTCGGCTTTATCTCTTGTTGTAATATTATTGTCTAGAATTTCTTCCCATTCTTTTATTGTTAGTTCTCTATAGCCTACCTCACTAGCTAACGACATAAATTCATTAATTTTATGATGGCTTGCAATCACCTTTAATGTGTCGCAAGCTCGCTCACTTAACATATTAAAAAGCATATCGAATGTGAAATTTACAGTGATTTGAATAGTGTCCATAGTGTCCGCCTTTCTGTATGTACATTTTGTTAGTACATCATATTTAAAATTTTTTAGGGCTAAGCCCTTATCTTTAATTACATTATACACTTGTTAGTGCATTATGTCAATACAAAAGTACTAATTATTTATATAAATTTTCAGTTATTTTGTATTTACAATTTGTTTATACTTGTGTTATACTATAGGTGAAAATTAATACTATTTTTTACTATTCTGAAGGAGTGATATATTATGGAAAAGAATTATCAATTATTATATTACTATTCAAGTCTTGATTCTGACGCTACTCTAACCCTTCGCATTCCTCATGAGCTCAAAGAAGGCTTTCAAAAGGTTTGTAAAGATGGAAACATAAGCAAGGCTATTCGTGAATTTATGGTAAATGAGATAGCGACAAAAAGCACTGCTCTTCCTAATGATGACGGAACTTATTCAATTAAGTTAAGTAACTTATCTAATAAAGATTAATCTACCACGATCTAAAACATATAGCCACACAAAAAGATAACCCTTAGAGCTCATTTAGAATTCTAAGGGTTATCTTTTATTTTATGCGTCCGTTTGTTATATTGATGTCGTTATAGTTTTCATTGTCTCCTTGTCCATAATTCGACAAATTGAATACTTGAAATATTATCACTAGGACTATTAAGATTACTGCTAGCCCTCTATGGTTCCCCTTCGTGAATAACTGATAGAGACACCATAGACCAATGATAAGCATACATACTATGAACATTTGTTGACTCCTTTTGTGTTGTTAATAATCAGAGTGGTGAGCTGTCGTTGATGATCTCCTTTAGTACGACAAACTAATTCTATAGTTGTCTTTAGTATATCATGCTAGCTTTACATTGTGGTATTTATTTATAGCTCTACAGTAGTACCCATTGTGTGCAACGTGTACATTGTATGGATACTTGAGTATTGCTGTTAGTACCTTCATTAGGACTACGTTGTGCCCATTGGCTTTTCCAGTGGTCGTCTGTCGTTGGGTACATCACTGTCCTACACGGAACACTACTGTGTACACTGGTCGTATTACTTCCGATTGCCTATAGCGTACCTATCTGTGCTGTCGTGTTGTGTGCAATTAGACTCTCAAGGGCTGTCCATAGCCCTCAATCAAAAGAGACTAATTGTACACAACAATGACTACTTGTGGAGAACAATTGGATTTACTTTAGTGTGCTAAAGTACATCTTAGCTAGTTCTGAAGTTATCCATCAGGTAGTCGTTTGTAGTCGCCATTCGTATTCTGTCGGTACTCCTCGTGAACGACGTGTAGTCCATAGGACGGAGCACGGAGTGAACCATAGGTAGTCCACTGGTTATTCTATACGATTTGTACACTATGTCTAATGTAGGTGGACTAAAGAGTGCTAGTGTATTCCTGTGGTATACAAATTGCACGTCAGGTGGATTGAAAATTAAGTTCTCGTATACTGTCATTAACCCCCACACCGAAGGACACTGAGGTGGCTACTGGTGTGAATGTGGTTGAGCAGAGCGAACATGCTCTAGGTAGTAGAGGTAACACTGAGTGAACCTGCGGAGAGCCAAGCGATAGCGAAGGCTTGACAAGGCAGGGGCACAGGGGGCTCTGGCTCTAATCTTAATGGTATATATGGGCTCATAAAATTTTGTAGTAATTTTCCCCTCTAGGTGGACATTAGGGACTTATGGTTAATATATCGTTATCGGAAGTTATTCATATTAAAAACAAAAACTAGCCTATAAGTCTATAAGCTAGTTTATTTTAGTTAATCAAAATAATCAGTAAAAAATTAATTATTTATCATATGAATCTATTTCTTTTATATATTCCGCTAACTCAGGTTCATCAATAGTAACTTTATCAAACTTAGGTTCAATAATTATATTACCGTTATAATCCATTAGGCCATATTTCCCTTTAGATTTATAAACAAATAAAGCTTTATAAAATGATGTTATATCGTCATCATAATGTGGTAATTTAAATAATTTATAACCTGAGTTTGTATCAATTACATATTTTATTTTATCATAAGTTGCTGTAGTAACTTTATTTAATACATAATTAGGCTTTGATGTATCTATACTATCAAAAACATCAGCATAAAATACACCTGAACTAGCATTAAAAATACTATTACCATATGAATCTTTCAAAATAAAGCTACGATCACTTAATCTTTCATAAGAATAGTTATTCGTAGCAACTATAGTTTGATCTAATGAGTCTACAATACCATACCTATTATTTTCATCAGTCACAACAAAGTACTTAAACTCTTTACCTAAATGTTTTATAGATTTATATTTAGGAGGAATAACGATTATATTATCCTTTGTCTTCATACCATATAAAGTATTACCTTTATCATTTACTTCTGAAAATAAATCATAAACATCTGATGGAGCTCTACTATAAAAATTCTCATCAGAATATGAATCACCTCCCGCACCATCATTATTACGTATTTCTATATAATCATTACTGTTAATAAGGTCTATAGCTTCATCAACACTAAGTAAAACACCATTTTCTGTAAGATATTTTGTATAATCATCTATAGTATATAATTTATAAAGATATTTTTTATCTTTTCTAGACCAATATTTGGTAATACTCTCTTTGATACTTCTAATAGGACTATCAATAATTGGATTGCCGCTTACTCTATTATATACATACCAATATTCTCCTTTTTTACCTAATATTATAGTATCACTTAAATCATCATAATCAGTAATAACATCATTAATAGCATATGTACCATCTAAGTTTAATAATTTAAAGCCCCCATTAGTGAAAGCTTTAGCAAATTTATAATAGAACTCATATTCATACCCTACTGGTAAATAGGCTAGTTCAACTAAATTTACATATCGTTTTTGACCATTTTCATAAAATGATCCATATACATAGTTATTATTATATCCTTTTATATACTCCACATGTAAGTTATCATATGGGCCCAATATCCATTGTCCTTTTTCATCAACAATGGTATTGCCAGTTTGGGATTCTAATGTAATATATTCTTTTGCAGCTATTATATTACATGCAACCAATGCTATTGCAAAGCTTAATATAAACTTTCTCATAAAGCACTCCATTACACAACACATCAATAGTTGATTTCATATTAACATATTTATATTCTTTAAATAAACTATACTTTTCATATTCTTAATTATTCTATATGCCAATAAAGTATTATTATTACATAAAATTTATATTGAATTTTCTAGAATTAGATTGTAAAATAGTAATATAAATTATCTAATTTACTCATACTCTTATGGAGGAATTTTATGTGCTGGTGTGATATTGTAAGTAAAGCCAAAATTGGCGGTTTAAAACATTTAGGAAATGGCATGGAGAGTTCTTTAAGATTTCTTGCTGAAATGGTTGTTGGTTTAAGTATTATTCGCGTGTTAGTTAACTGGGTTTTTGGTATCTAATTTCTCAGATGAATATGAACATATTAATAGGCGCTTAGTTATCTAAGCGCCTTATTTTTATATTTTTTGATTTATAAAATTGGTTCCTTAACTACACCCAGTATATTATTCATATGCTTCACTGCAATCAATGTATTCCATAATAATTTGACAGATTTGACCATCTTTATCAAATGCCCAGTATACTGGATATAAACCATCACCAAATCCAGATTGAATCATCGGTACTGTCAATTCTGTATCAGGAATTGTAAAGTTAATCCAATCTCCTTTAGAACGTTGGTATTGTGGATATGCCATAGCATTTAATTGGAATAAATCACTATAATAGTCATCGTATATATTTTTTTCAGGGTAGTTTATATGCCATTGTTCATAAAACTTATTATATGTTTCAATTGTTTGTGCATCTACAATTGTAGCTAAACCCGAATCTACAGGAAATCCAATATAGGTATCTCCATCATCTAAATCGGTTAAGTCTTCAGTTCCTTTTAATGCTAATTCATAGTATACAGGTTCATTGCCACTAAAAACAACTCGACTAGCTACATAACGATATTCATTTGGTTCCATTTCGATTATCTTAGTCTCTAACAGATACGTACCTGGTGTTACCTGTCTAAGATATGTATCTGGTTTGCTTGGCAATGTTACTAGAGGATCACAACACGTAATATAACCTGTTGGAAAATTTACCGTCCACATAGGTAATGTGTGTAACGGAAATCCTTTTAACTCTTTTCGGTTAAATAAATCATGATATGGTACGGTAGGTTTTAATTTACCTTCAGAACCTAATCGGTTAAAGGTTTGAATCCATTCGCTAGTTAATTTAGATTGTTCCATATTACTCCTCGGCTTCGTATTTACAATGAATATATTCGCCTTCTAATACTTCGTAGGCTGCAGTTTTACGAATAATTTGCTTTACTAATGTATCTAGTTTTGAACCATTAGAATAGTCTGCAGGTGCATAATAACGGATACGATGATGACGCATCATCTTATATACCTTTTCTTTATCCTTCTTAAATGGATCATAAACACCTATAGAATGACCCCCATTAGCGTTCACAAGACTCATACAAGGAATATCTGTATCGCTATCCCCAATATAAATCATGTTACGGAACGGCACACGTTGATTTTCAGGCTTAATGTAATCATTAACACCAGTATCATTAATATCGAGAATTCCTTTTTGAATGCGGAACAAAAATTGTGTCTTATTCGTATAGTTAATGGCTTGTGCAGGCCAAACAGCGACACCTTTATCGTCGAACATAAATGCACTGGCATAGATTTTGGTGAAAGCCCCCTCTTTTGCCATTTCAGTGCCTTCGATCATTTCTTTTAAGCCAGACGAAATAATATAATGTTCAATCTTAACGCCTTGTTCTAAGCCATATTGACGAATGCGTTCAAACCAAGTCCGTACCCCTTCGTATAATTCTACTTGATTGCCGTATTCCATGAGCTTATCTTTTGTTACATAGAAATGGCCTACTGCTTCTTGAATCATTTTGTACATATAGGCTAAGTTATTATCCATATCATGTTTTTTAGCCAATTGATTTGATTCATGCCAAAATTGTTTGATTTGCTCTTCGTTATAGCCTACCGATTGAATGAAACCTTGTGCCTGCATATCGTCAGGGGTTAATGTCTTATCAAAGTCGTAACACATTGCTAACACGGGCATAGATGAGTCAGATGATTGTAAATTATCTTTACTATCTTTCTTATACGTTATCATAAATGCACCTCCTTTTAAA
>ERZ1106969.380-NODE-380-length-47859-cov-4.024245_pt1 | contig 47859 bp, 50 predicted proteins | sample MGYA00403685_ERZ1106969 | MGnify/ENA primary metagenome ERZ1106969 (study PRJEB35170, sample SAMEA104062416) | human gut metagenome | biome: human gut; feature: human-associated habitat; material: faeces | place: Denmark | collected 2012-05-18 ... | reverse complement strand
CTCCCCCTGTGGAAAAATCCACGGAAAAAATGTACAGGACTAATATCTATACTCCTGATACCTGTCCTCGGTCATCGTCTTGCTGTCATGGCAGTTCTTACACAGTGCCTGCCAGTTGGACTCATCCCAGAACAGCTTCTCATCCCCACGGTGCGGCACGACATGGTCTACCACAGAAGCCTTCACCAGCCTGCCCTGTTCCTGGCAACGGACACACAGCGGATGCGCTTTCAGGAACCTGCTTCTTGCTCTGCGCCACCGGCTGTCATACCCTCGCCTGGATGACGTGGCACGGTCTCCCCTGTGCAATGCCTCGTGTTCTTCACAATATTTCCCGGAAGTTAATTTCGGACACCCCGGATGCTTACAGGGCTTCTTCGGTTTCATCGGCACAGCGCCACCTCCTTTCCTATGTAACGGGCAGGGTGAAAGGATAAAGCCCCTGCCCCATGCGAAGGCAAAAGAAAAAGCCCTATGGATTCCTCCACAGAGCTTCTTACATTTCTTCGCAGTTTAAGGATAACACAGAAATCTGTTCAATTCAATCAACTCTTTCGCTACACTTTGTCTACCAATAGTCTACCATCAGCTCAATAGATAAGTTTCCGTCTGCTTCTCCCTAAATTCATAAAAACTGTCCAGTTCCTTTTCTGCCTTCTTCCGGTATTTTCCTATCATGGAATGGCTGACACGGTACTTAATCATCAGCTCCTCCCATGCCATCCTGTCCATAACCAAATCCTTTACAAATTCCGGCAGCCTCCCACTTAATTGCATAACGGCATATTCAAAGAACGTGATTTCTTCCTGCAGGTATTCGTATCTTTGAAACAGGGAATCATACCAGTCATCATCCATCCTCTCTTTTACCCGGCGGTAATGGATGGCCGTCTTTCCTGTTTTATCAGATATCCCGCTGGTCTGCACCCGTTCCCCCTGTGGTCTGGCATAATTCATACTCTCTATCACATCCGTGTACTGCACTCCCTCAAAATGCCGCATCCGGAATTCCAGCACAAGGCACTCCTGTTTCATTTTCCGGTACTCCTTAAACATCTCTCCTGCCGTCATGGCTCCAACCTCCCATCCTCGCTCTCACCGCATCCATCAGCGCCGACTGCCCGCAGTCCTTTTTCTCCAGCGCCTCCATCACCCGCTCATCCAGTGTATCCTTTGCAATCAGATGATGGATGACCACCGTTTCCTTCTGTCCCTGCCGCCATAACCTTGCGTTCATCTGCTGGTACAATTCCAAGGACCAGGTCAACCCGAACCAGATTAATGTGGAGCCTCCAGCCTGTAGGTTCAGCCCATGCCCGGCAGAGGCCGGATGGATGACTGCCACCGGGATTTCCCCTGCATTCCACTTTTGGAAATCCTCTGCGGCATCCAGCTCCACCGCCCCAATCCTCTCCTGGATTCTTGCCAGGTCATGCTTATACCAATAAGCAACCAATACGGGCTTTCCATTCGCTGCTTCCACCAGCTCTTCCAATATTTCCAGTTTCCGGTCATGGATGTGTTTCACCGCTCCATTCTCATCATAGACCGCTCCGTTTGCCATCTGCATCAGCTTGTTGGACAGTCCGGCGGCGTTCACCGCATCAATGTCACCGTCCTCGTAAGGCAGCAGCATATCCCTCTCCAGCCTCCGGTATAATTCCATCTCCTTCTCACTCATAGCAGCCTCCACCCGGTTATAAATGCAGTCCGGCATCTCCAGATAATCCACTGCTTTCATGCTGATGCAGATATCGGAGATTAAACCATAAATCGCTTTCTCCGCTCCCTCTCTCGGCTTATAAGCAAATACCATCTCCCTGCTCCGCTTATCCAGTACAAAGAACCGTTCCCGGTAACCGCCGATAAACCTTCCAAGCCTCTGCCCCATATCCAGAATCCCAATCTCTGCCCACAGGTCAATCAACCCATTCGGTGCCGGGGTTCCGGTCAGCCCCACAATCCGTTTCACCATTGGCCGGACTTTCTTCAACGCCTTAAACCGTCTGGCCTTATGAGACTTAAAAGAAGACAGTTCATCAATCACTAACATGTCAAACTCCCACCGGCCATGTGCCACCAGCCACTCCACATTCTCCCGGTTAATCACATACACATCTGCCCTCCGGTTCAGTGCCGCTATCCGCTCTTTCTCCGAACCAAGAACCGCTGACATCACAATCCCAGAAAGATGTTCCCACTTTTCCAGTTCCCCCGGCCAGGTGTCCCTTGCCACCCGGAGCGGCGCAACCACCAGAACCTTTCCCACATCAAAGTAATCTAATACCAGCTCCCATATGGCAGTCAGGGTAATAATGGTCTTTCCCAAACCACAGTCTAAAAACAAAGCACTGATATTTCGATTTACAATAAACTCCTTCGCATACTTCTGATACTCATGTGGCACATATTTCATCCAGCACACCTCCAATCTGCTCTGCCCTGTCTATCACATAAACTGGAAATCCTAATGCCTCCAGCTGCCTCTTTCTCTTTTCCTGTAAAGGCCGGGGCTTCTTCCCCGGAGCCTTCAGCTCCACAAAAGCAATCTTTCTCCCCGGCAGCAGGATAATCCTGTCCGGCACCCCATCCAAACCGGGAGAGAAGAACTTCACCGCCATGCCGCCCATCTTTTTCACCTGTGCGGACAGCGTCCGCTCTATCCTGCTTTCTTCACCCATATCTGCCTTTCCTTTTCCCCTTTGCCGAAAAGCCGTCCTCGCGCGTATATGGCATATACACGTATTCGCACTTGCTATACCACTGTTATATATCCATTCATAAAATATAAGATAATATCAGCAACATAAGCAACAAAGCTCCTCAATCTCCCATGTTGCCTGCAAATCTGACAGTTGCCTATCTGCACAATATCCGGCATCACCTATGGCAACGGCAACTTTTTCCCATTGTTGTCATTCTTCCAACGTGTTGCCCTCTTTTGCTGAAAAAAATCACTCACGGCAATACCCACGCACCACGCCGTAAATCGAAAAACGAACCTTGCCGTCCATCTTTTTCCACCCTTCGATATTCGCCATAATCGCACTGATCTCATTGGCATCCTGCCGTTTCAGGTTTCCTCGCTCCTTCCCGAAGCACTCACACCAGATTTCCATGTTGCAGACACGCTCCCTGCGGCGCACACCCGGCTCCCTGGAACCGCCAAACTCCGAACCGCAGATATAATTCCGGCGGTCATAAAGCTCCATCCTGTCCCAGTTTTCCGGCAGCAGCATATCCAGGTAATCACGCACCATGCCTTCCCGTTCATCCACCTCCATGGCAATCTGCTGTTCTTTTAACGCCATTCCTGCCAGCTCATTATCCAGGTGCAGAGGCTCCCCGGCTTTATAATAGAGCAGTGCCTCCGCCCAGATCTGCCGGACATCCTCCTGTGTCAGCTCCCAGGATGCGTGCTTCCCGTCCCCTGGTGTCTTCACCGGCCAGAACCTCCGGTTCCCTGCGGTATCCCTCAGATACCCGCTCTCCGCATTGGTGGTCCCGATGAAGATACACTGCCTCGGATGAGGGGTTGCCCTGCGCCCGAAGGACGCACGGTAGATGTCATTCTGCCTGGACAGGAACCCACGGAGCGTTTCAATCTCCGTCTTTTTCAGCCCCGCCAGCTCCCCAATTTCCAGAATCCAGTACCCCTGCAGCTTCTCCGCCGCTGTCTTATCCTTTGTGTCATTCAGGAGCAGGGAATCATTGAACCATTCGCCGCACAGCCTGGAAATCAGCGTAGATTTTCCCTTTCCCTGCGGTCCGTTCAGCACCAGCATGGTATCAAATTTACAGCCCGGCTGCATCACCCTTGCAATGGCCCCGCATAAGGTCTTCCTGGTTACTGCACGGGCATAGGTATTGTCCGAAGCCCCCAGATAATCCACCAGTAAAGTATCCACCCTCGGCACTTTATCCCACTCCGGCAGCGTGGATAAAAATTCCCGGATTGGATGGTAGGAACGGTCATCCGCCACCTTCGCCACCGCAATATCGTAATTCCTGGCTGAAAAAGTGCCATAGGTCAGGTCGATATAAGAAATCAGCTGCGCGTCATCCGCATCCCGCCAGAACCGGCTGGGATGCTCCCATGGCACCTCCCCTTTAATCTCCATGCCGTCACTCAACTGGTTAAACACAATGTCTTTCAGTTTCTCGTCATGGTTCAAAATCAACAGTAGGTTTTTCAGACTGTTCTTCAATACCGTAGAGCGCGGCTCATACTCCAGCAGTTTCAGCCACTCCCCATCTGCCTGTGAAAATTCTTTCTCTGCCTTCTCCCTCCGCTCTCCGGCAATGGTCAATTTCACCTTCTCGTCATTCACCGCAAACCCGCTCATTGCCTTAAAAGAAGGCAGCTTTGAAGGGTCTGTATCCTCGAATGAGCGGCTGTCCAACTCCCCGAATTTATGAATCCTTACCATGTCAAAAGCATTCATCAGCTTCCCGCAGGCCGGGTCCGTGGCATGGTGGGAATAGGCAAACTTCCCCTCATAGACCACCACGCCCGCCTGGGAATCCGCCGGGATATAATCAAACCTTCCCTGCATGGCGCTTGGCTGGTACACCTCCGGCAGAAAAGCGGCAACTGCCTCCTCAATGCCGTAGGTCCGGCAGAATGCCCCGATTACCCCATCCTTCTCCAGCGGGTCCGCCTGCTTCTTCATCTCCCTCTGCACCACCGCCTGCTGCCGACTGCTCACCGGCCACTCCGAAGAATCCCTCCAGTCTTGATACCTTGCCAACACCTGATTCGGGTTCAGGATTTCCCCCTCTATATCCCGGAACACAAACTCCCCATCCGCAGAAGTGGAAGGCCAGTACATCAGCCTGGACGGCTCATAAGTGGTATCGTCAAACAGTTCCATGCCGATATCCTCCGCCACCTTCCTTGCCACTGCAACATATTCATCCGGCGTTACTGTTCTGGACAGCGGGATAATTAGCCGGAGCCTGGGGTTCTCCAGCGTGTGCTTGTGGGTGGAATAGATAAGGCAACAGAAATCAAAGAACATCTCCATCTGCTCCGGGATGTCCGCTGTGGCATAATCCATATCCAACGTCAGGGCAGACCGGAACACCACGCAGTCCTTCTTCCTCCTGCCGCCTTTCAGCTTCCCCAGCACAAAACCTCCCACGTCCTTAATGTCATCCTGCCTCGCCTTGGACAGCTTCCGGTACTGCTCCACCGTCTCCGAAGTGCGGATTGTCGTGGAGATACGCCCTATAAATTCCTCCAGTTCCATCTCCCTGCCGTTCCACCGCTTCTCCATCCGTGAATTCCCTGTTGAAATAAACAACCTCATGTTCCCCTGCCTCCTATTCCTTTTTATAAAAAGCACACTCATAGCCGTCCGCCCGGAGCGGCAGCCCATCCGCCCACTTTGGCTGTACCGCCATGACTGCACACATCTCCTCCACGGAGCCAGTCCCCTCCGGCACCTCCGCTATAATCTCATCATGGCAGTGCATGACAATGGGATATCCCCTTTCCTCTACCCGGAGCATGTCTTCCGCCAGCAGATTCCTCGCCGTCCCCTGCACGATGTTCTCCACCAGCTTCGGACCGTAAGTCTCAATCCGGTTCCATTTCTTGTTCTCCGCAATCCCCTCATAGGCCAGCCCGTTCCTGCCAAACTTGTTCAATGCCATCCTGGGCTTCACATAAGACAATTTCCTCCCGGACGGCAACTCCACAAACAGAATGCCGCTTTTATATTCAAAAGTAATCTTCCCTACCCTCGTTTTCTTTTTCTCCGTGACCGCCTTTACCGCTGCTATATCCACATCCCACCAGAACTGTGTGATATGGGGATTGGCACTCCTCCAGGCGGAAACCAGAGGGGCAAGCTCCTCTTCTGCCAGCCCCATATCAAGAGCACCCATGGAAGTCAGCGCACCTATAGAGCCACCGTAACCCAAGGCCAGCTCTGAAATCTTTCCCTTCTGCCGGAGCGGGGAGCCTTTTGTCACTTCCTCTATCGGCACATGGAACATGGCGGATGCCGAAGCCTCATAGATTTTCCCGTGAGAAGCAAACACTTCCAGCCTCCACTTCTCCCCGGACAGCCATGCCAGCACCCTCGCCTCAATCGCAGAAAAATCCGCCACCACAAAACGACAGCCTGGTTTCGGAATAAAGGCAGTACGGATAAGTTCAGACAGCACATTCGGCGTGGAATCATAAAGCATCTCCACATCCTCAAAGCGTCCCTCTTTCACCAGGCTCCTAGCCAATTCCAAATCCGGGATATGGTTCTGGGGCAGATTCTGTACCTGCACCAGCCTCCCGGCCCACCGGCCCGTCCTGTTTGCTCCATAAAACTGCAGTAAGCCATGCACACGCCCGTCTGAACAGACTGACCGCTCTATGGCTTCATACTTCTTCACGGAAGTCTTCGCCATCAAAAGCCGGAGCCTTAAAAGCTCCTGCACCTTCCCATCTGATTCCTCTATCAGCCCGGCCACCGCCTTTTTCGACAGGCTTTCCATCTCCACGCCGTTCACCCCCAGCCAAGACTTTATCTGCACCACGGAATTGGGATTCTCCAATCCGGTCAGTTCATAAGCCCGCTTCGTCACAACATTTTTATACAGCAGGTCACAGGACACTGCCTGCCGAACCAGCTCCTTATCCACCAATACGCCCCGGTCATTTATTTTCTGGTCCAGACGGTACAACTCCATCTCACTTTCAGGAATCGGAAAATGTTGCAGTTTCCTCCGTATCCCTTTCTCTACATCCACGTCCCGTACACAGTAGGTTTTAAACAGTTCCCACTTTTCCGGCTCATGGCATGGCAGGTTCCGTGTCCTCCCTCCATTGGCTTTTGTTGGCTTGCACGGCATACAGAAATACCGGATTAAATCTTTTCCTTCCTTCATTTTCTGTTGTTCCAGCCCAAGCACCATCCCAACATCCTCCAAAGACCGGGGCAGGGAAAGCATAGCCGCCTGTACTGCGCTGCAATGCCAACTCTCCGGGGACAACTGTTTCCCAAAGAGCTTAGAAAGACAGGTACGTTCAAAGTTGGCATTAAACGCTGTCTTCACCACCGCATCATCAAAAATGGCATCCACCACTTCCCCTGGCAGTTCCTCACCCTGCGCCAGATCAACCACCTGTGTTTCCCCACCATCATAGGAATAGGCAAACAGCAGGACTTCAAAAGCAGGGCTGTCCGCATAAGCGTAAACCCCGCATTTTATCAAATCCACATCACTGTACGTCTCAATGTCAATTTCCAATACTCTTCCCATGGCAGGACTCCCTTCCTCTGCATTTTGGATACCGGGCAGCGGTCACCCGCCGCCCTGCTGCCATTACCCAAGGAAATCTTCCTCATCTGCAATTGCGTCAAAATCCTCCTCCGCATTACTCCTACCGCCCAGGGATTCCCCATCACGCAGTTTTTGGATATTCCCCAGACCTGCCGCAATCCCACGGTTTCCGTTATTGTTGAACCCATAAAAATTCACACTGATCCTACCATAACACCCGGAATACACCTCCGACTGGTCAAGAATGGGCTGCACATTCTTATCCACCACCTGCGGGGCCTGCCTGCTGTTGGCATTGAAGAAATAACTGTCCACATAGGCTTCATCCTCCGGACGGTCGATATCTCCATCTCTCAAAGGAAGTTTCAAATTCGCCGGAACCTTCCCTCCCCACTTGGACACGGAATCTTTCTTCGCCTGTTCAATAGCCTTCTTGATCTTCTCCACGGTCTCTGTATCCGACTTCGGGATAATCGCCGACACCGAATACTTCGGGTCTCCCCCGTTCACCGCATTCGGCTCCCAGCAATGCAGGTAAGAAAACCTGCAGGGTACAATCACTTTTGTTATACTTACATTTGCATTCTCATTTCCCATCTTGTTCTGCCTCCTTAAAATCCGCTTCTGCGGTTGCTGTCATTATTGCTTCCCTCTTATCCGATTCCGTCACCAGGGTAATCTTGCCCTGCGGCTTATACACCAGCTTCCCAAGCACCTCCGCAAACTTCTTCTTTCCCATCAACTTCTCCATCTCCGTGATGCCTACCAAAGTGCTCTTATAAATATCCGTGTATCCGGCAGCCTTCGCCGCTTCCGCCACTTCCTCCTCATCCGTATACTTCCGGTTGCTCCGGCCTTCCACCAGCTTAAATCCTGTCCACTGCTTCCCGTGGGTAATAGCTTCATCCGTGGCAAAAGCATACACATCTGCCGCCCACTTCGCCAGGTCATCCGCAACCTTTAAAACCTCCGCAATCTCCTCATCTGACAGAAGCGCCGGAGCCTTGAACTCCATTTGCGCCAGTCTCAGGTATTCCTCCGCCCTTGCCCTGCAGGTATTCTTCGCCTTACAGAACCGGCACCAGGAACCACACCGAAACTCACCCTCACCATAGATGGCAAGTGCAGCCTTCGGCCTTAATTCCGTTTCCACCCACTCCATCAAATCAGAAACAGAAATTTCCCAGGTGCTGATGCTCTCCAGCCTCGGCTGGTAAATCGTCATCCGCACTGTTTCAATATCATAAATGGCATCAAACAGCTCCAAGGCTCCCAGCCCGTACAGCATCATCTGCGGATTCCACTCTGCCTCCACAGCCACGCCTTTTCCATATTTCAGGTCAATGACTGTCAAAGCCCCATCCGCAACAATCACCAGATCCCCGGTGCCAAACCCTTCTGGCACATAGGCGGAATAATCCAGATGCTGCTCGATCAGCACCACCGGGTCTTTGCAGTTCTGTTTCGCCAGTTCAATCTGCTCCATGGCATAAGCCACATATTCATCCGTATACTCTTCCATCTCGTCACACTGGTAATCCGACACCGGACGCTTGGAACGCCGCTTCAACAGCCGTTTCAGCTTATGCTCCGCCAGAGCATGGGCGGCAGTGCCTTCCTCCGCATATACGCTCCCGGTATCTCCCGTGAACTGCTCCTCCAGCCGTGCGGACGGCGTACAGTTCAGCCACCGTTTGGAAGAAGAGGCAGACAACAGCGCATGTCTCCCCATCACAGCACCTTCGCTTCCGCAAGCAGTGCCGGATAATCCTTCTCCTCCACAGCAGACAGTTTCACTGCTTTGTATCTGCCCAATAGCTCCTTAATTTCCTTTGACTTCCCATCCTGGGATTTCTGTGCCAGAACTGCCCGGATATCTTCCACCGCCACAGGCGTTTCCTTTGCCCCGGCATTCTCCGTACTTTTCTTACCTGCCTTTCCAGCATCCATCCCGTTTCCCGTTTCTGTCTTCTCTTTCGACTTGACTCCAATCCCTGCATTTTCACTTTTCTGAATACCTGCCAGCACACGCAGACTTTCCACCACCACAGCAAGGCTCTCCGCCATCTTCAATAATTCTGGTCCCATCTAAATTCCCTCCATTTCTTCCAGACGCTCTTTCAGTTCATCTGTATACATGGCACACATAAGAAGTTCCTCCCCTATCTGTGCCGCATCAAAATACTTTGCCCTGTTCCCATACTCCCGGCAGGCTTCCTCTATCCGTTTCTTCTTTTCCTCATCCTTCTCATTCCCGAACACCCATATCTCATCCACCTTCTTTGCTAGCCGGGAAACCAGCAGATGCTCCACAGCACCCCCTAACCCGTCCTCGAACATGCCATGGAAGTTCAGATATGAACTAATAGGAATCATCCCCTTGTGTGCCGCATACCGGCAGTATTCCGCCGCCCTCATCCGGTCACTTTCCGCATTGCCGGTAAGTCTGGTTACAATCAATGCAAGTTTCAATTCCCCGTTCCCCCTTCCTGCCCTCCACGTCTGTTTTCCCTTTTTCTGGAAGTAAGGTCAAAGATGCAATCTGCTTTTCCCCCTTTGAATCCAAAACAATGGATTCTCTTCCTTCTTTCAGGGTAATCCTTATAATTCTCATAACAAGACCTCCTTTCTCTCCGGAACGCTTTTGGTCCCTACTATATAGCCACGGGAAATATGGTTTTTAAACTAGAACATAAACTTTTTTATTTTATCCGGAATTTTTTTCAGCCTTTTTGACACAGCCATAGCCGAAATCCCCATTTCCCTACCGATTTCTTCCATAGTCCTGTTCTCAAAATAATAGAGGCTGACCATCCGGAAATCCCTGTATTCTAACTTCCTGATTGCCTGATGTAGCCTTTCCCTCTCGTCCAAATCTATAATGATCTGCTCAATATCCACTTTTTCATCCACGAACTGTTTTGGGTTGCGCCCAGGCTGTTGCTCCTGCAGGCATTCCAGTGAATTGTGCCTTCTGGTTTCAGCACGGTTTTTCCTGGACTGTAATACCTCCATCTCAATGACAATATCCCCGATGCTGTCATCCACCTCGAATTCCAACTTCTCTCCCGTTACAAACTCATAATGAATCTTCATTACTGCTCCCTTCTTTACCGGGAGTAAAGCGGCAGCAGCATAACTGGAAAAATGGGCAAAAAAATAGCCGGAGTAAGCTAAAACTCGCTTTACTCCGGCCATTTGGTGTCTCGCTTATGCGGACCCTTTGCTCAGTAGATAATTTTTTATTGATTTAAAATTCCTTGACTCTTTCTTTGGCCTGCTGCATGTTATGACAGACCTGTACAATGTTCCGGCAATGCGGGCATTTCAGTTCTATCCATACCGCTCCCTTGGCACAGGAACGGATATCGAATGCCCGTTTTCTGCATACCGGGCAGTTAATTTTTTCTTTCATCCATCACGGCTCCTTTTCTATCAATCGTGAGATTGACACATTTGTGTTAAATATAGTACCCTTCCAATTACAGGGCACTTGATATTTGAAAAAATGGCTTATACTGCCTTTCATCCTGTGTTCGTCTACTATTATCTAGCATTTGATGAACTGATAATTGTTCTAAACGGATTTTTACAGAAGCGGGGGATACCTGAAAAACACAAGCCAGCTTCTCTGTTAGTTCCGTTTCCATCAGCAAATCTTTGTCAGTCAGTTCTGATACCGCTTGTAGAAAAGGTGTCTTCGGCATCAGAATCGCCGCACTAAAATACTTTGCATGGTGCTCCAGCCAATCCGCATCTGTAGTGAGCCTCCTTCTGCCGGATATTCCTGCACTGCCTTCAATATCTGTCTTTTTACATCCTGTTAATTCCGGCGTCAATGTATTTTTATGATGATTTCTTTTGTTCTTTCCGGCATAATAGTCCGAATGAAAAACCCAGTGACCGCACTCATGCCCGATGGTAGAACGTAAACGGTATTCTTTTCTATCATCTAGCAAGGTATTATCAATGAGCAGCGTACCTCTTTTCGCATACAAGTAATCGGCACACTTCTCTCTGGGTAAATACACCGGAACCGGCTCTACCTCCTGGAATATCATCCGGCCCAGGATTAGCCCGCAATGGGAAAGATACACGTAATCCAGTGATAGTTCCAGATAGAATTCTGCAAATGATTCAATATCCACCGGCTTCGGTGTTGTCAGCAAGGTGGCATCGTAATCACGCAGGAAAGTTTCCGCATGAGCATCAATCTCACAATTCCTCAAAATCGGAATGCCGCTTCTTAGCTTTCGGATTTTTGGCTGATACATAGGCGGCTCACCCCTTCCTTGCTTTTAAATCATCCAGAAACCCCCGCCATTCCTTTTCACCGGCACCTGTTTCCATCGACAGGCGCAATGCCTCAACAACATAGGAATTACCAAGCATGTAATCGGCGCAGTCCTGTGGGGTGACAATGTCATTGGAAGACCTTGATTGTGCTGCCATATCATATAGAGTATGGGTTTCATTTTCATCCAGATGCAGAAAATGAACCAGCATTTTCAGGCGTTCAGAAGTAAAAGTGTTGCTTCTGCCCTTTTCCACCTCGCTGTAATACTGGGGTGAAATCTGTATTGCTTTTGCCGTTGCCCGCAATGACTTTCCTTTGCTCTTTCTTAATGATTCTACATATTTTCCAAATCGTATACGGTTGTCTATCTCCATGATTCCATCTTCCTCAAAAATATTTATAAGGTAAGCATTACCAGAAACCCGAACATTTATTCGTCAATTTTGAGGTTGATATAAGAATCCCTATCACCACCAACTGTTGGAAATAGGGATTTTAGATGTATTATAATATCCTTTATGTACACAATTCTAAAAAACTATCATGAACTATTAACTAATCTCGCTTAACAGAGAAAATTCAGGCTCTTCTCCCATCTTCTGACTCAATGAAATAAGTCCTTGATTCATTAGTGCACGTAAAAACAAGTACGGAGTATCCGTATTAGGATATAGTGCTTTTATTAATGTTGACCATTTTCCATCAGAATCAAATGTACTATAACTATAATTTGACCCATTATTATCAGATTGATAATATGTAGAAGGATCAAATTCATCAAAATAATGCTTAATCATATACGCTGCCGCAAATGTCATTACATCTGACTTATTTTTAAATAACCCTTTTTCAAGTATGCTGTCTGCTACTCCTGAAGCTTCAGCAGATAATGCAATATCAACAATATCAGCCATTGTACTTCACCTCCTACTCTCAACAAATTCTTTTATGAAACGACGATACTCTTTCCAATCTATATTCCTTCAATAAATTTCCTCCCAATAGCTCTCTAGATTTTACTGGATCAATTTCCCCATCATAAACTAATAAGATAACTTGACCAGAAAGAGCAGGAAGGTTAACTGTAACATTTTCTTTATGTTTTATGCCTAATCGACCAAATGGCGAATCCATGATAACTGGTCCCTGTAAAGGTGCATTTTTATGAAGCGCACCTATTAATGAAAGTGCAACAACATGTTCAAATCCAGCTGAGCGATTTGGTACTTTAATTCCTTTCTTATGTATAATCTCCAATCCATAGTTATTATCAATTTGCAATTTTTCATAATCTTCATCTAAACTCATTTTAGTAAAAAGTTTTGAAGCATCTGCTTCAACATTACACTTAAGACTATTACGATATTGGTTTATTCCTAACGCAAAAACTCTTTCTATGTCTTGACACAATGTTAATTTTTCATTAGCAGCTAAAACATCTTTGTTTTTTGATAAGCTGCTTATCTTTTTATCAAGCTTATCTCTTAAAATAATTGCTTCTGTTATAGCCTTTTTCTCTTCTTTAATACCATTTTTTAATTCTGTTATCTTTGCTTGACAAACAGAATAATCATTAGCTAATTTGGGTGTATCAGGGTCATAATCACCATATGTTTTAAGTTCTTTTTTTATATCGCTCAAACGACCTTCTGCATCAGTTATTTCTATTTCAGCTTTATTTAAATCCTCAATCTTACTAATAATTAGTGGACCATCATTTTGCAAATTTAGCGATTGAAAAGCATTAAGCCTAATTTGCAGAGAACTTAATTCATTTTTTTCTTCATCAGAGAGAAACAACGCTTCCGCTCTAATTGATTCTGACTTTTTTCTCAAAAATGTTTCTAACTCATCTGAAATCTTCCGTTCGCAGATTCTGCACTCATGCAACTTAATAGCATATTCTATTTCTCTAATCGTAGTTTGGCTTGCTTGAACGGCAGCCTTTTTCTCATTATATTCTTCCAGTTTGCTTCTAATATCAATCACCATACTGGATATCACAGGCTGCAACATACCTTGCCACGCATTTCTCATTCTTACATTAACATCTGCTTTTATCTCATCTCTTCTCTTTTTTGAATTCGCAATAGCTTGAATTTCTACTGCTTCATTAGATAATAAATTTCTAAGTTTTTCAGTGTCCGACATTTTTTTCTTTACAACTTCAAGTTTATCAACTTCTTTTTCTAAAAGCGCTTCAAGTCTATCAACCTCAAGTTTGTGTCCTTCGATTTGATCAATTAAAGTTTCCATAGTATGAGCATACTCAGATGTATTTTTATCATTTTGAGCAACTTTATTTTTAGCAGTAATATATTCTGAAACAAGTTCAGATATATCTTTAGCACCATTTGTCAAAATTGGCATCCCTAGTATTTTTTCTATACTAGTTTTAATTAAGACTCCATCATTGGAATTATCATCAAGTAAGGCTTCATACTCCTGTAATAACTCACCATCAAACAAAAAAAACCTTGAAATATCAGTTGGCATGATAAGGGCTAGTTCATGTTCTCTATCCGAAACAGAAAGAATATTTCCATTCTTCTTCAAAAAGCAATCCTCAATAAAATCCTGATTAGTGTTAGGCCTTAGAACCCCGTCTCTTGGATGTACATCTCTTGTGAGAATATATTTATCAGAACCATTGCTCATTTTCAAAACAATAGAAAAACCATAAATGCCCTCTTCAACTGATTCAATATTTGAAAGATTAATATAATCAGAAGAGGAGCCGCGGCGATCTTTTATATATCCGTATAGTGCATACCTAAATACATTCAGTAAAGTGGTCTTTCCTTGACCATTATCTCCCCAAATTATAGTCACACCATCTTTATCACCAAAGTTAAGTTCTTGTACCCCTTTAAACGGACCAAAATTGTTAATCGTAAGTTGCTCAAATCTTAACATTTATTCGCCCCCTGACTTTGTTCTTCAATATATTTTCTGATGACTTGATGTGTAGCTGCACGACCAGTATGTCGACTATCCTTTTCCTGATTTTCAAATTGAATATTTATAATATTTTCAACTATTTCTTTTGAAACATTAGGATATTTCTCACTTCGAATTTGTTCCAATGTTAACAATATTTTTTGTAAGTTATCATTCGTGTTCATCATTTTCCGTACCTCCATACACATAATCCATATAGTTTATTCCATAATCAATAGATATTAGTTTAAGATCTGTAATACAACTCGGATTCTCAGCCCAAGTACCAAATTGAATTGCACGAGATAGCTCCCCTGTTACAATATTGTTGCTTTTATCAAATGCTTCTATTTTCCCATTCGGAAGAGTTATCGCATCATATAAATGAGCAAATGTTTTTCCAGGACTCAGCCTCAAAACTCGTCCTCTTCTTTGAATAAACTCTCTGGGATTTTTTGAAGATGCTAGTATAAGTGCATGGGTGGTCGATGGGATATCAACACCTTCATCTAAGCACTTAATAGAAATTAACACTCCACCATGACGCGTAAAGTATTTCAAAGTTTCATCTCGATCCCCTTCCATGTCCGAAAAATACTCAAATGCATCAAAGCCTTCTGCTTCCGCAATTTTCCATATAGTTTTAAGTTGATTTTGATTGTCGCAATAAATTATCCATCTCTGTCCAACTTTAAAATGTTGCTTTAAGATATTTATTGCTAATGCTACTTTATTCTCCGCATTCTTTAATATCCTGGCACGCTTTATCAATAATTGACTAATACGTGGATTGCTTAACATTATATCAGTTATTGTTCTATCATTAGTAGCCTGCCTAGCAAATAGTTTTGATATTTCTGCTGAAACCAAATTCCATTCATCTTGCTCTGAAGGGCTCAAATAAACTTGTTGTGGATGATAGAAATATCTAGTTAAAACATGTCCTTTAATCGCATCTTCAAGAGAATATTCTGGTTGTATAATCCCACCAAAGTATTCAAATATTGCATTCGTTCCTTCTGGATCACCAAATCTTTCAGGTGTCGCTGACAAACCTAATCTAGGTCCCGAAACAATGTTAAAAACGTTACGTCTCTGCCTACTACCAAGTCTATGCACCTCATCTGCAATAATAAAAAGATGTTCACCGCCATGTACATTAGATATGAAATCAACGCTTGCTGCCGTAGTCATCATTGCAATAACAATCTTATATACACTATTATTTTTATTCGTCCATTTTTCTAGTTCATTCAAATTCCGCCATGAATTATTACCATCACCACATAATAAAAAGAAAATATCCAAATCGGGAATACTTGTCTTTATTTCTTTCCTCCAGTGATATAACAATTCCTTAGATGGAACAAAGACAATTATCGTTTCACCTCTTACAAGCGAATCTTTTATAGCACATATAGCTGTGAATGTTTTTCCGCTACCTGTTGCGTGCTTAAGTATTCCTCTTCTACCTGCTGCAATCCAGTTATCAAGAGCTGCAACTTGATGTTTTCGAGGTGTTCGTCCTTTCAAACTAGGTTTCCATTTTTCTTCATTTGAAATTTGTGTTTGAATTTCATCAAGCAATAATTCTAAGTCAGATTGACTGGCTTGTTGAAAAATAGCCTCTTTAATTGCATTTGGAATATCATATACTTTTACATTTTCTCCAGCATCGCCATCCCAAATACGACTGAATAAATCAATAGCATCTGATACTCTTATTGCTTCCTTTCCACCATCCCAACTTTGAAAAACATCTGTAGATTCTATATTGCCATCATTTGACAAGCCCTTAAAAGTCTCATTAAAAGAACCTCTAAAACCAACTGCATTACCATCAGCGTCATAAAAAATACCCGTTTTATCATGAAACATGCTTTTAATTGAAGGATGGGTTGCATTTTTAACAATGCAGATTTTTAATTTAATTATACCACTCGCAATCATACATGCCAATAATCTAGCCGGTAGCTTTAAATTTTCGTCATCAAGCATATCTTGTAATTCTTTTTTTAGATTATTCTCTAATATTTCATCTTGCTTGGCTTGTTCTCCCTCTTCCATTGCCTTTCTATCATCATCGGATAATACCGGTGAACATATAATTCTCATTTCCCCTTTATTATTAACAAACTCTTTAAGAGCCTTCCATGCTATAATATAAACTGTACTGCCATAGAATCCAGAAATTCTATCATACTTAACTGAACTTCGCATACAAGGCAAATAAAACTCTTCAGCAATATCATCATCAATACGATTATACGAACTCTTAAAATCATAATTTGAAAGTGTCATATCATTCCTCTAACAACAATTTAATATCAAGATTAATGCGTTCCTGAATAGCAAAAATCAACTTATCTGGACGAGATACTACAATCCATTCTGCATTTCCTCGCTTTTTCATTGAAAACATAGGTTCTGTATATGTGTGGAGTAAGGCTTTAAGACTAACTTGTACATTTGAGCTATATCCAAACTCCATATGCTTTCGCAAATCCCATATCACAAAAACCCCGTCATCAATATCTCCTGTAATTGTAGCAAACCCAACAAGTAACGTTTTCTTTCCTGATTCAAGTTCAAATTTACCACGTGTACGACGTTTTTGTCCTGGTAAAATAAGCTGACTTTTGTATTCTCCAGCCTGCTTAGCACCTGGAGGGTTAGTGCAATTGTACAAATAGACTTTAAGGGTAATATTATAAGGAGACTTTAATGTCACAACAAGAGGCTTGTCTTCAATATTACTATGAAACCTAACATATTGCCCCAGCGAGTCAATAAACTTTTTATGTAATACTGTCGGACTTAGTTTTTGACTCATACAATACCTCCATCATTTATATTTTACAATACAAGGCTTTGCCCATTCATAAGACTCTCATATCTTTCTTTTGCTTGAGTTTCTGTATCAGAAAAGCGTAATACACTCGTAGCCATATATTCCTGATTCAATTCTATTGTAATCCATCTTCTTTTACGTTGCTCTGCAGCCAATCCTGTAGTATTAGATCCAGAAAAGATATCCACAACTAAGTCCCCTTCATCTGTCAAAAAATCAATATAAAACCCAGGTAAAGCTATCGGAAAGCGAGCTGGATGACCTTTTATACCCAATTTTTTACAAAAACTCAAATAATGTCCATTGCTTTCGGTATTCGATATTTGTAATAAATTTGATGGTATTGCCCCACCATTATCTATATTAAACTTATCACTCATTCTATGACCTGAAGGTCGATTAGTATTCGGAATATAATAAGTCCCCTCACTACTTAATAACTTTTTCATAGCTTTCGAATAAGGGTTTAATACTTTTTTTACATCTGCTTTTGGATAATCTGTTTTAGAAAACCACCAATTTGTATTTACACTATCTTTTGCACGTATTTTTCTTTTGTTGACCCACTCAATAGGTGAAGGGAGTTTTGATGGGTTGTACCAAAAAAATTCTTCAGCTAAATTAAACTGTAAATCATCACACATTTTTATTAAAAGCCTATACTGATATAAAGATCTTACAGGTCTACCTTTACAATAGGATCCACCTAAATCAATAACCATACTTCCTGCATCTTTCAACTTGTGCCTAGCAACTGAAGCAAATTGCAAAAACCAATCTACATACTCATTTTGAGCCTGATTTCCATACTCTTTTTGCCTTTGAAGAGCAAATGGTGGAGAAGTAATCAATAAATCTATACTATTATCTTCAAACTTATCTAAAATCTCCAAGCTATCACCACAAAGGCATTTACCATATTCAGTTGCATATGACAAATATCCATCAAACGAATCTTTTACTACCTTTTTATCATTTTGTTCTTCAATCATTGTTAATTCTACCTCACCATTTTATATCCGGCGCTCTTCTTTAGCAATTTTCATTACCTCATTTGCTATCATTAGACTCCGAACTTTCTTTTACTACTTCCATAATATCAGATATATCACAATCAAGTGCTTCACAGATTTTCAACAACACATCCGTTGTAATATTTTCACCTTTTCCTAATTTAGCAATGGAGGCGGAACTAATTCCAGTTATCTTCTTTAGTCCTTGTTTATTCATATTTTTATCAATTAATAGCTTCCATAATTTATTATAGGCAAAATTCATTCACAAACCTCCTGTCTAAACCTACAATGAGAAATATACTAAAATATTTTGATATTATCGTAACTTCAATTATCAAATCAAACAAACTAGTTGACAAGGAAAATGATAATTAACACGTTTTAGACGTATTTATTTATAATAACAGAATAATTTACATTAGTCAATTTCCTGTATGGGATTGCGGATATAATCATCACATTACTGAAGGTATGCTGATTGCACAGACACATACAACTTTTGTCCGAACTTTTGTCCGGTACAACTTTTATCCAAGTCTTATTTACAGATAAATCATCAATCAAATAAACGGAGCCTGAGCATCTTCATGTTCTGGCCCCTACTCACCTATTGTTTCAAATTGGTTTTAATAGTATCATTTTAATCGACACACAATCTCCTTCATAATTTGGATATCTTCCATTTGATTTATTGCAAAACACTTTTTGCCAGCATCCTTCAAAGATGCGCCAATATGATATGCAGTAACACTATCTAAAATGATAAACCGGTCATGGAATGCCCCTGAAAATTTCACCTCTAGTTTGGGATACTGTCTATTAAAATTCTTTACATCCGCTAATGTCAACTTAGTCTGCCTCATTGTATAATACAGACATTGACATTTCTTTTCTTCTTCGCTAAAATAATCAGAGTACCCACATCCACATAATTATCAATCAAAATGATGGACTTATCTGCCCCGCAGACCAGTTTCACTAGCAGGCTAAACGCATCATAAATCTGCCCTTCAAAGAAAATTTTCTGCTTCACCTCTTCATGCTCCGCTACGTAATCAAAAACCTGCTCAAATCGTTCATCGGTCTTATTCTGATACTCTGACTGCTTTAACTCTACATCACTGATCCGCTCAAACAGTACCGCATTGTTCACCAGAAACTTTCTCATTTCACAAACACCGTCATAATGTGAATGCTGACCTGTATTACAATATCACTATGCAGCACCGCCGAGAGCAGCGCTATTCCCTGTTCAGTAAAAACATATGGCAGATATCGTCTCCCACCTCTCCCGTTTGAGGTAACAATCTGTGACCTCAAACCCTCATACTCTTTACTTGTAAGCTGGAAGCGGAACGCATCCGGGAAACGTGCAATGTATCTTTTTACTTCCTGATTGAACACCTTCGTCTCTACCTAATAAAGTGCAGCCAAATCACTATCCATCATTACCTGTTGTTTACTTACAACAAAAATAAAATTCTGTATTGTTTTATCCGAGACAACAATTTCCGGCAACTGTATAATTCAAATTATGATTTTTTGCTTTCCTTTCCATGTAATGATGTCTTGAATTTATCACCCAGCCAACTAATCTCACCGCCCCGAAATTTGATTTCCGGAGTGTCAATATACGCTTTTCCAATCCTGTTCACAACACCATTCTCCGTTTCAACAGCAAATATAACCGCCTGACCCTTCATTTTATCCATCTCCTTATTTTCCATATCTCCGTTTCCGCTCCGCTACAAGCTGTGCCTGTAACTTCTTCGTCTCTTCCTCAATATAAGCCTGCTCTTCTTCCAGCATCTTTGCTCTTTCTTCATCAAGGACGATAATCAGTTTCCCCTCCTCACACTGGACAGTAACCGGCATATTAACTGTAAATCCCCATTCCTCCAGCCATGCACCTTTTAACATAAGCGTAGGGGTTGGCTTATATCTGTATCCAGATTGTTCACAGACCTTTAAGTCTCTTTTATCTTTTCTCATATTTTTTCCACCCTTTATAAAATTTACAGTATAGCTTGGATTTTTATTCAGAAATATCTATGAACCTGATATACACGAAAAATACATTAGACTGATTGACTATGTATGAAGCAACACTGTAAGATGATCTGGTTTATCGTTACATATTGCAATAGATTGGGCGTTGTAAGATCCCTGACTTTTAGTAAATGAAGCTGATTTATAGCCGTGGTACAAAAACACAGGTTTAACTCTCCCACAGCGCCCGGTTCACATTAAACCCGGCCGGAACTTGTCAACCAACATTACAACGCCCCTGTTGCAACCCGTCAGCATTTATAAGGACTTCGGACCTTCACACTTCCCAGTGTGGTTGCTTTAATCACTAATGTTAGCTTGTAAATTTTTCACAATTAATCCAAATATCTTTTTAGTGTGTTAATACCTTTTTACAGTTCTATAATATAACTTTTTAGTGAGTTTGTCAAGAGTTTTATTCAATCTAACAATTACTATTTCAAATCTATTAGATTGACAATTACACTATCTAGTTATATATTTAAAATAGGAAGGTGGTGCTAATAATGTCTATGACAGAAAAAATAAAAATTGTTCTTGTCAAAAGAAAGAAAACTGCAGCCGACTTAGCTTCATTACTTGGCTGCTCTTCAACCAATATATATAATAAAATGAAACGTGATAATTTTTCAGAAAAAGAATTGATTGAAATAGGAAATGTTTTGGATTGCGATTTTGTAGGACAATTCAAAATGAGAGATACCGGAGAAACAATATAAAAATAGAGCCAGCGTTACAAGAACATTACCTCGTAACACTGGCTTTTCAATATAATATCTTTTTTATCTCTTATAAAATCATGCCTCCTAGAGTTTGCAGTATATTACCATAGTATTCTGTTAGTTCATGAAACGTCATATTCCTAAATCCCTCTACTAGCATAAAATAATTGCCTTCATAATTGGAACAAGAAAGGTCTCTTTCAATGTTATATGTATCTTTACAGTTTACTTGTTTGGAAGATTTACATAGTAATTTCTTCCTCAGAACGCAAAAATGACACACCACCGATTTCTCAATAGTGTGCCATCAACATTCATATTACGTGTACCCAGTCACTGCCTCTCGCTAACCTTTAAACATCAAGCAAAATCCCCTTAAGTAATCGAGACCATTTCCAATCCCAATTCAGTCTCAAAATAGTCCCAAATTCCGGCGATTTCTTATGATATTTCACGCTAAGTTACGATAGTTTCCAATTGACCTTACACACCCGGTTTTCCTTGAAAAATCAAGGTTTCCGGCATTAAACAGAATGAAGCAGTTTTAATTAGTTGCTTCCCATCTGCTTAGCTACTTCTGCTGCAAAGTCCTCGTTCTTCTTCTCCAGACCTTCGCCTGTCTCGAAACGGATGAACTTCTTCACCTTGATGTTGGCGCTGTTAGCCTTGGCTACAGAAGCAACATACTGGGATACGCTCTGCTTGCCGTCTTCTGCCTTTACATAAACCTGATCCAGCAGACAGGTCTCTTTCAGCTCTTTGTTGATACGGCCCTTAACCATGCCTTCGATAATCTTGTCGTTGGCATCCGGCTTCTCGTTCTTAGCTGCTGCTGTAAGGATTTCAGTCTCTTTTGCAATGTAATCATCGCTTACTTCATCCCTGCTGGTGAACATTGGCTTTAATGCAGCTGCCTGCATTGCCACGTTCTTAGCCATATCTTTGATTTCATCATTGATAACGTCTGTCTCAACATCAATCAGAACGCCAATCTTGCCGCCAGCATGAATGTAGGAAGCAACAAAACCATTTGCCTCTTCAACCTGCTCAAAACGGCGGATGTTCATGTTCTCGCCGATAATAGCAATCTGGGATGCAAGGGCTTCCTTTACAGTCAGTGTCTCATCCTTAGCCCACTTCTCTTCCAGGAAAGCATCCAGGTCTTTAGCACTTGTAACCAGCGCCTGTGCTGCCACATCAGCAACATAGGTCTGGAACTTCTCATTCTTAGCAACGAAATCAGTCTCAGCGTTAACTTCAACTACAACTGCTTTCTTATGGTCATCGGTTAATGCGGTAGCCACGATACCTTCAGCCGCAATACGGCCAGCCTTCTTAGCTGCTCCGGCAAGTCCCTTTTCCCTCAGGAACTCAACGGCCTTATCCATATCGCCGTCAGTAGCTGCAAGCGCCTTCTTGCAGTCCATCATTCCGGCACCGGTCATTTCTCTTAAATCTTTTACCATTGCTGCGGTTACTGCTGCCATTTCATTTTCCTCCAATTATAAGTTTTAGTTTTTTAATTAAGCTTCTGCTGCCTCAAACGCCTCTGCAGAAATCTCAATCTCCATTGCGCCTTCTAAAACTTCGCCCTGCTTCGCCTCGATTACAGCGTCAGCCATCTTGGAAACAATCAGCTTAACAGCCCTGATGGCATCGTCATTGCCAGGGATAACGTAATCCAGTTCTTCCGGATCGCAGTTGGTATCAACAATACCGATTAACGGAATACCCAGGGTGTGTGCTTCCTGTACGCAGATATGCTCTTTCTTAGGATCTACAACAAAGATAGCATCCGGCAGTTTCTTCATATCTTTGATTCCGCCAAGGTTTCTCTCTAACTTATCCCACTCTTTCCTTAACTCGATGACTTCCTTCTTTGGAAGGACATCAAATGTTCCGTCCTCTGACATGGTCTCAATCTGTTTCAGTCTTGCAATACGGCTCTGGATAGTCTTGAAATTGGTCAGCATGCCGCCCAGCCATCTCTCATTTACATAGTACATACCACAACGCTCAGCCTCAGCCTTGATAGCTTCCTGTGCCTGCTTCTTGGTACCAACAAACAGGATGGTGCCGCCGTCAGCAGCAATGTCGGATACTGCTTTGTAAGCCTCATCTACTTTGCCCACGGACTTCTGTAAGTCGATGATGTAAATACCGTTTCTCTCGGTATAGATGTATGGAGCCATCTTAGGGTTCCATCTTCTTGTCTGGTGACCGAAATGTACACCAGCTTCCAGTAACTGCTTCATTGAAATAACGCTCATGTTCTTTACCTCCATTGGTTTTCAGCCTGCCGCGTTTCACGTGGTTCAGGCGCATCCGTCTGCTTCTCATATTTCCCGGAAGACCTGTCCGGATATTGATTCCCAGTTTAATACTGGTTTCCAATATACTTCCAGGCACCGTCCCGCAGAATCCACAGACGTGTTTTTTGTCAGCCTTACCAATATATCACAAAAAACAGCAGCTTGCAAGCACTTTTACGTGTTTTTTGCAAACTGCCGTTCTGTTTTGGCTTTTTATGTTATATAATGTGGTCAGACATAACGTTACTGCGTCATTGGGCGTTATTTCAGATTTGTGTTGGAGGCCTTAATTGCCTTCAATTCGTCAAATACCACATCGTTCAGGACCTTGATATATGTTCCCTTCATACCGGAGGAACGGGACTCAATCACACCTGCGCTTTCGAACTTGCGAAGGGCGTTCACAATGACGGAACGGGTGATACCCACGCGGTCAGCAATCTTGCTGGCTACCAGGATTCCCTCGTTTCCATCCAGTTCCTCAAATATATGGATGATTGCTTCCAGTTCAGAGAATGACAGGGTACTGATGGCTGATTTGACAATCTGCACCTTCCTTGTTTCCTCCGCGTTCTCCTCATTGACGGAACGCATCATCTCCAGCCCCACAACCGTGGTCCCGTATTCGCTCAGTATGATATCGTCGATATCATACTGGGAATCTGACTTATAAATAAAAAGGGTGCCCAGGCGTTCTCCTGCAATATCAATAGGGGTGATGATGGCCTGATACTTCTTTACATTCTCCTCTGCAAAGCCCAGGGTGGCCAGGTTTACATTCTCCTTTGTTGACAACACGCTGAGGAGGCGTTCATTCAGCATCTTATCCACATATCCTCCAACCTGGTCTTCTATCAGTTCCTCTATCTCATCCACATCCGAGCAGATGCTTACCCCCAGTACCTTTCCCTTCTTACTGATGACAAGTATATTGGATAACAATATCTCACTTAGAACCTTGCATATATCGTTAAATACCACTTTATGAGAATTGTTGTTATGCAATAGCTTGTTGATTTTTCTGGTTTTGTCCAACAATTGAACACTCATAATCGAAAACCTCCTTATCCAATTTGTATAACGCCCCAAAATACTCTACTAATAATTGAATTTTAACACAATTTTTAAGCAATAACAAGAGTTTTTTGAAGTTTTCGATTATTTTAAGATTTTAATAATTTTCGATTCGGTTTTACTATTTTTTCTATTTTTCCATGCTGTCCGGCTGATCCTTCTTATCTGTGCGGTATCCGCAGGTTTCGCTGGAGCAGAGCAGTTTATTTCCCTTTTCCACCATGTAGGACCCGCAGTTGGGACACTTCTGGGTGGACGGCTTCTGCCAGGACATGAAGTCACATTCCGGATTATCCTCACACCCATAATACAAACGGCCCTTCTTGGTCTTCTTAAGGACCACCTCTTTGCCGCACTTTGGACAGGGTACGCCAATCTTCTCAAAATAAGGCTTTGTATTCTTACAGTCCGGGAATCCGGGGCAGGCAAGGAACTTTCCATGGGGGCCATACTTTATGACCATCTGGCGGCCGCAGAGGTCACAGACCTCATCCGACACCTCGTCTGCAATCTTGACGGATTCCAGTTCCTGCTCCGCAATCTTCACAGCCTCATCCAGATCCGGATAGAAATTACTGACCACTGTTTTCCAGGCAACGGTCCCGTCCGCCACCTTATCCAGCAGGGATTCCATGTTGGCCGTGAAATTCAGGTCCACAATGCTTGGGAAGGAGCGCTTCATGATGCGGTTCACCACATCGCCAAGTTCCGTGACATAAAGGTTCTTGCTTTCTTTTACAACATACCGCCTGGCAATGATTGTGGTAATGGTCGGGGCGTACGTACTTGGACGGCCGATTCCCTGTTCCTCCAGGGCCTTTACCAGTGATGCCTCTGTATAATGGGCGGGCGGCTGGGTAAAATGCTGGCTTGGCTTAAGTTCTTCCAGCTTCAGTGTGATGCCCTTTTCCAGGTTTCCAAGGACCTGGTTCTTCTCCTCTTCATCGTCAGCTTCCACATACACTGACATAAATCCTTCAAAGGTCAGCCTGGAGGCGGATGTTGTGAATATGTGGGTGCCTGCCTCGATTTTAACGGAGGTGGTCTCATATACAGCGGAGGCCATCCTGCTGGCTGTAAAGCGTTTCCAAATCAGCTGGTACAGACGGAACAGGTCGCGCTGAAGGGATTCTTTTACAATGGTAGGTGTCAGCGTAATGTCTGTTGGCCGGATTGCCTCATGGGCATCCTGGATTTTACCATTATCCGTTTTTGCCTGGCTGCCCTGGGCCACATAATCCGCTCCATAATGTCCCTTGACGAATTCCCTTGCAGCTGCATCTGCCTCGTCCGCAATACGGGTGGAATCCGTACGCAGGTATGTGATAAGTCCCAGCGTCCCATGTCCCTTTACCTCAACGCCTTCATACAGCTGCTGGGCAAGACGCATGGTCTTCTGTGTGGAAAAATTAAGGGCCTTGGATGCTTCCTGCTGCAGGGTACTGGTGGTGAAGGGAATCGGCGCCTTCTTAATACGCTCTCCTTTTTTCACTTCCTCTACCTGATAGGTGCAGCCTTCCAGTTCTTTTAAGATACGGTCCAGCTCCTCCTTATTGCGGATGGTGGCCTTTCCTCCCTTTGTATCTTTGGAACCATAATACCGGGCTGCCAAAGGCTTCTTGCTCCCCTTCATCAGGAAATCAGCCTCCAGGTTCCAGTACTCCTCCGGGATGAATGCGTTAATCTCATCCTCCCGGTCACAAATCATCCTGAGGGCAACAGACTGTACGCGTCCCGCACTTAAGCCTCTTTTTACCTTTGCCCAAAGCAGGGGGCTAATCCTGTAACCGACCATACGGTCCAGCATCCTTCTGGTCTGCTGTGCGTTCACCAGATTCATATCAAGGGTCCTGGGGGTTTTAAAGGAAGCCTTTACCGCATTTTTTGTGATTTCGTTAAAACTGATACGGTAAACATCTTTTCCCTTCTGCTCATCCAGCTTCAATGCTTTCATAAGATGCCAGGATATGGCCTCTCCCTCACGGTCAGGGTCAGTTGCCAGATAAATCTTATCAGCCTTTTTTACTTCCTTGCGCAGCTTGGCAAGCACATCCCCTTTTCCCCTGATGGTGATATACTTGGGTTCATAGTCATGTTCCGCATCAAATCCCAGCTGGCTTTTGGGAAGGTCCCTTACGTGGCCTCCGGAGGCATCCACCTCATAGTTGCTGCCCAGAAACTTCTTGATGGTCTTTACTTTTGCTGGTGACTCCACAATTACCAGATAATTTGCCATTGTAAAACTCCTTATTCCCTATTCATATATTGATAAATACGTAATAATGCTTATGGTTGTGTCATCCGCCGGATGTAACACTGGCCGTTGGTCCGCAGTGCAAATCCCCCCAGCTCCAGTTCGCAGAGCGTGCTCATGCACTGGCTTACAGGAAGCCCTGTCTGCATGGCAATCTGTTCCAGGTGCCTGGGTTCGGAATCTAGGCAACTATACACCATTTTTTCAAACTTGGCAAGTCCCTTATCTGCTTTTTCGTAAGAAATCATTTGTTTTTCGTAAAAAATGCCCATATATTCCAGAACATCGGCGGGTGATGTAAGTATCCCTGCGCCGGCCCTTATCAGATGATTACAACCCTCGCTCAGGGAATCGGTTATCCGCCCCGGAAGGGCAAATATCTCTTTCCCCTGCTCCAATCCCAGATGGGCCGTTATCAGGGAACCGCTCTTCTGCCTGGCCTCCATCACAAGGATGATATCCGATAATCCGCTGATGATACGGTTCCTTGCAGGGAAATTACCTGCACGCGGTTCTTCATCCGGGGGATATTCAGACAGGATGCCGCCGTTTTCCAGAATCTGTTCAAATAACCTGAAATTGGTTCTTGGATAGCAGATATTGACACCACAGCCCAATACTGCGAATGTCTTCCCCCTGCCTTTGATAGCGCCTTGGTGTCCGGCCCCGTCTATCCCCAGAGCCAGGCCGCTGATAATCCGTACGCCCTGTGCGGCCAGTTCCCTGCCCATGTATTCAGCGGACTGCTTTCCATATGATGTACAGTTCCTTGCTCCTATGACAGCGGCTGACGGATATCCGTCCTCAGGCAATTCCCCCTTTACATACAGGCCCATGGGATAGTCATAGATATGCCGGAGCCTCTCCGGATATTCCGTGTCCAGGGGCGTAATATACCGGATTCCTTTTTCTCCAAGGTTATAATATTCTTCCCGCATGGGTTCCAGCTGTTTCTTCCAGGCATCAAATTCCCGACATTGTTTTGCACTGTAAAGGATTCCCCTGCGGTAAAGTTCCATTCCTTCTATATAATATACAGACTCAAAACTTTCAGCCTGATTCCATATCTTTTGTACCGTAACAGAGCCAAAACCAGGGCATCTGGTCAGCCAGTAAAGAAACTCCTTTTCCCTTGCTGTCCTGGCTGCGGCATACTCCATCTCATCCCATCTCCGTGCTATCCCCATAACCGTTCCTCCAGCATTCCATAACCCAGTGCTTCTGATAAATGTTTCCTGCGGATGAAAGCACATCCATCCAGGTCCGCAATGGTTCTTGCAACCTTTAATATCTTGTGGTACCGCCTGGCGCTGAGCTGTTTTGTCTCATAAACTGTTTTCAGGAAGGTTCCTTCTTCCTGGCCCAAGGTGCAGTATGCCTGGGTTTCTTTCATCCCCATCCTGCTGTTAAACCGTATCTTAGTCCCTCTGAACCGCTTTGCCTGGATATTCCTGGCCATCTCCACCCTGCGTCTGATGGATGCAGAATCTTCACCATTCCCTTTTGTCCCATTCAGTTCCTCATATGTCACGGGCGAGGCATCCACACATATATCAAACCGCTCCAGGACAGGCCGCGGTATATGGTCCAGATATCTCTGGATCTGCAGCTCTGAGCAGCAGCATCTTGAACGGTCAGGGTAAAAACCGCAGGGGCACGGATTGGCAGCAGCCACCAGCATGAAATCCGCCGGAAACTCATAACTGCCGTGGACCCTGGTAACCGTGACCTTATGTTCTTCCAGAGGCTGCCTCAAAATATCAACCGCCCCCCTGCTGAAATGGGGTAATTCATCCAGGAACAGGATTCCGCCGGATGCAAGGGAGAGCTCCCCGGGACGTGCCTGGGCTCCTCCGCCAGTGAGCGCCAGCGGTGTAATAGTGTGGTGGGGACTCCTGAACGGACGGCGGGATAAGAGCGGCCGGTCAGGAGGAAGCAGGCCGCAGATACTGTATATCTTAGATATCTCAATGTCTTCCTCCCTGGTCAGGGAAGGCATGATGGTGGGAAGCCTTTTAGCAACCATGGTCTTGCCGGTTCCGGCGCTTCCGTTCATGAAAAGCCCATGCATGCCGGCGATAGCGACTTCGGCAGCCCGCCTCAGCACCAGCTGGCCCCGGATATCCCTGAAATCCGCATCGTAGACTTCTTCCAACCGGCCCCCTTCCATCGATGAGGTGTATGGCTTTATGGATGACGGCTGCCTAAGCATGGCCGCCATCTGGCCCAATGATTCCACCCCGATGATTGATATGCCCTCAATCATCCTTCCTTCCCTGGCATTGGCCGCGGGCAGGAAACAGCGTTTCAGCCCATATTCCCTGGCCGCATCCACCAGGGGCAGAACGCCGCTAATGGGTTTCACGCGGCCGTCTAATCCCAGTTCCCCAATGACCAGGCTGTCCTCAAGCCCCCTGGTGTCAGCCTGTTCAAACGCGCCCAGAACCGCAATTGCTATGGGCAGGTCATACGCAGTCCCTCCCTTATGTATGCCGGCCGGTGACAGGTTAACCGTGATTTTCTTTGCCTGGAACCGGAAACCGGAATTGCGCAGCGCCGTGCGCACCCTTTCCTGTGATTCCCTTACCTCGGAAGCCAGCTGGCCTGAAATGGAAAATCCCGGCAGGCCGTTGGAAACATCCGCTTCCACGGAGACAACATAACCCCGGACAGCCCGAATGCCCCCGCTGTTAATTTGTGTAAACATCCATATGCCCCTTTCTTTTTGATTTGGTAAAAAACAGATTGGAATGTGGCGTAAATACCCGCCGGATGATTTCAGGACAGAACAGGAAAATACCTGTTCCAATGAAATACAGATAGTATTACTATACTAAAAGAACACCAAAAAGACAAGGGGCATGATTGATTTCATCCCAATGCGCGTGGACAGCGGCCAGACCGCGCCTGATGGTCGTTATCCCGGTGTGCTTCCTCTTTTGAACTCTGTCATATAGGCCCGGTAACGCAGGGGCAGATGGTTTCTTTGGCAGACAGGGTTTGTCCTTTCTTTAATTGCAATGGTGTGAAAAAAGGAAATCCACAAATCCTCGTATTCCCGCTCATCTGTTTCCTGCTCCAGACACAGCTGCCATATGCTGTCCCCATCCGGCTGTTCCAGCGGATGGTTAACCAGAATCCATGGTTTTCCCCTGGGATGGACCGCTGCCTTTTCCCGGTTCTCATCATAAATAATCCAATTCTCTTCCGGAAGCCGGTCCGCAAAATGGGGCGCCAGCAGGGTCATCACATCATTCTTGGGTCCAATCCTTGCTACCAGGACACCCCCTGATGCCTGGGAAAACCGCAGGAATTCCACCAGAAGATGGTTCTCATTATAAACATTGCGGCACAGTTCAAATATCTCACAGCTCTCAGGAATCTGAAGCTGGTCCAGGATTCCCGGTCCAATGCTGAATGCCTGTACAAGGAAACGGTATATCTTGTCTGCCCTCCCCGCATCCTGGCTTAAGGATGCAACATATATCTTCTTATATACTTCCTGGGAGAGTTTGCCGCACACGGAGTTAATTACCTTCCGGGCCTTCCCGTGGGTGGATTCCGACTCCACATACTCGCTGAACAGTTCCAGTTCATGGTAGGTCCCCTTTAGTTCCAGGCGCACATTGTCATGGCCCTTCCGGCTCATCCACGCATCATATACACCGCAAAGAATCCCCTCAAAATCCGGCACGCATAAATATATGGTCATAGCAAATCCCTCCCTTACCCTAAAAATGCCCGGCCGCAGCGGCATAGTGGTCATCTCTGGTCACAGGCATCTCCATATGCATATCGTCAAACAGGGAAAGCTGCCGGAAGCTGTCCCTGTGTTCGATATCCCATCTGGCCCGCTGCTCATCTCCCACAAGGCAGTTTGTAATATAATCCTGATCCAGCCTTGCCCCCTCCATCATGCGCCCGGAACAGGTGATGAAATATCTGGCCCTCTTTAAGACGACTCCCATCTTCTTCAGATCCTCAAACCCAAGTCTTCCGCTTCTTCTGGCGGCAACAATCCTGGAAGCAGACTTAACCCCCATTCCAGGCACCCTGAGAAGCTGGTCATACGGAGCAAGGTTCACTTCCACCGGAAAGCCTTCCAGATGGCGCAGGGCCCAATCACACTTAGGATCCAGAAACACATTAAAATTCGGCCTGTCTTCTGAGAGCAGCTCCTCAGCCCTGAAACCGTAAAAACGCAGAAGCCAGTCCGCCTGATACAGCCTGTGCTCCCTGAGAAGCGGCGGGCCATCCGGAAGGCTTGGCAGACAACTGTCCTCATTCACAGGAATGTAGGCGGAATAGAATACCCGCTTCAGTCCAAAATTCCGGTACAATGACTGGGTGACAGACATCATCTGATAATCATTCTCCGGCGTGGCGCCTACAATCATCTGGGTACTCTGCCCGGCTGGTACGAATGCCGACTTCTTATATTGGGAAGCAGGAAGCACAAGACGGCTTTTCAATCCTTTGGAGTGGTTACCGGCATGGGAATCAGAGTGCATATCCTTAAGCGGACTCCCGCCCGCCGCCTCCTGGGCTGCTCCTGCCATTCCCTGGGCTGCTCCTGCCATTCCCTGGGCTAATCCTATCATTCCCCGGGTTGCTCCCTGTTCCATGGTTCCCGCGGATATGGTCCTGTCCAGCGCAGCCCCCGGCCCCCCGGCCAGTTCCGGCCGTATCAGGGCAGCGCCTCCTGCAAACCCGGCACGCTCCGTACTGTATGGCTTCTTATATCCCCTGTCATACCCAAGCAAATGGCTGGATACGGAAATCCCCTGCTGTATCTGCCGCATGGGCGCAAGTATCTTGTCCCGCGTCTTGCCCGGCGCCAGATTCTTAAGCCCCTCCGCGGTGGGCAGTTCAAGGTTGATGCTCATCCTGTCCGCCAGAAACCCGGTGCGCTCCACCAGTTCTGCGTCCGCTCCAGGTATGGCCTTGACATGGATGTATCCGTTGAAGCACCACTGGTTCCGCAGTTTATATAAAGTCTCGTATATCTGTTCCATGGTATGGTTGGCATTATAGAGGATACCGGAGCTTAAGAACAATCCTTCGATATAATTCCTCCTGTAAAACTCAATGGTCAGCCTGCACACCTCATCCGGTGTGAATGCCGTCCTGACCACATCGTTGGAACACCGGTTGACGCAGTACTTGCAGTCATAAATGCACTGATTGGTAAAAAGTATCTTCAGCAGGGATATGCATCTTCCGTCCGCGGCAAAGCTGTGACAGATGCCTGCTTCTGATGTATTCCCGATGCTTCCCGCCTTTCCCTTGCGCTTCACGCCGCTGGAGGTGCAGGCCACATCGTACTTGGCCGCATCCGTAAGTATCTTAAGTTTATCCTGAACGGACAGATTCTCCTGTATTAACATGGCATCGCCTCTTTCGAACATATGTTTGTTTATACAGTTTAGCATATCCGGGCACGAAAATCAACCCCGAAATCGAACATCCGTTCTTTTTATCCTTATACATAAAAACCTGGGGCCGGATTCATCCTCCGGCCCCAGGCCATCCTGTTTCGTGTATTGAATTAGTCCCTGTATCCATCCGGGTTCATGGACTGCCATTTCCAGGAATCAGAGCACATTTCCTCAATTCCCTTTTCAGCAACCCAGCCCAGTTCCTTCTTTGCCTTAGCGGAATCAGAGTAGCATACGGCCACATCCCCGTCCCTGCGCGGCTTGATTTCATACTTCAGTGTCTTACCGCAGGCTTTCTCATATGCATGAAGCACATCCAGGACGCTGTATCCAACGCCTGTGCCCAGGTTATAGATGCTGACCCCTTCCTTGTCGGTAAGCTTCTTTACAGCCTTGACATGGCCCTTTGCCAGGTCAACCACATGGATGTAGTCACGCACGCCGGTGCCGTCCGGGGTATCATAATCATTACCGAATACGTTGAGATATTCAAGCTTTCCAACCGCCACCTGTGCAATATAAGGAACCAGGTTGTTGGGGATTCCCTTGGGATCTTCTCCAATCAGGCCGCTTTCATGGGCACCGATGGGATTGAAGTAACGCAGAAGCACCACATTCCACTCATCATCCGCCGTATGTAAATCCGTAAGGATCTGCTCCAGCATACCTTTGGTACGTCCGTATGGATTGGTAATCTCACCCTTGGGGCAGTGCTCGGTGATGGGGATCTCAGCCGGGTCGCCGTACACGGTTGCGGAGGAACTGAACACGATATCCTTTACCCCATGCTTCCTCATCTCATCACAGAGAATCAGGGTTCCCGTTATATTATTATGGTAGTATTCAAGAGGCTTATGCACGGACTCGCCCACTGCCTTAAGTCCTGCAAAATGTATGACAGATTCTATTGTTTCCTTATCGAACACGTCCTTAAGCGCAGGCTGGTCTAACAGGTCCACCTCATAGAATTTAACCTTCTTACCTGTAATCTGCTCCACCCTCTGAAGCGCCTTCTCACTGGAATTGTAAAGGTTGTCTACTACTACTACATCATAACCTGCATTTAACAGTTCCACACAGGTGTGGCTTCCGATATAACCGGCGCCTCCAGTTACTAAAATCGCCATTGTTTTTCCTCCTTCATCAACACTTGGTTACCGCAAGAAAGGCAGAACAGGTATGAAACCGCCGGGTCTGCCTGCTATGAATAGTATAAAGGCAATGCTTCGATAAAACAATGCACAATTCTTCTATCTTTTTATAATATTTTTCGAATTTCAGCTTTCAGTGTTAAAATGCGCAGGACCGAAGCATCCAGACGTTCCAGCGGTATTTCCCCATTCCCGGCCCCTTCTACCACAGCTTCATAGGCAGCCGGAAAGTCCGCAGGCATCAGGAGCATGTCCACACCGGCCTTCAGCGCCATGACTGCTGCCTGACCGGAAGGATAGTGGTCCTCAATGGCCCCCATGTTTAATGCGTCCGTGATGATGATGCCTTCATACCCCATCCTGTCCCTGAGATATTCCTGGATTACCTGGACGGAAAGGGAACAGGGAAGGTCCCCGCCCGTGATTTCAGGCAGCGATATATGGCCCGCCATGATAAAAGGCACCTGATTCCCCACCATGGCATAAAATGGTTTCAACTCAGACTCCTCAAGTTCTTCCCATGTTTTATCCGTATAGGCAAACCCTTCATGGCTGTCCCCCTTTGTGGCTCCATGTCCGGGAAAATGCTTTGGCGCCCCATAGACGCCATGTTCCCAAAGTCCCTTAAGGTATGCCAGGGACATTTCCGATACCAGCTGTGGATCCGAACCAAAGGAGCGCCTCTTTACCACTGTGTTGTCCGGATTGGTCAGGACATCCGCATCCGGTGCGAAATCCAGGTTCACCCCGTATTCATGCAGGTATGCCCCTATGGTACTGCCCGCCTCATACGCCTGGCTGCTGTCCCCGGATGCGCCGATTACGGCCATGGACGGCACCTGCTCTACCTGAAAGCCGCCATGGTTCCCAATCCTGGCAATATCCCCGCCCTCTTCATCCATGGAAAGGAACAGCGGTATCCCAATCTCCTCCATGGCCATCTTCTGGGTATCTCCGGTCATTGCCCTTAACTGGTCAGCATCCTCCAGATGATTGGAAAAATAGATAAGGCCGCCTACCGGATACTTCCTCAGCGCTTCCCTGGTAACCTCCCCGGCCCGTGTAACCTGGCTGCGGCCTGTAAGCTGTTCCGGCGTGATGATGAATAGCTGCGCCGCTTTTTCTTCCAGGGACATGGCCTCCAGCTGTTTCCTGGCCCATTCCTCCTGGCTGTTTACTCCATCTTTTCCTGTATATCCCCCAGCTTCCATCCCATCACCACCGCCGTCAATGTCATATCCCACGGGGTCCGCCCCATCGCCCCCGCCTTCCGTGTCATTTTCCCTTCCCTGCAGCTCATCCGTCCGGGTTCCCATTCCATTCATCCCGGCTTCCGGTCCGCGGCTTCCATTGCCCATGCCTGGCAGCGGGCCTGCAAAGCAAAGGATTACCGCAAGCAGCAATGTAACCGCACACACTCCTGCCAGACGGCCAAACCATACTTTTCTGTTGTCTTTTCTTCCGGAACTCCCTTTTTCCATGAATCCCATGTCTCCTTCTGCCTTCTGAATCATGATGCCGGCTTTCTATAGTATAAATGATTCAGCCCCATGGGGTAAAGGGGGGTCCACAACAAAAAACCACAAAAACAGCATCGGAACCATAATCAGTCCCGATGCCCCGTATTTCCCATCTTTTCTCTTAACCGTGTCTTGAAAACTCCGCCCGTATCTTCTCAATTGCCTTCTTCTCGATGCGGCTCACATAAGAGCGGGAAATGCCCAGATTGCCCGCAATCTCCCGCTGGGTATGTTCCTTTCCCCTGTACAGCCCGTAACGCATTCCCAAGACGGTTTTTTCTGTCTCCGTCAGACAGGATTCAAAGGCCTCGTACAGTTCTTTCACATCCTGCTTCAGTATCATTGTATCCAAAGTTTCTTTATTGTCCATCTCAATGACATCTACCAGGCTTACGGTCTCGCCGTCCTTGTCTACCCCGATGGGCTCAAAAAGAGACACTTCTTTGGAGAATTTCTTGCTGGCACGAAGGAGCATCAGTATTTCATTTTCCACGCATCTGGCTGCATAGGTGGCCAGTCGCGATCCTTTATCGGCATTAAACGTATTCACGGCCTTGATAAGGCCGATGGTCCCAACAGACAGCAGGTCCTCCATATCATAATCAGAGCCCTGGTACTTCTTTACCACATGGGCTACCAGACGCATATTATGCTCAATCAGCATATCCCTTGCTGACTGGTCGCCCTCTTTGCAGCGCTCCAGATACTCTTTTTCCTCTCCTGCTGATAATGGTTTTGGAAAAGTCTTCAAAGAAAGCCACCCTGCACATTCTTAATTTCATTCTATGCGAGGGCAGCTTGCCAAGTGCTTTTACAATTTTTTCGGGGCTTATACTATTTTACGACAAACATGTCTTTATACTTTTTGCGGTCCAGACTATGGTTGTACACCAGCATTTCATAGTCCAGGACCATGTCCTGGTACGGGCAGCGCTCCGATTCTGCCTTGGGCCAGTAATAATAATTTCCTTCCCTGTCATAACAGCCAAGGAAATGCACCACGGGCAGGACTTCCTCCAGCTGGAGAAGAAAACGGTTATATGGCGTCATGGCCAGGTTTGCCCTTTTCAATACTTCCGTGGAAAGGTAGACAGCCCCCAGTTTTCCCATGTCCTCAGATGGCATGTCATAGTTGGTCCAGATAATAAAAGGCGTCTCATACCACATCAGACGGTCCTGGACCGGCACCTGGCTGCTGGGCATGCCTGCGATGGCATCATAGAACTCATCCTCCACACTGGGCTGATGGTCGCCAAACATGACAATCATGGTGGGTTCGTCCACCTGTGAAAAATAGTCCAGCAGGTACCGGAATGCCTCGTCTGATTTTTTCATCAGGGAAAGATACTGGTCTGTCTTGGGGTATTGGCCCTCATATTGGCCGGTAAGCCATACCTCCTGTTCAAAATTGTCATATTCCCCCTCATAGCCCCCATGGTTCTGCATGGTCACATTGAAGATAAACAGCCTGTCTTCCGGTGATTCCTTGCTTTCCACCACGTCAATCAGCCTGTCATAATCAGCCTTGTCGCTGACATAGCTGCGCAGCTGTTCACTTTCCTCATAAAATTCCTCATCCAGGAATTCATCAAATCCCATGTTCCGGTAGCACTCCACACGGTTCCAGTTCTCCCCCGGATAAGGATGCATGGCAACCGCGGCATACCCCTGGGCCTTCAATGTGCTTACCAGGGAATAGGTATCCGGCTTTACATTAAATTGGTATGCAATGGAGTTGGCAGGCAGAAGCGCCATGGAATCCCCTGTAAGGAACTCGTACTCCGAATTGCTTGTCATGGAACCGAACACAGGCACGGTCAGGCTGCCCTTTACCACATTTTCCTTAAGGCTGTTGATGAATGGGAAATACTCCACATTGGTGGTAAAATCCCCGGCAGTCCTAAGGTCAGACAGACTCTCATTCATGATACAGATCAGGTTCACAGGTGTAATGTCGCCGCTGCCGTCCGTCTGTACATGATCCAGGGATGCCGGCTGCAGCTGCCCTTCCTCCTCCAGCCTGCCGTAAATCTCCTTCAGCCGCCCGGTGCCGTAGCCATGAGGCGGCTTCTTAACCACATACTGCATGGAGACAGCCGTGGACAGCACATATCCATATTCCTTATATGTGTCATTGACCTCCCACATGTTGATGCCCCATCCCTGCCCCGGCACCAGGGAAATAAAAAACCATGCCGCAAAACCGCCTGTCAACGCCGCCACCGCGCTGCCCGCCGTCAGACGCTGCCTCCATCCCCTGAGTCGGAACGGGGCAAACCACAGACCTGCGTTCATCAGCACGACTACCAGACAGGCCACCTTCATTTCATGTGAAATCACGAAGGCATAATTCCCAGCCACCGTGGCCGCTGTCTTAAAAGCCATTACATCCCAGAGCATGATGGGCCTTCCCCTGAACCCGACCACAAATGCCTCTGCCATGGATATGATGAGCAGCGCCACGGAAACAACGGGCACGGCTACACGGCTGGTCCCGCTGACAGCAAAGACAGCAAGATAAAGCACATAAATCCATGCAATGTTCCACACCGCCATATCACCAGGAACCGTGGCCAGATTACCCGTTACATATTCAAACAGGACATACGATACACAGGGTACCAGTATGAGGCACACGGTTCCAAACACATTCCATATGATTTTTATTGATTGTTGCAGCTTTTCCTTTGTCACCGATATTGTCCCTCTGCAGCTTTTGCCTGATTTTAAAGGCGTTTTTATCCTACTGCATTCCTCTCTGACTGCATTTTCCCGGCGCGGCCTTCCGGGCGCATCCCTTTCCGGTGCGGCCCTTTCAGACGCGTCTCTTTCCAGTGCGTCCCTTTCAGGCGCATCCCTTCCCGGCGCGGCCCTTCCCGGCGCGGCCCTTTCAGGCGCATCCCTTCCCGGCGCGGCCCTTTCAGGCGCATCCCTTCCCGGCGCGGCTTCATTAACAAGCATATCCTAGCACAAACATTTTTCAGGTTCAAGAGACAAATGCTTCCATAAAAGCGGGTTCACAAAAGCTTCACATTTACAGGACGGGCCGGACCGGCGGCCGGATGCCGACCATCTCCCGGTCCTTCCTGACCGTCCTGATGCTACAGCCGGATACAATACTTCCCGGTGACAATCCTCCGGTAAAAGATGACGGTCAGTACGGTAGCCGCAATCCATCCAAAGGGCCAGGCCATCCAGATTCCCATGCTGCCGAAGCGGCCGGTAAGGATATTGGCCACAATGATGCGCAGGATTAAATCCGGCACCGTGGCCAGCACAAAGTATGCCATTGCCCCGGATCCCCTGATGATCCCATCCGTCATCAGCTTGATGCTTATCATGAAATACATGGGGCTCACAATGCGCAGGAAGTCCACGCCGGATTGGATTGCCTCCCCGCTCCCATTCCCCAGGAACAGTCCCATCATCTGCCGGCTAAAGCCAAAATAAAGGACAAAAAACGGAATGGCCGCAAGGATGGACAGCCTGACGCCTGTCTTGAATCCAAGGGGCAGCCGCTCCTTTTTACCGGCTCCCAGGTTCTGGGCCGTGTAACTGGACAGGCATCCGCCCAGGGACATGAATGCATTGATTGCAAATGTGTTCAGTTTGATTGCGCCGGAATATCCCGCTATGACAGCGGATCCATAACGGTTCACGATTTCCTGGACAAACATGTTCCCAACAGACAGCACGCTCTGCTGCATGATGCTGGGAACAGCAATGGCAGCAATCTGTGACAGCAGCAAAAGGTCAAAAAGCACCACCCTGCGGCTGGTCTTTATCCCCTTAAGCCTCAGGGACAGCGTCACAAGGGCCAGCCCGGCCGATATGCCCTGGGCAATGAAGGTGGCCCAGGCAACGCCTGCCACACCCCAATGGAACTTTGCCACAAACCAGTAATCCAGCAGGATATTGCCAATGGACGAACCAATCAGGAAATAGAGGGGCGTCCTGGAGTCCCCCAAGGCCGTGAAGATTCCGGTACATACATTGTACAGGAACAGAAAGGTAAGGCCGAACACATAAATCTTAAGGTACAGCTCCCCATCGCCGAATATATTGGACGGGGTATGTATCAGACGCATCATGCTGCCGCAGTACACATATCCCAGCACGGTGAGGATTAAACTCATGAGACCGCAGGCAATGAATGCAGTGTAGACAGCGGATTTCATTTTCCCAATGTCCCTTGCGCCAAAAAGCCTGGACACCACCACGGACGCCCCCAGGTTGCTGCCCACTGCAAAGGCCATGAAAATCACCGTGATGGGATAGGACGCCCCCACGGCTGCCAGCGCGTCCTCCCCGGCAAACCGCCCGGCTATGCTGCTGTCCGCAATATTGTAAAGCTGCTGGAACATGACGCTTATAAACATGGGCAGTAAAAACCGCCACAATGTATGTTTAGGATGTCCCACTGTCAAATCCGTTATCATACAACATATCTCCTCATTCAAAATACTTGCTCCATTATAACCCTGTGTATGAATGAAGGCAACTGTTTTTATACACGGAAACAGACACGGAAAAAAGGCAGGAAGCCCTGGGGCTTATGTCTTCCTGCCTTTTTCTGTATACCTGTAAATCCGGGCGGACAATCCGGGCGTGCCTGAACATTCGCTGCCGCCATCTGCCGCGTTTCCGTCAGTCAGCGGCGGACCTGCCCCGCTTTTCTCCTCCGCCTTGCCGGCTGACAGGATATCCAGCACTAGGGTGTGTCTGAAAATTGCTTTCCGTCGGCTGTGCGTCACACTTTGTGGGAGATTTGGTCCCAATGAAGGAGGCGTAGTGGGCTACGCTGACTGAATTGGGGCCGAATATGCCGCGAAGTGGGGCGTGCAGATGGCGGGAATGAATTTTCAGACAGGCCCTAGCAGTACGGTTCCTGACCGGACGGAGACTAATGGTGGAACAGCCTGATTCCTGTAAATGCCATGACCATGCCGTACTGGTTGCAGGTTTCGATTACCTGGTCATCCCGCACCGAGCCTCCTGGCTGGGCCACATACCGGACACCGCTTTTATAGGCCCTGTCAATATTATCCCCAAATGGGAAGAATGCATCCGAACCAAGGGACACGCCGGTCATGGTATCCAGCCAGGCCCTCTTTTCCTCCCTGGTGAATACAGGAGGCTTTACTTTAAACGTCTTTTCCCATCTGCCGTCAGCCAGCACGTCCATGCAGTCCTCGCCGATATAGACATCAATTGCATTGTCCCTGTCCGCGCGTCTGATGCTGTCCACAAAAGGAAGGTCAAGGACCTGGGGGGCCTGGCGCAGATACCAGTTGTCCGCCTTATTACCGGCCAGACGGGTACAGTGTACCCTGGACTGCTGTCCGGCTCCAATGCCGATGGCCTGCCCGTCTTTTACGTAGCAGACAGAGTTGGACTGGGTGTATTTAAGGGTAATCAATGAAATCATAAGGTCAGCCTTGGCCTGCTCCGTCAGCTCCCGTTTCTCCGTCACGATATCCTGAAGAAGCTCCTTATTGATTTCCAGGTTATTGTGGCCCTGCTCAAAGGTAACCCCGAATATCTGCTTGCGTTCAATGGCAGCCGGCTCATAATCCGGGTCAATCTGGATTACATTGTAATTGCCGTTCTTCTTGGATTTGAGGATTTCCAGGGCTTCCGGCTCATATCCGGGGGCAATGACGCCGTCCGACACCTCCCTCTTGATGATTCTGGCCGTGGAACTGTCACACACATCTGACAGGGAAATGAAATCACCAAAAGAGGACATCCGGTCCGCCCCTCTTGCCCTTGCATAGGCGCTGGCCAGGGGGGACAGTTCCCCCATGTCGTCCACCCAGTATATTTTCTTCAGCACATCATCCAATGGCAGGCCGACCGCGGCGCCTGCCGGTGAAACATGTTTGAAGGATGCAGCCGCAGGAAGCCCGGTTGCCTTCTTAAGTTCCTTCACCAGCTGCCAGCCGTTTAACGCGTCCATGAAATTGATATAACCCGGCCTGCCGCTGAGCACGGTGATAGGCAGCTCCTTATCCCCTTCCATAAAGATTCTGGATGGTTTCTGATTGGGGTTGCAGCCATACTTCAGTTCCAGTTCTTTCATAACAGATTCCTCTCTTTTCATTTGTTCTTATTAACAATCCTTGACTCATAGGTTCCTGACGCAATATCAATGAAGCGGACAAACAGGGATACCTTGTTGTCCTCATTCAGGCTGTTCCAGATCATGTCCGTAAATTCATCAATGGTCCCGGAAATGCCCACCAGTTTCGGTTCGCCCTCAAAGCTTGGAAGGGGGTTCCCGTCATGCATATAGGTATGGATGAAATGTCCTTCCCCAGCAGACGGATTCTCATAGGCGTAGGTAAAACGCAGGCAGGAATCCGGATTTCCATGATTGCTCTTTAAAATGGACATGGCATAGTTATAACCGCTGTTTTCAATGTGCATGATACCGGAAATGCGCGGTGTGTAGTTGGGGGCATCCGGTTCAAACTCCCTGGACCTTAAGGACTGCTCAAAGGTCATCTGATGGTCCATCCCCTGGTAAACCGTGTCGGTCTGGTCGCCATTGGTCACAATTGTCTTATTGCCAAGGACCCTCACAGGAGCATAGATAATCAGGCTGGGATCCTCCAGCTTTGCCGGGTCAAATGCCTGGGTGCGGATGGCCTGTCCGTCCTCCACAAACACGCGGTTACGGCTGTTGGCACTCCTGCCCATGATGAAATAGGCGGTCACTGCCTTGGTCCCATCCTCAGAACGTCCCATGACAATTCCGCGTCCGGGATATGCATTGTTTCTCAATTCCTGCTCCAGCGACATCTGCTTCATAGTATTCCCTCCATTTGCTGTGATTGTTGATTCCATGTAAATATAAAAAGGGCCGGCCCGCCGGACACGCAAAAAACACACGTGCCCAGGCGGTCGGCCAAATCTTCCGTAATACGGTCCGCGTGCTCCCTGTGGTTCATCCACTATCCGCCAGTCACACGCCCTGTTATTACTATATATCATTTATTCTAATATTGCAATAGTTTATTAGAAGTTTTACTACTGAACCGTCACAAATCAGACAAATCATCTTCATGACCGAAAAACGAATCAATCATTGCGGATGGCTGCCAGCGGGCTCAGCTTCATGGCCCTCATGGCTGGCATGAAACCTGCCGCCATACCCACAAAGATGGCAAACCCAATGGCGGATATGGAAAGCCAGGGAGGAATCCTGGAAAGGTTCCCCACCAGTCCATTGGTCTCTTCCAGACTGACAAATTTGTTGATGATGCCGGAAATCCCATAACTCAGGACAATACCGATCACGCCTCCCATGAATCCGATAAAACCCGACTCAATGAGGAACATGTTGCGGATATTGCCCATATCGCAGCCAAGGACCTTCATGACCCCAATCTCCTTGGTCCGCTCATAGATGGACATCATCATGGTATTGGCAATACCGATGGCCGCCACAAACAGGGACACGGCGCCGATTCCGCCAAGGACTGCCTGTATCATCTGGGACTGCTGCTTGGAGCTTTCCATCCAGTCCATCCTGCTGTTTACCTGAAATCCCATATCAGCCACCTGGGCCTGGACATCCTTTACATATTCCATATCGTCCACGTAAATCTGCGCCCGGCTGTATACCAGGTAGGGCAGGGCTTTTCCTTTTTTATTGGTGGGCTGTCCGGGAATGACGGTCCCTTTTTTAAAGGCCTTGCGAAGCTGTGCCTTCAGTCCGTCTATGTCGGTAAACACACCGTAGGAATACGTGCCGTAATCCTGCGGGCCTCCTTCCACCAGCCCGATTCCATCCATCATATATTTCTTTGGAGGCTTGACCCGGGTCTGGCTGTCATCGGATGAATCGCCGTAACTGCCCCGGCTGTTCTTGGACTGGAAATACGCATCCATATCAAAAATAACGAAAAGAGGCTTGTTAAGGAAGTCCACATCCGGAAGCTCACCTGTATCCCAGTATCCCCTTCCTGTCTTGGAATTATAAAAATCCTGCTGTACCGTATTGCCAAAAACCAGCCCTGTCTCCCCTGGCCCCGGCAGCCGGCCTTCCCCCAGAGGAATCTGTTCCAGGAACTTCTGCCCCACCCCCCTTAAGGTCATGTACTGCGCCTCATAGGCGCCCTGCCGGATTACCACGTTCATGTCCAGGATGGGCGAGACACCGGACACATGATTCAGGCGTCCGAATTTCTCCATTACCTCATCTGTGATGTAAGTGGGGTCAGATGACTTGCCGCTGCTGCTTCCCGCCACCATCACAGCCCCGCCCCCATTGTAGGAGCCGCCGGAGCCGCCATACACATCAATGGTGGTCAGGCTTCCCCAGGAGGAAAGCTGTTCCATGAACATCTGGTCCAGGCCAATTCCCAGGGATACCATTACCACGATGGAAGCAGTGCCGATGATGACGCCCAGCACGGTAAGGACCGTCCGGAGTTTTCTCCGTCTTAAATTGTTAATGCTCATAATCAGAAGATCAGGAAATCTCATCGTCCACATCCTCTTCCCTGGCGGCCTTGCGCTTCTTTTTAATGACTATGACAACAGCTGTGATAACAGCCACCGCCACCGCTGCTCCGGCAATCACCAGAACTTTATACCGGTCCCAGAAGGAAGGCTGCTCCGCCTCCGCATCCATGGCGCCTGCCTCCATGCCCGCATCCATGCCAAAGGGATCTTCCATCTCTTCTGTCACGAAGAGGGTCAGTTCCTTTTCCACGGGTTCCGCGGTCACGCCGTTTTCATCCTCATAGGTAATCCTTATCTTTATGGTCCCGTCATCCGTGGTGGGGGCCACGCCTGTAAGCATGATGTCCACGTTGCCCGTGTCGCCCGGCTTGATATTGCCCACATAGGCGTCCGTGGTTTTAATGGAGTCTCCCTCAAAGGCAGCCGTCACATTATAAAGAATGACTTTTCCCGTATTATTGATGCCGAACATCACATTGGACTCAGAGCCCACTGTCATGGTGTCAGGCATCACGTCTATGGTGCTGGTACTCAGCTTGGCGTACTGCTTCACCGGTATGTCCACCACAATGCTCTCTTCCGCATTCTTAAACTCAGGGCTGTCATACTTTTCCTTGATGGTGATTGCATAGGAGCGCTGGTCCACGCCTGCCCTGGCCGTGAATTTGACCCGCACCTCCGTACTTTGCCCCGAACCCAGGTCATTGACCACCATGGAGGAAGACCCTGACTTGGTTGTGAATACCGCGCTGTCCGATACCTTTTCAGATTCCAGGTTAAACAGGATATTGCTGGCAGGGACCGATGTGGATGCATTCTTCATGTTCAGCACCAGTTCGAATTCATTGCCCGCATAGACCTGTTCCGGAATCGTATAATAGCTGTCCACGATAAGCCTTGCCCTGGTCCTGTCGTTGGCGTCAAAATCACCTAGATTATCTTCTTTGTCCTTGGACACGATATGTACGTAAAAGGTCCCCTCCTCCGTATGCAGGTCCCCCTCCGAACTGAGACGGAATGTAATGGTATACTTAATCGGATAATAACCGGTGTAGGAGTCTTTGCGTATGGCCATGCTGTAAGGCGCCGACACGGTTTCGCCTGACTGCACCCGCTCAAAGGTCCTGTCATAGTTTCCATCGTTGATTTCAAACGGGAACTTGGTATCATCCTCTGACAGCTGCATGCTGATGGTCACATCCTGGGCCGTGGTATTGCGCTTATTGCGGAAGTTCACCGTATAGTTCATCACATTGGGATACACGCCCCGGGGCGTTGACTGGTTCTCTCCGATCACGAAGTAATTGCCTTCTTTTTTATCCTCCTCATCGTCCGCGCCGGAAGAAGTGTCCGTTGAAATCCAGATATTGATATAGTCAATGTCCGAACCACCGTCCCACTCCAGAAGGATCGGGATGCTGTAGTAACCCTGCTGTGCATCCCTGCGCACATTGGCTGAAAGGGATACGCTCTTTATATTGCCCTTCTTTATATTGCCCACGTTCTTGGCCAGGAACGTGGTTTCCATGATTTCAAAAGGATAGTAGTCAACCGTATAATCCCCGTTGCCCCTCTCCTCAATCTGCTGGAAGTCATTGGTCTCTAAAAGGCTTATCTTCAGGTTGTCCATGTCCTCATCCGTGGCCCTTACCCGGAAGGAAATGGACATGGACTTGCCAACCCTTCCCCTTGGCGCCTTGGTTGTGGAAATATAATCATTATCACTGGCATTGGTATTATAGCCCAGCTGGTAACCGCTGGCCATGACGCTGGCCGGATGGGCCCCGGCCATGAGGAATACCATTGATGCCAGTATAAGGCCTTTACGAATTCTCATTGGTTTCATTTTCACATACTCCCTTTTCCATGTGGGTCTCCTCAGCCAGCCTGCCGCCGGTTTCCATGCCCACGATTTTTCCATCTACGATTCTGATCCGCCGGTCCGCATAGGAAGCCAGGTTGTTGTCATGGGTAACCATGATCAGTGTCTGCCCCTGCTCCCTGACAATCTTCTGCATCAGGCGCAGCACCTCCATGGTGGTCCTGGAATCCAGGTTCCCTGTGGGCTCGTCCGCGAATATGATCTGGGGGTTCACCACCAGGGCCCTTGCTATGCCCACCCTCTGCTGCTGTCCGCCTGACATCTGGTTCGGCATATGGCCTGCCTGGTCCCCCACGCCTACCAGGTCCATGAACTTCCTGGCCTGCTTCAGCCTGTTCCTTTTTGACACACCCCGGAACGAAAGGGGAAGCGCCACATTCTCAACCGCATTCATGGTATTGAGCAGGTTGTAGGACTGGAAAATGAATCCCACCTTTTCACGCCGGAAGGTCACCAGCTGTTTTTCCGTCATTTTTTCTATGTGTGTGCTGCCTATCTCTATCTCTCCCCTGGTGGGCTTCTCAAGGCCGGCCAGCATGTTTAAGAGGGTTGATTTGCCAGATCCGGAGGTTCCGACAATCGCCACGAACTCCCCCTTATATATCTCAAAATCCACGCCGTCCAGGGCGCGGACCTTCATCTCCCCCACACGGTAAATCTTGTAAAGGTTCTTCACGCTTATGGCCACTTTCCTGCTGTCTGCCGCTGCCAATGCCTCTGCCGCCTCCTGCTTTCCTGTCACCGGCAGTTCCCTTTTTTCCCCTTCTGCCGTACCTGTCTGTCCTGCCAAAGCAATGCTCCTTTCCTGCATATTCCTGTTGATCTGCCCATCTTCCTATTTTTGTACAGTATAGCTATTTTTGTACACAGTATAGCACAGGCATAAGTTCCTGTTCTTCTGTATTTTCCTTAAAGATCCTTAATAATTCCTTACACGGTCCCGCGTCCCCATACCGGCAGGACACATTTTCCGGGGAATTCCCTGCTGTGACAGTATAACATAAATTTTTAAAAAAGCCACGAAAAATCACTTGACTTCTACTCCATTCTATGTAAGAATATGACGAGGCACAAATCAGTGCCATATCTGGCAGGTTCCGGCTATCGCACTGGTAGGGTGCGAAGTATTTCCCAAAATCAAGTTTTTAATAAATCCATAATGGCAAAGGAGAATCCCATGAGACATTTATTGAATCCCTTAGACTTCTCTGTGGAAGAAATCGATGACCTTCTGGCTCTTGCAAGGGACATTGAGCAGAATCTTCCCCAGTACGCCCACGTGTGTGACGGCAAGAAACTGGCTACCCTTTTTTATGAGCCAAGCACAAGAACGCGTTTAAGCTTTGAGGCAGCCATGCTGAGCCTGGGCGGCAATGTATTAGGTTTTTCATCCGCCAACTCCAGTTCCGCCGCCAAGGGTGAAAGCGTTGCCGATACCATCCGCATGATTTCCTGCTATTCCGATATATGTGCCATGCGTCATCCAAAGGAAGGCGCTGCATTCGTAGCAGCCCAAAAGGCTCAGATTCCTGTCATCAATGCAGGTGACGGCGGTCATCAGCATCCCACCCAGACCTTAACCGATCTTATGACAATCCGTTCCATGAAGGGACGCCTTGACAACCTGACCATCGGCCTTTGCGGCGACCTGAAATTCGGACGCACCGTACACTCCCTCATCAATGCCATGGTCCGATACCCCAACATCAAATTTATCCTAATATCCCCGCCTGAACTTCGTATTCCGGATAATATCCGCGAGGACGTGCTCACTGCCAACAACGTGGAATTCGAGGAAGTAGGCAACCTGGATGAAGCCATCGGCAAGCTGGACATCCTTTATATGACGCGTGTGCAGAAGGAGCGCTTCTTTAATGAAGAAGACTATATCCGGTTAAAAGACTGCTATATCCTGGACAAGAAGAAGATGAAACTGGCCAAGGAAGACATGTATGTGCTCCATCCCCTCCCAAGGGTAAATGAAATTTCCGTGGAAGTGGACGACGACCCAAGAGCCGCTTACTTTAAGCAGGCCCAGTATGGGGTATACGTGCGTATGGCCTTAATCATGAGATTACTGGAGGTGGAAAAACCATGTTAAATATCAGCGGATTAAAAGAAGGCATTGTTTTAGACCACATCGAGGCCGGAAAAAGCCTGGATATCTACTATCACCTGGGCCTGGACAAGCTGGAATGCCAGGTAGCCATCATCAAGAACGCGCGCAGCAACAAGATGGGCCGCAAGGACATCATTAAGATTGAAGGCGGACTGGATACCGTGGACCTTAAGGTCCTTGGCTACATCGACCACACCATTACGGTGAATATCATTAAGAATGACAAGATTGTTGAGAAGCGGGCATTAAAGCTTCCCAAGAAGATCACCAATGTAATCCAGTGCAAGAACCCGCGCTGCATTACCTCTATCGAACAGGAACTTCCCCATATATTCTATCTGGCGGACGAGAAGAGCGAGACATACAGGTGCCAGTATTGCGAGGAGAAGTACAGCGAATTTAAGTAGGACAAGGATTTAAAGCATCGAAGAAAGAAGCCCGCCGGGATATGGATTTCGGCGGGCTTCTTTCTTCG
>ERZ1106969.366-NODE-366-length-48495-cov-51.320107_pt1 | contig 48495 bp, 44 predicted proteins | sample MGYA00403685_ERZ1106969 | MGnify/ENA primary metagenome ERZ1106969 (study PRJEB35170, sample SAMEA104062416) | human gut metagenome | biome: human gut; feature: human-associated habitat; material: faeces | place: Denmark | collected 2012-05-18 ... | reverse complement strand
AAATTCTCAAAGAATTTTCAAGGTTGTCTTTCTGTTCAGTTGTCAAGGTTCTTTTGTGTCTCGCACTGTATCAGTGCCGACAGCTTTAATAGAATATCATCAGCATTTATATTTGTCAATAACTTTTTCAGTTTTTTTACACATTTTTTTAAGATAACAACATATAGTGTAAAACTCAATTTAACATACATATTATCCGCATTATATTTGTGCAAATTGCCAAAGCGCTGTTATTTCTTCTATTGTCAAAAAAATACAATCATCTGTATGTCAGATGATTGTATTAGCGGAGAGGATGGGATTCGAACCCATGCGCCCGTGAAGACAAACGGTTTTCAAGACCGCCCCGTTATGACCACTTCGGTACCTCTCCATTTATTAATTTGTGTCGAACCAAGCGACTTGATTATATTACCATTATGTTTTTATTTTGTCAACACGTTTTTTAAATTTTTTCAAACTTTTTTATAAGCTTTTTTATAAACTCTTTTAAAGACACTTCTATTTTCTTTTATTAAGCCATATTAACAAAGCTTTAATACCGTTGCAGTCATTCATCTTATCAAATAAATTTTCTTTATTATTACGCTTTATTATTAAAAAAGATATATCGCAATTCTTTACCAGAGCGTTTATGCATAACGTATCTTTCCCGAAATTATAAATAATTCCTATGAATTTTCACGCCTGCTCCTGACAAAGGATAGAAAATAGTATTCAAAAGCCATAAATAATATGCAAAAAGCAGGAATCATACGCAAAATCAAAAATCATACGCAAAAAACGGACAGCCTTAACATTGGCTGTCCGCTTTATATTTCATCGTATCATATAAGTATACATGTATTATATACCGCCATATTAAAACACAGTATTACGACAAAACATCACAGTAGTATGCATTAATATATTACTGCTGCTGTCCATTATTCTGTGGCTGCTGTGGCTGTGCATTATACTGAGCCTGAGCATTGTACTGTGGCTGCTGTGGCTGTGCATTGAACTGAGCCTGAGCGTTGTACTGTGGCTGCTGTGGCTGTCCGTTGAACTGAGTCTGTGAGCCAAACTGTGCCTGTGGCTGTGCGTTAGTTGTAGCATTCTTGAATATGTATTTCTTTACTACTGCTTCATTAATCCATGGAGAAGCAATCATAAGTACAGTGAAAATAATTTCAAAATACATTCCTACCATGAATGATCCCTTAACCATTGATGAATATCCACCAATTGCTGCTTTAGCTGTTGAATGGCATGCAACTATTGTGATTATAAGAAGAAGTAAATCTACAGCTGATACTATAAGTGCTGCAAGCTTAATCTCTTTCATTGAGTTAAGGAAATGAAGTGCTCCTGCTACTAAAGTAACAATAACAATTATCCATCCTAAAACACCTACAGATACTAAATTAAGTGATTCTGAATAAGATACGAAATATGCTGACGCTGTCACCTTATAAAATGGCAGGAAAGCTGAGATAAATGCGAGCACTGCTGCTACAACGCCTACCCAGTTTGCATTTTTAACTGGATCTTTTGATACTAAATTGTTCATTTTAACACTCCTCATATTATATATTTTTATTTTATTATATTATAATTTTTTTATAATAAAACGTCAACAATAATTTAATTTTTGACAATGTTACAGACGTATTGCCGTAATATCGCCAGTCTATCACTAATATGTTAAAGCCATCCCACAATTACATTATAGAAACATTGAAGACATATTACTTTATTATTTATCCAGAAGAAAAATCTCTGCAATTTTTAAATCTTCCGGAGTTGTAACCTTTATATTCTTATAGTCAGACTTTACCATTTTCACCCTTTTATCCGTAAATCTTTCAACAACCATTGCATCATCAGTAATACCTTCTGTTTGGCCGTTTTCATACATTTTCGTATATGCATTTATAATTAATTCTTCTGAAAAAACCTGTGGTGTCTGAATCTGCCAGAGTGTTTTTCTGTCCGGAGTATTTATAGAATATCCTTCATTATCAGCAATCTTTATTGTATCTTTTACCGGGACAGCAGCAACACATGCTTTGGATATCCTGACATCACGAAGGCAGTTATCTATCACCTGCTGTGATATACATGGTCTTGCTCCATCATGTATAAAAACATAATTTTCTTTATTTTCATTTTTTGTAATTTCTTCAATGCTACAGCATACATCTTCCGAAATAGCTTTATCATTGCAGTATGCATTTTCTGTAATTGCTTTAAGACCGCAATATACAGAATCGTATCTTTCGCTGCCGCCTGCAACGATTGCCAAAACTTTGGAAATATTATATTTATTTACGATTTCTGTCTTTATATAGTCCATATAATCTTCATTTGCAACTATAATTATATTGTCTATATTATCATTCTGCTGAAATGCATCAAGTGAATAAAACAGCAAAGGTTTACCGGCTATCTTAAGATACTGCTTAGGTATACTGCTGTTCATCCTGCTGCCTCTTCCACCTGCAAGTACTATTGCTGTATTCATACACGTTCTCCAAGCTTTAGATTAGGCACAGCATTCAAATCGTATCCATGCCTGATTCCCTTTATATAATCATAATAAGCTGCTGCACCTATCATTGCCGCATTGTCTGTACACAGTATTGGCGATGGCGAATAAAATTTTATGTTATTATTTTCACATTCCTTAATAAGGGCAGCCCTTAACGCTGAGTTAGAAGCCACTCCTCCTGCAATCGCAAGTTTATTAAGTCCACTTTCCTTTGTAAGTCTTATCGCTCTGCTGACGAGCGCATCAACTACTGCTTTCTGGAAAGAAGCAACAAGGTCAGCCCTGTTTATTTCATTACCTTTCATCTGTTCTGAATTGATATAATTAAGAACAGCCGATTTTATTCCACTAAACGAGAAATCATATGGTGCATCATCCACCTGTGCTCTTGGGAATTTTATAGCATCTGGATTGCCCTCTTTGGCAAGCTTGTCAACCTTTGGTCCTCCCGGATATCCCAAGCCAACTGCTCTTGCCACCTTATCAAATGCTTCTCCTGCCGCATCATCTCTTGTTCTTCCAATTATTTCGTACTCTCCGTAATCATTAACCTTAACAAGATGAGTATGTCCTCCTGAAACAACAAGGGCAATAAATGGTGGTTCTAAATCTTTATTTTCTATGTAATTTGCTGATATATGTCCTTCTATATGGTGAACACCTACAAGTGGTTTTTTAGCAGCAAATGCTATTGCCTTAGCCTCAGCCACTCCGACAAGAAGCGCTCCAACAAGACCCGGACCATATGTAACACCTATGGCTGTTATATCATCAAGTGTAACATTTGCTTCTTTTAATGCCATCTCTATAACAGGATTAATATTTTCTATATGTTTTCTGGATGCAATCTCCGGAACAACACCACCATATTCAGTATGTATATCAATCTGTGAATTAATTATATTGGACAATACTGTTCTTCCGTTTTTCACTACTGCTGCCGCAGTTTCATCGCATGAACTTTCAATAGCCAATATTAATATGTCTTCCTGATTTTCCATGATATTCTCCATTCCAATTTTAATCAAAGCTTGCAGAATCTGTTAATTCCCAATAGAGAATCTTCCATCTTCCTTCACTGTCTTTTCTAAGTACAAATTTTGTATATGTATTATTAAGATTACTTCCTTCTCTTATGTAATAAAGAGTTTTGATTGAAGCATATTCTGCCCCATTCATTTTTTTATACTGGGTATATGTGCCGCTTTCTATCTTATAATCGCTTATATACCTTCCAAGAGATTTGTACTCTGATATTTCCTGTTTTAATTTTTCAAGGAAATCAGCTTCGGTCTGTGAGTTTTTAAGCTCATCATCAAACAGAAGCCTTGCTTGTTTTGCAAGCTTTTCTATGTTCTCATCCGAAACATTCCCATTATAATAAGCCTTTGTAATTCTTACATAAAACTTAACAACCTCTCTTGGAGATTCCGGATAATTATCATTAATATCTCTTGTCGTAAGTGCTGCAATCTCCTCATCTCTTATCGACTGTTCTGTTGCATCCTTTGATGGTGTTCTGTTCGCAAGATAATAGAAATATCCAAGTCCCAATGCCACCATTAAACTCACAATAATTATTGTCTTTGCATGTTTTTTCATAAGCACCACCCTTTCAGATTGCCCGGACGCAATCAATCCTCAAACACAAGCTCTTTGCTCTGTCCATCCTGTGCAGCCAGAACATTTGGATATATCTTCCTTATGCTGTCTACATAATCTTTAGGTCTGACAAGCGAAGGACTGTAATGTGTAAGCCACATCTCTTTGACCTTGGCAGCCTTGGCAAGATTAGCCGCCTCAGCAAATGTCATATGTTTATACTCCCTTGCCTTAGCTTCTTTTCCTTTTTCGCCATACATGCCCTCACATATAAACAAGTCAGAATCCTTAGCATTATCTATAATTGATTGCACAGGCCTTGTATCTGTACAATATGTAACCTTAATACCTTTTCTTGCCTCACCCATAACCATTTGAGGAGTATAAGTTACCCCTTCATACTCTACATTGCTTCCATGCTGTAGCTTATTCCACATAACGCATGGAATTCCTAAGCTGCGGGCACTTTCAGCATCAAATTTGCCTATTCTTGGTATATTTATTGTATATCCATAGCATGTCACTGCATGATTAACCTTAAATGCATCAATTTCGTAACCATTAATGGAAATATGTTCCTGAGGATTATTCAGCTCTATGAACTTAAGCTCAAACGGAAGCTCCGGTGCTATAACTCTCAATGAAGAAACAACCCTCGAAAGCCCTTTAGGTCCAATAAGAGTAAGCGGCTCTGTTCTGTCTGAATTGCCAATTGTAAGCAGAAGTCCCGGTAATCCGCTTATATGATCCGCATGATAATGCGTAAAGCAGATTACATCTATAGGATTAAAGCTCCAGCCTTTTTCCTTTATTGCTATCTGAGTTCCCTCTCCACAATCAATCAGCAGGCTGCTGCCATTATATCTTGTCATTAAAGATGTTAACCATCTTCCCGGAAGCGGAAGCATTCCGCTTGTTCCCAACAAACATACATCTAACATTTTCCACCTCTTTAAATAACACTAATACATCTTTGACATCACTATCGCATCTTCAACAGGTCTTTCATAAAATCTTTTTCTTGTTCCAATTTCCTTATAACCCATTTTATCATATAATCTTCTGGCCGCAGCATTACTCTGTCTTACTTCCAGAAAAAATATATCAACATCCTTTTGCCTGCCTCTTTTTTCCATTTCCTTCATAAGTGCTTCGCCGATACCCTTTTTACGGTACTCCTTATCGACTGCCATATTGGTAATATTGCCTTCCCCAAGCACAGTCCAAAGTCCGCAGTATCCTGCTATTACTCCATTACATTCACACACAAGATAGATATTTTCTTTTGTCATTGCTGCATCCTCAAACGAATGTGCCGACCAGGGTATTGAAAATATTTCTTTCTCTATTCTCTCTACCTGCTCAATATCTTTCTTTTCCATCTGTCTGATTATATATTCATTATCGTTACCTGGCTGCATTATGTTCTCTTTCCGCCTGTGAAGGTCGTAAATAATCCGGTTTTAACTGCGCAGCATCAATGAGTTTCCCTCTTTGTGCCATTTCCTTTGCCACCATTGCTACCAAAGAAGCTCTCTGGCTTCTCTGTCCTAACGGAGCATAATTGTATTGGCACTTAAGATTCTCATCAAAATATTTGCATGCAACATCTATACCGTCACCTACAAAAACGACTTCTCTTCCCAATGCATTAAGCATATCGGCAAGTTCTTCATATGAAATAAGGCACTGTTCATGAACCGTTACCAATTTACCATCTTTAAATTCATATATGCCACTATACAAATGTTGTCTTCTTGCATCCATAACCGGGCAGATAAGTCTTGTATCACCGTATAAATTGTATGCCATAGCCTCAAGAGTAGGAACCTGTGCCATTTTCTGACCTGTGACAAGAGCAATTCCTTTTCCTGTAGCAGCACCTATTCTTAAACCTGTGAACGAGCCCGGTCCTGCTGATACCGCAATAACATCAACATCTTTAACATCCGTATTAGTCATGCTGCATATTTCCACAATCATCGGAAGTAAAGTCTGGGAATGTGTTTTCTTGTAATTAATTGTATATTCCGCAATAACTGTATCATCTTCAACCAATGCAACCGATGCTGTTATTGCCGAACTTTCTATAGCCAATATCTTCAATTTGCTCCTCCCACAGATATCTTTCTGTAATCAAAGCCTTTATCAAGGCTCTTGGAAATATTTATATATATAGTATCTTCAGGTAAAATTTCTTTTATAAGGCTTCCCCACTCCACAAGGCAGACCCCCTCAGAATAAAAATATTCTTCGTATCCTATCTCATCCATTTCGTCTACATCACTTATTCTGTAAACATCAAAATGATATAGAGGAATTCGTCCCTCGTTATACTCCTGGACAATTGTAAATGTAGGACTGTTAACCGGTTCATTTATTCCAAGTCCTTTTGCAAAGCCTTGTGTAAAAACCGTTTTGCCAACTCCTAAATCTCCGTCAAGGCAGTATATCTGTCCCGGTTTAGCCTTTAAGCCAATTTCATATCCAAATTCATATGTTTCTTTTGTGCTAAAAGTTTCTTTTGTACCAAAAATACTATTATTCATGTGATTCTGCTTTCTTTAACTTCTTTTTATTAACCTTTATCTGGAAAGGCTTAAGCTGTTTTGAAGCTATTTCCAAAAAAGCTTCTCCCTGTCCATTCATATCCTTAAGTGAAATTACATTTGCTTTTATTGTTGTTATATATAGTATAAAACATTTTCCTGTAAATGTAATCTTAAATATATCATCCCACTTAAGTTCTTCGGAAATATCATTCTGGCTAAGCTTAAAACCTTCTTCGGAAATAACATAGTGCACAGGTTCATCAAAGGATTTGATTTTCTTCATCTGCTTTTTCACCTTAAGTTTCATGCTTATAGGTGTATATACTGTAAAAAACAAACCAAAGAAGCCCATCATCAATGTATACGATATATTAACCTGTCCAATAGAAATAATACATATTAAAAGTGAAAGTATTCCAAATATCAAAGCCGCAACTCCACTTACACTATGATAATTATGGTACACTTTGAAATTCATTAAATCTTCCTGTGTAACTTTACTGTCAAATTCTATACTGTCTTTCATATTTATCACCCCTAAATGTTTATCTCATAAACTTAGATAATCCGCTCAGATTAAGTCCTTTCTCTTTTGGCTTTGTATGGTTCTTTCCTGCATTTTTAGGCTTATTTTTATAGTTCTTGTTAGCAGCCTGTTTTTCATCAAGTATCATTGATAATGATATACGTCCCTTTGCCACATCAACATCAATAACCCTGACATCAACTATATCGCCTACACCTACTACGTCAAGAGGATGCTCAACTCTTCTTTCACTGCTCATCTGTGAAATGTGTACAAGACCGTCCTGATGAACGCCTATATCAACAAATGCGCCAAAATCAATAACATTTCTAACTGTTCCCTTAAGAATCATTCCAGGAGTAAGGTCTTTCATTTCCATAACATCTTTTCTTAAGATTGGCTTAGGCATTTCTTCTCTTGGATCTCTTCCCGGCTTTTCAAGCTCTTTGATAATATCCTCAAGTGTTATTTCACCAATTCCAAGCTTTTCTGCCATTTCTTTGATATTTTCTACCTTTTTACGAAGTCCGATCAGTTCTCCTGAAGTTATTGAATTAATATCATATCCCATCATCTTAAGAAGTCCTGTTGCTGCCTCGTAGCTTTCAGGATGCACACTTGTTGCATCTAACGGATTATCACCGCCTGTTATTCTCATAAAACCGGCACACTGTTCAAATGCTTTAGGTCCAAGCTTAGCTACTTTAAGAAGCTGTTTTCTGTTAGTAAATCTTCCGTTTGTTTCTCTGTAGTCAACTATGTTCTTGGCAACAGTTTTTGAAATACCTGAAATATATTCAAGAAGTGATGCAGAAGCAGTATTTAAGTCCACACCAACCTTATTAACGCTGTCCTCAACAACGCCTGTAAGTGTGTCACTTAACTTTTTCTGATTCATATCATGCTGATACTGTCCTACACCGATTGATTTAGGGTCAATCTTTACAAGCTCAGCAAGTGGATCCTGAACTCTTCTTGCAATTGATACCGCACTTCTCTGGGCTACATCGAAATCAGGGAACTCTTCTGTTGCAAGCTTACTTGCTGAATATACAGAAGCTCCTGCTTCATTTGTTATAATATAATCAACGCCCTTTAAATCCATTTCCTTTATCATGTCTGATATTATCTTTTCAGATTCTCTTGAAGCAGTTCCGTTACCACATGAGATTAATGTTACGTTATATTTGTCTATTAACTTCTTAACCTCTGCCTTTGACTCTGCGACCTTATTATGAGGCTCTGTTGGATATATAACCTTAGTATCAAGAACTTTTCCTGTAGCATCAACTACTGCAAGCTTACAGCCTGTACGGAACGCAGGATCCCATCCAAGAACAACTTTACCGGCAATCGGTGGCTGTAATAAAAGCTGCTCAAGGTTCTTTCCAAATACCTTGATTGCTCCATCTTCTGCTGTTTCTGTAAGAGAATTTCTTATTTCTCTTTCTATTGCAGGTGCTATAAGTCTGTCATAAGCATCAGCTATGACTTCTTTAAGGTAGCCTGTTGTAAATTCATTGTCATTGGTTATTATCTGCTTTTCAAGGTATCTTAAAACCTTGTCAACAGGTGGTTCAACCTTAACACTAAGAATCTTTTCTTCTTCGCCTCTGTTAACAGCAAGTATTCTGTGTCCGGGAATTGATGAAAGTGCTTCTGAATAATCGTAATAATTTTCATAAACCGATTCTGCTTTTTCATCCTTTGCCTGTGATACTAATTTGCCTTCTTTAAATGTCTGTTCTCTGATGTATGTTCTGTAATCTGCCACATCAGAAATCTGCTCTGCTATTATATCAAGTGCTCCTGCTATAGCATCCTTTGCAGTTGCAACATCTTTTCCTTCTTCATCTGAAATATATTTGGCTGCCTCTGCCTCTACCGGCTCCTTGGCATCCTGTTTCATTATATATTCAGCTAATGGTTCTAATCCCTTCTCCTTGGCAATTGTAGCTCTTGTTCTTCTCTTCTGCTTGTATGGTCTGTATAAATCTTCAACAAGAACCATTGTCTGTGCAGCCTCTATCTGTGCTTTAAGTTCATCAGTAAGCTTACCCTGTTCTGTAATACTTTCAATAACCTGTGCTTTTCTGTCTTCAAGATTTCTTAAATATCTTAATCTCTCATCAAGATTACGAAGCTGTTCATCATTAAGCGAACCTGTAACCTCTTTTCTATATCGTGCAATAAAAGGGATTGTGCAGCCTTCATCTATAAGCTTTATAGCTGCTTCTGCCTGTCCTGCTTTTATCTGTAATTCTTCTGCAATTTTCTTTGCGATATCCATTAGTATTCCTCCATCATTCAACGCAATTATCTGTTTATTATACCAATTTTTATGTCCTTAATCAAGTTTATGACAAAATGAAGGGAGCCTATACATTTTCTGTACAGACTCCCTTCGTTTTTATTTCATATTCTTTTTCATGCGCTCAAGTTCTTCCTCTACGCTATTGATAGAACTGTCATTTGTGTTATTCTTACCTGCACTCTTTGGTGAGTCATTCTTATTGTTTGCAAAAAGCACTTTCGCAACAAGTCCTCCGCCGCCAAATATAAGAACAAGTATAAGTATCCATTCATATAATGACATTGATGTAAGCCATATACGTGTAGACATTATCACTGAAGCAATAATTAATATAACTGCGATAACACTGAATACTTTAGATGGAAATGAACCTCCTGAAACAAACATCCATACAATTCCGATTATCAATGGAATTATTATCAGGCCGGAAGAAAACATTCCTCCTCTGTATGAGAAAAATCCGTATGTCGATGTTACCATAACCTTTTGTGAAAAAATATACAATCCAACCGCAAGCATAAGCACGCCGGCTACAAACTGCATTAATTCATTTTTTGCTTCCTTCATAACCTTTTACCCCCTGTTATAAATGTTTTCCCTTAATTGTTCTCCGGAACAAACACATCATAAATTGTCTTAATTGCATCTTCAAAGTACTTGTTGCGGACACCTATTATTATGTTTAACTCACTTGAACCCTGGTCAATCATTTTAATATTAATCTTAGCCTTTGCAAGTGCTGAGAAAATGTTTCCTGCAATACCTGAATTATTTCTCATTCCACGGCCAACAACTGCGATTAATGCAAGGTCTGATTCAAGCTCTATAATGTCAGGATTAACAGCTCTGTGTAATTCTGCAAGAACCTTCTGTTCCTTTTCAACAAATTCATCCTGATGAACAAATACTGTCATTGTATCAATTCCTGAAGGCATATGTTCAAATGATATTCCGTTATCTTCAAATACCTGAAGAACCTTTCTTCCAAATCCGATTTCAGAATTCATCATATCTTTATCAATGCTTATTGCAACAAAGCCTTTCTTTCCTGCAATACCTGTTATTGTATATTCAGGTGTATGGCATGTTGTTTCAACAATCATTGTACCCTTGTCTTCAGGTGCATTTGTATTCTTGATATTAATTGGGATTCCCTCTTTTCTTACAGGGAAAATTGCTGACTCATGAAGTACTGAAGCACCCATATATGACAATTCTCTTAATTCCTTATATGTTATAACTGTAATAGGCTTAGGATTCTTTACAATTCTTGGATCTGCTGCCATAAATCCTGAAACATCTGTCCAGTTCTCGTATACATTTGCCTTTAATGCTCTTGCTACTATAGAACCTGTAACATCTGAACCGCCTCTTGAAAATGTCTTAACCTGTCCGTTAGGCATTGCACCGTAGAAACCAGGTACAACAGCATTTTCTGTCTTTGCAAGTCTCTTTGACATAACATCGTTAGTCTTTTCTGAGTCAAACTCGCCATCCTTGTCAAAGCATATAACTGTAGCAGCATCTATAAATTCGTATCCGAGATATTCTGCCATTATTATACCGTTAAGATATTCTCCTCTTGAAGCAGCATAATCTTTTCCTGCGCGTGCAGCAAAATTTTTCTTTATTGTTTCAAACTGCTCATCTAATGTTATTTTAAGACCAAGTCCTTTGATAATTTCATTGTATCTGTCCTTGATTGCCTTTAATGTTTTATCAAAATTCTTACCTTCCTCTGCTTCTGCATAGCACTTATAAAGCATATCTGTTACCTTAATATCGTCAGAAAAACGCTTTCCGGGTGCAGATGGAACAACATATTTTCTGCTTTCATCTGCTCTTATGATATTACCAACCTTCTTAAACTGCTCCGCGCTGGCAAGTGAACTTCCACCAAATTTAACTACTTTTACCATTGTTATATCCTCTTTCTATATTTAATTTTTATAACTTCTTATATTCTTGTTTTGTCAATTCTTATTCTGCTGATAATTCCAACATTTTCTGACTTTTCTTTAAATTCTTTTTCTGTCATTTCTGATGTTATAAATCCAAATTCGTCATCAAGACCTTCTGCTTTAATTATATCAACATCACCAAATATTTCTTTAACCTTATCTTCCTTATCATTATATGCTCTTACAAAGAAGCTTCTTACTTCATCATCTGCACTTCCTAATGAAAGCTTCTCTGAGCTCCATATTGTCATTACATTTTTACCTTTATGCTTAACGCAGTCAACAACATCTGCAACAACCGCACTGGCTGTAGGAAGCTTTCCTGCGCCTGCACCAAAGAACATTACATCTCCGATAACATTTCCCTTAACATATATTCCGTTAAGTACATCATTTACATTGTATAAAGGATGTGTTGAATCAATCATAAATGGAGCTGTCATGGCATATACCTTTCCATCTTTTTTGCAGCTTGTTGCCAGAAGCTTAACCACGCATCCAAGTTTGTCTGCATATGCAAAATCTTTTGTTGTAATATGTGTTATTCCCTCTGTATATATTTCTTCAAACTTAACTGTTGAGCCAAATGCAAGTGACGTAAGTATTGCTATCTTTCTGCATGCATCATAGCCTTCAACATCTGCTTCAGGATTACGCTCTGCATATCCTAATTCCTGAGCTTCCTTAAGAACTTCTTCGTATGAGCTTCCTTCTCTGCTCATCTTAGTAAGAATATAATTGGTTGTACCATTTAATATTCCTGTTATATTGCTTATCTCATCAGCTGTAAGTGACTGATTTAATGGTCTTATTATAGGTATTCCGCCACCTACAGAAGCTTCAAACATGAAGTTAAGATTTCTTTCTTTTGCCATTGCAAGAAGTTCAGGTCCATGTGCAGCCACAAGTGCTTTATTTGATGTACAAACGCTCTTGCCGGCTTCAAGTGCCCTTTTAACAAATGTAAAGGCAGGCTCAATTCCTCCCATAACCTCAACAACTATATCTATCTCTTCATCATTTATAATTAAATCTATATCATGTACTATCTTTTCCTGTATAGGATCTCCCGGAAAATCTCTTAAATCAAGCACACTCTTTATCTCTACAGGCTGTCCTGCTTTCTTTGCAATTGATTCTGCATTTGTATCAAGTACCTCAACAACTCCGGAACCAACTGTACCATAACCTAAAACCGCAATTTTTGCCATTACCTTATCCTCTTTTCATATTTTAAATAAGCTTTATTCTCTGCTTAATATTTTGAGATAACGTACTCCTTCAAGTTGTTCTATCTCTTCTATCATTTTAGACGAATCGCCTGTTGTAGGAAGAATGTCGACACTCAATGTAAGAGAAGCTACCCCGTTTACAGGTATTGTCTGATGAATTGTAAGAATGTTTGCCTTAAACTTGGCAACCTTCTTAAGCACAAGGGAAAGAAGCCCCGGCTCATCATCCATTGATAAAACAAATGTAATAGTCTTTCCTTTAACATTATCTCTAAATGGAAATATATCATCTTTGTATTTGTAAAAAGAACTTCTGCTTATTCCAACTCTCTCAGTAGCATCTGCAACCGAAATATCAAGAGTTTCTATTAATCTGTTTGCCTCCGCTACCTTTAAAAGTACTTCTGGCAATGCTTTCTGCTTTACAACATAATATTTATTACTATCTGCCATATTCCACCATTCCCGGATATATTAATTATGTTTTCCTGTGAAAGACATATGTATCTCGTAGAAAGAATATTATCATATACACTTATATAATGCAAGACCTTTATTAAAGAAAACCTATATAAAGGAAATGTGGGTTGTCACTTTCGCTGTACAGGAAATCCGAAACCATTAAATCAGCGCAAAAAATAACCCTCACACAACGGGAGAGGAATGTGAGGGTTTATAAAAACAATGCCGCAAATACATTGTTCTTAACGTATTTAATTGTACAAAATATGTTAAATAACTTAATGTTATCTGTTATCTTATTATGTATTCATAAATATATTAATCCATGAATATGGCTACCCAATAAAGGTCTCCATTAGAATCAGCAGCAACTCCAACGCCAACTCTTGTATACTTTGTATTAGTCATGCAACTGTAATGAGTTGCTGAATTATGCCAGCCTGCAACTATCTCGCTTGCTGATGCCTGATATCTTCCCATTACTTCACCAAAACTTCCATACTGACCATACTCTGTGCATATTGTTGATGCATTGCTTCCGTCCGGTCTTTTATGCTTTCCATTCTCTATAACAAAGAAATCATTAGATGCATTCTCTGATGCTCTTTCCTGTGCCATAGCTGTAAGTGTTGCATCATATGAAACTGCTGAAGCACCTGCTGCAGCTCTCTCTGAATTAATTCCATCAATTACTGCATATACTCTTGAATCTGCTGTGCTTGGCTGTGCTGGTGTCTTATCAACAGCTGTTTCCTTCTGTTCTTCAGTCTCAGGCTCTGTAGCAGCCTCCTTAACAGCCTCTGTATTATATTCTGCCTGTGTAGCAGCTTCGCTTACTGTCTGTGTTTCTTTCTCTTCTGTTACAGCAGCTGTTTCTGCAACAGCCTCTGTAGTACTCTCTGTTTCCTTGGCAGGCTCTGTCTGAACCATTGTCTCTATCTCTACAGCATTATTAGCAGCTACCTGTGTATTGGTTACATCAACATTAGTTGAATTAGCGCTTCCAGATGTCTTAACTGCAAATGTTACGCCAACACCAAATACAAGAACTGCTGCTGCGATTGTTATTGTTTTGATTGCTTTCTTTGAACCTTTCATAATTGCATCTCCCGTCTATAAAGAAAAAATTAAGCATCCGTTAACCGGATGCTTTAGTTTAAATTCATATCATCATATTTGCGTTATGATGAACTCTGAAGATGCAACCGGCTGTCATTCCTTTCGGAGAAGACCCTTGGCTTTGCGTCACAATCTTTCAATTGCTTTGCCAAAATATACTTTTGTTTCCTTATGAGACTAGTATATCACCTTTTGAGCTTGTGTAAATAGTATAAAAGTACTATTTTGCATTATTTATTCAAAAGTAGGGGGTAGTTCTATCTTTCCCTGTCAAAAACGCTGGCAAGGTATCTCATATCCGTGACATTCTGATTACCCAGCTGTCCTTTTTGCAATCTCCACTTCCAGTTATTTCCCATACTTGACGGAAAATTCATTCTGGCGCTGTTATCCAGCTTTAATATATCCTGAACCGCAAAAACAGTAAGCACAGCAACACTTGAATATGCCGCCCTGAAAACATTATCTACCATTTTACGTCTGTCTCTTGTATCAAGATAGTCAAACGCATATCCTAACTCATAATCATTTCTGTCATTGAAATATCCCATAAGTGTTTCATTATCATGTGTTCCACCATAGCATACGCAATTACTTTTATAATTATATGGAAGATGAGGATTCTTTCTGTCTCCGCCAAATGCAAATTCAAGAACCTTCATTCCCGGATATCCGTTATTCTCAAGAAGCTCTTCAACCTCAGGAACTGCAACTCCTAAATCCTCAGCAATTATCTTCTTGTCCCCGATAGCTTCATTAATTACATCCAAAAGCTTCTGTCCGGGGCCTTTTTCATAGCTTCCGCATCTTGCATCCGGCATATCAGCAGGTATTGTATAGTATTTTTCAATACCGATAAAATGGTCTATTCTGATGACATCATACAACCTGCATGAAGCTTCCATTCTTCTTCTCCACCAGCTGTAATTATCTTTTTGCATTTTATCCCAATCATATAAAGGATTGCCCCACTTCTGTCCCGCATCAGAAAATGCATCCGGTGGAACCCCCGCAACCTTGATTGGTGTAAGGTTCTCATCCAGCTGAAAATCTGAAGTATTAGCCCAGACATCAACGCTGTCATATCCAACATATATAGGTATATCACCGATTATCTCTATTCCTAAGCTGTTAGCGTAAGCTTTTAATGCACTCCACTGCTTATAGAACTGATACTGTAAAAATCTCCAGAAATTAACCTCATCTGAAAGCTCTTCTTTATATTTTTTAACAGCTTCTTCTTTTCTGAATTTAATATCTTCATCCCATTCTGACCATGATGAATAATTAAAATGTATTTTAAGAGCCATGAACAGTGCATAGTCTTCAAGCCAGCCGCTGTTATCTTTAACAAAGTTATCAAATTTCTTATATTCAGGAAGTCCTTTTGCAAGCTTTACCTTGCTTTCAAGATAAATTTCCTTATATCGGTCATACGCTGTCCTCAGAACCTCAAACCTGACGTTAAACATCTTCTCATAGCTTACATAACGGTCATCACCAAGATATCCATCTTTGTTATGTGGATAATTACCATTCAGGGCATCCTCTTCTGATACGTTGACAGGAACACATCCATCTCCCCAGTCCTTAGATAAAACATATGACTTTGTGAGCATTCCTTCTTCTATTAATGTATCTATATCTATAAAATATGGATTTCCGGCAAATGCAGAATATGACTGATATGGACTGTCGCCATATGTAGTTGGTCCAAGTGGCAGTACCTGCCAGTATTTATGATTGCAATCTCTTACAAAATTAACAAATTCATATGCATCTTTACCAAATGTTCCTATTCCGTAAGGAGATGGCAATGAACTTACAGCCATCAATATTCCTGCGCTTCTTTTAAACTTTGTGCTCATACTCCCCGACCTTTCACTCCAAATATTATTTATCTGCAAGTTGTTCGGTAAACTCTTTTACGCCTGCTGTTTCTTCTTCATTAAGGAGCTTTTTAATATCAAGCAGAATTATCAGCTGTCCATCTGAATTAGCGACTCTGTCAAGATATTCTGTATCATTTCCTTTTACAAGTATTGGCATAGGTACTATCTTGTCAGCATCTATATCACTTATTTCAAGAACTTCATCCACTTCCAGTGCAAGCTTTACCTCAGGAAGGGAAACTATTATTGTGCTTTCATTATCGGATGTTCCTGTCTGGACATTGAATTTCTTTTTAAGGTTATATGTCGGAATTACTTCACCTCTAAGATTAACAATTCCGCTTATATACTCATTAGAATTAGGAACAGGAACAATATTGATTCCCTTTTCAATCGACTGAACCAGTTCAATATCCACACCATATTCATATTTTCCAAGTTTAAACACTACCGGTTTCATGTAATCTGCCATTGTATCCTCCATTCCAGCTGCTTAATGAGCTTATGTTTATTCCTCTTTCTTTCCTGTGCTTATCCATGTAAGATATGCATTAATAAAAGGATCTATTCCTCCGTCAAGAACATTCTGAGCATTTCCTATATCTTTATTAGTTCTGTGATCCTTAACCATAGTATATGGCTGAAGCACATAACTTCTTATCTGATTTCCAAAATTAATATCTTTTACATCGCCTCTTATATCTGATGATTTCTGTGCATTTTCTTCCTGCTTCATAAGATATAACTTGGCTTTTAACATCTGCATCGCCTTATCCTTGTTCTGATGCTGGGATCTTTCATTCTGGCACTGAACAACTATTCCTGTTGGCAAATGTGTAATTCTTATAGCTGATGATGTCTTATTAATATGCTGTCCACCTGCACCGCTTGAACGATACGTATCAATTCTTAAATCATCATCATTAATTTCAATATCAATATCTTCATCTATATCCGGCATAACATCACACGATACAAACGATGTCTGTCTTTTTCCGGCAGCATTAAATGGCGAAATACGTACAAGTCTGTGAACACCATGCTCTGATTTCAGATGTCCGTAGGCATTGTCTCCTGAAATTTCTATTGTAACTGACTTAATTCCTGCTTCTTCGCCTTCAAGATAGTCAATAGTCTCAGTACTATATCCATGTCTTTCTGCCCATCTTGTATACATTCTGTAAAGCATCTGGCACCAGTCACAGCTTTCTGTTCCACCGGCACCTGCATGCAATGTAAGAATAGCATTGCATTTGTCATATTCACCGGAAAGAAGTGTTTCTATTCTTAAGTTTTCAAGCTTTTCTTCAAAGCCGTTGACTTCTTCTTCAATTTCAGGAAGAAGAGAATCATCATTCTCTTCCTCCGCCATTTCTATTAATGTTTTAGAATCCTCAAGACCTCTTTTTAATTCATCATATTTTTCAAATGATGACTTTAAATCCTTCAGTTCTTTCATGGACTTCTGGGATTCCTCAGGATTATCCCAAAAGCCCGGAGCTTCCATAAGTGCCTCCAGCTCTTCTATTCGTTTCTGTTTGTTATCAAGATCCAGTGACTGCTTAATCTGCTCTAAAGGTTTTTCATATGATGATAACTTTAATCTGTACTGATCTAATTCTACCAATGTGTTTCCCCTTATATATTACTTGTCTTATTATGCCTTTCTTCCGCAGCAGTTCTTATATTTAAGTCCGCTTCCACATGGGCATAAATCATTAGGATATATTTTCTTTTCAACTCTCTTTACAGGCGCCTTAACTGAAGGTCCTTCGTCCTTATTGGTTCCTGTAACCTTGGCAACCTGCTCTCTTTCTACTTTCTGTTCAACCTGGATATGCATAAGAAGTCTTACTGTATCTTCAGTAATTCCCTCTGTCATCTCATTGAACATATCATATGCCATCATCTTATACTGTACAACAGGATCTCTCTGTCCATATGCCTGTAAGCCAATGCCCTGCTTGAGCTGATCCATGTCATCTATATGATCCATCCACTTTCTGTCAATAACCTTAAGAAGAATAACTCTCTCTAATTCTCTCATCTGTTCTTCTTCAGGGAATAAAGATTCTTTCTCCTCATAGAACTTGACAGCCTTCTCTTTTAAATCATGTATAAGTTCATTCTTCTTATTAATATTGTCCTGATATTTAACAGGCGCAAGTGGAATAGTTGGCAATAATAATTCATTGATTTCATCATAATTCCATTCTGTAGCATCCTTATCATCACCAACACATCTGTTGACAACGCCTTCTACAAAATCTGTAATCATCTTCATTATTGAGCCTCTCATGCTTTCGCCATCAAGAACTCTTCTTCTTTCAGCGTACATGATTTCACGCTGTTCATTCATTACCTGATCATATTCAAGCAAATGACTTCTCACACCGTAGTTATTAGTCTCTATCTTCTTCTGTGCTGTCTCTATTGCCTTGCTGAGCATCTTATGTTCAAGCTGCTCATATTCATCAATCTTAACCATTTCAAATGCATCCATAAGTCTCTTCTGTCCAAAGAGTCTCATAAGATCATCTTCAAGTGAGATATAAAATCTTGATTCACCAGGGTCTCCCTGTCTTCCGGCACGTCCTCTTAACTGATTATCTATACGTCTGCTCTCGTGTCTTTCTGTTCCGATTATCTTAAGACCGCCTGCTGCTCTTGCTTCATCATCAAGCTTAATATCAGTTCCTCGACCAGCCATGTTAGTTGCAATTGTAACAGCACCATGTCTACCTGCTTCTGCAACTATCTCAGCTTCCTTCTCATGATATTTAGCATTTAATACATTATGAGGTATTCCTTCTTTTCTAAGCATTTCACTTAAAAGCTCAGAAGTTTCAATTGTTATTGTACCAACAAGTACAGGCTGTCCCTTTTCATAAGACTCCTTAACCGATTCAACAACTGCATGGAACTTGCCCTTCTTTGTCTTAAATACAGCATCATTATAGTCCACACGGATTACAGGCTTATTAGTTGGAACTTCAACTACGTCCATGTTATAAATCTCACGGAATTCCTTTTCTTCTGTGATAGCTGTACCGGTCATACCTGCCTTTTTCTCAAATTTATTAAAGAAGTTCTGGAATGTAATTGTTGCTAAAGTCTTACTCTCTCTCTTAACCTTTACATGCTCCTTAGCTTCTATCGCCTGATGCAATCCGTCTGAGTATCTTCTACCAGGCATAATACGTCCTGTAAATTCATCTACAATAAGAACTTCATCATCCTTTACCACATAATCTTTGTCCTTAAACATAAGGTTATGTGCACGTAATGCAAGTGTAACATTGTGCTGTATTTCAAGATTCTCAATATCAGCATAATTATCTATATGGAAGAACTGCTCAACCTTGTGAATACCCTGTTCTGTAAGGTTTACTACCTTGTCCTTCTCATTAACTATGAAATCTCCGTCTTCCTCAACTTCTTCCTGCATGATTGCCTGCATCTTCGTCATCTCACCCTTGTATTCGCCACGCTGTAACTGGCGTACAAGTACATCACACAATTCATAAAGCTTAGTTGACTTTCCACTCTGTCCTGAAATAATAAGAGGTGTTCTTGCCTCATCAATAAGTACTGAATCGACCTCATCGATAATGCAGTACTTAAGGTTTCTAAGTACAAGCTGCTCTTTATAAATAGCCATGTTATCACGAAGATAATCAAAACCAAGTTCATTGTTAGTTACATATGTAATATCACATGCATATGCAGCTCTTCTTTCATCATCTTTCATATCGTGAAGAACAATGCCGACTGTAAGTCCTAAAAATCTATGTATCTGACCCATCCATTCAGCATCACGCTTTGCAAGATAATCATTAACTGTAATTACAAGAACTCCTTCTTCTGTAAGTGCATTAAGATATGCAGGGAGTGTACAAACGAGTGTCTTACCTTCACCTGTACGCATCTCAGCAATACGTCCCTGATGAAGAATTATTCCACCGATAATCTGAACATAATAATGTTCCATTCCAAGTACTCTCTTACCTGCCTCCCTTACAACAGCATAAGCTTCAGGAAGTATATCATCAAGTGTCTCGCCTTTGGCAAGTCTTTCTTTAAATTCTTTTGTCTTTCCTTTAAGCTCATCATCGCTAAGCTTACCCATAGCCTCACGATAGCTTTCTACCTTATCTGCAATTGGTCTGATTCTCTTTAATTCATGCTGGCTGTGTGTACCAAATATTTTCTGAGCAAATCCCATCACTAATCTCCTTAAATAATAAGCTAAACTATTTGATAATTGTATCATCATTTTTTAATTTTATCAATCTTAAATGTATTATCAAAAAGTCATGCAAAATAAGAGAGCAGAACAACTGCATAACAGCTGTCCCACTCTCTTACTTTAATTATAAAAATTCTCACTTAATCAGGTCACGTTATCCGGCTTAATTAATCAAGTTCCGGTTCAATAAGACCATATGTGTTTCCTTTTCTCTTATAAACTACATTAACTTCTTCTGTTTCTGAGTTAAAGAATACATAGAAATTATGTCCCAAGAGTTCCATCTGAACACATGCTTCTTCAGGATCCATAGGTTTAATTCCGAATCTCTTGGTTCTTATAATCTTAACCTCATCTTCGTCATTGTAATCCTTCTCAACAAATTCCTTAGCGAAAGCTGCTGCATTCTGCTGCTTATCTACAATCTTGTTCTTGTATTTCTTAAGCTGACGCTCAATAACTTCTTCAACAAGATCGATAGATACATACATATCACTGCTAACCTGTTCACTTCTTATAATATTACCCTTAACCGGTATAGTTACTTCTATTTTCTGTCTTTCTTTTTCAACACTTAATGTTACGTTGACCTCTGTCTCAGGTGCAAAAAATCTGTCAAGCTTTCCAAGCTTTTCCTCAACTGCTGACTTTAAACCTTCTGTTACATCAATATTTCTTCCTGTAATTATAAAACGCATGATGTCCAACTCCTTTTCGTGTATTATCATCGTGGATAAGTATAATTAATATATACTTTGTACATATTCTGCATTAATCCTATCCCATTGAATTAATGCTTTCCAATATATAACCTCCTTATACACTATTCACTTAATTGCTTCTAACCAATATGTATAACCACGATATACAAACAAATTTGAAAATTCAGTTTGCTGATGTCATTATTATACCACAATTTTACATTTACACAAGTAAATTTCTCACAATTTACACAAATTTTATTTAATTGAGTTCAAATGCAGCAACCGCGCTATTACTTATTATTCAATTAATTTGTCAATATATTCTTCGGTATATTTTAACTAAAATCTATGTTTTCTCTTATTTACACAAATTTATTTTCTACTATTACTCATGGTAAATCAGGATTAAACTTGTACACGTTTTTTGTGGATAAAGTGGATAACTTAGTGTATAACTAAAAAATTAGATAAAATGGAGCTTTTTAATTGTGGATAACTTTTGTATTTTTTGTCGATTTATGTCAAGTACTTTTTTAGATTATAGAAATTTTTGAACATTTTTGTTAATATTGCACAATAATTTATTTGTCAAGCATTAAAAATGGGATTTCCGGTATTTTTTTAGTATTGTTATTGCTTGTATCTTACCTTTATTTATTGTAACATTAGGGCATATTATTATTGACAGAAAGCAATAATTACGGAGGTTTATCCTATGGAAAAAACTGTTATAATAACCGGCGCATCCCGTGGAATCGGAAAAGCATGCGCATTAAGATTTGCAAGAGAAGGATATAATCTTTTAATAAACTGTGCAAAGAATGAGGCACTTCTTAAAGAGACCGCTAACGAAGCTTCTGTACTTGGCGCAAAATGTATACCCTATGTAGGAGATATAAGCTCTTATGTAAATGCTTTGGAAATGTTTGATATTGCAAAAAGTAATTTCGGAAGTGTTGATATCCTTATAAACAATGCCGGAATATCATCAATAGGACTTTTTAACGAACAGACTCCTGATGAATGGCACAATATAATCCACACTAACCTGGATTCTGTTTATAATTGTTCACATATAGCAGTCAAAGATATGATAAAGTCACACTCAGGAAGAATAATAAACATTTCTTCTGTATGGGGACTTTACGGTGCAAGCTGCGAGGTTGCGTATTCAGCTTCCAAAGGAGCTGTTAATTCCATGACAAAAGCACTCGCAAAGGAGCTTGCTCCAAGTAATATACAGGTAAATGCTGTAGCCTGCGGTGCTATAGACACAGAAATGAATTCCCACCTGACAGCAGAAGAAAAAGAAGAACTTGCTTATGAAATCCCTGCCGGAAGATTCGGTTCAACAGATGAAGTAGCAGATACTGTATTCTTTCTTGCTACAACAAATAATTATCTCACAGGTCAGATTATACAGCTGGATGGCGGCTGGATATAAGGTGGTTGAATTTACCCTATAGTCCTACATATCCTTTATCTACCTGAATGACAGCACTGCATTTGCTGTCTTTCTTTTTGATTTCTTCTTTTATTCTGCTTACAACTTCATCATCTGACAGCCTGTAGTCATAAGGAACTACAATATCAAAAATAAGATTGGTAATAAGAGGTCCCTGTGTCGTTCTGAAATCATGCATCTGTATTTCATCTCCGACATTCTTTATTGCTTCAAGAGTCATTTCTTTTAATTCCTTTACCGAAGCATCATCATCCACAACAGGGTCCATATGTATTGATATCCAGCAGCCCATTCTTTCTTCAACTCTGCGTTCTGCCATGTCTATGCAGTCATGTGCTGCCATAATATCCATATTGTGTGAAACCTCTGCATGTAATGAAACATATGTCCTTCCCGGACCATAATCATGCACCATCATGTCATGCAGCCCGATAATATTATCATCTTCAAGAACTATGCTTTCGAGTTCCTCAACATATTCCTTTGAAGGCGGCTGTCCAAGCAATGGCTGAAGTGTATCCTTAGCCGCATCAAATCCGGCTCTTAATACAAATATCGCAACAACGCAGCCTGCTATTCCATCTAAATTAATTCCTGCAAGGAAATTAAGAAGCAGTGAAGCAAGCGCAACAAATGTTGCGATACAGTCTGACAAACTGTCAGTTGCCGTAGCAAGCATTGCGACCGAATTAATTCTTTTGCCAAGCTTATTATTAAACGCTGCCATCCACATTTTCACCAAAATAGATGCCACAAGAACTATTACCGAAACAAGGCTGAAGGTTACCTCCTCCGGATGAATAACTTTAATAAATGAGCTTTTTAAAAGTTCAAATGCCATAACTAAAATAATTCCCGATACTATAAGTCCTGCAATATATTCTAATCTTCCATGTCCATAAGGATGATCTGAATCCGCAGGTTTACCGGCAAGTTTAAAGCCAATAAGGGTTATTATTGACGAGCCGGCATCTGATAAGTTGTTTATGGCATCTGCCATAATTGAAACCGCCCCTGTAATAAATCCTGCGATAAGCTTTCCGGTGCATAATATAATATTACATATAATGCCTACTATGCCTGACATAACCCCATATCTTTGCCTTACAGAGGGTTCTTTTATTTCTTTATAATCTTTTACAAACATTTTCACTAATAAATCTGTCATTACATTTCCCCTATATTTCTGACACTCACTGATGCATCATGATTGCTATTGTGCCTCACACTCCAAGCAAGTCTTAAGCATCCCAACAAATATAAAATTTATTTACTAACTATACAATATTTTCTAAAAAAAATAAATATTATTATGCTTTTTTATTCTTTTATGGTATTCTATATGAAGTTATTCTGCCTGTTTATTTCAGGCATATCCGGAGGATTAGTTTTATGAAAACCCAAACCAATTCAGTTTATAATTTTGAAGCTGTAATACCCGAAACCTGTGGTATAAGTTCTAAGCATCTTACAAATTTTTTAGACAGACTGGATAATCAGGAAATTCCAATACACAGTGCCATAATTATGAGACATGGCAAAATATGTATGGAAACATATTATAAGCCTTACGACAGAAACACTCTTCACCGCATGTTTTCAATAACAAAAAGCTTCGTTTCACTTGCAATCGGATTTTTATGTGATGAAGGCAAGTTAAATCTTAATGATCATATTGTTGATTATTTTCCGGAAAAGCAGCCGGAAGGTGGAGCATACGAATACACTAAAATGCTGACTATACAGCAGATGCTTTCAATGCAGACATGTCATAACAGCACTACTTATAAATTCAAAGGATGTTCCGACTGGGTAGGTTCTTTCTTTACTGTTAAACCTTCTCATGTTCCCGGAACTAATTTTTCCTATGATACATCATCTACCCATGTTTTGGGTGCACTGGTAGAAAAATTATCCGGCATGGAGCTTATGGATTATTTAAGAGTGAAATTCCTTGACAAAATTGGTTTTTCAAAAGATACCTACATCCTTAAAGACCCTTGTAATGTAAGCATGGGCGGTTCAGGAATGTGTGCCACTCCTTATGATATATTAAAGGTTATATATTTAATTTCACAAAATGGAGTATATAACGGCGAACAGCTTCTGCCTGCCAATTATGTTTCTGAAGCTGTAAAAAAACACAGCGACCCATATGGTAAAAGCGGCGTAATTGAGGAAATGCAGGGTTACGGCTATCAGATATGGAGAACAAGACATGACGGCTATGCACTATACGGCATGGGCGGACAGTTAGCACTCTATGTTCCTGACAAGGATATCATCATGGTAATAACTGCCGACACACAAGGACGTCAGGGTGGTGTCCAGGCAATATATGATTCTTTCTGGGAAGAAATATATTATAAAACACAGGATAAAGATAACTGTGCTGATATTTCTTCATGCCATATATCAGATTCTGAGCCGGAAAGCATTAACATTAAGGAAAATAATGAAAATATCACTTACAGGGATTTATTCTTTCTTAAAGGTGATGTCGAAAGTCCATTATCAGATAAAGTAAATAACCAGACCTATATATGTGATGATAACTCCTGCAATATCAGTAAAATTGGTGTATCCTTCACGGATAACGGTGGCACGCTTAAATTCACAAACAGCGATGGACAGCACACAATTAACTTTGGCTTTAATCATAATGTATTCCAGCAATTTCCTGTTTATGATGTCAAATGTGGTGCCAGCGCGGTATGGAAAACCTCACAGTACCTTCTTATTAAGGTACAGTTCATTGACTACTGTGTTGGAAGCATGTATATTGCACTTAATTTCCTTGATGACTATGTAACAGTTATGTTCAGAAAGATAGAGGAAAGCCTCTTTAATGAATATAACGGTGTTTTCAGCGGACATAAAGAACAGTAAGAATAAATAAAGTGCCGGATAGTTTCGTTTTACTTCTATAAAATCGAAACTTCCGGCATTTTTATTATTTTAACTTTATCATCGCATTTTCGTTGTTTTGTATTGTGCTTTTATTTATTATTGCAGCTTCTGTAATATTTTTTCTATACGGTCTATATATGAATGTTTTTCCATTACATTTTTAAGACCATTATTCGCTATTGAAATTCTCTCATCCTCATGCGCCATATAATAATCTGCTTTTCTCTCCATATCATCAAGGCTTTCATAAAACACAAGGTCTTTCCCATTCTCAAAATATTCTGTCAACTCAGCCTGAAAATTAGTAAGAAGAAAACCGCCAGCCCCAAGAACATCCCATGCCCTTAAAGGGATTCCGGTTCTTATATTTCTTATCGTAAAATTCATATTAATGGATGATTTGTTGAATACCTTAGGCATATCCTCCATATAACTTACGCTTCCGCAATGTTTTACATTTATAAGTTCATCATCTTCCTCATCTGAGTACAGCTTCACCTGATGTTTTTTCGCAAGAAGGTTAAGCGCTTTAATTCTTTCCATGCTTGCAAGCTTAAAGCCTAAAAATGTTGATGAAAACACCAGTGATATATCGGAAAATGCATCCTCATCCTGTTTGAAATCTGTAATTTCCATAAGTTTTGAAAGGATATCCACATTCAGCATATTTTCCATTATGTTATCCCCATATATATTAAGCTGTGCGTTCATAACCGCATCAAAGTATCCCCTCAAATATGGTGTCAGCTTATCTTTGATTTTGTCATAGGAATTTCTGTGATAAAGGCTTCCGACAAATGATATTTCTCCTGAATATTTCTCAAGGTCAGATTCCGTGCAGCCTGCAAGCATTGTCTGTATACGTTTTGCATTTACAGCAAGCGGAAGATAATACACATGCTTAACTTTCATGCCCTTAAACTGATAATAATAATATTTATCAAATACAAAGCAATAATTGCACTGATTGAAAATCGAGCGGTTATACATTGTTATAAGCGGACTGTCCACTGTCCATGAGACATATTTCTTTCCAAGCTTCTCACACAAATCCGAAACATGCGTAAAATAATTAACGGAGAATATGATATCATACTCTCCGAAAATCCTTGTCAGTTCATTTATATTGTGATACCGGTGTCCGGCTTCATCTATAACTTTTACAGGCTCTTCGTAGTATTCAACCTTATGTCCAAAATATTCAAATGCTTCTTTAATATCCTGCTGATTAAACACTTTCCATCTGTAAATAAGTATATTCATATCCGTTCACCATCAAACTCTATTTAATGAATTTGTCTATAGCATCATTAAGTTCTTCTATAGCCTCGCTGTCTCCTTCTTCAACAGCTTCAACTATGCAGTGGCTCACATGCTGTTTTAAAATTTCTTTACCGGTATTATTAATAGCTGCTTTAACTGCCGAAAGCTGTATAAGAACATCACTGCAATCCCTGCCGTCTTCCACCATTCTCTTTACTGACTCAAGATGTCCTATTGCCTTGGCAAGCCTGTTAGATATAGCCTTCACCTCTGCCGGGTCATGAGTATGTGAGTGTGAGTGTTTATGGTCATGTGAATGTTCATGCCCCTGTGCGTGCTCATGGGTATGTTCATGCTTTTCTGCACCTTCATGTACATGAACCTGTCCATGCGCATGTGTATGTTCATGTGCTTTTACATGCTCATTGTTCTGCATCATTTAAGCATCTCCAATACGTCAAAGTAATTTTCAAATGTCTTTCTGCAACATTCGTAATCATCAATTATTATTCCGTCTGTCTTAAGTCCTATAAGAGCAAATGCCATTGCCATTCTGTGGTCATCATAAGTTGTTACTTCTCCCGGCTTGATAGTACCAGGATAAATTCTTATGGCTGCTTCTTCCTCTTCAACTTTAATTCCAAGCTTGGTAAGCTCTGTAACTATTGCCTTGATTCTATCAGACTCCTGAAGTCTTATATGTCCTATGTTACGGATATATGTAGGAGTTTTGGCAAATGGTGCAATAGCTGCAAGTGTCATTGTCTGATCTGAAAAATCATTCATATCTATATCAACACCTGTGAATTCTCCATCCTTTGGTCCTGTAACACAGAAGCCTTCTCTTTCCTCTGTTACAACGCATCCCATCTGTTTTAATACATCAAGGAACTTGATATCTCCCTGCATTGAATTGGAATGAACATTTTTTACAATTACATGTCCGCCAAGAATTGCTGCTGCCGCATAGAAATAGCATGCCGCAGAAACATCCGGCTCTATCTGGTAGGTAGCAGGATAATACTGTGCGCCTGCTGATATTTCATATATATTATTCTCATGATTGACTTTGCAGCCAAAATTATCCATCATCTTAGAAGTTATTCTTATATAAGAACCTTCTGTTTTCTTGCTTGTAATGTTAATTTTTAATCCATCGGCAAGCATTGGAGCCGCCATCATCAAAGCACTAAGGAACTGTGTGCTTTCACTTATATCTATTGATACTTCTCTTACGGGTATCTTTCCGTTATGTGCTGCTCCCTTAACATGTACAGGAAGATGTCCCGGCTTTTCAAGGAACTCAAATTCCGCGCCAAGAGACTCAAGTGCCTCAAACAAAGGCAGCATAGGTCTTTTCTTCATCTGTTCAGAAGCCTCTATGGTATATGCACCATCTGATAATGCAAGCATGGCAGTAAGGAATCTTGCTGCTGTTCCTGCACTTCCTACGTTAATAGTAGCTTCTTTTTTAGGAATATCCCTTCCGTGTCCGTTTATAACAACATATTTTTCTACTTCATTTACCTGTATTACATAGCCAAGTGCTATAAGACTTGTAAGAAAATGTCTTGAATCATCACTAAATAATACTCCTTCAAGTCTGCATACACCCTCTGACAATGAAGCCATCAATAATGCTCTGTTAGTTATACTCTTTGAACCCGGTACCTGTATAGTACAATTAAGCTGATGATCTACCCTTTTTACTTTGTATTGTGACATGACATTTATTAACCCCGTTAAAATTATCTTTCTTCCATCTTGCTGTATTCTCTGTGATGGCCAACATACTTATATGCCGGTCTTATTATCTTACCTGCATTTACAAGCTCTTCAAGACGGTGGGCACACCATCCTGAAATACGGGCTGTTGCAAACATTGGTGTAAACATTTCTTCAGGTATTCCAAGCATTGTGTAAACAAATCCACTGTAGAAATCCACATTTGCACAGACAGGCTTAAACATCTGTCTCTTTTCCATTATGAGCTTTCCTGCTTCTTTTTCTACAAGCTCATATAACGCAAATTCCTTCTGTGTTCCTTTTTCCTCTGAAAGGCTTTTTGCAAACTGCTTAAGAATAACCTCTCTTGGGTCAGAATTAGTATAAACCGCATGACCCATACCATATATAAGTCCGGCCTTATCAAATGCCTGCTTGTCAAGAATCTTATTAAGGTATGCACATACCTCTTCTTTATCTTCCCAGTTGCTGCAATGTTCCTTAATATCAGCAAACATTTCCTGAACCTTTAAGTTAGCTCCACCATGCTTAGGACCTTTAAGTGATGCGATTGATGCTGCAATTGCTGAATATGTATCTGTGCCTGATGATGTAACAACGTGTGTTGTAAATGTTGAGTTATTACCACCACCGTGCTCTGCATGAAGCACAAGACAGATGTCAAGAACTTTAGCCTCAAGTTCTGTAAAGTCTCCGTCATCCCTGAGCATGTATAAGATATTCTCTGCTGTAGAATAACCCTTCTTAGGATTCTTTATCATAAGTGTTCCGTCAAGCTTAAAATGTCTGTATGACTGATATGCATATACCGAAATCAATGGCATCTTTGCAATAAGCTGTAATGACTGACGAAGTACATTTGGTACTGATATATCATCCGGATTCTCATCATATGAATAAAGGCTTAAAATACTCTTCATAAGAGAATTCATAAGGTTAGTACTTGTTGCCTTCATAATTACATCTCTGATAAATGCACCTGATAATTCCTGTAAATCTGTAAGTATTCTTATAAATCGTGTAAGCTGCTCATCATTTGGTAAAGAACCAAAAAGGAGCAGATAAGTTGTCTCTTCAAAACGGAATCTGTCTCTTTGACATCCATTTATTAAATCTTCTACATTATATCCCTGGAAATATAATTCTCCATCCATAGGAATCTTTCTTCCGTGAACACTCTCACAGCCACATACATCGGATATTTCTGTAAGACCTGTAAGAACACCGTTACCGTTACTGTCACGAAGTCCTCTTTTTACATCATATTCAGTATATAAATTCTGATCGATAGAACCAGACCTTGTACACTCCTTTACAAGAGCTTCAAATTCGCTGTTATCTACCGTTGTTAATTCCATCATTTCCTGATTATTCATATAATGCTTCTCCTCCTTTTTATCTGCGTTACACTTATGCTTAATACGGTTAAGGAAAGGAACATCTGTACCTCAATACGCATTACGCGATTTATAAACAATTGTATGTATTATGATATATTTTATAATGTTTGTCAATGTAACTTAAGACTCCCTAAGTCCGATAACAGCTGTTGCAAGTTCGCATAAATCTTTAGCTGTTCCGCCGTCTTTTTCAAAACCTTCTTTACTTATGCAGAGGCACTCGCTCTTCCCCACAAAAAGGTAAATATTGTCATTGTCCTGCTGCCAGCGTGTAACCTCATTCCAGCTGAATGTATCTGTATCATTATCTTCATCCGTAACCTTGATATTCTCGGCATCTATTTCGTATGTAAATGTTATCCCTGTCATCTTGCCATACTGGTTATTAAATCTCTTAATGTTGCTTCTATCCATTCCGTACATTCCTATATATAAAAATATAACTGCAACTATCCCATAGAATACAAGCATGAATGTATCTGCATTCTCGCTTCCCATTAAAGCAAATACCGCATACCTTACAAGCATCATTCCGGCAAGAAGTCCGAAAATGTTATATATAAGTTTGAAGGTCTTGTACCTGTTATTATCATAATTGCAGGCTCTCATAATTCCTGTTATATATTCTTTTTTGAATTTAGTCTTATTCTTTATTACCATTACTATCTCCTTATATGGTGATTCAGACATATAACAACTGCCTGATACTTTATATGATAACATATAAACATGTCTCTTGGGCAGACGTTTTTTCAATTTTTTTGTCCATTATATTGCACAAAATCCAATGTACCTCCAATAAATTCTTCAAAATTATAGTAACATTTCTTAATATTGTGAAGCAGATTTGATTATTTGTTGGACTTTATTCACTTTTCATTTAATTATATTTACTTTTTATTTTGACAGTGCTATTCTTAGCGCGTTTTAAGAAATCAAATACGTGGGATTGATTAAAGCATTATAAAAATAAAAGCCTATGGCAGAAAGAGGAATTAAAATGGTAAAGACAACTCGTTTAGAATCAGACTCAATAGGAACCTTAGAAGTCCCTGCAAATGCTTATTATGGTGTACAAAGTTTAAGAGCAAAACAAAATTTTCCAATCACAGGTACAAAAATGAATGCGGCTTTTATTAAGAATCTCGCAATAATTAAAAAAGCTGCCGCATTAACTAACTGCAATAGCGGAAAGCTTGAAAATACAAAAGCTCAGGCAATCGTTACTGCCTGTGATGAAGTTATTGCCCACAAATTTGACAGCCAGTTTATTGTAGATGCAATACAGGGTGGCGCCGGAACAAGCGCTAACATGAACATGAACGAGGTAGTTGCAAACCGTGCAAATGAAATTCTTGGCGGTAAGCTCGGCGCGTACAATTATGTTCATCCTAATGACCATGTAAATATGTCACAGTCTACCAATGATGTTATTCCTACTGCCGGAAAGCTGACTGTTCTTGATTTATTAAAATCACTTATTAAAGAATATAAAATATTAACTTCAAGCTTACTTAAGAAATCTGAGGAGTTTGATGATGTTATAAAAATGGGAAGGACACAGCTTCAGGATGCTGTCCCTATGAGACTGGGACAGACATTTCACAGCTACGCATCTATGGCTCACCGCGATTTAAAGAGACTGGAAGCAGTAAGAAAAGAAATGTACACTATCAATCTCGGTGCCACAGCGATAGGTTCTTCAATAAATGTTTCGGAATTTTATCTTGACAGTATCACATCATGTCTTGGAAACCTCACAAAATATCCGCTTTCACAGGCTGATGATTTATTTGATGCCACAGAAAATCTTGACTGCTTTGTTACTGTTTCAAGCGTAATAAAAACCTGCGCACTTGATTTATCAAAAATGTGCAATGATTTAAGATTATTGTCTTCAGGTCCTAAAACAGGTCTTGGTGAAATCAATCTTCCTGCTAAGCAAAACGGAAGCTCTATAATGCCGGGAAAGGTTAATCCTGTAATTCCTGAGGTCGTAAATCAGGTAGCTTTCAATATTGCAGGAAATGATGCAACAATAGCCATGGCAGCAGAGGCCGGACAAATGGAGCTTAATGCATTTGAACCTGTTGTTTTCTTTAATATATTTGAATCAATAGAGACTCTTACATCAGCAATTGACACTCTTGTAAACAACTGCATAAACGGAATAACCGCAAATAAAGAGCATTGCAAAGAGCTTATGGAGAGCAGCGCCGGAATTGCAACCGCACTCTGCCCTTATCTTGGATATGTTAAATCTGCAAAGCTTGCGAAAGAATCACTGAAAACGGGTATCAGGGTACGTGACCTTGTTATTAAAGAAAATCTGTTATCAGAAAAAGAGCTTGATACAATACTTGACCCTTATGCTCTGACAAGCCCTTCTAGAACTGATTCATTAGCAATGTAATATCTTCTTTGGTAAGACCATAAACTGATAAATCGACTTTACCGTCTGTAACCTGAATATCATCAGCCATAAGAAGTTTTGCCTGCTTTGACTCTCCTCCGAATGCAAATTCGCCGGAGAGTTCTCCTTTGGAATTAACAACACGATAGCAAGGGATATTAAATGGGTCAGGATTTTTGTGAAGTGCATTACCGACAGCTCTGGACATTTTCTCATTGCCTGCCAGCTTTGCAACCTGACCGTATGTTGCTACTTTGCCTTTCGGTATCTTTTTTACTGCCTCATATATTCTCTTTGTTGGGCTGTCAGATACCAAATCATAGCTTTCTGCAATCATTCTTTTTATGTCTTCATCAGGTATTGAACCATCCAGTATTATTGTGTTCCAGTGCTCCTTATTCTGATGATATCCGGGTATAACAGACTTATACGCCTGTCTGAAAAAGTCCCTCCACTCAGGACTTACCTTTACATTAAGATTAATAAAGCCATTTCTTTCATATGTCCAGAGAAATGCTTTTTTATTTCCCTTAAATCTTACTATCTGCCAGTTTGGATCATGAAAAGGTGCCTCAACATAGGTATCCTGAAATGACAAACCGTATTCCAATGCTTCCTGTCTTGTTTCCATATATATATCTCCATTCAGTCTGTATCTTATATTTGATATGTGCTAATATTGTATATTATAATGTCTTGAATTAAATTTTAAAAACGTTCATCGTTTACGCACACATGATAAAACTTTTGAATTATGTTCTTAACATCATATTAGCACATTAAATTCAGTTACAAAAGTCACATAAATTTTTATAGGAAATGGGGTTTATTCATTATGAAGAAAAACAGATATGCATGTATTACAGGAGCAACTTCAGGTATTGGCTACGCATTTGCAAAGCAGCTTGACAGACGTGGTTATAACCTTATCCTTGTTGGAAGAAATGAAGCTAAATTAAGAGAAGTTTCAAAAAAATTTGCAAACAAATGCGAATTCATCGTCTGCGATTTATCTGATACACAAAAATGCATTGAATTAGGCAGAATCCTTAAAGAACGTAATTTTGATGTATTTATTAATAATGCGGGTTTCGGGGATTTGGGCGCATTTTATGAAACCGACCTTGATAAAGACCTTTCAATGATTAACGTAAATGTAACAGCAATGCATATTCTTACCAAATATGTTTTGCAGAATTTCATGGAAAAAGACTCGGGCTATATATTAAATGTGGCATCAAGTGCAGGTCTTATGCCGGGTGGTCCATATATGTCCACCTACTATGCATCTAAAGCATATATCACAAGCATGACAACTGCGATATGGGAAGAATTAAAAGAAAAGCACAGTAACGTATCTATAAGCATTTTATGTCCCGGCCCTGTCGATACAAACTTTAACAATGTTGCAAACGTAAACTTTGCACTTCCCGGAATTCAGGCATCATATTGCGTTTCTTATGCACTAAAGCAGATGTTCAGGCGCAAATTAACCATCGTTCCTTCTTTGACGATGAAAATAGCCGTAACCGCAAGCCGCTTCCTCCCACGCCAGGTTCTTGCAGCAATAACCGCAAGACAGCAACACAAGAAAATGTAATTATATAAAAATATAATATAGAATTATGAATGACGTATTTCAGCGGTATAGCAGGATTGCTCCACTGTATAAAAAAAGAAAAACTAAATATGCCTGTTGCTACTAAATGAAAACTTACGTGTACGTCTTATATGCGCCCTCCATGGCGCAATAAGACTTGTGCAACCATCCGTGGTTGCACAACACTGCTTTATTTATCTTCAGGCATATTAAGTTTTTCTAATTTTTATACAAAGTCGTAATCCTGCTATACCGCTGAAATACGTTTTGCATTATACTATCTTATATTCTATTATATTTTTATATTGGGTTGCGTGGTGCTGTCAGAACTTCTGCGTGAAGCTTATGTGGTCGCGCTCTGCCAGGTTTGCGTTGTTAAAGAACACCTTTACCGCATCCTGATAATCTGCCATTTTCTGGCTCTTTTTAATTGCCTTGATTTCTTTTTTGCAGTCATCAAATACATAGTCCATGTAGCACCACATTTCTTTCATGCGGTGAATTGCATGCTTGTCCCCAGACATTATCTTTAAGTATTCGTTATATACCGTATCATGAAGCTTATGCATTCTATCCTTATCACAGTCCAAATCCCTTATGTATTCTGAAGGGTTATCACATGTTAAGACATCTATAAGTCCGGGATCCGCTATCAGTCCTCTTCCTAACATAACCGCATCAACGCCGGAATAAGGCTCTATTTCTTCCATAAGCTTAATATAATCTTTTCTTGTAAATATATCGCCATTGTAGCATACCGGCATTTTGCAATTTTTCACAGCTTCTGTGAAAGCCTTCATATTAACTGTATTTCTGTAATAATCTGTCCTTACTCTCGGATGAATAATCAGTTCATGTAAAGGATACTTGTTGTAAACCTCAAGTATATTTTCAAATTCCAGAGGTGACTCAACGCCAAGCCTTGTTTTTACTGAAATTTTAAGATTATTATCATTTACATACCGGCTTTCAAATATTCCATAAAGGAATTCATCCAAAGCCTTAACGTCCTTTAATATTCCTGAACCTCTGTTTTTTGATACAACCGTACCTGAAGGACAGCCTGCATTTATATTTATTTCCGAATAGTTATATTCTTCTTTTAACATTTTGGCAGTCCACAAAAAATCTGACACTTTATTGGTCATTATCTGCGGTACTGCATAAAAATCTTTGTTATTATTACTATCTATATCTCTTAGTTCTTTTGCAAGAAATTTCTCAGACTGGTTCGGAGAGATAAACGGAATAAAATATTTACTTATCCTGCCCTTGCCAAATATCTGCTCGTATGCATTTCTGTAAATGTATCCTGTAAGTCCCTCCATCGGTGCCATGTATATCTTCATTGTAATCCTCTTATTTAATGTTCTTCAAGCCAGCGCATAGCATTATATGCATAAACTGCGCTGCCCTTATACAGAATCTGCTCATCAAATTTAACTTTAGGATGATGCTGTGGATATATATATCCATTTGCTGGTTCTCCGGCAGCAAGTGCTAACATTATGGAAGGAACCTTGTGGCTTATATATGCAAAATCCTCTGAACCTCCCTGCTTTGATGGCTTGCCTCCTGACATTGCCATAAGCTGTCCGGCACTGAACGCACCTCTCTCTCCCAGCAATTCCTTAGTATAAGAAGAAATGTCTTTTGAAAGTCCTGTGTCATTAACTAAAGTAGGGCAGCCGCTTCCAAATGTTACATAAGCCTCTCCCCTGAAAGTTTTGGCTGTACTTTCGCTTATCTCCTGTATTCTCTGTTTAAGATAGCTTCTTGTCTCTTCATTGTAGGTTCTTATTGTACCCGACATTTCAACTGTGTCAGGTATTACATTTCCTGCATTTCCTCCATGTATTGAGCCTATTGTTAAAACTGCCTCATCAAGCAGATTAAGTTCTCTTGCATGGATTTCATGTAATGATGTAATTATATGTGCAGCTATGCTTATAGGATCTATTCCCTTATCAGGCATTGAGCCATGACATCCCTTGCCCTGAACCTTTATTGTAAAATAATCTGCTGCCGGAGCACTTACTCCTCCATCGCACACGATTACTGTTCCCGAAGGCATTGGCATTGCTGCCGATACATGTATCATAAGAGCTGCATCAACCTTAGGATTTTCTAAAAGCCCTGCTTTAATCATATCATCGGAGCCTTCAAAGATCTCCTCTGCCGGCTGAAAATCAAGCTTTACCATGCCTTTCAATTCATTTTCATGCTGTTTTAATATCTTAGCTGCGCCAAGAAGCATGGCAGTATGCATATCATGTCCGCAGGCATGCATATTTCCGTTATCTGAAGCAAATTCAACACCTGACTCTTCCTTTATTGGAAGCGCATCCATGTCTGCTCTTAACATGAATACCTTTCCCGTGTCTTTTCCTACTGTGACAGTAAGTCCTGCCTTACCACATTCAGCCGGTTCAAGTCCCATTTTTTCCAGCTCATTTTTTACAAATTCAAATGTATTTTTAATATCAAAGCCTGTTTCGGGGTTTTTATGAAGATGACGTCTTGTCTTTATTATCTGTTCTTCATATGCCTTTGCTTCCTGCATTATCTGCTCTGCATCCATGATTTACATCTCCTCAATTCTTTTCATTGCATTTAACATCATTTCTTCGGTCACCTTGTATGGATAATGTGCTACATCTGACATATTTCCAACTCTGGTTATCATTTCTTCAAACTGTTCTTTTGTAATGTCTATATCTTTTATGTGAAGAGGAAGTCCAAGTGATTTATTGAGTGCATATATTTTTTCAAATTCTTCTTCCTGTCCGTCAACCATTAATGCATATAACACGCCAAAGCCGACAACTTCACCATGCAGATGTTCTTTTTCTATTACAGGATAACTTGTAAGTGCGTAAAAAATGGCATGTGCAAGTCCACTGTTATAATCAGGTGTAAAATCTCTTGTTAAGAATATTGATGCTATTCCTGTTGTAACAACTATCGCAAGTACAACCTGTTCAAGTTCTTCTGATACTTTATTATTCTTATTGTCTTCATATGCCTTTGCTCCGAAATCAACCAATGGGTCAAGACACATTTTGCTTACTGCCACGCCAAGTGCTGTAAAATGCTGTAACTTCTCATTCCTTGAAGATATAGCTGCCTCATAGTATTTAGCATAAGTATCTCCAATTCCTGCCCACATATACCTTTCAGGTGCATTTGCTATTATCTGTGTATCAATAAATGCATGATTAGGAGGGCAGGTATAAAAATGTGGTTTTAAAAATGTTCCGTCATCATTATACATTATTGAAACCGAAGTTACCGCAGCGCAGTTAGATACTATAGTTGGAAATGTAAATACCGGCTTATTGTCATCAATACAAAGACATTTGCAGGTATCTATGCATTTGCCTCCGCCAACAGCAAATACCATATCGGCTTCCTTATATTCCATAAGGCCTCTTAAATGCTCAACTGTACTGTATGTACAATCTTTGCCATAATATTCATGTCCTGTAACCGTAAAGCCTGCCTCTTTTATCGCATGTAAAAGCTTCTTTTCTGCTGCCGCATAGGCTTTCTTTCCGCTTATTATAAATACTTTCTTTCCATATGGTGAACATATCTTTTGTATTTGTCCGTATATATCATTGCCAATTGAATAGCTTGGCAGATGCATTTCATAATTCTCCAGTTTCAAGATAATCACTCCTTTTCGTCAGCCAACAGTATTCTGTCATTGTCAAAATCTTTCTGTCTCTTTGCCGAATACATTTTAATAAGGTCTTCCTTTGTCATGCTGTCTCTTTCTTTTCCTGCAATATCAAGGATTATCTCGCCGCCATCAAGCATTATTGTTCTGTTTCCTGTCGTTAATGACTGGCTTAAATTATGTGTAATCATAAGAGTAGTTATTTTATTTTCATTAACTATTGTCTTAGTTATATCCATTACCTTAGCCGCAGTAGCAGGATCAAGTGCTGCTGTATGCTCGTCAAGAAGCAGAAGCTTAGGTATTGATAATGTACACATAAGAAGTGTTACAACCTGTCTTTGTCCTCCTGACAAAAGACCTATTTTAGTCTTCATACGGTCTTCAATTCCCATATTGTATCTTGCAAGATTCTCCCTGAAAAATTCTGTCTTTTTTCTGGTAACAGCAAGAGATAAAGGGGATGAATGTCTGCCGGAACGTGTATACGCAAGAGCAAGATTTTCTTCGATTGTCATATTAGGTGCAGTTCCCTTCATAGGGTCCTGGAATACCCTTCCAATAACCCTTGCTCTTTCATGTTCATTCTTGTATGTTATATCTTCGTTATCAAGTATTATATGTCCTTCATCAACCCAGAACGAACCACAGATTGCATTAAATAATGTACTTTTTCCGGCTCCGTTAGAACCAACGATTGTTACAAACTCGCCATCTTCAAGCTTTATGCTTAAATTCTTTAATGCTACATGTTCATTTACGGTTCCCTTTTCAAAAACCTTAGTGATATTCTGTATGTCTAACATTACTTTCCTGCCCTCCTCTGCCTGTTTCGTGCGATATTTTCTTTGATTGCAGGTATTGCCAAAGTAATGGCAACTATTAAAGCACAGGTAAGCTTCATTAAGTTGGCACTTTTATCTCCAAATAAGTTCTCTCTTATTACAAATGCAACTATCAGCTTATATATAACCGAACCCGTAACAGCCGATATAATTCCTACTGTAACGCTTCTTCTTCCAAATATAGCCTCACCGATTATAACTGCTGCCAGTCCGTATATTAATGTTCCGCTTGCTATATTAATATCCGCGTAGCCAACACTTTGTGATGCAAGTGCACCGGAAAGTCCTATTAACGCATTTGCAAGCATAAGTCCTGCTGTTTTGGTTTTATTTACATTTATTGAGGATGCTCTTACCATATCAGGGTTATCACCTGTTGCACGTATTCTTAATCCCATGTGTGTCTTAAAAAATGCAATTACAAGTATAAGTACTATCAAAACAATTATAAGACTCACCACTGACTTGATTACGCTTGTTTCAAACTGTCCTCTTATTCCTAACAATTCTTTTATTTTATCAAATATTGTTACTTTACCATAACTTAAGTTAGTTGTTGCACCCTTCTCTGTCATAGAATAAAGCACCAGATTAATTGAGTATAAGCCACTCATTGTTATAATTCCGGCAAGTACCGGATGTACATTTAACTTTGTCTGTAAAAATCCTGTTATAAGTCCGGCAACTGCACCGGCAAATATTCCGACAAACAATGCAAGCACAGGATGACCTGAAAGTGCTACAAGTACAGACACAACAGCACCTAATCCAAAGCTTCCCTCTGTTGTCAAATCAGGTATGTCAAGTATTCTAAGTGATATGTATATTCCCAGTGCCAGAAGTCCATATATCAGGCAGTCGGGTACATTTGATAAATAATACTGAAACTCAATCATATTTTTCTCCGTATAATAGACGTATAAATTATTCTACAACCTTTATTTCTACTGATGTCTTTATTGCATCCTTAGTTATTCCAAGTGCATCCATTGCCTTCTTGTTAACTGTGCAGTAATCAACTCCTACAACCTGTGTTGGGATTTCGCTTACTTTCTTTCCGTTCTCAAGATATTCTATTGCCATATCTGCTGTCTTTCTTCCGATGCTCTTATCATCTATTGCAAGTGTTGCAAAGCAGCCTGATGCTACTGTTGTTGCTGAAGAACAATATGTAGGTATCTTCTTATCATTGCAGATTTCTACAAGCTTTGAAATACCGTCCTGAATTGTTGAATCATTTGGTACAAATATAGCATCTGCACCTTCATTTATAAGTGCATTAGTTGCTGTTTCAATATCGTTAGATGTAGGAGCTGTTTTTACAACGTACTTAATTCCCTTTGAATCAAGATATTTCTTACTCTCTTCGATTGTATTAGTGGCATTGTCCTCATTACCGCTGTATATAAGTCCGAATTTCTTTGCAGGTGTTGTAGACTGTGCCAGTTCAAATATATCTGATACAGGAATCGCATTAGAAGTTCCTGTTGCGTTCTTATCAGGCTTATTAAGATCTGTTATAACTCCTGCCTTTACAGGTGCTGATACCGCGCAGAAGAATACAGGTGTCTTTGCTTCTGCGTTAACAAGTGCCTGTGTTGATGGTGTAGCTACTGTAAATACTAAATCATATGAACCATCTGTCATATTGCCTACTATAGATGTAAGTGCTGATGTATCTCCGGCAGCACATTTGTAATCAAATATTGTGTTGTCGTCTGTATAACCCTTGGCTTTCATTTCCTCTAAGATTCCATCTCTCATATCAGTAAATGCGCCATTTTCTACCATCATTACAATACCAATCTTTTTCTTGCCGTCTTTAGCTGCACTGTTAGAACCACAGCCTGTAAATACACATGCTGTCATAACAAGTGAAAGCAGAACACATAAAAACTTTTTCATAATTTAATTCCTCCAGTTGATCTATAAAAATGTTAGCTAGTATTATACCAAAACCATAGTAATACTGCAAGAAGCAAAGAATACTCCATATGATTCAGATTATAAATCATATGGAGTATATTCCCGTTTAAATATATTTATTCTTTTTATTCTTATACCATGCCGTTTACTGTCTTGTACTTATATAACATTTCTGCGTGATTCTGCTCCTCAACCTGAATATCTGCAAGAAGCTTTCTTATATCTGCATCCCCAAAGGAAAATACATTTGAATTGTATTCTGAAGAAACCATCTTCTCTGTTCCGATACTGTCTGTTGCAAGAAGGCAGTCATCTTTCTTATCCTGCGCATCACTCATAACATCATATGTTGCTTTAGGCGAGTAATCCTTTCCCTGACTGTCATTGCAGTCACAGCATGGCACCTTTCCTGAAAGTACTTCATTTAATGACTGAAAATGTTTCTCTTCATTCTTCTCAAGTTCCTTGAACAAATCCTTTAATACAGGGTCTTTCGCATCATTACTGTACTTTTTGTATTTGTCCATACATGTCTGTTCCTGGGTCTGAAGATCCATAATAACTGTTCTTTCTTTTTCTGTTAAATTCATAACAATCCTCTTTTCCGCAGTTTTTTCTGCATATATTTTTCCAATGACAGTTTTATTATGGGATTGTTTTGTAAGTTTTATTCAGTAAATTCCTCTTCCTTGCGTGTGAGTCTGTTTATGGTTTTAAATAGTTTATCAAGGTCTATCGGTTTTGATATATGGGCATTCATTCCATTTTCAAATGCATTCTTTCTGTCCTCTTCAAATGCATTCGCAGTCATTGCAACAATCGGAATGTCCCTTATCGGTTTAGGCAGTTTTCTGATATATCTGGTTGCCTCATATCCGTCCATAACCGGCATCTGTACATCCATAAGAATTATGTTATAATAGCCGGGCTGTGAATCTTCCACCATCTTAATTGCATTTTTACCATTTCCGGCAGTCTCGACATTGTAGCCTTCTTCTTTAAGGATTTCTTCTATTATTTCCCTGTTATACTCGTTATCCTCAACAACAAGTATTCTTATCTCCTCAGGAAGACTGTTTAACTCTTCATTTTCTTTTATTTCCGTAAGATTGCATTTTTTCTTAAATCTCATAGGGTCTGTTTCATAATAGCTGTTATAAACCTGTGTCTCCGAATGTTCAAACTCTATTGTTATTGTTATCTGCGTTCCTACTCCTTCCTCACTTATTATATCTATGCTTCCGTTCATCATATCGACAAGCTGCTTTGTTATCGACATACCAAGTCCGGTTCCATATACTCCGCTTACAGTTGATGTTCTCGCCCTTGTAAACGGTTCAAATATATGCTTTAGGAACTCTTTATCCATTCCTATTCCTGTATCTTTTATTATAAACCTGTAAATTCCCTTTTCTTCTGAATTAATCTTATCTTCACTTACAAGTATGGTTATCTGTCCGTCCATAGGAGTAAATTTAACAGCATTGCTTATGCAGTTGGTAAGTATCTGATTTAACTTAAGGTAATCACACATTACCGTATCACTGTCAACTTCAACCTTGGTTCTTAGCTTAAGATTCTTTTTCTCACATTCTGACTGCATCATAATCTTAATATCTCTGAGTGTTGCCGCTATGCTGCATTTGGAAAGCTTTATTTCCGACCTTCCGCTTTCTATCATGCTCATATCCAATACGTCATTTATCAAATCAAGAAGATGCGAGCTGGAATTTAATATTTTCTCTAAATAATTCTTTACAAGTACTTTATTATCAATATGTGAATTGGCTAATGATGCATATCCTATAATTGCATTCATAGGTGTTCTCATATCATGTGACATATTTGATAAAAATATAGTTTTAGCTTTGCTTGCAAGCTCTGCCTGTCTTAGGGCTGTCTCTACAATTCTTTTATTCTCCATTTCGACACGGACTTCTTCGCTTACATTTCTAAAACCTATTACTACTTCTGAGACCTCACGGCTGTCTCCAATACGCACAAACTGTGCCTGAAAATACTGCAGCTGTCCGTTTTCGTCATAGAAATTCTCATTGCCAAAGAACACATTATCATTAAGAAGCTGTTTTTTAATGTAATCTTTGTCAAATATATCCCTTACCCTGCCATCATTAACAAGCCTTAATCTTCCTTCTATGAAATTCCTGAAAAATCTCTTTACGTCCTCGTATTTTCCTGACATTTTCTCTGTCTCACCGTTAAATCTTTCCGATAATCTGAACGGTGTAACCATATCTTTGTCAAAATCTATTAAAAAAACAGTTGTGTATTCTTTCATTAGCGCGCTAATTACATTGGAACGCTGCTTTTCCCTGCTGTCTATTTCCTCAATATGCTTCTGCTGCACCCTTAATTCTGTATAGAAATTCCTTAATCTGCTGAACCTGACAGCTCTGGTTATTATTCGTCCGAGCTTAATAAGGCAAGCCCTGTCATCATCTGTCCACTGCCTGTCATTATTAAAATTAATAAAACCTACCGAACCGTCAACCTGCTCACCTTCAGCTATTCTGTAATGGAGCATTTTACCGTTGAAATCATCATCCACAAATGCAATATTCCTGTCTGAAATATTATCACCGTCATAATATGAGAGTATATAGTCTCTTGTATTTTCATCTATAATATACGTCTTTCCCAGTATATTATAGTTCTCATCCGAATAACTCTCATATGTAACTTTAAAGCCTTCATTGTAGGTGAGATTCTCCACGGCATATATTATATCAAGATTTAATTTCTCTCTGCATAAATCAAGAAGCTGTTTCCTGTCTGACTCATCAATCTCCTTAACTGCTTCTTTTGCCAAAAATGAATATATATATTCATCTATGGCAGTTTTGTTAAAATCTCCCGCAGTTATCCCCGCAATAACCTTATCTGTCTGATTCTCCATATTTAATTCTCCCCTGTAATCAACTGTACCTGACTGTACTTACTCTACTCTTTGTTTCCTCTGCTGCCAAATATTAACAGCATAAATGTAATCAATGCTGTTATTCCCTCTGATACTGTAAACGAAATCCACACTCCTGTAAAGCCCATTATTTTAGATAAAATAACTGAGCATGCTGCTAAAGTTACAAAACCTCTTAATATTGATATTATAAATGCGTACAACGGTGAATCCGTTGCCGAAAAATATCCGCTGCATATTATATTAATTCCGGCAAACAAAAATCCCGTAAAATATAAGCGCAGACCCTTATATGCATATTCCGAAAGCAATACTGAGTGTTCGCTGTTAAACAATTCAACCAGATTACCTGTAAATGCATATATTCCAATGTTCATAGCTATAGCTATTACTAATGATAACACAATTGACATAAAAAGAAGCCTTTTTTGTGAATTTTTTTCTTTTTTTCCAAAACATTCACTGATAAGTGGCTGTGCACCCTGTGAAATTCCATTAAATACCGAAACTGCTATCAATGAAAAGTTCGCAACAACTCCATATGCCGCTACTCCTACATTTCCTGCAATTCCAAGTATTAACAGATTAAATATTGTTGTTGTAACACCGGATGTCATTTCCCCGACAAATGCTGATATTCCAAGCTGCCATGATTTTATAAGCTGCTTTATTGATGGCTTTATAATCTCAAGACGTATTGTATTCTTACTGCTAAGAAAATGTGTTGAACATATCAGTATGCTTATCACAGGTGATGCGGCTGTCGCAAGTGCTGCCCCTGCCAGTCCCATTTTCATAGGAAACATAAAAATATAATCAAGTATTATATTACTTATACTGCCTATTACTGTGCCTATCATGGCTCTTAATGTATCATTGTCATTTCTTACAAACGAACTGACTACATAATTCAGCATAAAAAATGGTGAAAACAGTAAAAATATTCTGTTATACGGAATGCCCAGCTGCACAATTGATTCATCGCCGCCCATAATCCTGATTATCTTATCAGGTATAAATATTCCTGCCAGCGTAAAAATAAGTCCGATAATTATAACCCAGGCAACAGCATTAAAAAACAGATAGTCTGATTTTTCTTTTCTTGCCCTTAATATTGCAAATCTGGTTGCTGAACCAACTCCTGTCATTGAACCTATTGCAAATATTAAATTAAATATAGGCAGTGCAAGATTCAAAACGGTTATTCCGTTCGCCCCTGCCGCTATCGATATAAAAAATGTATCAACAATTATATAGCAGGAAACTCCTATCATCCCTGCTATATTCTGTGAAACATACTTTGCAAACCTTTTTGTAACATCCATACCCTTCTCCCCATTTTTATGTTATAATAAACTGATGTAAATCATATGAATGCGTTACCGCATACTCGTGAGATAATGATATAATAAACATTTTTTTAATGCAAGGTGGTATCTGTATATGAGAAAGAAAGACTTGGCACTTATTATAATAGAACGTCTTAAAAGTGAATATCCTGATGCAGCATGTACACTTGATTATAACGAGGCATGGAAATTACTTGTAAGTGTAAGACTTGCCGCACAATGTACCGATGCAAGGGTAAATGTTGTCGTAAAGGGACTTTTTGAAAAATATCCTTCTGTCAAGGCATTGGCTGATGCTCCTGTTGAGGATATTGAAGCCATTGTGAAGCCTTGTGGTCTTGGTCACAGCAAGGCTAAGGATATAAGTGCATGCATGAAAGAACTCCGCGACAAATATAACTGTCAGGTGCCAGAAGATTTTGACAAGCTGCTCTCTCTTCCCGGTGTAGGAAGAAAAAGTGCCAACCTTATTATGGGTGATGTCTTTGGAAAGCCTGCAATAGTTACAGACACACATTGCATCCGTCTTACAAACCGAATGGGGCTTGTGGATAATATAAAAGATCCTAAAAAGGTAGAAATGGCATTGTGGAAAATAATTCCACCACAAGAAGGCAGTGATTTCTGTCACAGACTTGTAATTCACGGAAGAGATGTCTGTACTGCACGAACTACACCTCATTGTGACAGATGTGTATTAAATGATGTATGTAAACATAATTTTAAAAAGCCTGAATAAACAGGAAAGAATCTCATAAACGTATCAGATAAAACTAAGCCCTGACAAAGGTATGATGTAATCATATACCTTTGTCAGGGCTTTATCATGCTTTCATGAGCATGCCGTATTATACTTTAGTTATACTTTGTTATATTCCAATAAATATCTCGTAATTCATATGTTGAAATCATATGTGTTGCAATTATTAAATCATAATTTAACAACTAGTTAACAAACATAAATTCTCTCTTCTGAAAGTACATGTAAGAAAGGATTGCTATTACAACTGTTGTTAATACATTAGATACTATTGAAGCTGAAATAAGATTAAGTCCTGTAACCACTGATGCAATAATTACATATAAAACTGTAATTAATGTATTGGCAACAAGTAATATTATATACTTCTTGGTTGCATCTTTCTTATAGTTGGCAAGACACTGTCTTACATATATTGCTGCTGCCGCAAGTGCAATAGCAACAACACCCATTATTACGTCTATAACTTTCAATCCACCATAAAATGAATATACAAGGTCTGCGCTTCCACCGTACTGTGCACCTGTAAAATATGTAAATGCACTAACAATATTAAGTATTGCATTTACAATTAACTGGAAATAAATTACAAACTTATACCAGTTCATTGGAAGAGGCTGTGCCTGATTATTAAAACCGCCATTCATATTAGGCTGGCCATATGGTGGCTGCATCTGTCCGTTATAACCGTTCATATTTGGCTGACCGTATGGTGGCTGCACCTGTCCGTTATAACCATTCATGTTTGGCTGGCCGTATGGCTGCTGTACCTGTCCGTTATAACCGTTCATGTTTGGCTGCTGTACAACCGGCGCACCACACATAGGGCATACATTAGCTCCCTGTGGTAACTGATTACCGCAATTGTTACAATTCATATTTTTTTCTCCCGTCATATTTTTTATCAGAAGATAATCATAATTTCATTTATAAATACTCAATTATAATTATCCTGACTATATAATAGTATATTATTATATTAAGTTTTTCAATACCTTACCGTCAAACTCACATAAAACATTTAGTAACATTTTAAAAGCTTTTTATATGTCAAATCTATTATAAATGCGCCGAGTGGAGCTGTTATAATTATCGCAAGTACTGCAACCGTAAGCACTATATTTCCACAGGATAAGCCCATGGATAATGGTATTCCTCCTATAGCTGCCTGTACGGTGGCTTTTGGCATATATGCAAACATACAGAATAGCCTTTCCTTAAAATTAAGCTTTGTTCTCACCATACACAGCAAAACACCTGCCATTCTGAATATTAAGACACCGAATATCAGAATCACAGCGGCAATTCCTGCCGATGCAGCATATGAAATATCTACAGTTGCTCCAACTAAAACAAACAGTACTATCTCAGCACACACCCACATTTTGTTATATTTCACAGATAATCTTACAGCTACCTCTTTTTTCTTCTTCTGAAGTGCGATTCCCATAAACATAACAGATATAAGCGCAGAAAATGTTATCGGAGTATTTAATGCATTTTCAATTGAAACAAGTATAAATGCTGTGCTTAAAAATATTATGACTTTAACCGTATCACGCATATGTATTTTTATAAACAAATATGAAAGCATTAATCCAACAAGCAAACCGACTATTATTCCAAGTATTATTGATACCGGAATATTTACAAAGCTTATTACCGATACTCCTGTTCCTGATGCAAGCGAAGTAAATGCACTAAAAAGCACTATTACATACACATCATCAACTGAAGCTCCTGCAAGAATAAGCTGAGGTATTCCTTTTTCCACCCCGTATCCTTCTTCAATCATTTTTATCATCTTAGGAACTATTACAGCCGGAGAAACTGCTCCCACTACAGCTCCCATAATGGCAGCTTCTAAAACTGTTACGCCAAGAAGCATAGGTGCAAGTATAACCATTCCGATTACTTCAAAGGTTGCCGGAATAAAGCACATCATTATCGCCGGTCTTCCCACCTTTTTTAAATCGTTTATATTTAATGTAAGACCTGCTCTGATTAAGATAATTATCAATGCTATTTTTCTTAATTCCGATGAAATATTAAGTATTGATGCATCAATAAGATTAAGCACGTATGGTCCTAAAATAATTCCGGTAATTATCATTCCTAACAAGCCCGGCAGTCTTAATTTTGAACACAGCCAGCCTGCAAACATACCGATTAATAAAATTAGTGCAATGCTTAGTAACATATGATTTCCTCCTTTATAAATACGAAAAGCTGGTGACTCTGCTTTGGCAGAAGTCATCAGCTTGTTAGCGGTTTAAGTGTGTAACACTTTGGGAGACATTCATTCCCTTGGTATTATGTAATTATTTTTATATATTCATCCCTGTTGCGCGGATGAATTATCTGAACTGTCTAAACAATACTATAGTAATATTGTTTTGTCAAATGTTATATTTTAACCTACAGATTATCTTGCAGATTATTTTGCAGATTATTTTTTCTTAAAGATTTCCCATGCATTTTCTTCTTCAATATGCACCTCTATTGTATCGTTTATTGCATACTGGTAACCGTAGCCACTTCCGAAGTTGCTCTGGTTGTCGTAAACAGGCTGGCTTCCGGCATCACATTGCGAAGTTATTGTTCCATCCATTATTCCGCATCTTAAACTATCGCTTTGTTTTCCCGTATCATAATAAATGTTTCCTTTTACCTTTATCATTCTTACATTGTCTGATGCACCTGAGTTTGTAGCCTGCTCTTTGGTTATTCTGTTTTCATTTTTTGTTTCACCGGTTGTAGTTTCGGTTGTTCTTTCGATTGTATTTTCTTTATCTTCATTGTCAGTTGTTTTATTTTCATTAACCAGTTTACCTGTAGTCCGGTTTCCACAGGCAGTCAGAGTTGTAATGCTTGTAAACGATATAAATAGCAATATAGCTGCCATAGTCAAAAATCTTTTTATGCTGCTGTTGTATTTTTTATTTTTCATACATGCTTTCATAATTTTAACCATATATAATCCCTCCTTTTTGCAGATGGTAGTGTCAACTCTAACACTCCACTTTTATATTTTTCTTTATATTTCAAGAGT
>ERZ1106969.362-NODE-362-length-48794-cov-9.321324_pt1 | contig 48794 bp, 46 predicted proteins | sample MGYA00403685_ERZ1106969 | MGnify/ENA primary metagenome ERZ1106969 (study PRJEB35170, sample SAMEA104062416) | human gut metagenome | biome: human gut; feature: human-associated habitat; material: faeces | place: Denmark | collected 2012-05-18 ... | reverse complement strand
AAGATGCCTGCATCCAGATGGATCTTCTTGGACATGCTTTCTTCGTATTCTGCAATGCAGAGACAGATGAAGTCAATGTTGTTTACAAAAGAAAAGATGGTTCCTTCGGCTTGATCGAACCAGAATTCTCATAAGATAAAACAGCGGAAAAGCTGTCGGTTCCATGGTAACCGACAGCTTTTCTGTTATCTTTTTATTCAAATACGATCATCTCTCCCGCTACATTTGCAAACCAGCACTCTCCTGTCCTGGAAATCTCAGTCTGCCCATTCGTAGCTTCTGTGATTTCTGCAATCAATCGTGGTTCCTCTTCTTTTGGAATCAAAACCGTCAGATCTACTTTTTCCGTGTACGCACTCTCTAAAATTGTCAATCCTCTCTGTCCCAAAAGATACTGAATTTTTCCCAATCCTGTATAATCTGTTGTGAGATTCAGTTTAAACCCGTACATTTTGGTAATAATCTGACTGTAGGAAATTCCTGCTTTTGCCGATTCCGTATATGCACGAACCAGTCCGCCGGTCCCCAAAAGTGTCCCTCCAAAGTACCTTGTTACTACCACAAGCACATTTTGAAGCGCCTCTCCCCGGATGACTTCCAAAATCGGTTTTCCTGCCGTACCACTCGGTTCTCCGTCATCACTGCACCGCTCTGTCACACGCTCTTCTCCGATTACATACGCCCAGCAGTGATGTCTTGCATCCCAGTATTTTTTTCGGATCTGTTCCAGATACTGCATAGCCTCTTCTTCTGAGTGTACGAGAAAAACTTCTGCAATAAAGCGGGACTTTTTTTCCACAATTTCTGCTTTACCGCCCTGATATATTGTCCTGTATTCCATCTGCTTCCCCCTTGTCGTTTCATACCCTGATCTGTGGCAGGTACATACTGGCTGCCACTCTCAATTATATATACTACGCCTTTGAAATAAACACAAGAAAAACGATACAATTCTTAAAAATTTTTTATAAGAATATGAACTTTTTCTTTTTCCTTTGCTTTAAAAGAGCAAATTTGATATAATGAGTAGAATGAATAAAGGAGGATATTATTCATGAATTACGGAAAAGAAAGCCTTTCGAAGAAGAAAAAAAATGTATCTTCAAAGAAAAATATGAAAAAGAAACGGGTCGGAGTCCGTGTCTTTAAGGCCGTTGTGATCTGTTTCCTTCTCATCTGCATCATCGGGGCCGCAGGTGGTGGCTTTTTGGTCAAGAAAATCATTGACAATGCACCTGAAATTACTCCTTCCAGCGTCAAGCCCAGCGGATATAAATCTCAGGTGGTTGCGGCATCTACCGGACAGAATCTGGGACAATTCCGAGAAGCAGGATCCAACCGTACCTACAAAACGATTGATAAGATTCCAAAACATCTTGCCAATGCGTTTGTAGCCATTGAAGACGAGCGTTTCTACGAACACAATGGAATTGACCTGCAAGGGATCTTAAGAGCCGGGATCGTAGGCATTACAAGCGGAGATTTTTCAGAAGGAGCCAGTACACTCACTCAACAGCTGATCAAAAATAACGTATTTCCGAATTTTACAGAGGAAAAAACATTTTATGACAGTCTGGAACGAAAACTGCAGGAGCAGTACCTGGCACTGGAAATTGAAAAACAAATGTCCAAAGAAGAAATTCTCGAAGCGTATATGAATACGATCAACCTTGGACAGAACTGTCTCGGTGTACAATCTGCTGCCAAACGCTACTTCAACAAAGATGTATCAGAACTGTCCCTGTCAGAATGTACCGTTATTGCCGGTATTACACAGAATCCTACCAGATATGATCCTGTGAACAATCCGGAAGAAAACGCAAAACGTCGGGACTTCGTTCTCGGCAATATGCTCAAGCAGGGATATATTACCCAACAGGAATTTGATAAAGCAAAAGCAGATCCCGTCTATGACCGGATCCAGCCTACTGCAGTCGGTTCCGACGCAGAAAAACCAAATACGTACTTTATTGATGAACTTGCCGAACAGGTTTTAAAAGATCTGCAGGACCGCAAATCTTACACTGCAACACAGGCACACAATCTGCTATACAGTGGAGGCCTGACTATTTATGCGACACAGGATCCGACGATCCAGCAGATTTGCGATGAAGAGGTTGCCAATCCGAACAACTATCCATATCTGATTGAATATGGTCTGCAATATGCATTAACGGTTACACGCGCGAATGGATCCGTTGAAAATTATGACCACAACGATGTCGCAGAATATATTAAGGCCGCATGGGGACGCCAGTATCCTCTTGATTTTTCTTCTCCGGAAGAAGCCAATCAGGCCGTTGCCGAATATAAGTCGACACTCAACATTCAGGAAGGAGACACAATAACCGAGAGCATTACCATTCCACCACAGCCACAGACTTCTGTTGTTGTCATGGATCAGTATACCGGTGAAGTCAAAGCAATCGTAGGAGGCCGTGGTGAAAAGACAGCCAGCTTCTCTCTGAACCGTGCCACAGATTCTCACCGCCAGCCGGGTTCCTGCTTCAAGCCGCTCGGGGTGTATGCACCGGCGATCGATACCGGAAAATATACACTTTCCACCCTGATCGAAGACTCCCCATATACTTACAATGACGGAACTCCGATCAATAACTGGGATGGCATCTATATTGGACAGGCTACTGTCCGCTATGCAATCCTGCACTCTATGAATGTCTGTGCCGTACGGACATTGACAGATATCGGGATTGATACCGGTATGAAGTATCTGGATAACTTCGGCTTTTCCACACTGGTCAGCAAAGAAGAAAATCCGGCACATAACGACTATAATCAGTCTACTGCACTCGGTGGTATTACGAACGGTGTTTACAACATTGAACTGACAGCCGCCTATGCTGCACTGGCCAACAATGGCGTATACACAAAACCGATCTTATATACAAAAGTTTTGGATCATGATGGCAATGTCATTCTGGATAACAGCACTCCAGAGACACATCAGGTCGTAAAAGATTCCACAGCAGCTCTTCTGACCAATGCCATGCAGGATGTTATCAAACGTGGTACCGGTACAACGGCACAGCTTGCAAACGGAATGCCTGCATCCGGTAAGACCGGTACTTCTGAATTTAGCACTGACCTTTGGCTCGCTGCTTACACACCGTATTATACCTGCTCTGTCTGGGGCGGATATGATTCCAGCAAGCCAATGGAAAATATCTACAACCAGACATGGCATGAATTGATCTGGAAAAATATTATGGACCGCGTCAACAGTACACTTGGTCTTCAGGTCAAAAACTTTACCATGCCGACCTCTGTAGAACAGAAAACTGTATGTTCTACCAGCGGACTTCTGGCTGTCAGCAGCTGTCCGTCTTATACAGAATACTTTGCAAAAGGAACCGGACCTACACAGAGCTGTTCCGGCCATTATGAAGAAAAAGAAGACGACGAGAAAGACAAGGACAAAGAAGATTCCGAAGACAAAGAAGATTCCGAAGACAAAGAAGATTCTGAAAATCAGGGGAATTCTGAAAACGGAGACAACAATTCCAATAACTCCGGCGGTGATACTGGTACAACCACACCTCCGGCTGAATGATCTTTTTCCATCAGATTTTTCTGACAGAGAAAAGAAGCAGGCAAGCATATCAAAAATAACTTGTCTGCTTCTTTTTTATATTACCAGTTCGTATATTCGATCATATGTCAGCTGCTCTGTCAATTCTCGAATCTGTTCTTTTGCTTCTATCGGTGCAGAAAAACTCAGCCCACATCCAGCGGTGATCTCTCTTGGAACCGGAATCAGTCTTCCCGGGACTTTTCTCTTTCCCGCCTCATTTTCAAATGCCATAGCAGCTGTTGTTGTTTCAAATGTCACTACGATACGCAATTCTTTTGGTCTCATCATGCTCCCTCCGCTATCATTTCCCGAATTGCCTGTATACTCTTGTCCACCTGTTCTTCACTGAGAAAATGTGAAAAACTGAATCTCACGATCCCCTGCTCCCCGGTGTGAAATGCCTGATGCATCAGAGGCGCACAGTGAGCCCCCGGACGTGTCTGAATTCCATATACTTCCGAAAGCTCGTCACTGACTGCCGAAGAATCATAATCTCCAATATTCAGGGCCACAATCGGTGCACGTTCCATACTTGAAAAGTCTCCATAGATCTTTATCGGATCCAATTCTTTTACTCCTTCATAAAATTGCTGCATTCTCTGACATTCTATCCGTTGAATTGTTTCTGTTCCAATTTTTTGAATATACGTCAATGCTGCATGCAGTCCTGCAATTCCATGCCCATTCAAAGTTCCTGCTTCCAAAGCAGCCGGCATCTCCTGCGGCTGCGTTTTTAAAAAGCTCTGCACACCGCTTCCCCCTGTTTTAAACACTGGAAGGTGTATTGCTTTTTGAAGGATCATTCCACCGGTTCCCTGAGGTCCCATCAGCCCTTTGTGACCTGTAAAACAGAGAATATCAATCTGATCTTTTTCCATGTCGATCGGAAACACTCCCGCAGTCTGAGAAGCATCCAGTATAAATCTTACCCCGTATTTTTTGCACAGCTTTCCAATCTTTTCTAATGGATTCAGATTCCCGGTTACATTGGATGCATGTGTACAGGCAAATACATCGACTCCGTTTTGAAAGACTGCTTCTAATCGATCCAACAGAAGATTTCCTTTTTCGTCCACATCCACAATCTGAAGACTGCATCCCCTTTGTTCCGCCAGATACATGGGACGTAACACACTATTGTGATCCATTGCAGTTGCCGCCATCCGCACTCCCGGTGCTGCCATTCCCTGGATCGCCATATTGAGCGCTTCTGTAGAATTGCAAGTAAATACGACCTGCTCTGGTCCTGGTCCGTGAAACAATTCATTCAACAAAACTCTCGTCTCATAAATCATTCGTGCGCTGTTCAGACTGGACGCATGACTTCCTCTGCCGGCATTTCCCATTGTCAAAATCGCATCGTATACTGCCTGTGCAACTTCTTTTGGGCGATAATAGCTGGTTGCCGCACTGTCAAGGTAAATCATGGCTTCACAACCTTCTCTGCCTGCATCATTTTTTCACAGATCACATACATATTCGTAACACTTCCCACAGAAAGCTTTTCTGTCAGACCGTAATGATTCAGGCACGTTCCACACGTCAAAATCTCCACCCCCTGAGATTCCAGAAGTTTCAGATCTTCCAGAGAATCTGAGCCCTCTGCAGAAAGCTTTGCTCCTCCATTATACAGAATGACTGCTGACGGCAGTTCTTCCTGACTGGTAAGGGCATAAACAAAACCTTTCATCAGAGCTTTTCCAAGCGTTTCATCTCCCTCTCCCATTTTATCAGAGGAAAGCACAACAACCGTTTCTCCTGATTTTCCGGAAGATACATGACACGGAATACATTCCGTCTCTGTTGCGTCTTCTGCGGCTTCAAGGCTTCCTCCTGTAATCGCAACTTTATATGTATGAGAATCTATTTTCTCATGCCGGAACACAAGTTGTTTCTGACGTGCCATCTTTTCCAGATTCTGCACGGCGATCTCATTGTCTACCAGAGTCTCCACTTCATCTTGCTCTGTCATCTGTGCCAATACCTTTTTTGTCTCCACAACCGGGATTGGACATTGTTTTCCTCTTGCATCTACTGTATACTTCATGACTTCACACCTCTACTCTACATATATTTTCTTTTCTCTCTTTTCCAGAACTTCTCCTACGATTCCACATGGAAGTCCCAGTCTTTTCAAATCTTCCAGACAGGCATCCGCATCTTGTCTTTCCATACTGACCAAAAGTCCTCCGGATGTCTGCGGATCAAATAAAATCTCTTCCATCTCAAACGGAACCTGTTCAAACTGCACTGCATTTCCCACATGATTCCGGTTTCTCTGTGCTGCTGCTGTCAGATAAAACTCCCCTGCATAGTCATATGCCTGTGCAATATAAGGAATCTGACCACTTTTAATTCTGGCAGAATGTCCATCTCCCAGCATCTCGGATAAATGTCCCAAAAATCCAAACCCTGTCACATCGGTACATCCGTGTACGCGATACTTTCTCACCGTTTCCGATGCATATTTGTTTAGCGTAGTCATAGAACGTATTGCCTGATCCATTGCCTCTTTTGATGCCTCTTTGATCCGGTTTGCCGTACACACGATTCCTACGCCAAGTGGTTTTGTCAGAATCAAAACATCTCCAGCCTGGCAGCCATTATTTGCAAACACCTTATCCGGATGAATCGTTCCCATCACAGACAATCCATATTTCACGTCAGTATCTGCAATGGAATGACCACCTGCCAGAACCCCTCCCGCCTCTTTGACTTTCTCTCCGCCTCCCAGCATAATCTGCCCTAAAATATTCAAGTCCCAGCTTTCCGGAAAGCATACAATGTTTAATGCTGTCCTGACATCTCCGCCCATTGCATAAATATCACTCAGCGCATTGGCTGCTGCAATCTGACCAAAAATATATGGATCATCCACCATCGGCGGAAAAAAATCCAGTGTCTGTACCACTGCCAGGTCATCCGTCAGTTTATACACAGCCGCATCATCTGAGCTGTCATAGCCGATCATCAGATTTTCATCCCAGGTTTTCGGGATTTTTTCCAATACCCTTGCAAGAACTCCCGGCCCCAGCTTCGCCGTACATCCTCCTCCTTTACAGAATACGATCTGTTCTTGTTCACTCATCTATCCTTCTTCCTCCCTTTCTGCCATCCGATCACCGCTGCTCCAAGTGCCCCTGTATACTGTGACAATTCATGGGTCAAAATCGGAAGATTTAATTCTCGCTCCAGCATATTTTGAAAAACCGGGTACCCGGCAAGCCCTCCTGAGAAATAGATATCTTCCTCCAAAGACAACCTTCTCGCAAAATGTACCGTTCTTCTGCAGATAGATTCAATCGCACCCAACGCAATATCTTCTGCTCGTTTTCCTTCTGCCAGAAGACTGACCATCTCGCTTTCCGCAAATACCGTACACATACTGTTCATATGTACCGGATCTGCCTCCTTTAACCCGGTATTCAATACCTCCTGTGGAAGTTCCAGCGTACGTATCATCATCTCGATAAAACGACCTGTCCCTGCTGCACACTTATCATTCATCAAAAAATCAATCACATGATGATCCCGATCCAGCAGAATCACTTTACAGTCCTGTCCGCCGATGTCGATCAGACACCGTACATTCGGATATAAAAACGCCGCTCCTCTTGCATGGCAGGTGATCTCCGTAAGAGACTTGTCCGCTTCTGCAAGCAAATCTCTCCCATATCCCGTTGTCACGGTAAAACATTCCCCTTCCGGAATCAACGTCTCGTAAATCTGATATATGCTTTTTTTCGGCATTGCCGAAGTAGGAATCATACATTTCTTCACAACGTCTTTCCCGTCAAACAACACTCCTTTTGTCATGGAAGAACCCGAATCGATTCCCAATGCAAACATCGCGCACTCCTTTCCTACAACATTTCAATAAATTCTGCCATTCTTGTATTCAACTGTCCCAGATCACTCTGAGAATAATCCGTTTCCACACTCATATATGGAATTTCTTTTTCCTGATTGACAAACTGTTTCACGCCATATGTCTCTACATTGTATGTATGACAAGCCTGCAGTACCATATCCACAACAGCATCCACTTTAAATTCATCGATCAGTCTTCCAAGCAGTTCAAATTGGTATCAATTGCTTTCATTCCGCTGCAACATTCAAAACAGACAACAACTGCCCCGTTTGCTTCGATCGCACGGACTACTTTTTCAGCAGCACCACCCATTGGCGATCCGGTCACCAGGATACGCGGAAGCACTCACTCCGCTTCTCCGATCGTTTCATCTGACATCGAACACAGCCCAACCGGTGCTGCTCCTGCTGCAAGTACCATTTCCTGCGGAAGATATGTGCAAAATACCCCTACGATCGGGGTTCCATTTTCTTTTAGCTTTTTGACTGCCAGAAACGATTGTTTTCTCTGCTCTGCAAATTTTTCAAATACTTCGGGTAAATTTTGAATCAGTTCCATGTTCCTTCTCCTCGTGCCTTTTCTTTCCAGTATACCTGTCTTTTATACAGGATTCCAATTCATTTTCCCGCCGTCTTTTCTCTTTGTTATCGACATAACCAATCATTCTTCTCTACTGCGTAAACTCTTCCCTTTCCATCGGTTCTATAAAACGTCTTTCTAGTTCCGTCAGTTCTGTTTCTTTCAGCCATGCAGTGTAGATAAATCGGCTGAATCTCTGTTCATCCAATTCGAACTTTAGCATCCTCCCCTCTTCCACCTCGTCTTTCACTGCCAGATTCGACATGACCGTTGCTCCGATTCCATTGATCACCGCACTCTTGATCGTTTCTGGATCATTGATCCTTGCAACGATATGCAGATTCTCTTCCGCAATTTTCTTTTCTTTTAGATATCGGTTCAGTTCCTTCATCGTACCCGATGTCTGGGTACGCAAAATCAAAGGTTCTGTCAGCAGATCTCTCCCCAGTTTTTTCTGTTTTTGCCACTGTCTGTATTTTTCATGATTCGGAGTTACAAATACCAGATAATCCCTGCAGTATACCTGATATTCCAAATCCTCATCCTTTTCTTTTGTTCCCAGAAATCCAATGCGTACTTTCTTTTGCCGAAGTAGTTCCTGCACTGTCGTGCTGTCTCCTTTTTCAACGGAAAAACGAATATTAAAATTTTCTTTTAAAAATTTTGCCATGAGTCTTGGTAAAATATACTGGGCCGGGATCGTAGACGCAGCTGCCAGAATTGCACGGTTTTCTCCGGAAAATTCCTGTTCCAGCTCTCTGCAGAGCTTCAAGATCTTAGAAGCATATTGATAAACCTTCTCTCCTTCCGGGGTGATCTCTACTTTTTTTCGATAATTCCGTTCTGCCAGCTGAACTCCGGTTTCTTTTTCCAGTGCATGGATATGACTGCTGATCGTAGACTGACTTAAAAACAATGCCTGTGATGCCCTGGTAAAATTTTTATATTCTACCAATGCACAAAACGCTTCCATCTGTTTGAAATTGATGTTCACACCATTCCCCCTTTTCCATTTCTTCTATTATACCTCATCTTTCTAAAAGTAACTACTCTATTATCGATTTTTTCGATAACACATCGAACCTGCTTTCCGCCTATACCGACCATCTGTATGAACGCTGTTTTCTGACTTGTATTTTCCCCTGAACTTATGCTATACTGTTCTTCGGAAATTCAGGAAAGAAGCGAACGCAAATGAAAGATCGAACAGCATCTCTTTTTCAATTTTATAGAAGTGACATACAGGCTGATGCACAGCCTGTTTTTTTACGCTTTACCATAGTACCTTAACGCATAATTATTTCAAAGGAGAATATCAAAACCATGAAAACCAATATTTTTAAACCCCAAAATCTTTTTATGATTTTTCTGGGGAACACTACAATGGCACTTGGAATCGTCATGTTTGTTCTTCCCAATCAACTGATGACCGGCGGAACCACAGGACTCTCATTGATTATAGATCACTATCTGGATCTGCCGATTTCTGTTTTTGTACTGATCTTTAATTGCATCATGTTTTTGTTAGGTGCACTCATACTTGGAATCGATTTCGCACTTACTACGCTGATCAGCACTTTTTACTATCCGGTCGCACTTGGATTTTTCCAAAATATGCCTGCACTGTCCGGAATTACAGATGACCGGCTTTTGTCCAGTATTTTCGGCGGACTTTTTATCGGATTTTCTCTTGGAATCGTCATCCGTGCCGGAGCGTCTACTGGAGGTATGGACATCCCTCCACTGATCCTGAATAAAAAATTCGGACTGCCTGTTTCTGTAATGCTTTATGTGTTCGACTTTCTGATCCTGATCGGGCAGGCACTTTTTTGTGACAAAGAAGCCATTCTCTACGGAATTCTTCTTGTGATGACCTACACCATCGTACTGGATAAAATCCTGGTCATCGGCCAGGCTCAGACACAGGTCAAGATTATCAGTCAGAAATCAGATGAGATCAATGAAGCGATCATTCAGAAAATGGATCGTGGTTCCACACTGGTTCACACCGAAACCGGCTACCTTCATTCCAAGCAGGATATGATTCTGACCGTCATTTCCAACCGTGAACTTTCCAGACTCAACCAACTTGTGATGGAGATTGACCCTGCTGCATTTATGATCATCGGAAAAGTAAACGAAGTCCATGGAAAAGGATTTACACTTCCGAAAAAACATACCAAAAAGAAGTAATTTTTAGAAGAAAAAAGAGAATTTCATTCCCGGTTACAGGAATCTGAAATTCTCTTTTTTTCTTCTGTTTTTATCTTGTTTTCTTTTCTCTCACAAACAGATCATAAATACATGGTACAACAAACATGGTCAGAATCGTTCCATATAAAAGACCGCCAATCGTCACAATTGCCATCGGCTGAATCATGTCTGCTCCCATTCCCATACCAAACGCCATGGTAAGAAGCCCTAAAATTGTAGTCAAAGCTGTCATAATGATCGGACGTAGTCTCGTTTTTCCTGCTTCTATCAGAGCCTCCTGCTTCTCCATACCATCTTCCATCAACTGATTCGTGTAGTCTACAAACACAATACCGTTATTCACAATAATTCCGGAAAGCATAACAAAACCAATCATTGCAATAACACTGACTGCCTTGCCTGTCAAAAACAAGCCCAGCAGCCCTCCGGTAAATGCCAGCGGAATCGTAAACATAATGATGAACGGGGAACGCAGAGACTGAAACTGTGCTACCATAATCAAATACATGAAGATTACTGCCAGTCCGAGCATCTTCATCAACTCCGTCATAGACTCTCTGATCGTTTCATCTTCTCCTGCCATTCTGACTTCATATCCATTGGGAATATCCAGTTTTTTCAAAGCTTTTTCCACTCTTCTGCTTACCAGCCCGATATTTTCTCCCTCTTCTAATTCCGCTGTCACATTCATATACCGAGACTGATCTTTTCGGCTTACTGCCTGCAATCCTTCTGCTTCTTCAAAATCTGCGATTTCTTTCAGCGGAACATCTTTGGTGGTACCGTCCTGCATTTCCACATGCAGGAGCAACTCCTGTATATCCTTTCTTGTCTTTGTTGTATTTTCAGCATCTGAAACATAAATATCATAGTCGCTGTCTTCTGTGGAAAGTGTTGTTTTCGAAGAGGCTTCTGCTACTTCACCGGCAAGTTCCTGATACACCTGAGCAACGGTGAGATTATATGCCGCTGCTTTTTCTTTGTTTACCAATACACGTAATTCCCCGGTCGTATCTTCCATTCCATCCGATACATTTTTGGTTCCTTTTACCCCTTTTACGATTTCTGCTGTTTTCTTTGCCATCTCCTGCAAGCGGTCCAGTTCTTTTCCCTTAATTTCTATGGAAATTCCGGATGTGCCAAGCGAACTCATATCCATTCCTGACTGACTGATGTTGACGGCACACGGAAGATCTTTTGTTGCTTTTAAAATCTCCTTCTTTAACTCCTGATCGGAAAGTGTCCGTTTTTCTTCTGTTAGGATGTAATATTGCACCTGATTCTTGGAATCGCCTCCCATACCGGTGATACTCTGTCCGGAAATCATCGCACCAATGTCCCGTACATCTTTGATCGTTTCTATTTTTTCTGTCACACGATCCGCGACAGCTGCCGTATCTTCCAGACTAGTGCCTTTCTCGGTCTCCACTGTCATGCTCATCTGGGTGCTCTCCATCGTTGGCATAAACTCCGTTCCTCTTGACAATGCCGCTATTCCGCTTAATGCAAGCAGTAAAAGTACTCCGGTCAGAACCAGGCCTTTTTTTCGCAGTGCGAAAGATAATAGTGTTACATATTCTTTTTTTACCCTCACAAACAGGCTGCTTTCTTTGGTCTCTATCCTCTGCAAAAGCCCGGCTGACATCATCGGTACGACTGTCAACGCAACCACAAGACTAGCTCCCAGAGAATATCCGATCGTCAAACCCATATCTATAAACAGCTGTCTTGTAATCCCTTTTGTAAATACGATTGGCAAAAAAACACACACCGTTGTCAGTGTAGAAGCGCTGATTGCTCCGGCCACCTGTTTTGCTCCTTCAATGGCTGCTGTTTTCGCAGATGCCTGTTCTTCGTTGCGCATTCTGTAAATATTCTCGATCACCACGATGGAATTGTCTACCAGCATTCCCACACCCAGTGCAAGTCCGGAAAGTGAAATAATATTCAGTGTCACCCCGCTGAAATACATCAAAACAATCGCAGTTAGAATACTGATTGGAATAGAGCATGCAATGATCAGTGTCGGACGATAATTCTTCAAAAATACAAGAAGGATCAACACTGCCAAAACGGCTCCAAAAACCAGGTTCTGCAGAACCGAATTGATGACCATGTCTATATAGACGCCCTGATCCATCAAAGTCACACACTGGATTCCTTCATATTCTTTTTCCAGAGATTCCATTTTTTCTAATAATCGGTCACTGACTTCTCCGGTAGAATATCCTGTTTGTTTTTGAATGCTTAGAAGAATCCCGTTTTTTCCATTGATTTTCGCATAAGAGGAACCAGAATTGTCTGCTGTCTGTATATCTGCCACATCTGACAGACGAATCGGATCCATTCCTTCTGTATCCAATAGTGTTAAATTCTTTAAATCTTCCAGCGAACGGATCTTATCTCCTACTCGGATCAGATAACGAATCCCATGTTCTTCTACATAGCCTGCCGGCATATTAAAATTCTGTGCAGCCAGAAGAGTCTGGATCATATCTGCTGTCAACATGGAAGATACGTCTGCATTCTCTGAGATCTCCTCCTGAGCCTGATTCAACTGCTGTTCCTGCAGCTGTACCATACTTTCTCCTGCTGCCAGTGCAGAGCTTCCTTCTGCCAATTTACTGAATGCCTCTACCTGTGCAGAACTAATCTGTCCCTGTACTTCGGCAAGACCGATCTGCCCTGCTGCAAGCTGTGTCTTTGTCTGCTCCATCAGCTGCTTTCCAGACCGGATCTGCGCAAGTGAGTCTGCCAGTTCTGCCTTCTTTGCCTCCAACCGGGAAATCTGCTCCTGCAACGCTGTCATATATTCTGAAAATTTATTCAATGCATCCAGCTGCTTTTCCATCAGAACTTTTTTCGCCTGCATTTCTGCCGGAATTTCCTGTCCTGTATTCTGAAGTTCTTCTATCCGGGCACACAGCTGATCATATTCTGCCTGAAGTGACTCTTTGTCTGTGTGGTCCGCCAGGGCTTGTAATGCCTGCTTCTGTGCTTTTAATTCCTGCAATTTTACTTCCAATTGCATCTGTGCCTGACCAATCTGTGTTTCTGCCAGATTCAGTTCACTCAGCTTCTCCTGGATCTCCAGCTGTGCCTGACTGATCTGTGCACTCTTTCTCGCCAACTCTGCTTCTGCCTGCCCCATTTGGGATGCCGCCTCAGAAGTCCCTGCTTCCAGCGCAGCTTTTCCACTTTCTACCTGTGCCTTTGCCGTATCCAGCGCTGCTTTTGCCTGTGTAACCTGTTGGTTCACCTGCTCCTGAATTCTGTCATTGATCTGCCTGATCTTTTCCGGCTGCAACACAACTTCTATCTTTTCCTCTACGGTACCAGAAGTTGTCACAGACGCAACACCCTCAATACTTTCCAATTCCGGCAGTACCTTTTCTGTAATCGTCCGGCTTGCATCTGCGCTGTTTTCTCCCTCTGCACTGACTGCTGATACCATGATCGGCAGCATGGTCGGATTCATCTTCACCACCACAGGATTGGCCACCTCTTCCGGCCAGTATCCTTTGATCTGATCCAGTTTTTCACGCATCTCCAGTGTCACGGAATCCATATCTGCCTCCTGACCGAATTCCAGAATGACCATGGAAACATTCTCCTGAGAAACCGACTGCACCTGCTGGATACTGCTCACCGTTGCCATGGACTGCTCAATAGGCCGTGTCACAGATGCTTCCACTTCTTCGGGACTTGCTCCCGGATATGTTGTCATCACCGCTGCATACGGCAGATTCATATTGGGCAGAAGATCTGCTGTCATATTCTGAAAGGATACAATTCCCAAAATCAGGATCAACACGATGCCGACCACAACTGTGTATGGCTTTTTTACACTAAATTTCGATAACATGTTTTCTTTCTCCTGTCTCTTTTTCTCATAATACAACGAAAACCCCAGAATCTATTTTACAATAAATTCTGAGGTTTTGCAGTTTTTAACTTCTAAAGAATTTATAAATTTCCCAATAATTTATCAATGCTGACCAATTTCACACTCAGCACAAAAATCTCCGCAGCAACTGCCAGCTCTTCCGGTGTCGGATAAGATGGAGCAATACGGATATTACTGTCTTTTGGATCCTTTCCATATGGGAATGTAGCTCCTGCCTCTGTCATCACAAGTCCTGCCTCTTTTGCTTTGGCAACAATTGCTTTTGCACATCCTTCCATTGCATCGAAAGAAATAAAGTATCCTCCGTGCGGTGAAATCCAGGAACCAATCTCAAGACCTCCCAATTCGCGCTCCAGTGTATTTAAAACCGTCTCAAATTTTGGTCTCATGATATCTGCATGCTTTTTCATATGCTCCACGATTCCATGAATATCTTTAAAAAATCTCACATGACGCAGCTGGTTTACTTTATCATGTCCAATCGTCTGCACTTTCATCATATGGCGGATATCTGCAAGGTTTGCATCAGAAGCTGCAATGGCTGCGATACCGGATCCTGGAAAACTGATCTTTGAAGTAGAGGAAAACTTATATACCATATCCTGATTTCCTGCCTTTTTACACTCCATCAAAATCTCAATCAGATAATCCTGCTTTTCTTCGTACAGATGATGTACGCAATATGCATTGTCCCAGAAAATGCGGAAATCTTTCGCTGCCGGTTTTAAATTTGCAAAACGGTATACGGTCTCATCGGAATAAGTAATTCCCTGCGGATTGGAATATTTCGGTACACACCAGATTCCTTTGATCGCCTCGTCTTCACTGACCAGTTTTTCTACCAAATCCATATCCGGTCCGGTTGGTGTCATCGGAATATTGATCATCTCAATTCCAAAATGTTCTGTAATCGCAAAATGTCTGTCATAACCTGGAACCGGACATAAAAATTTTACTTTATCAAGCCTGCACCATGGAGTACTTCCCATGATTCCATGTGTCATGGCACGTGCTACCGTATCATACATGACATTCAGACTGGAATTTCCAAACACGATCACATTGTCCTTTGGAACTTCCATCATATCTGCAAGAAGCTGCTTTGCCTCTGCGATTCCATCCAACCCGCCGTAGTTTCTGCAATCTACACCATCTTCACAAACCAATTCTGTTCCGCTGTTCAATATATTCAACATTTCCATTGAAAGATTCAGTTGTGCTGCCGCCGGTTTTCCTCTGGACATATCCAATTTCAAACCTTTAGCTTTTACTTCCTGAAACTGAGCCTGAAGCCCATTTTTCAATTCCAATAATTCTTCCTTCGTCAAATCCTTATACGCCGCCATTGCAAGATTCCTCCAATTCTTTTATCACTGGTTGTTATTCTATCGACTTTTTGATGTTTCGTCAATCCTTTCTTGCAATTTTCTATTTTTTTATCGCATATTTTCGCTAAAACAAGCTTGTTTTTGAAAAAATCTTTATGTATTCATTCATTTTCTTCCGGATACTTGCGAATCAGATCACTGGACCACAGAATCAGTTTTTCCGAAAGTTCATCAAAACTTCCTTTTACTTTTCCACTTTTCTGCTTCATCTCTATCGCAATATATAAGATTTCCCGATCAAGTCCATTCAACTTGGGAAACAATTCTGCTTTTCTTCTCAGATAATTCCCGGTCTTTAAAAAATATTCCGCCTGGATCGTAAATACAGATGTCTTATATAATTCCATCAGTACTTCCCGGCTCTGCTCATGGATCATATTATGACATACCGCATGATACAGATTGCAGGCTCCTGTATGAACCGCACGTCTCACATCTTTCATATCTAATTTTGCTACAATCCCGTCCAGGCTTCCTTTTAGCGGCATCGTATCCTGGCAGAATTGAAAGAGATCTGCTTTTGACCAATTTTCTAACTCTTCCCGTCCGGAAATAAACCCACAGATTTTCTCCCGATATGGCAAACGATTGAGCATCCCTCTGTAAATCCTCAAATCTGCCGGAAGAAGCGTATCTAAAATCAATACAATATCAATATCGCTGTCCTCTGTAGCTTCTCCTCTGGCGTAACTGCCCTGCACTCCAATAAACCAGATGCGGTATCCAAATGTACTCACTACTTCATGCACATATTTTTCCAGCCAATTGTAAATTTGAAAACTCATATCTGATTCCTCCATGTATCTTTTTCTGCCATTGAACGTTTCTTTTTATCAATTACTTCTATTATATGTAATTTTGATTCCAGCCGCAAGAAGGTTTTGGTTTATCTTTACGCCCCGGTACTCTGATACGCTTTCATCCCCTTCTTCCACACCAGAACGTCAATGACACCCAATATGACACAGGCACCTGCTATATATAGCAAAATCCCTCTGCTGCCCGCTCCCAGCATGCAGACTGTCGGATAATAATTCGCCAGAGCGATCGGAATCAGCGCACTGACGGCTACCCGGATCACGGCATGGTAAATGTCGATCGGATATTCGATCAGCCGCTCCAGATTTTCGATCAGCGTGATAAACATATTAGACTTAATGAACCAAAAGGATAAGGTTGACATAATAAAAATAATGCTGAAATACGCAAACACCGCCGTAACCAGTAAAAATACAAACAGTACGATGCTCTGCCATCCGTGAAACATATGCAGTTTATGACTTGTCCGGATCAGCAGAAAAATTCCGACCAGATACTCATCCAGAGGATATTCCGCATTGTATCTTCCGGTACTCAAAAGCTGGAAAAATGTATTAAGCGGTTTTAAAATAAACAAATCAAATTTTCCATTCTGAATCCAGTAACTGATACTCAATGTATTGATAAAAAACGTGTTGTAGATGGCTCTGACCAGATAGAAAAATCCCAGACACCACAGCACTTCTTCTTTACTCCACATTTTCATCGCATCGACCTGACTGAAAATGATCTCGATATTAAACACACCGACCAAAAGTGCCAGGACGCTGGCAAGATTGATCGCCAGAAAATCCAGTTTGTATTCCAATACAGTCAGCAGATTGATCTTAAAATACATTCGATAGCAATCCAGATACCATCGAACCTTTTCTATCATTTTACGTGTATATGACATGATTTTCTCACCCTCCCTGAATCACAATCCGTCTCATTGCATTCTTGTTCATCAGCCTGCACAGCAGAAACAATCCCGCGATCCAGCCCAACTGAAGCAGGATTCCTCCGGCAATCTGTGCCCCGTTTGCTTCTCCCATTACAATGGTCAACGGAAAATAGTAAATAGACTGAAACGGAAGTACCATACAAAATCCCCTTAGAATCGATGGGTAAAATGTAAGCGGAATGAACATTCCGCTGAAAATATTGACACAGGCCATTTTCAGCATATAAAGCCCGATGTTTGAGTGACTCCAGAATGTCAAAATTCCCAGCATATAATTTAAAATACTGAACAAAATATAAGAAAAAACAATCGCCGGCACAAAGAGCAGCCATCTTTGTATCGGTATCACAGACACTATTTCTCTGTTTTTTATACAGTACGGAATGAAAACCAAAAGCAGCACAAAGGCATTAAGTAATCCTTTCCCCAACTCCTGCATGGAATATTTGACTCCCAGATTTAACGGCGTCAGCAGGGATGTAACGATATTTCCGCTTTGAAAATCCTTCCCGATCTCCTCATCTGTTCCGCCGCCCAATAATCGCTGAAGCAGCAATGTCATCACTGTGTAGATCATGATACTGTTATAAGAAATACTTCCCACTTCCTCTTTCCCCTGATACACAGCTGACCAGATTGCAACTTCTACAACAAATAAAAGAACCGTGGAAAAGATACCGATACAAAAATTAGTACGGTAGACCAGTTCTCTTTGTATTCCAACTCTGATCAGTGCAATATATTTTTTCATCGTCTTTCGCCTTTCGTATTTATTTTTGTACAAGATTGTAAATAAAATCTTCCAGACTCTGTTTTTCGATCGAGATATTTTCAACCGGCATTTTATCAATCAGCTCTGTCATTGCTTCTTTTTCCGAAAGCATCTGTTTATCGATCCGTATTTTCAATCCATCCTCCAGATACTCCACAATCTGTAAGCCCGGATTCAATTCCACATTCCCGTCAAAGGCTTCTGCAAACTTGATCATCATATAGCTGTATCTGGACAGATCCGAAATATTTTTCACCTGATCGTCCAGTATGATCTCACCACTGTTGATGATCATAATCCGGTCACAGATCCTCTCCAGCTCTGCAAGATCATGGGAGGAAAAAAGAATCGTCACATTTCTTGCAGCATTGATATGTTTCAGATATTCTTCTATATTCTTCTTGATCACAATATCAAGTCCGATCGTTGTCTCATCCAGAATCAGCAATCTGGGGGAATGCAGTGTGATCACGGCAAATTCACATTTCATTCTCTGTCCCAGGCTCATCGTCCGTACCGGTACGTTTAACAGTTCCCCAATCTGCAAAAACTGTTCCAGTTCTTCTAAAATTTCCTCATACCGTTCGTCCGATACCCTGTATATTTTCTTGTTTAACTCCAGAGAGTAAATAAAGGGAAGATCCCATACAAGAGAACTTTTCTGTCCGAAATTCGCCCCGATATATTCTGCATTTTTCTTGCGGAACTGAAAACTGTCCCTTCCGAACATTTTCGCTTCCCCGCTGTCCAGAGAAAGAATTCCCAGCATGGATTTGATCAATGTGGATTTTCCTGCACCGTTTAGTCCTACAATTCCGACCATCTCTCCTTCTTTGATCTGAAACGAAATATCTTTGATTGCTTCTTTTGTCTCGAATTTACTGCTTTTGAAGATTCCTTTCCCGCTTTTGATTTTCCTGCGGTATGCTTTTGTCACGTGGTTCATTTCTATGATTGTGTTCATATTTTCCCTCATTCCCTATGATACCTATATTCAAATTTTCATCTGTAAGTTAGCCTCTTATATTATATCCTTCTATAAAAACTGGTGCAATAAAAAATAGAATAGTAAGATGATAGAATAATTCGCAATTTTATGATATTGTCTATATATAATGTTGGGGTCAAAAGATGCCTGACGAATTTTACGGAGGTAATAATACATGATTTTACATTGTATGAAAAGAATCACTTGGGAAGAAAGAAAACACAAACCTGCTTGGGGAAATCGAAATATTCAGGCTGACGGATTTATACATTGTTCAACAGCTGAATATTTCTGGCGTGTTGCTCCAATTTTTAAAGACATTGAGGAAGAACTGGTACTGCTTTGTATTGATCAAAACAAATTAGAAGCAGACGTTCGTTATGAAGATGGAGATCATTGCGGCAGATTTTACCCTCATGTATATGGGTTAATAAACAATGATGCCGTGATAGCCGTACTTCCTTTCATAAAAGACGAAAATGGTAATTATATAAAGAATCCAGAACTGACACATATAGAGGATCAATAAATTCTATAAGTTGTCAGAGATATCTGAGCATGGTAAAATATTTGAAATATTCTATAGAAACTTCCCCGGAAAAAATATTCACACGAAAGGAGCCCCCTATGTCCTCTTATTCACAATCCGACATTTATCACAGTATCTTCTCAGACATTTACACGGTCTTTTGCGGGATGCAGGACTGTACTCCCTCCTATTCCTTCGGACCGGCAGTCCGGGACTGCTACCTGCTTCATCTCTGCCTGAAAGGAGAAGGTGTGTTCTATTCCGGTGAGGAGCGCTATCTGCTCAAACAGGGACAGGGGTTTCTCATTCATCCGGGCAAACTGACATTTTATCAGGCAGATGACGTAAATCCCTGGAGTTATCTCTGGGTTGGCATCGGCGGTCATGATGCCGAAAAATATCTGCGGCTCGCAGGCCTGTCTGTCAGGCATCCCATTTTTTCCTGCACACAGATTGACACTGCAAAGTCCTATATTCTGGACATGATGAAACACCACGCCTTAAGTGCCTCAAACGAAATTTACATTCAGGGACTTCTGATGCAGTTTCTCGCCCTTCTGGTGGAGGATGCCGGATGTACCGTTTCCCCACAGCAGAATACCTCCAGTGTGTACATCAATCAGGCGATTTCCTATATTCATAAAAATTACCAGAATCCACTCACCGTACAAGAAATTGCAGATTATCTGTCACTGAACCGGAGTTATCTGACAGAACTGTTTCTAAAAACCGTGCAGCTTTCCCCACAGCAGTTTCTCACCCGGTATCGCATTACAAAGTCTGAAGAATTACTACAGTCCAGCAGTCTTTCCATTCAGAATATTGCCTGTTCCTGCGGATATTCCAATAGCTTTTCTTTTTCCAAGGCGTTCCGTAAGGTGAATGGATTGAGTCCTTCTGAATATCGGAAACAGAAAAAAATCCTGCCAAAGTAGCATATATGCCACTTCGACAGGATTTTTTATCTTTCCTTTGCTTTCAACAGATAAAGACGGGATTGAAAATCTCCATTCTCTCCGTTATACTGGTCCTGATTTTGTCCGGATGCCGCATCTGATACGATCAGCCCTGCCTGCATCAGTTCATCTCCATACAGTTCTGTTTTCCATCCTGAAATCTGATACTGCTGTTCTGGATCCAGACCCTGTAGTACAAGTCTGCGATATCCGATATTCACTGGCTCCAGAAAACGATACCAGCCGACAAGTGCTTCTTTTTTGTCCCCGGATACGACCATCCATGCCATTTCATTTCCTGCAAACGGACTCCGAAGGCGGTAGAATGTTCCACACTGAATCAAGCTTCTATGTTTCTTCATAAATGCTGTCTGTTTTTTGATCTGCTCCTGTTCCGCCTCTGTCAGGCTGTTCGGATTCAGCTCATATCCGAAAGTTCCAAAATATGCCACATCCGCACGCATTTTCAAAGATGTGTTGCGAAGCACCTGATGATTCGGCACTGCGGATACGTGAGATCCCATACTGCTCACCGGATAGACCAGGGACGTTCCATACTGGATCTTACAACGTTCCACTGCATCCGTGTCATCCGATGCCCACGCCTGCGGCGCATAATACAGCATCCCTGGATCAAAACGGGAACCGCCGCTTGCGCAGGATTCAAACAAAACCTCCGGAAATCCGGCAGTCAGTTTCTCGTATAACCGATAAACACCCAAAATATACTGATGCATAACCTTTCCCTGTTCTGCTGCTCCGGCTGTATGAGAGTATACTTCTGACATACAGCGGTTCATATCCCATTTGATATAAGAAATCGGCGCATCCTCCAGAATTTTTTCCATTTGTTCATAAATGGCGTCCACCACCTCTGCTCTGGAAAAATCCAGAATATACTGATTTCTTCCATGGGAAATAGGACGTCCCGGGGTAGACAAGATCCAGTCCGGATGTTCTCTATAAAGATTGCTGTCTTTGCTTACCATTTCCGGCTCAAACCAAAGACCGAATTTCATCCCTTCTGCCTCTGCCTTCTTCGCAATTCCCGCAATGCCATCGGGCAGTTTCTCCAGATTCGGATACCAGTCGCCAAGGGAAGAATGATCATCCTCCCGTTTTCCGAACCATCCGTCATCCAGTACAAACAATTCGATTCCAAGCCGTTTCGCCGTGCGTACGATCTGAAGGATCTTTTCCTCATCGAAATCAAAATAAGTCGCTTCCCAGTTGTTGATGAGAATCGGTCTCGGCCGGTCTCTCCAGTATCCTCTTGCCAGGCGTGCACGATACAGACTATGGAATGCCTGACTCATCCCGTTAAGTCCGCGATCAGAATAGATCATCACCGCCTCCGGTGTCTGAAACTCGTCTCCGTTTTTCATCTCCCAGGAAAACCGGTCCGGATGAATTCCCAGCGTCACTCTTGTGACATCGTATGTATCCACCTCTGCCTGCGCCAGAAAATTTCCACTGTAGACAAGGCTGAAGCCATACACTTCCCCACTCGCTTCTGTAGTATTCTCCCGCCGCAGTGCCAGAAATGGATTGAAATTACTGCTGCTGCATCCGCGCATACTGTAAATGCCCTGAATCCCATACTGCAGTTTTCTCTCTGTCACTGCACGTTCTCTTCCCCATGCTCCGGTCAGCTCGATCATTTGATAGTCGTGATCCGGCAGATCTACACTGCAGCTCATCGCCCGCTCCAGCACGATCTTACCTGTTCCATGATAAATCACCTTTGCACTTCTTGTGATCACCGGAAGCTCCTCAAAGATTGTATAATACAAGATCAATGTGGTATCGATCAAATGATCTTTCAATTCGATTTCCAGTGTCTGTGCCTCTTTTAAATCTTCCGTATAGGTAGCAGGCAGTCCTGCAAGAGATGGTTTTCCATCGTAAATCCGATGGGTCTGATACACGAAATCCGTAATCCGACTTCCATTCTCCTGCAAAATCTCCACTGCCGGATACCGCATGTCCCCGGCTCCATAAGATGGATATTCCTGTTTGATATGCTCCATCGAAAATGTGGAATCCTCTTCATAGGTACATACAGCCATCGGGCGATGGCACAGCTCCAGAAGATGCGAAAAATTCTCCCTGTCATGTAGTTTTTTTCCAAAATACAACTGCCCTAACTGTCCATTTTTTAAAATGGTGATAAGATAGCTGATTTTTTTGTTGTAAAGATGAAATTCTTGGGATCCTTCGTGATAACAAATACTCATATTTCTGCTTCTCCTCTTTTGTTCTATTTTTATTATAGAGGATTCAACGGAAACTGCCAGAAAGTAATGTTGGAAAAACATATCCAAATGTTGGGTTCTGTTTTATAACCAAAAATGGTCGGAACTCTCGTCCCGACCATTTTTTCTCTACTGTACTGTCGCAATATCGATCAGTGTCAGCTTCTTAATATCTGTATTTTCAAGACTTGTAATCAATGCTTCTGCAGTATCAATTGCTGTCAGTACATTAACTCCTGTCTCGATTGCATTTCTTCGAATGACAAATCCGTCTCTGGAGTGCTCTGCTCCCTGTGCCGGAATGTCAATGACCAGATCGATCTCATGTCCTAAGATGAGATCCAGAAGGTTTGGTGATTCCTGCTCGATCTTACGGACCGGAATTGCTTTCACACCTGCTGCGTTCAGCGCTTCTGCTGTACTCTTTGTCGCAAAAATACGGTATCCGATCTTCTCAAATCTGCGTCCAATCTCTACTGCCTCCGGTTTATCTTCGTCACGAACTGTCATGATCATGTTCTTGAACTTCGGCAGTTTGATTCCTGCTCCAAGGAATGCTTTGTAAAGAGCCTCATCGAATGTCTTGGCAATTCCCAGACATTCTCCTGTAGATTTCATTTCAGGTCCAAGGCTGATATCTGCACCGCGGATCTTCTCAAAGGAGAATACCGGCATCTTCACTGCCACGTAATCCGCTTCCGGCTGCAGTCCCGGTGTGTACCCCAGTTCTTTGATCTTGTTTCCAATGATTACTTTGGATGCAAGCGGTACGATCGGAATTCCAGTTACTTTACTGATATAAGGAACAGTACGGCTGGAACGAGGATTCACTTCAATGACATACACATCATCTTCTCCACATACGATGAACTGAATATTGATCAGACCGATGACATGGAGAGATTTTGCAAGTCTTCTTGTATACTCTGCAATCTTGTCTTTTGCTTTCTGCGTCAGGCTCTGTGCCGGATATACAGAGATACTGTCTCCGGAATGGATTCCTGCACGCTCAATGTGTTCCATGATTCCAGGAATCAGAATGTCTTCGCCGTCACAAACTGCATCGACCTCGATTTCTTTTCCCTGTAAATATTTATCCACCAGAATCGGATGATCCTGTGCGATCCTGTTGATGATTCCGATAAATTCATCGATATCATTGTCATTGATCGCAATCTGCATTCCCTGTCCACCCAATACGTAAGAAGGTCTTACCAGAACCGGATATCCAAGTCTGTTTGCAACTTCTTTGGCTTCTTCTGCAGTAAACACCGTTCCTCCTGTCGGACGTGGAATCTCGCACTCTTCAAGGATCTCATCGAATAATTCACGGTCTTCTGCTTTGTCTACATTCTCTGCAGAAGTTCCAAGGATCGGAACTCCCATTTTCATCAGAGCTTCTGTCAGCTTGATCGCCGTCTGTCCACCAAACTGTACGACTGCACCGTCTGGTTTTTCGATATCCACAATGCTCTCTACATCTTCTGGAGTCAATGGCTCAAAATACAGCTTGTCTGCAATGTCAAAGTCTGTACTTACCGTTTCCGGATTGTTGTTCACGATAATTGTCTCGTAACCTTCTTTTGCAAATGCCCATGTACAATGCACAGAACAGAAATCAAACTCGATTCCCTGACCGATACGGATCGGACCGGATCCAAGTACCAGAACTTTTTTCTTATCACGAGTCTCTTCTACTTCGTTCTCACTTCCATATACAGAATAGTAGTATGGTGTCTCTGCTGCAAATTCTGCTGCACACGTATCTACGATCTTGTATGCTGCAACAATGCCGTTTGCATGACGCATATCGTGAATCTCACGCTCGGTCTTTCCTGTCAGCTGTGCGATCACGTTATCCGGGAACTCCATCCGTTTTGCTTCTTTTAACAACTCCGGTGTCAGCTCTTCTGATTTCAGTGCATTTTCCATCTCCACAATGATTGCAAATTTATCAATGAACCACTCATCGATCTGTGTGATCTCGTGAATTTTTTCGTAGCTTACACCGCGGCGGATTGCTTCTGCGATTCTCCACATACGCATATCATCCACGATCTCCAGCTGCTCTGTCAGTTCTTCCACAGACAGATCTGTGAAATCATAAGACATGAGGCTGTCTACATGCTGCTCCAGAGAGCGGATGGCTTTCATCAACGCACCTTCAAAGTTGTCGCAGATACTCATCACCTCTCCGGTTGCCTTCATCTGTGTAGTCAGTGTTCTCTTTGCACTGATAAACTTATCAAACGGAAGTCTCGGAAGTTTTACGACACAGTAGTCCAGCATTGGTTCAAAACTTGCATATGTCTTCTGTGTGATCGCATTTTTGATCTCATCCAGTGTATAACCAAGAGCGATCTTTGCTGCAACCTTCGCGATCGGATATCCTGTCGCTTTGGAAGCCAGTGCAGAAGAACGGCTTACACGCGGGTTTACCTCGATTACACAGTATTCAAATGTCTCCGGGTGCAGAGCATACTGTACGTTACATCCACCCGTGATATTCAGCTCACTGATAATATTTAAAGCGGAAGTACGCAGCATCTGGTATTCTTTGTCCCCCAACGTCTGTGACGGTGCCACAACGATACTGTCTCCTGTATGCACACCAACCGGGTCAATATTTTCCATATTACATACCGTAATGCAGTTTCCGTTTCCGTCACGCATTACTTCGTACTCAATCTCTTTCCATCCTGCAATACAGCGCTCTACCAGAACCTGTCCTACACGGGAAAGACGAAGTCCGTTCTCCAGGATCTCCACCAGCTGTTCAGAATCATGTGCGATACCGCCGCCGCTTCCTCCCAGTGTGTATGCCGGACGAAGTACAACCGGATATCCGATCTTATTCGCAAATGCAAGACCATCTTCTACATTTTCTACGACCAGAGAAGCTGCAACCGGTTCTCCGATCTTTTCCATCGTTGCTTTAAATTCCAGACGATCCTCTGCCTTTTTGATCGTCTCAGAAGTTGTACCGATCAGGCGGACATTGTGTTTTCTTAAAAATCCTGCCTCTTCCAGTTCCATTGCCAGGTTCAGACCGGCCTGTCCTCCCAGTGTCGGAAGTACGCTGTCCGGCTGCTCTTTTAAAATCAGCTGTTCCACAACTTCTACTGTCAATGGCTCGATATATACTTTATCTGCGATATCTTTATCTGTCATGATCGTCGCCGGGTTGGAGTTTAACAGAACAACTTCAATCCCCTCTTCTTTCAAAGAACGGCATGCCTGTGTTCCTGCATAGTCAAACTCTGCTGCCTGTCCGATGATGATCGGACCGGACCCAATTACTAATACTTTTTTAATACGACTGTCTCTTGGCATTATTTCGCTCCTCCCATCATCTCAATAAATCTGTCAAACAGGTATCCGGAATCCTGTGGGCCCGGACATGCTTCCGGATGGAACTGTACCGTAAAAATGTTCTTTCCAACATAGGAAAGTCCTTCATTTGTTCCATCGTTGACATTCGTAAATGCCGGTACTGCCACATTCGGATCCACATTTTCTGCATCTACCACATAACCGTGGTTCTGGGAAGAAATGTATACACGATTTGTCTGAAGGTCTTTCACCGGATGATTTCCGCCGCGATGTCCATATTTTAACTTGTGTGTAGTCGCACCCGTAGCAAGCGCCATGAGCTGATGTCCAAGGCAAATTGCAAAAATCGGAATATCTGTATTGTATAATTTTTTGATTTCTTCAATGATAGAAGTGCAGTCTGCCGGGTCTCCAGGGCCGTTTGACAACATGATTCCGTCAGGATTCGATGAAATGATCTCTTCTGCAGTTGTGTGGGCCGGATATACAGTCACTTCGCAACCACGCTGATTTAAAGATTTGGCAATATTATTTTTTGCTCCTAAATCCAGCAGTGCTACTTTTTTTCCTGTTCCTTCCAGAACATATTTCTCGCTGCATGTTACTTTAGAAACAACATCCCCTACTGTGTAAGCTTTCAACTTCGGAAGAATCTCTTCCAGATTGTAATTCTCATTTGTTGTGATCATACCATTCATGGTACCTTTTTCCCGCAAAATCTTCGTCAATGCGCGGGTATCTACACCTGAAATTCCAGGAATATCCTGCTCTTTCAAAAAGTCCTGAATCGTACCTTCACATCTGAAATTGCTTGGCATACGAGACAGCTCTCTTACAATATAGCCATCCGGCCATGCTTTCCTTGACTCCATGTCCGGTGTGATTCCATAATTCCCAATCAACGGATACGTCATTACGACTGCCTGTCCCGCATAAGAAGGGTCTGTCAACACCTCTAAATATCCTGTCATGGAGGTATTAAACACGATTTCACTAATCATATCTCTTGTCGAACCAATGCTTGTTCCTGTAAACACGGTTCCATCTTCTAAAATCAGAAATGCCTTCATCTGTTCACCTTATCCCTTCGTAAATTTCCTCAAATTGTAAAGATTATACTACATACCCGGGAATATTTCAACCTGTTTTTAGAAAATTAAAGTGTCATCAATTTTATCGTAATGCTTGCGAATCCATTTCAGCCCTTTTTCCATATTTCCTTCTTCCAGGGCATTTACAATTTCTTCATGGATCTGACACCAGTCCTCATTTTTTGCTTCCTTTTGTACATGCGCGATTTCTTCTTCACAAAGACCGGACAAAGATTCCATCACTGCGACAAGCAATTGATTCTCTCCTGCACAGATCAGCTCCTGATGGAATCTTCGGTCATGCTCTGCCGTCTTTTCCGGTATCTGCATCTCTTTTATTTCTGCTTTCAGCCTCTTTAAAACTTCCGGATTTTTCAACCGCACTGCCTGTACAAATGCCTCCTGCTCCAGGATTCGCCGGATTCGGCTGACTTCCCTGTAGTTGCTCTGTCCGGTGAGCAGCATCATGGAAAACACATTTCCCAGACTTTTCTGCGGCATATTCACCAGAAAATTTCCTTTGCCCTGTCTGCTCTCCAGCATTCCAGTATGTTCCATTGTGCGAAGCGCCTCCCGGACAGAATTTCGTCCCAGATTCAGACTTGCCGCCAGCTCCCGCTCAGATGGGATCTTGCTTCCGCAGGAAAGTTTTCCTTCTTGTATCTGCTGTTTCAGATATTCGATCACTCTCTCATATGTTTTCTCATTCATTCCCTAAAAAACCTCTGAATCTTAAATATTCTGTCAATACCTCAACTGTACCTTCGATCCCCAAAACGCCGCTGTCCAGACACAGTTCGTAATCCTGTGCCAGTCCCCACTCCTGCTTTGTATAATATTTATGGAAAGAAGCTCGTCTGCTGTCTGTATCCTCCAGAAATTTCTTTGCCTTTGTCTCGGAAAGTCCTTCCCGCTCCATGATTCTCTGCACACGGATCTTGGGGTCTGCATGGATAAAGACACGGACTGCTTCCGGATCTTCTCTGAAAATATGACCTGCGCATCTTCCTATTATAATGCAGGACTCTTTCGATGCCAGCTCCCGGATTCTTCGAAACGGAATCCGTCCGACCTCCTGTTCAAACTGGCTCATAGCAATGGCATATAATAAACTGTTTACCGGCTCTTCCTCATAAAATGACTGCACCTCTTCATAATCATCCGTACCTTCTGCAATCTTTTGAAGTTCCGATTTTCCATAGCATGGAATTCCAAGTTTCTCTGCCAGAAGTTCTCCGATTTTTCTTCCACCGCTTCCGGATTGTCTCCCAATGGTAATGATAATATGTCTCATATATTTTACCCCCTTATAAACATCCTGCAAAAACAGATGCAAAAATCACCGTTAAAAGTCCTGCCACTGCAATAGCCAAACTACTCATAGCTCCTTCTACCGGCCCCATCTCCATGGCTTTTGCAGTTCCAATTGCATGGGAAGCGGTTCCCAGTGCCAGCCCTTTTGCCACTGGTTCTTTGATCCGAAATACCCGGTACACCACATCTGCGATTATATTTCCCAGTACTCCGGTAATGATGATCACTGCAACGGTGATCGTAACAATTCCCCCAAGTTCTTCCGACACTCCCATTCCGATTGCTGTTGTAATTGATTTCGGAAGCAGTGTCACATACATATCATGAGAAAGCCCGAATAAATAAGACAGGCCAAGAACACTGAGTATACTTGTCAAAACTCCGGATAAGATTCCCGCCGCTACTGCTTTTAAATTCTTTTTCAGTAGATTTAACTGCTGATATAACGGAACTGCCAGACAAACGGTTGCCGGCGTGAGCAGGTAACTCAAATACTGTGCACCCTGATTGTAATCATCATAAGAAATATCCCCTACTGTCAGAATCGCCATAACACACAAAATGGCGATCAAAAGCGGATTAAAAATTGCCATCTTGAACTTTCGTTTTAAAAGCAGCCCCACCTCGTAACCGACCAGACTGACTGCTGCACCGAAAAATACGGAATGTACTAAAAACTCTCTCATCTTACTGTCTCCTGTTCTGCTTTCTCTTTCTTCTTTTTGCTATTCTGTATGACAGCCTGCGTCACTTTTGCAGCCACTGCCATTACCAGGACCGTAGTCACGACCGTGATCACACTGATTGGAATCCACACGGGCTTCAATACTCCCCATGCATTCAAAAGACCGACTCCTGCAGGAATAAACATGACCGGCATGATCTCGATCAAAAAGACTGCCGCATCAGAAACCTGACTCAGCTTGAGCACCCCTGTTTTCAATGCCGCCAGCATAAGGATAAGCCCCCACACGCTTGCCGGAACAGGTAATGGCAGCGCAGCTTTTAACAGTTCTCCCAAAAAAGAAATCAGCAGGATGATTACAAATTGTCTCAATATTTTCATTTTCTCATTCTCCCTTATAACCAACTGGTAGTACCAGTCGATTATAAAAAAGAATTTTCTCGATGTCAAGAATTTTTCACACGGAATCATTCCTAATTCAATTCTGCGATTCTGGAAACACCTACATAAATCTGTGAAATCTTATACCATGTTCGGTAATCCACAGTTCCTGTCTGAGGCAATCCGAAAATGGACTGAAATTCTCTGACTGCTGCAGCAGTTGCCGGACCATATACTCCATCTGCCTGGATCTTTGGCAATGCCGGGTATGCTCCTGCGATCACATTCAACTGTTCCTGCAGCTGCCGGACCTTTACCCCGCTGGACCCATTTTCCAATGTATAGCCAGGCCAGGAAGACGGAATACCCGAAATTTCTTCTGCTGTATTGATATACATATCACTGCCATAAAAATATCGCAGAATCTCAATCGGAGTATATCCCTGATCTCCCAGCTCCTTCGACCCCCATTGTGTCATCCAGTTTGGACAACTTACCCTGTTCCCATCGCAGTACTGCGTCAAAATCGGCTGTCTCACATTCGGGCGGGACAAATAATTGGCAAAAATCTCATCCACTACTGAAGAAATCGTATCATAAACATTCCGCTCTGGAATCCATTTATGATCAAATGCTGTGGAAGATGTAATTGTAAAGTCATACCCTTTGTTCCGGTACCATTCCGTGTAAACCCGATTCAATGTAAACGACATGATCGCCAGTACATTTGCCCGGATCGTACTGTCCGGCCAGGTTGCATAAATCTCACTGGATGCCACATTTTTGATGTAATCCCGATATCTCACATAGTAATTTTTTGCCGTGGAGTCCCTCGGAGAACCATCGTGGACAACCACAAATTCCGGGATCACTACCCGACTGAGCACGATCTCTCCGGACTCTGTGACCGGCTTAATTTCATCCTCCGCAATTTTCGCCGGGTATTCTCCATACAATGTGTGCGCAGGAATCACAAACACTTCCCCCGGTTCCTGCATATCTGCTCTTGGACGCATTTCTACATTCTGAATGGCCGTCACATCTGCCAGGATCTCTGCACCGGAAATACTGACAGGCTCAAACCCTTCCGCCTCTATATTTAATGTATATTCGGAATACGGCTGACGATCCGACTCCGGATTCAGGCTGTATTCAATCGGCGGTGCTGCCAGTTCAATTTCTTCTGTCTGTCCGGAAGAGTCTGTCTGTAGTTTTTCCAGCGTATTTTCCGGAACTCCTGTATAGGAAATGGAAACTTCCGCATTCTGAATTGGAAATGCGGTCACCTGAGATGTGATCTGGATCCGCAGTTTTCCCCTGTCGATATTCTCCTGCTGCATTCTGATATTCTGTACAGTTCCTCTTCGATTTCTATTGTCACTCATATGGATATTCCTTTTTTCCTGTTTCTTCTAACTATATGCAAAGCAGATTAAAAAAATAACATAGAGCCGGATATCTAAAAAAACGCCTCTGCCTTATCACCTTGCAGAGACGTTTTTTCTCATTCCTTATTTATCTAAAATAACCTCATGATATCATTGTACATCACAAATACCATCAATGCCATCAATGCTGCAAATCCGATAAAATGCACCATTCCTTCTTTTTCCGGCGCAATCCGTTTCTTTCTCACCGCCTCGATTAAAAGGAATACCAGACGTCCGCCGTCCAGCGCCGGGATCGGAAGCAGGTTCATCACCCCTAAGTTGGCTGAGATTAAAATTCCCAGATTCATCATACTTAAGATCACCGCTGACCATCCGGACGGCGCTGCTGCATCGTAAGTATCATTGACAACATCCACAATACCTACCGGACCGGAGAGCTGGTTTACACCGACCTGCCCGGTCAGAAGCATTTTCAGACACTCCAGGGTGTACTCTACCCAGTATTTTGCCGTGTATGCACCGTACTGGATGCTTTTGAAAAAGCCCGGCTTCTCCACATCTGCCGAATAAGTGAATCCCATTCTTTTTGTCGTTTCATCTTGAAACAGTCTCTTTTCCATCTGGATGGTCTGTTCTTTTCCATCCCGCTCAACGGTCAATTCTGCTGTATCTTCCTTGCCATGTGTCAGATTGTAAAGCTGAAACTCTTCATAAATATGAATGTTCTTTCCATTGATCTGCGTGATCACGTCTCCCTTTTTCAGCCCCTGTTCACTTCCCGAAGATCCGGGTTCCACTTCCTGTATCACCGGAACCGCATATCCCGCTGCTCCGACTAAAATTGCAGACATCAGAAGTGCCAGAATGAAATTAAACACCGGTCCTGCTGCAATGACCGAGATTCTGGCCCACACAGATTTGCTGTTAAAACTGCCTTCTGATTGATCATCTGCATCATCTTCTCCCATCATACAGGCGCCTCCAAGCGGAAGGAGCTTTAAACTGAACTTGGTTCCCTTAAACTCCCTGCCAAACAGAGTCGGCCCCATTCCCAATGAAAATTCATCTACACGGATCCCGTTTAACTTTGCCAGCGTAAAATGTCCCAGTTCATGGATGATGATGATCAAGCTGAACAGAAGGATTGCTAAAATAATACCCATATACTACCACCTGTTTTTGATATATTCATAAGTTTCCTGCTCTGTCTGAAGAATCTCTTCTACGGTTGGATCTGCAATCACTTTGTGCATCTCCATACAGCCGGCAATGATCTCCGGAATCTGCAGATAGCCAATCTCCCGATTCAAAAACATAGCAACCGCACGCTCGTTGGCTGCATTGAATACCGTTGGAAGAGAACCTCCAATTTTTCCCGCCTCGTATGCCAGTTTCAAGCCATAAAAAGTCTCCATATCCGGACGTTCAAACGTGATCTGGGAAAGTGTCCCGAAATCCAGCCGATCTCCCGGAAGATATCTTCTTTCCGGATAATACAATGCGTACTGGATCGGTAGTTTCATATCCGGTGTTCCAAGCTGTGCGATCACTGCCCCGTCCACATACTCTACCATGGAGTGAATGATACTCTGCGGCTGTACGACAACCTGGATCTGATCCACAGATACATCAAACAGCCACTTTGCTTCGATCACTTCCAATCCTTTGTTGACCATCGTGGAAGAGTCGATTGTGATCTTGCGTCCCATCTCCCAATTGGGATGCTTCAGGGCATCTTCTACCTGGATATGAAGAAGCTCTTCCCTCTTTTTCCCTCGAAATGGTCCGCCGGACGCCGTGAGCAAAATTTTTGACACTGCCTGATGCTGTCCTCCTTGCAAAGACTGGAAAATCGCACTGTGTTCACTGTCCACTGGAAGAATGGATACTCCATACTCTTTTGCCAGAGGCATAATAATATGCCCGGCCGTCACCAGTGTCTCTTTATTCGCCAGCGCAATGTTCTTTCCTGCCCGGATTCCCTCAATCGTAGGAAGAATTCCGATCATTCCAACAATCGCAGTCACCAGGATTTCTGTATCCTTCTGCACTGCCACATCTTTCAGCCCATCCATCCCGGATACCACTTTTACATTCAAGTCTTTGATATTCTCTCTGAGCTCTTTTGCCTTTTCTTCTTCCCAGACAGCTGCCAGCACAGGCCGAAACTCCCGAATCTGTGCTTCCAAAAGCTCAATGTTACTTCCGGCTGCCAGTGCCATGACCTGGATATCCTGGTTTTCTCTGACCACTTCCAGTGTCTGTGTCCCAATGGAACCGGTCGAACCAAGTATTGCTATTTTTTTCATATCCATTCTCCCTCCTTCTTAGAGAAGTACACAAAGATAATAAATGATCGGTGCTGTGAAAATGATACTGTCAAATCGATCCAGAATCCCACCGTGTCCGGGGATCAACTTTCCGTAATCTTTGATATTATGATTCCTCTTGATCGCGGATGCCGCCAGATCTCCGATCTGGGAAATTGCACCTCCCACTGCGCCAATCACAGCAAAGCTGGTCACACTCACGCCCGCATCTGCCCAGTGATTGATCGCAAGAGCATAAAGCACTGCGATCAATGCTGCTCCGAGAATACCGCCAATGCCGCCTTCTACAGATTTCTTCGGACTCAGCTTCGGCGCCATCTTATGTTTTCCGATGAGCATTCCCACACAATACGCACAGGTATCACATCCCCATGCACAAATGAACACCAGCCATACCTGGAATACTCCGCCCGGCAGAATTCTTGTCTGGTAAATATAAGATAACATTGCCGCCACATAAAAGACTCCGAAAAATGCTGCCAACACCTGCTCTGTCCGATATTTTGGATAAGAAAATACCAACACTGCCATCAGACAGATCACAAATGCCATAAATAACAACATGAACCAATCCGTTGTATCTGGAAGCAGCGGTTCGGCATACAACAGACCATAGTATCCTGCTACAAACAAAAATCCGCAGATCCCAACTGCTTTATTTTCAATCTCAAACACTCTGTACAACTCATAGACTCCGATCATACTGATCAAAAACAAAGTTGCAAACAGTACATTTCCTCCTGTGATCACTGTGATCAGAGCGATCACCACCAGGAGAATCCCACTTAAAAGACGTGTCTTAAACATCTTCTTCCTCCTTCACACCGCCGTATCTTCTGTCTCTTTTATTATACTGCGCAATTGCCTTTTCTAATTCCTCTTTTGTAAAATCCGGCCACGGAATCTCTGTAAAATAAAATTCTGTATACGCCAGCTGCCACAATAAATAATTCGAAAGACGCAGTTCTCCACTGGTACGGATCAGCAAATCCGGATCCGGAATTCCACAGGTATCCAGATAAGACTCAAATACCGTCTCATCAATCCCTTCCGGCTGAACCTTTCCGTCGACACAGTCTTTTGCAAGACGGCGCATAGCACGGATCATCTCATCTCTGCTTCCATAATTCAATGCAATCTGGAAATTCAGCCCCCCGTTATTTTTTGTAGCCTCTTCAAGTTCCAGAATCCGTGTTCGGATATCCTCATCCAGTGCTGCAATATCACCTAATACCCGCACTTTCATATCATTTTTTGCAGCTGTCTTGAGACATGTTTTCATGTAATTACGCAAAAGCTTCATCAGCGCACTGACTTCGCTCTCCGGACGATTCCAGTTCTCTGTTGAAAATGCATAGACTGTCAGATACTTGATCCCCATTCTCCATGCTTCCTCACAGATTTTTTCTACATTCTTGCTGCCCTGTGCATGCCCGTAATTTCTCGGCATTCCCTTCGCTTTTGCCCATCGTCCGTTCCCGTCCAGAATGATTGCAACATGCTGCGGTACATTCATTGTCCTTCCTCCTTTTTGCAGAACTTCCATCTATAAGATGGAAAAGAGGGGCCTCTTTATATCTGCCCCTCCTGCTGTTTCGTAATATTGGCCTGCTATCCAGGCTGTATCCTAAACTGTCAGCACTTCTTTTGATTTTGCTTCCACTGCTTTGTCCACTTCTGCAATATATTTGTCTGTCAGTTTCTGAAGTGAATCTTCCAGATCTTTGATTCCATCTTCTGAAATCTCTGTTCCTTTGAGCTTTTTGAATGCATCATTTCCGTCACGACGGATATTGCGGATTGCAACTTTTGCTGCCTCTCCCTTTTTCTTGACATCTTTTACCAGTTCTTTTCTTCGCTCTTCTGTAAGTTCCGGGAACATCAAACGTACCACGGTTCCGTCATTGGTCGGATTGATTCCGATATCAGACATCAAAATTGCTTTTTCAATCTCTTTTAACATGCTTTTTTCCCATGGCTGGATCTGGATCATACGGGCTTCCGGTACAGATACATTAGCCGCCTGCTGGATCGGAGTCGGTACTCCGTAATAATCAACCGTCAGTTTATCCAATACGTGTGGGTTAGCACGGCCTGCACGGATTGCTGCAAGCTCACTTCCCAGATTGTTGATCGTTTTTGTCATCTTGTCATCATATACTTTTAATTTTTCATCCATTTTTTTGTCCTCCTTATACTGTCACTTTTGTTCCGGTAAATGTACCGCTCATTGTTTCTACAATACTGTTTTCTTCATTTAATCCAAATACCAACATCGGCATCTTATTCTCAAGGCAGAGAATAGAGGCTGTCAGATCTACTGCTGCCAACTTCTGATCGATCACTTCCTGAATGGAGATCTCGTCATATTTCTTAGCCTCCGGATTCACCTTCGGATCACTGTCATAAATTCCATCAATGGCTTTTGCCAGAAGCATCGCATCTGCTTCAATCTCGATTGCACGCAGAACAGCTCCTGTATCTGTAGAAAAATACGGGTGTCCGGTTCCTCCGGCAAAGAAGATCACCTTTCCTGATTCCATAGCTGCAACTGCTGCGTCCTTCGAAAACAGGGAGGTAAATGCTCCACACACAAATGGAGTGAATACTTCTGTCTTCATCCCCACATGACGGAAAATATCTGACACATAAATACAGTTCATCACCGTTGCAAGCATTCCGATCTGGTCAGCCTTTGTACGGTCGATCGTCTCACTGGTACGGCCTCTCCAGAAATTTCCGCCGCCTGTCACGATCGCAACCTGAATTCCCTGATCTACAAGCTGCTTCACCTGATTTGCAACTCCTATGCAGGTTGCCTCATCAAATCCTGTCTTTTTATCTCCGGCAAGTGCTTCGCCGCTCAGTTTTAACAATACTCTTTTCATCTGTCTGGCTCCTTCAAATCTCTTTGGTATCTGGCATCTCTGCCACATACGCATATTCTAAAATGAAGTATACCATAAGTTGTTTCATTTGTCATGCACTATAGTATCCGCTTTGAGAATTCTCTTCAAAAGACTGTCATAAATCGGCTCTGAGCGCATCAGCGTTGCCACAATATATGCCGTTACTGACACAATTGACAGGGAAAGCATCTGGCTGATGCTGCCAGACATTTCAAACAACAAGATGATGCCTGTCAGCGGTGCCCGCACGATCGCGGTAAAGAACCCTGTCATTCCAAGCAATACAAAATTGTTGATGTACACCGGATCCAGACCAAAAAATTCTGCCCCCGTCATTGCAAATACTGCTCCGAGCAAAGCTCCCAATATAAGAAGCGGGAAAAAAATTCCTCCCGGAGCTCCTGAACCAAAACTGACTGCTGAAAATAAAAACTTCACAACCAACGTCAGCACAACCATTCCAAGAACCATCTCACCCTTTGTCAGACTGACGATCAATCCGGAACCACTTCCCAATACAGACGGCATCACCAGTCCCAGCACTCCTGCCGTCAAAAACGCGATCAACAAACGCCCTGTCTCTTTTAAAAACGGAATTTTGCGATACAATTCCTGCGCTTTTAACATCCCCCAATTGTAAAACACGCCGGATACTCCTACCAGAATTCCCAAAAGAATCAAAAGCCAGTAATAGTTTTGCGGCAGATATTCTGTAATCTGAAAATGGAATACCGGATCCAGACCAAGAATGTGAGAAGCAATATAATCTGCCGTTACAGAAGCCGTCATGACCGGAAGAAGAATCGGAATTGAAAATGTTTTGTGAATCTCTTCTACTGCAAACATCATACCTGCCAACGGCGCATGAAACGCTGCTGAAAGCCCGGCACTCGCCCCACATGTCATCAAAAACTTCTCTTCTCTTTTCCCCCGCCCCAAAGCTCTGGATATTCCCTGTCCGGCCATCGCTCCAAGCTGAATCGACGGGCCTTCTCTTCCAAGCGAAAGCCCTCCCAGCATACACAAAAATCCACCTGCAAATTTTGCCGGCAGTACTCGTTTCCAATTCTGAGAAAGGCGCCCGGATACTTCCCCTTCCACCTGCGGAATCCCGCTGCCTGAAATCATCGGTTCCCACTTCACCAGTCTTCCTACGATCCATGCAAGAGCCATCAGGATCAGAAACCACACCGCACAGCGAAACGGATTACCCTTTATATAGGAAAGAATCTTTATCAGCCAGTTTCCCGCAAAAGTCAGCGCTACTCTGTAAAGCAATACAATAAAACCACCGATCAGCCCCACACAAAGCCCTTCTGTGATCAACATGACCGGAATCCGCCGTGCCCGTTTCCACATATCATTTTTCTTCATCACATCTTTTCCCCCATCCTTGTTTTTTTCTTTTTTATTCTACCACGTTTTCCCCTGTTTCCAAAATAAAATTGGAAATTCCATCTTGAAAACATTGACAATCTGCGCATATTGTTTTATGATATTTTTAGTTTTGCACTTTAAACAACTAAAATTTTACAGTATTAAGTTACATAGCTGGAGGTTCCATTATGATTATTGTATTAAAGCCAAATACCTCTGACAAAGATATTGCCAGAGTAGAACATCAGATCAAACGCAATGGTCTGGATACCCATATTGTCCGCGGTCAGGAAATGACAATCATCGGATGCATCGGAGACACGACTCGTCTGGATGCCCGCCTGTTTGAAGTCGATGCTTCCGTTGATAAAGTCATGCACGTGCAAGAGCCTTATAAACTTGCAAACCGGGCATTTCATCCGGAAGATTCCATTATTGATGTATCCGGTGTCAAAGTGGGCGGCGACCACCTGGCACTGATTGCAGGTCCTTGTTCCGTAGAATCCTATGAGCAGGTTCTTGGAATCGCCAAATCTGTCAAAGCAGCCGGAGCAAATATGTTACGTGGCGGCGCATTCAAACCAAGAACAAGTCCTTACTCTTTCCAGGGACTTGGACTGGAAGGTCTGGAAATTCTCTGTGCAGTTCGCGAAGAAACCGGACTTCCAATTGTAACAGAACTGATGTCTCCAGATCATCTGGACATCTTCAACGAAAAGGTAGACCTGATTCAGATTGGTGCGCGCAACATGCAGAATTTCGACCTGCTCAAGCAATTAGGGCAGCTGGACCGCCCGATTCTTTTAAAACGTGGATTGAATGCCACCTATGAAGAATGGGTCATGTCTGCAGAATACATCATGGCCGCCGGAAATGAAAATGTCATCCTCTGTGAACGCGGAATCCGCACCTTTGAAACATACACCAGAAATACTCTGGATCTGCAGAGTATTCCGGTTCTGAACAAAAAAACACATCTTCCCATCATTATCGATCCGAGCCACGCTGGCGGAAAATGGTGGCTGGTAGAACCAATGGCAAAAGCTTCTGTTGCTGCAGGCGCTGACGGATTGATGATCGAAGTACACAATGATCCGGAATGTGCACTCTGCGACGGCGCCCAGTCTTTAAAACCGGAAAAATATACAAATCTGCTGACTCAGATCCGGCAGATCGCACAGGTTGTCGGAAAACAGGTATAATCTGACAAAACAGGAGGGATTTTTTTGAAACTGACAGTAAATTTAGGGGAAAACAGCTATCCCATTTATATTGAAAACAACATTCTGAACAATGCGGGGGCTTATATTTCCTCCTGCTTTTCCGGAAAAAAGATCATGATCATCTCTGATGACAATGTCTTTCCACTGTACGGAGAACAATTGAAAGCTTCGCTTTACGATTATGAAGTCCATGAACTGGTTCTTCCTCACGGAGAACCAACAAAGGCATTCGGGACCCTTCCCACACTTTATAATGCACTGCTTAAGCAAAAATTTTCCCGCAGTGATCTGATCATTGCACTTGGAGGCGGTGTCATCGGAGATTTGGCAGGATTTGCTGCGGCAAGCTATTTGAGGGGGATCCGGTTTGTTCAGATTCCCACCTCTCTACTGGCTCAGGTGGATTCTTCTGTAGGCGGAAAAGTTGCTGTAGATCTTCCACAGGGAAAGAATCTGGTGGGTGCATTTTATCATCCAAAACTGGTTCTGATCGATCCTCAGGTTCTGCACACACTTCCTTCTCATTTTATTATGGACGGAATGGGAGAAGTCATCAAATATGGCTGTATCAAAGATGCCGCCCTGTTTGAAACCTTAAAAACTCGTGGCTCTTTCGACAATCTGCAGGATATTCTGGCAGATATCATTTATCGCTGTGTAGACATCAAGCGCCAGGTGGTGGAACAGGATCAGTTCGATACCGGGGAACGGATGCTTTTAAATTTCGGCCACACACTTGCCCATACGATCGAACAACATTTTCACTATGAGCGGGAAAGCCATGGAGAGGCAGTGGGGATCGGTATGTATCAGATCAGTAAGATCGCTGAAGAAAAAAATTTATGCCAACCGGGTACTGCAAGGGAAATTCAGCAGCTCTTAAAGTCCTACGGACTTCCGGATGCCTGCAATCTGCCAATGCATGTGCTCACAGATGCTATTTCACTGGACAAGAAAAATCTGAACAATCATCTGAACCTGGTGCTTCTGCATCAGATTGGTGAGAGTTATGTATATCCTGCGGATCTTACATTTTTTGATCACGCAGATGAAATCTAAAACAGGAGGAAACCGCTTATGAAACAGATTACCGGACGTACAGGACTCACCGGACTTCTTGGAAGCCCGGTTGCACACAGTATCTCTCCTATGATGCACAACACTTCTTTTGAGCATCTCGGACTGGATTACGTCTACCTTGCATTTGATGTGGGAACAGAAAAACTCTCTGTTGCCGTAGAGGGACTTCGTGCCATGAATGTACGTGGTTTCAATCTGACCATGCCTGACAAAAATAAAATGTGCGAACTTTGTGACAAACTCTCCCCTGCTGCTGAAATTTCCGGTGCAGTCAATACCGTCGTAAATGATCATGGGATTTTGACCGGGCACACAACCGATGGAACCGGATATATGCTTGCAGCAAAAGACGCCGGTTATGATCTGACCGGAAAAAAGATGACGCTTCTTGGTGCAGGCGGCGCTGCCACTTCTATTCTGGTTCAGGCGGCCTTGGATGGATTGGCAGAAATCTCTGTGTTCAGCATCCATGACCAGTTTTATGCCCGTGCCGAGCAGATTGTCCAGACATTAAATGAACGGACAAACTGTAAGGTACAGCTGTTTGATTTTGAAGATGATTCCATTCTTCGAAGAGAGATTGCAGACAGCTATATTCTGACCAATGGAACCTCTGTTGGGATGGCTCCGAATACAGATTCCTCCATCATCACAGATCCATCGTTTTTCCACAAAGATCTTATCGTTTCTGATGTGATCTACAACCCAAAAGAAACGAAGCTGCTGCGTCTTGCCAGAGAAGCCGGATGCCCGACCTTTAACGGACTCTATATGCTGCTCTATCAGGGTGCAGAGGCCTTTAAAATCTGGACCGGACAAGAGATGCCGGTTGAAAAAATCAAAGAGCTATATTTTCAATAAATAATGATAGAAATGAGCCTATTATGAATAGATCTACACGATTTCGAAAGACCATCAAAAACTTATATTTGTTGTTAGATCAATTGATCGACTTTGGGTTAGAAAAAGGTCATTATCCCTTCCGCCCTCATGAAAACGATGTCGGGGCAGATGTATATATGCCTTATGACTGCACCTTAAAGCCGGGAGAAATTGCAAGAATCCCCTTAGGATTTGGTCTCATGATTCCGGCTATCGTGGAGAAATCCACGCCATTATCAGTAATGTAAGCACCATAACCCAATCTCTTTATAAAAATACTCGCGTAGGACAGATCGTAATTACGCCCGTTGTAATTGCAGATTTTGTCCTAGATCTAGGAGAATCAAGAGATACAGGTGCTTTCGGAAGTTCCGGTATTTAAAAATTCAAGATAGTATTTACAATAATAACCAGGAAAATCTAAAACTATACCATCTTGGATACCAGAAAAGGCTGCGGATATTTAAACTGTAGCCTTCATTCTTCTCTAATTTTTCTAACTTTATTATTTTGTCTACATTGAGATATCATATCTACTCATTCTATCTTCCAAATATTCTTAATATATTTGGTTCAATGCCATCCAACAGCCTTACCTGCCTCGTCCGCACAGATAAAACCCAATATTGCCGCAAGATAACAAATCTTATGATTTATAATGCCAATAACACATAAAACTATAATCGCACTGCTTCCAACCCATATCCCATTTGGTCCATGATTATGGTTTTTTCGGAGTTTGAAAAGCATATATTGAATAAGCAACGTAACTACGAAATATCCAATCCCATAAATCACAAATCCCAGCATATCCTCAACCTCTTCATAATAGTTCTATACGGTGTATTCCAAGTCCTCTGTTAGAACTTGTTCTTACTCTACCACAACTTTTTCCATCCGCCTGCAATTTCTGTACGATATAATCAGCTACTTCCTTCTCTATGGCAGATTTATTCAATCTGCCTTCCGCACGAAATTCATATATCTTTTCATTTTTCGCAATCAACCTGTCTATATATGCCATAAGCCGGTGCCGCATCTGAAAGGAACAGCCTCTCTGCACATAATAATTCGCTTTCTTGCTTCTACATATCGGTAAGCCACTATCTGCTTTGTGATCCTGATTCATTAACTCATCTGTCAGATTAAAGTAATCATATACCACGAACTGCCTATTCTGCCCTGTTGTACTTATATCCCAGGTAACATCTAACTGATACGGCTCTCCATCAATATCCACAATATTCCATGCATGAGGCACACACTGTCCGCTTTTTATTGAATCACCGGTTGCAACGATACACTTCACATCAACTGCGTTCAAAAGAACCTTTACTGCTTTAGCAATTCCTTCACATTGAGCTTTATGATGTGCAAAAACACCAAGAATATTGTGTGAAGCAATCACTCTGGATAGTTTATTCTTATCGCTTCCTTCATAATCATATTCAATATTCCGACAAATCCAATCGTGCACACGAAGTTCTTTTTCATAATCATTACATTCCAGCAACTGCAGCTTTCCTGCAAGTTCATTTACCATTTTTTCAATTTTTCGGTTATATTCTTTTACCTTTTCTTTCGTAAAAAAATACTGCGGACATATCGCAAGACGTCCAAACATATCACTGGCAGTGCTACAGGCTGACTGGTTTAAAAAGTAAATCAATGGATTATCCCTCGTCATTGCCATGAATATACGCTCAAAACTCTCTTGACTAAATTCTCCACGCACTGGAATTGGAATAATCTCCTGATGTAACATTGCTCCATTGTAAAATGCCTTATAAATCGCCTGCTCTTGTTTATTTAATTGGTGATAATAATAGCGATCTACAATCATTTTCCTGTGACTCCCTTACTCTTTTGCAAAATACACCATAACAACTGTGATATCATCCCCGCACCCAAGTTCACTGGTCTCCGTCAGCCAATTTTTCAGATTTGCCTGTACTGTGTCTGCTCCATGCTCCTGAAGCATCTGCAAATAATCCTTACATGTCTTCTGGTATTCTTCATTGGAAGTATAGCTGTTTGCAAATCCATCTGTGGAAAGGATATACATATATGGCTCTTCGCTTTCCATTTCCCATCTCCGCACCGATGCTACTGCTTTTCTCCATGCATCCAGTTTTGAAAGGGAATGTGTTTCTGTTCCAAGGAATTTCTCTGGTTCTACCAGCGGTGCGACTTCATCTTTTGACACAACACTGATATCACCATCTCCGATCTGGAAAGAAAATACAAAGCTGTCAGTCACCAGCATTCCAAGCAGTGTCGTTCCATACAATGAAAATACAGACGACCACTTGATATTTCCATCTTCATCGGTCATTCCATCTACTTTATTTTTATAAAAAGACTGTTTCACCCTTGCCTGCCATTCTTCACATACATCCTGAGCGAAGCGCATGTCACCTTCCCGGTTAAGGAAAGTGATTAGATTAGACAGTCCTGTTTCATCCTCTCCATAGACTTTCAGATAGTTCTTCATCACTTCATAGAAAGAATTCACAGCAATCATAGATCCTCTGTCACTTCTGGGACATTTAGAACTTCCATGACCATCTGCAACTGCAACAATCGCAATTTTATCTGATATTTCTACGATTCGTTTATTGTCCTGGCAAGGCGTTTGATTTCTTACATGAGTCGCACCTTTGACGATTCCATCACATATATAGCGTTTCATCCGACTCCTCCTCTTCTTACCAGACAGCACCTTCATCAAAATCATCTGGATTTGGAATGTTACTCATATCAAGTACCAGAGGTGCCCCATTGCTTACAGACGCAAAAGGATCATCTGCCGGTGCGGAAGCAGCTACGGAAGCTCCTGATGCTGTTCCAGATGCAGAAGCCACCGATGCAGAAGCTGGTACAGAGTTTATTGGCTTGCTTGATGGAGCCGATACCATAGATGCTGTCGTAGATGCCCATTTAATCATTTTTGCAAGGGCTGCCGCATTATTTGCCTGTAAAACTAATTCATTATTCCCACAAAACTCAACTAACACGTCATCATCTGCATCTTGACCAATGGAAATTGCAATTTTAACTGCTTTTCTAAACCATGGTAATTTTTTCAATTTTTCCAGACTTCTTTTATAATCATCTGTAGGTTGTCCATCAGAAAGAAGTACTATAACCGGCGGTAATGCTCTTTCCGGCATTGGTGGAATGCTCAGCTGTGCGGCTAAAAGATCAAATGCTTTCCCCAGCTCTGTCAGCCCATTTGCATCCATATCTTCCCATCCATAATCTTCAACAGGCACCGGAGTGGTTGTAATCCAGCTTGCACCTGATGAGAACTGTAAGGCACGGATTAAAAGCTGTGCATTCGGATTATTGTCCGCTGCAGAACGCATCTCTGGAATACATTCCTGAATGGTATTGTTTACGATTCCAATTTTCTCTCCGTACATAGATCCTGAACAATCTACTACCCAAAAGAAATGAATCGGTCTTGTTGCCAATTCTCCACCTGGTCTTTGTAATACTTCCATCTTCTTATCCCCCTATCTTTTCACATTCAACTTGTAAATCATCAAGTATCTTCTTATCTATTTGCCATGCATGTTCCAACTTTGCTCTGCAAACTTTAACTTCTCTATCAATTAATTCTTCTCTATCTTTAGCGTACTTAATTCTAAGTAATATTGAATAAAGATCCAACTCCTTTTGCATTCCCAAGGATACTGTTGCTTTATCAATTTCTTCTTGCATTTTATCCTCTGATACCATTCCCCACTCTCCTTTAAGCGATTATCTGAACTCCCCTGTTGATTCAGGAAATATAATCTTTACACCTTTTGCAATCCCAGCTGTTTTTCCTGGTGCAACCGGTATCTGCGTACCATCTGCTTTCTGATATGTCCAGTTCACGTTATCTTCATTTCGAATTCCCCAGAGTGCCGGATTCTTCGGATTCTGAACAACGGAACCGACTACAGTATCCATATCAAAATCATCGTAAACATGATGATGCAACAGCTTTGTACTCTGATTTAACAGTACCTGATTCTTCCCAATAGTGATCTTATTTGGTACCTGTACAGCTTTTCCACAGTTCCAGCAGGTATGTGCTACACCTTTTGCTTCCAGATCTTCATCATAAAAGAACTGTGCACCACAGGAACACTGTAACATTCCACTCATCATATTGGAAAATAGCGTCATCCATTCCGGCTCCGTGATACGTTTGCTTGGCTCATTCAGTCCGACTGTAAATGCCTTGGTAAACATCTGCCGCAATTTTTCCGGATATAATGGCCAGTAAATCGTTGCATTGTCATGAATCCCTTTCACTGGTCTGTTCGTCTTATTATTCGGATCAAAGATAAACACTGGATCTGTACCGTACAGCTTCACTCTTGCTGCCATATCCATACAACGGATACTTGCTTCCAGCTTTCCTTCCAGTGGATGATTCACCATGAAGAGATAGAATAACAGCACAGAAAGAGAATAGCGGTCCGTATCTTTGGATGGTCTCTTTTCTCCTCTTACAATCTCCGGCGCCATAAATCCCGGTGTGCCAAGTACCCCACCCGGTTTGCTGTTATCAAAAGAAACATTGTCATTATCACAGATCAGAACATCTCCATTATCTGGATTAAAGAACAGATTCCCAAATGAAATGTCCTGATACTTAGCTCCCATAGCGTGCAGTTTCTGGTAACCTCTGGTCAGATTAAAAGCAGTCCTGCACAGAGCATAAAAAGATGGATTTACACGTTTCTTCATCAGATCCACGATGCTCTTATAATTTTTCGGTCGAAGAGGCATAATATAACCGTATAGATCACTCTTAGCAGGTACAATCAATTCCATAGGCCAGAGAAAGCTTTCATCCGGTGAACCTTTGGCAATGATCGTTTCCAAAATCTTTTTCTGGCGTTCTGTGGCACTTCCTTTAAAGTACCATTTCAAAGCATAATGATTGCTTCCACATTTCACATCATAGACTTCTCCCTGTCCACCGGCTCCCAGAAGACTGACTACCTCATACTTATTTCCACTCTCTGAAGTGAGAATTGTTCCATTTTTTAATTGTCCTTCCATTATGGTATCTGCCTCCTTTGTTTGATTAACTGCAATACCTGATTTACTACACTGCCATCCGCCACGATCATGCAATAGGATTTATTGCCAAACTGCATTTCACAAGCATTGCTGTATGGCGTAATTGCGGTCAGGTAACGATAAGTTTTGTCAAATCCCCATTTGGTTGCCTGAAATACAATCCTCTGATTTGTTATGTATAAGATTCCTCTATGCTGTACTAGCTCTGTATGTTCAACTGTTCTTCCTCTTCCGGAACTCCAACGAGTTCCTTCAAATAATCCGGGACTACTATGCCCATAATGCCGATACTGCTTTACTGTCTTTTCTTCCAGATTAACTGCCTTATCAATAAAATGGATTTTCTCTCCACGTTTCAGGAACAGTTTGTCTGTATTTAAAATTGGAAGTCTGCCGGCGATAATCTCTTGCCTTGCTGCATCGGGCAAAATCGTTGTCACCGTAGGAATCTGGTTCCGATTTCCAAATAGTGCATCAAAAAGTCCCATCCTCTCACCTCATTATCCTAGATATTATCTTAATAATATGCTTGTATTACAGTCCCTTAGCAAGAGACATTAAAACTTACACATAAAAGAAATTTATTGTATAATTTCCTTTTTTTCAATTGTAATCACATATAATAACTTGATCTGCTTTTATCATTCTATAGATTTACACTACTCTCAAACGATGAATATGGCGGTGTCGTTGCCACAGCAGTTTCATTACCCTATAGATTTACACTACTCTCAAACATGATCATCAATATGGGAGTTGTTGCAGGAGTTTCATTACCCTATAGATTTACACTACTCTCAAACAACCTTGTTAGCGGATATACCGCACCGAGGTTTCATTACCCTATAGATTTAGACTACTCTCAAACCTCAAATTTAAAGGAGATGATGAAATGGGAGTTTCATTACCCTATAGATTTACACTACTCTCAAACCGTGTTTTGAGCTTCTTTCGTAATTTCCTCGTTTCATTACCCTATAGATTTACACTACTCTCAAACTCGTTGACGGCATGCATAGGGTCATCGGTGGTTTCATTACCCTATAGATTTACACTACTCTCAAACAATCCTCGCAACTTCCTTTTCATATTTCTGTTTCATTACCCTATAGATTTACACTACTCTCAAACCCCTAAAATAAAGGCAATTCTGCTATTTGTGTTTCATTACCCTATAGATTTACACTACTCTCAAACCTCAAATTTGAGAAAACGACCTGCTATCGCTGTGAAATCCATAGGGTCTATTCAAAACTCGCAGAAATCACAATCAACAATCAAACGATTTTCTTGTTCTAATCTTTCAAAATCGTGACTATCAATTAATAACACTCGAAAAGAATGCCCAACCACTGTATTTACAAATTCTTGCAATTGTTCATTTTTTATAAAACTACTTAAATTAACAAAAATAAACAGCTTATCGCCTTCAAACTCACGTATCAACTCCATGTACGCATAAATTTTATCCACAAGCCTAGAATATTCATCTGACACAGTCAGTTCTGCCGCTTTAAGTATCTGTTGAAAAGAAATATCATGGCACTCTATTTCTGTATCAAAATTAAGGCTCAAATCATTAATATATGTTTCAATTTCAGCCATCAATTTTTGTGTCCTTTCATAGTATACCGCATCCTGACCACACTTTTCCATAGCTACTAATACTTTTTTCATTATTGTCCTACTATTCATTTCAATAGCTAACGGATCTGTAATTAATTCTACATATTTATGAAAACTGACAGGTTCATTGTGAACAGATAATACTGTGTTACCCTCAAAATTATTTATCTGTTTTTTTATATCTTGATGTTAGAATATAAATAGTACAAAATAAACATGACCATTTTCGATAAATAGTATATGATAGTCATAGATCAAGGAGGAGAATGGTTATGGCAAAAGGTACAAAATATTCCCAACAGTTTAAAGAGGATGCAGTACAGTATCGCTTGGATCATCCGGAGCTGCCACTTCGCAAAGCTGCGGAGAATCTTGGAGTCAGCGAATCTGCACTGAAAAACTGGATGAAAGCAGCAAAGGAACATAAAGGAGAGGTTCCTACCCGTGGTTCTGGAAATTATGCAAGTGAGGAAGCAAAAGAGATTGCCAGATTGCAGCGTGAATTACGAGATACGAAGGATGCTCTTGAAGTGTTAAAAAAAGCAATCGGTATTCTGGGAAACTGACAAAAGCTCTTTACACGGCTACTTCTGAGTACGTGAAAGAAATCAAATCCCTGCCCGTGAAACGTCAGGTTTCTGTCAGCGGAATACTGAAAAAATTAGGCGTTTCACGTTCGGGTTACAATGCATGGAAGAAACGGGTTCCTTCGGACACGTCTGTTCGCCGTGCAGTTTTAAAAGAAAAAATTCAAAAGATCTACGAGGAATCCCATCAAAACTACGGTGCTCCTAAAATTACTGCAGAATTGCGAAAATCCGGGGAGTATGTTTCCGAAAAAACAGTTGGAAATTATATGCGTCAAATGGGAATCAAAGCCCATTGGGTGAAACCATATATCCAGACAACCATAGATTCTGATTTCAGCCAGAAACTCAAAAATATCCTCAACGAGGAATTCAATCCTGCTCATCCAGATGCTGTCTGGTGTTCAGATATTACTTATATTTGGACATTTGAAGGATTTGTGTATCTTACCAGTGTGATGGATCTGTATTCAAGAAAAATCATTTCCTGGGTGTTGAGTGAGACGCTGGAGGCATCCCACGTAGTGGAATGTGTTGAAAAAGCAAAACGTGTCAGAAATGTTGAAAAACCGTTGATCTTCCACTGCGACAGAGGATGCCAGTACGTATCGGAAGCATTTCAAAAAGCAACCAAAGGTATGATTCACAGTTATTCAAAGAAAGCATATCCATGGGATAACGCCTGTA
>ERZ1106969.360-NODE-360-length-48979-cov-18.152502_pt1 | contig 48979 bp, 78 predicted proteins | sample MGYA00403685_ERZ1106969 | MGnify/ENA primary metagenome ERZ1106969 (study PRJEB35170, sample SAMEA104062416) | human gut metagenome | biome: human gut; feature: human-associated habitat; material: faeces | place: Denmark | collected 2012-05-18 ... | reverse complement strand
TATAGGTATTTCCTCCCACTTATCAACCTTAAACTCTTTAAATATTTTATTCTTAGCTTTTAGGTATTCAATATCATTAGCTTGTACAACTATTCCATTACGTTTATATAGCTCTTCTTTGAGCTTGGATATTAAACTACTTACATTCTTAGACCTTAGCCCTATAAGGCTCATAGCCTTGTCTATTTGACTATCCTTAGCTTGAATACTATCTTGTACATAGGTTTGAATTGCTCCCATGCTTTGCAATATTCCTTGAACTACTTGTCCCATTTGATAAGTGCCTTGAGCTATATTCATCATTTGATTTGCTAAATCTAAATTTTGCATTTGTGGGAATGAATTTTTAACAGCTTGTTCCCTCATATTAAAATATCCATCAACCAATTTATCGTATTGTTCCCATGCAAAATCATCTTCTAGGATTTTAAGAAGCTTTGAGTAACCTCTTTCTGATAGCAGGTAGATATTATTGCTTTGGTTAAATGCTTGCTTACTAAACCCTAACTCCAAATACCCTAATCCTTCAAAAGGATTAGCCTTTAAATCTATAATGTCTATCAGATCATTAAATCTGTTTCTATTATTATTAATAAGCTCGTTTATCTTGCCAAATGGTCTATTATGAATATCTGCAATATCTTTAACCAACATTGACTTCTTACTTTCGCCAAATCCACCTTCTATATCATGAAATTTCATTCCATATATATTTACTAATCCATTAACTTTTACATTTGGTTTTCTTGAACCATGTTTTGAATTTTCCATTTTATTTTCACTCCTTAACAAAACAATATTTATATTTTGTTTTTAGATATTTTAGTTGCTTTTGCTAATCCAGCTAAATAACCTAAGATATAGCTTTTATCTTCTTGGCTTACCTCTTGGAAAAAATCTAAGTTAGCCTTTAGAAGGTTCATTTTCTTTTCTAAAATTTCTTTATCTGACACTTTTCCACCTCCTCAATTAGTTGCAATGCAACCTTATGACATGATATTACACCTTTTTTATCTACATTTCAACATTTTTTTTAAAAAATTTTTCTCTTTTTGTTGCAATGTGGAATATAAAGTATTATTATTATTCCAGGAGGTGTATATATGAATTCAATTGGAGATAGAATAAAATATATTAGAATATCACAAAACTTATCTCAAGAAGAGTTTGGTAAAAGATTAAATTTATCACGCAGTATTATATCTTGCTATGAAAAAGGTTTAAGAGAAATAACAGAACGTTCTATAAAAGACATTGTTAGAGAGTTTAATATTGACGAAAACTGGGTTTATACTGGTGAAGGCGAGATGTATCACAAAATGACTGATGATGAAGAGTTTTCATATATGATTGGAGCTCTACTTGCTGAAGATGATGACAATAAAAGAAAGTTTATAAGACTTATGCTTGATTTAGATGAAAGTTATTGGCCAATTGTAACTGATCTTATCGAAGGAATAAGAAAAAGAGATGAGAAATTATCTAACACAAATAATAAATAAAAAAGGGGAGCTTGTTTATGCTCCCTTCTTTTTTTGACTTATAACTCCCATTGCTACAAGTTTTATCCTATTTAGAATTTTTTCATCATCAATTTTCTTTATTAATTCTACTAATTCTCTCTTAATATTTTCCATACAAATATCCCCTTTGCATTTATTACTAAAAATTATATATCAATTCGAACATTTGTTCAAGTTGAATCTATATTTGTATTATACCTCAAAATCGTATTCCTGACAGGAATATTTCGACATATTTTTTACAGTTGTAGCAAATGTGTGTAATTTATAAAATCTATTGTCTGTTTGTAAAATTTAAATAAAATATTATGTATAACTCCTTGTTAATTGCTCGAAATATATTATTTATTGTCGAAAATTTATTAAGCATAAAAGGTTATTGTATGATACAAAAGGCTCGATTTAATAAAAAATTAACCCAAAAGGAATTAGGTTTATATCTGGGAGTAAGCCAGTCATATATTTCTAAGATAGAAACTAGAAAAACTAAATCTCTATCTGTTAGCAAAATACTGACTTTATCTTTAATATTAGAGTTAGACCCTGTAGAAATTTTTAAATTTATAGCTGGATTATAATTTTTTTGTTTCATAATGAAACTTTTATTTATTTATTATTTCATACCGCAACTTGCAATCTTTAATTAATAGTATCAATTATAATATTCCTTGGAGGGATATTATGAATATAGGAGAGATTATTGCCGAATTAAGAATGGATAAAAATATGAATCAAGAAGATCTTGCAGCTGTACTTAATATTTCTAGGTCAGCTTTAGCTAATTGGGAAAGTGGTAATAGAAGGATAGATATAGAGACACTAGTTGTTATAGCAGATTATTTTGAGGTTAGTTGTGATTATTTGTTAGGAAGAACAAAACATAAATATAATTTTGCATTAGAGAATAAAAAGAATGTAGATGCCATTATGGATGTATATGAAACTTTAAAAAAATATAAAATAGAAAAATATTAAAGCATGTCTTAGAAATAATAAGATATGCTTTTTTTGTGGATAAAAATTGGCTGATTAATTTTTTTGTTGATAACTTTTGGAAAATGCATTACAATATTGACTATAAAATAAATTTTTGTGAATAAAAGAAGAAAATAGATATGAAAAAAACTCTTTAAGTTGTCTGCGACCAAACTTTCAACTTAAAGAGCCCCACCAAAAAGGTCTTTCACTTTGTTATGTATTAATTATATATTATTAATCATAATTTAGTCAAGTGTTAAGACCTCTTTGTGGAACATTTTTTATATGTTTTTCTCAAGGAGGTATTTTTTATGGAAACAAATATTAAAACAGATTCAACAGTAATTAAAAGAGTGGTTAAGGAAGCCAAATATGCACAAATTGATAATGACTTAATAAATAATAGAGAATTATCATTTAAGGCTCTTGGTATTATGACTTATATATTATCTAAACCAGATGATTGGCAAATATATATATCAGATTTATGTAGAGATAAAGACGGTGAAAAAAGTGTAAGAGCTGGCCTAAATGAATTAAAGGATAAAAAATATATGCAAAGATATAGGGTTTATGACATGGATACTGGTAAAGTTCATCATTGGGAAACTTTAGTTTCGGAAACTCCATTTGAAGATTCTGAAATAATTTCTTCTGTTAAAGAAAAATATTTTAAAGATACAGAAGGTAAGATTGTTAATAAAAAAATAAAAATAAAATCTTTTGAAAGAAGTGTACCAATCGTGATAGAAAGAGATGTTACACTACTTTCCCAAAAAGGCAAAGTAGAAAATAAAAATAAAAATTTTCTACTTTCCCAAAACGTACAAGTAGAAAACCTACAAGTAGAAAACGCAGGACAACAAATACTAAATCCTTTTACTAAAACTGATTCTTTCACCAAAACTGATATTAGTAGTAATAGTAAGGGAGAAAACTCCCATATCTCTTTCCAAAACAGATATGAAAAAATTATAGGTAAAAAATTAGGAGCAACAACTTTACCTAAGTTCCAGGAGCATATTAAAAACTTTAGAGCAGATCTAATCGAATCTATTTTAGTTTATGCAGAAGAAACTAACGCTAGAACTTACCAATGGTTCGAAGATAGAATAAATGATTGCCTAAGAAAAGGAATTACTACTGGAGAACAATTTACTGATGATATTAATGCCTATAGAGAAAAACAAAGACAAGCTAAAAATAGAGCAATAAAAGAAAAAGAAGAAGCTAAGAATTTAGATAATACTATCGAAGTAGCAAAAGAAAGAGAACTTTCTGCAATAATTAATAGAGAAATAGACCTAACTGCGGCTGAAGAAGTTCCAGAAGTAAAACAATTATTGGTTGACATTGTTAGCCCTACTGAATTTAACGCGTGGATAGTTCCTAACAAATTTTTGAGGCTTGATGATGATATTATCTTTTTATGTAGAAATAACCTTACTAAGGGAGTAATAGAGAGAAAATATAAGGATAATATATTAAGTGTGTTAAGGGATAATGGGATTACTGGTGAACTAATCTTAGAAGTAGAAAGAAATTAAGCAAAAGATACTAAAAAACGCAATAGTTTAAATATAGTTTACATATTGTTTAATATATGGTGTTCGCGGTGTGTTACAACCATATTTAAACTATTTATTAACTATATTTAAACTACTTTTAAACCGAAACAAGAGAAAACAAATAAATTTAGTTGGTATTTTGTTAAATTGTTGTTGACATATAATTTAAAATAATGTATTATGTAATCAAGGTAGTTGATATTTAAACAATAAATCAACCCAATACAAAGAAAAATTTAATATTTTATGGAGGGATTTGCTTATGAAGAAAAATGTTCAAATAATTGGCCTTGATTGTGGGCGCGGTTTCACCAAAGGATACACAGAATTTAACGGAATAGTAAAGGAATGTTGCTTTAAATCAATAATAGGAGAAGGCAGAGAAATAGAATTAAGTGGTTTTAATGCTCCAATTATGATTAATTATGACAACGAGGATTGGTTTATAGGATTACTTGCTGAAAAAGAAAGTCAAACATTGGCGAGAAATAATAAGGATAGTAAAGTATCAAATACAGTACAAGTGTTAATAGCTGCTGCTCTAAGTGAATTAGCTATAGAAGATACAGTTAAAATAATGATGGCAGTTCCATATAAGTCTTTTAGAAAATCGGTACTAGCTGAAATAGTTGAAGAATATAAAGGTAGGACTTTTAAAGTTAAAGATAAGATCAATGGTTATTTTAAAGAAGTTAAGATTAAAGATATAAGCATATGCAGAGAAGCTGATGCAGCTTTATACTGGAAACTTAAAGATGTTGATACTTTATCTAAACCTGTAGGGATTGTTAATATAGGTTTTAGAAGTACAGAGCTTGCATACTTCGATAAGAGCCTTACTTTTATAGATAAGAAGTCTGACACAATAGAGTTCGGTAATAGATCTGTAATGAATAACGTTAAAGATAAGTTGTTAAATAAAGGAATTATAAAAGATGTTAATGAAATTGATACATCTGATGATTATAATGAACTTAAAGAGAAAGCCTATAGGTTAGCATCTGAAAATATAGATCAGTTAATAGAGGATAGATGGATAAACCTTGATGAAATGGATATATTCTTAGCTGGGGGAACTTCTTTAAATATGAACTTTGATGAAAGATTTAAAGTTATAGAAGATGCGCAAATGGCTACAGCTAAAGGTTGTTGGCTTGTAGGGACAGAAAGATTTTAGGAGTGATAGACAGTGAAGAAAACAACAAGTTTTCATTTAGAAGAAGATATTCTTAATGAAATAGAATCATATAAAAAAGAATACAATTTAAGCAGTAGAAATGTAGCTTTAGAAAGAATGTTGCTGGAAAGAAGATTTTTAATAAATTCACCTATACAAAAAGAAGTTGCAGTTCCAGTTGAAGTTAAAGTAAAGGAAGAAAAGAAAAATTCTATTTTAAAGAAAAGTATAAATAAATCATTTGATGATATGGCCGACTAAAAAAATAAATAAAAAAAATAAGGCGGCAACATATGTTACACACCTACTTCGCAACTAGAGTATAACATATTTTGCTTGGCCTTTCAATAAGGAGAGTAAAATAATGAATAATATAAATGTAATTGATGTAATTATAGTTTTAACTTTAATGTGCGAAATTCTCCCATCTTCTAAAGTGGGAGATGGATAGCACTTGACGATAGTCAACAAGAGCAGTACAATATATTCAGTAGTAAATGATAGAAATGAGGAATAACAATGGATTTAGACACTAATAACCATTCAGTATTCAAGTTATCGTATCACTTAGTATTGGTTATAAAATATCGTAGAAAAGTAATTGATGACAATATATCCAATAGGTTAAAAGAAATATTTGAGTATATTTCACCTAAGTACAATGTAACTTTAGAGGAATGGAATCACGATAAAGACCATATTCACTTGCTATTTAGAGGTTCACCAAACACAGAAATATCTAAATTTCTAAACGCTTATAAATCAGCAAGTAGTAGACTTATAAAAAAAGAATATCCATTTATAAGAAAACAACTTTGGAAAGAATATTTTTGGAGTAGGAGCTATTGCTTGTTAACTACTGGTGGAGCACCTATTGAAATAGTGAGAAAATACATTGAGAATCAGGGGGCGAAATAATGCTTAAAGCCTATAAGTACAGGATATATCCAACAAGTGAACAAAGATTATATCTTGCTAAAACATTTGGTTGCACTAGATTTGTCTACAATCAAATGTTAGCTGATAGAATTAAATCTTATGAAGAAAATAAAGATTTAGATATCAAAGCTATAAAATACCCTACACCTGCTCAATATAAAAAGGAATACGAGTGGCTAAAAGAAGTCGATAGCCTAGCTTTAGCTAACGCTCAAATGAACTTAGATAAAGCCTACAAAAACTTCTTTAGAGATAAATCAGTAGGATTTCCTAAATTCAAGTCTAAGAAAACTAATAGATTTAGTTATACAACTAATAATCAAAATGGAACTATTAGTATAGAGGGAAACTTTGTAAAAATTCCTAAACTAAAGTCTAAAATAAAAATAGTTTTGCATAGACAATTCAAAGGATTAATTAAATCTGCCACTATATCTAAAACACCAAGTAATCAATATTATATTTCAATATTGGTAGATACTGAAAATATTCAACTACCAAAGAATGATAATAAGATAGGAATCGACCTTGGGCTAAAAGAGTTTGCTATATGCTCTAATGGTGATAGATTTGATAATCCCAAAAATCTTAGAAAATCTGAAAAGAAGTTATCTAAATTACAGAAAGACTTATCAAGAAAACAAAAAGGAAGCAACAACAGATATAAAGCAAGATTAAAGGTTGCTAAACTTCACCAAAAGATAGCTAATCAACGTAAGGACTTTCTACATAAATTATCAACTAAAATTATTAGCGAAAACCAAGTAATAGTTTTAGAAGATTTGAGAGTTAAGAATATGTTGCAAAATCATAAATTAGCTAAAGCAATTAGTGAAGTTAGTTGGGCAGAGTTTAGAACAATGTTGGAATATAAAGCAAGTTGGAATAGCAGAGAAATAATTATTGCTCCATCTAACTATGCTAGCAGCCAACTTTGTTCAGAATGTGGCTATAAAAATAGTGATGTAAAAAATCTAGCACTTAGAAATTGGACTTGTCCTGAATGTGGTGTAAAACACGACAGAGATATAAATGCTAGTATAAATCTACTGAAATTAGCAATGTAATTTTGGTATTATCTTGAGGTAGGAACTACCTTATTAGCTTGGGTAAACTTGTACCGTTGGGTATATTGACCAAGAAGCTCCCACTTCTATAAGTGGAGAGTAGTTCACTAGAGTGGAGCTATGGGATAATAACAACTGGATTAGCTTTCTTTGCTATATTAGCAATAGTAATCTTAGTATTTAATGCTTATAACAATACTAAGAGAAAGGGCAAGAAGGTTAGAGTATAATGGATATAGTTGAAAATGAAGCAGGTATAACTATAGAGCTTGGAGAAGATAAGTGCTATTTAGTTATTTGGAATGATAGTAAAATAACAGAAGTGTTACATCCAGCTAATGTTATAGGAAATTTTTCATGGTGTTTAGAAATTAAAGATAAAGATAATAATGTAATGGGTTATTTAGCAGCATAGATAATAAACTAATAAAAATACCGTACTATTCAGAAATGAATGTGCGGTATTTTTAGTTTGCAATTCAAAAATATTACTAATTATTTAATTTTTCTAATTTTCGTTTATTATTTTCCCTCTTTAATGTACTTACACTAATCCCTATTAATTTCTCAACCTCGTTATAACTTTTATCTCCTCCATTTACAGATAGCATGGATAAAGCTAAGTCTATTTGGTCTTTAGTAAACTTTTTAGGTCTACCCTCTTTATACCCCTCTTTTGTCCTTGCTATTTCCTTTCCTTCTCGGGTTCTTTCTAAAATCATATCTCTTTCAAATTCAGCAAAGGATAAGAATATATTTCTTATTAATTTGCTTGAAGGTGTATTATCCATTACCCCTATATTTAGTATATTTATTTTTATACCTCTATCTAGTAACTCTTGAACTAATTTTGTTCCATCTATTAAGCTCCTAGCGAATCTATCTAATTTAGTAACTGTAAAAGTATCACCTTTTTGTAATTTTTCTAATAATATTTTTAGTTGGGGTCTATCGTTTGTTTTTCCTGAAAATTTTTCCTCTATAACTTGATCACAACCTGCTGCAAATAATTGTGTTAATTGTTCTTCCAAAGAATTTCCATGTCCTTGTTTTATTGTACTAACTCTTGCATATCCATAATTCATATTATTCCCCTCCATTAAGGTCAAAACTGGTCCCAAAATACTAAATTTATACCATGACTTTTGACCATGATTTTTGACCCTTTATTAAGTATTATTTTATCGTTCATTAAAAATCTATGTCAAGCAAAAAATACTCCTAGTTCAAAAGTGTTAAGTTTTGATACTTTTAAAAATTAAACTATCTAAGTAGTATTCCGTTAAAAATATTATTTTGATATTATATTAAGTGTGCGTTTAATAAGATAAGAAACTAAAATAAGGAGTTAATTATTATGGCTATATTTAATAAAAAAGAAAAGATTGATTGGGAAGAAAAATATAATGAGCTTTTATGCAGATATAATTCTCTCTATGAAGAAAATAGAGAATTGAAAAAGAAGGTTAAAGGTCTAGAAGTAAGGATTAAAAAGACAGGGTATCTAGAGCCAAAAGAAAGGCAAATAAGTAATGATGAAATATTATACATAAAGACGTTAAGATTAAAAGAAAATTTTAGCTATAGTTCTATAGCTAAAGAAACTGGTTGGAGCAAAGCTACAATTTGTAGAGTTATTAATGGAGCTTATGATTAAATAATTATATATTATAGTCCCCTTTTTCAAAGGGGCAGGATAAGGTTGTATACAAATTCGCTGGCAAAGCCACGAAAAGTGTTTATATTACTAGGTTTAAGTGTGTAACGCCATTAGTGAATTTTCATTATAATGCGTTACAAATAGTGAATAAAATAAAAACAATCTTGTTTCTTAACATTTGAAACAAAATTGTTTTTGTAATTTTTCACTTTAAGATACTAATTTTCTGTAGCTATATTCAACTTCTGTTTGAGCTAACTTGGCATATACTTTTAATGTAATGCCCACATCTGAATGACCTAGAATTTCTTGTATTATTTCTGGTCTCATGCCGCTCTTTAATGCATTAGTAGCAAATGTATGCCTAAATATATGCGGAGTGATTCTCATTTCTATATTGGCCATTTTTTGCATCTTGTCAACTATAACTTGATATCCTCTATTATCAAGCTTTTTATAAGGTTCTGTATTTATTTTACGATTTTTAGGAGCCTTTGAAGAACAGAATAAGTACTTACTAACTATTCCTTTTTCTTCTCTTTCTTTCAAGTAATTAATAATAGCTCTTTTACATCTCTCTGTAAAATAAACTCTTCTTTCCTTATTCCCCTTACCTATTACAAGTAAAGTTTTATTTTGAAAATCTATATCTTTAACTTTAACATTACCAACTTCACCTACTCTGCATCCTGTGCTTAAAAAGAACTCTAATATTGCTCTATCTCTCCTGCTAAGCATGCAGTCTCTTAGCATTTCAACTTGTTCTTCAGTTAAATGTGGCTTTTGTCTTTTAGGTTCTTTCGCAGGCTTAATTGAAGAACAAGGATCCTTTACTATAAACTCTTCATTTTGAAGCCATTTGAAAAATAACCTTATTGATGTCATAAAAGTATTCATCCCAGCAGGACTTTTACTCTCGCTTTCTGCATACATAAACATTTTAATATCTGGGGTAGTAATTGTTGAAATAGGTTTATGAAAATATCTTTGTAATTTTCTTAAATTATAGTTATAACCCTTCAATGTTGCAGGAGATAACCCTTCTAATTTTTTAGTGGCTAAGAAATAATTTATTTTTTCATCTAAATCACTAGTAACTAATGCGGTTTCTTTAGATGTGACTTCATATTCATATAGAGTTTCTTCTATAACTCTTTTTATTTTTAATTGCTCTTGTAGATCTACCTCTAATTGTGGTAATTCTAGTGTTAATTTTCCTAATAATTTTACCAATAGTTCATTATTACAATTTCTATAATTGTATTCCATTTGTTTTATCCTCCTTGAATTATCCACCCAATTAGGATATAATCTAATTGTCACGTTAGGTCTGCTCTTAATTGAGTGGGCTTTTTTGTTTTTATTTCTTTTTAATTGTTATCTTTTTATCTTCGTAACTTGCGATTATTCCTCTTTCATCTAAAGTAATTCCCATATCATCTAGCCATGACTTTGGAATGCTTACTTTGGGACTATATGAATTTTTGCTTGTATTACCACCAGATTTATTAAACATAACATTTAATTCTCTATTTTCTTTCATTTAATCACCTCCCTATCGGTATCCAATAATTCATAATATTATTATTACATCTATCGGTTACTGTTGTCAATAACTTTAATATCTTATTTTCACAACATAACAAACAATGTATTTAAGCCGTTTAAAGTTATATTTCATCATTCATGTAACAATTTTTTATAATTATTCATCAAATATAACTGCTAAATTTGAATTTAATCATACCTAAAATCATATTTTCCATTTGGCAAATCAATTATGTGTCCATTAATATTGATAGTATCGTCATCTTCCCAAATCATTATAGCACTATCTACATGATAATCATTATATATCATTTTTTCACCAAATTTATATTTTGTCTTCAAGTAACATCTTACAGCCCAATCTACGGTTGCTCCACCATTAATAAGATACGCCTCCACAGTGTATTTTCCATCTATAGATTCTGTTGTACCAATAAGCTCTTTTCCAGGTGAAAAAATTTCCTTTAAGAACATTACACCACCAATAAGCAATGATAAAATTAATATTACCAAAGTAAAAGCTATTACTGATGTAATTTTAGTTCTTTTTACATCCTTTTTATCATTTAATATAATATCTCCTAAATGTTCTTCAAAATCTTTTATTACATCGCGATTCTTCATAACTTACCCCTGATATATTACATTTGCTCGCCTTATATTACAATTACAAACTAATTATAGCATATTTTGTAAACATAATGCTATTAATTAAATATTATAAATCTAATATGTAAATATAGGTTGTAGTTCTTGGTAGACTTTTTAAAAGGTTTATTTTCACACTCTTAATTTTGATATGATAAAAAGCACCTGGATTGTTCCTATGTGCTTTTTATTGTTTATTTAAATAATTATTTTATAATCTATAAATTAAATATATCATGAAGATTCTTTACTTCATCTCTAGCTTTTTCGTTACATTTATATGGCACATATTTACGTTCTATTTCTTTATAGGTGAAACCATTTGGAATAGTTATATCACCACTAATTTTAAAATTTTGATATATATATCTTCTTTCAAATCTGCCAAGCGATACAAAAAATATTTTTTTAGCACCTGCTTTTCTCAAGATATTTCTCATAGCTTCAAATGTATTACCATGAGTTAAATAATCATCAAATATACAAATATTTTTTCCTTTAACTTTATATTCAGGATTTAAATGAATTGAAGCTAGATGTCTCGAAGCCCCTTCTTTCTCTCTAATTATTGAATTTAAACTATGTGATTTTTCTATTGGAGTATGCCTTAAAAATAAATTTTCATCTTCCCTTGTAAACTTTTTCTTCATCATACATCTTGCTTTGTCTTTAAAGTTAAGCATGTCCTTATTTAAATTTGAGCCAGATGAAGGAGCAATTCCCCATACATCTATTTCTTTAAACTCTTCTAAGTTAGATATCCCTGCAAGAAAATGATAATATAATATTTCATAATAATCTGTTTTACCCTCTTTTAAAAACTTTTCGAATCCTATAACCAACTCTTTTTCTTTAGGAGTGACATTCCATTTTTTATACATACCACTCATCAATGAATATACCTTAGTTCCATCTTCAAGTATATCTTCATAATACCAGTTATTTTGATTATTTGCAGTTTTTATAACTTGTTCTAGTTCTTCTATTTTATTTATATTAACTCCATATTTTATACTCTTATCATTGATATCCTTGCACCAATTAGGTACTATATAAAGCAGTTTATTATTTACAGCTAACTCAAAATCCTTATCTCTATTCCCAATTATTATAAAATTGCTCCCATTATTACTCTTTACTAATTGTTTAACTTCATCTCTAGTTTTAGCATATATCCCATTATCTTTGTTATAGCCTAATTTTGAAAAATACATCTCAATTTTTTTAACCTCACTATAATCCCTAGAAGTAAATAATATTTTATTCTTTTGGGATAACATATCCCTTATAAAACCTTTAAACCTATTATTTGAATCAAAATTATAATAATCGCTATAAACTTCTTTCGATATTATTAATATTTTCTCCAATTATTTTCCCCCCTCATTATCTTCAACTACTTTATTTATAATTGAATTAAAGAACTCTTTAACAGTTATATCATTACTCTTTAAAATTTCTTTGAATTTTATATACGTTTCTCTATTTACTTTTATACCTAAATTTCCATCACCAACCTTGAATTGGTTAATATTTATATTGATATTGCTTAATGAATCATTTATTAACTTATTTATTGAATTACTTTTAATTCTATTTTTCATTCTATCATCATATTTAACTTTATATCCTAATTCATCTAGTATTTTCACATAATCATCACTTCCATAAATAGGTATTGCTTTATTTTTACTTAATAATTCTATATTTAATCCAGATACTTCTGAAAATTTATTAAATGATGGGCAAAATATAGGCTTATTCTGTTCCTCGGCGTAATTGATTGTATGCTTTGTTCCGCTTTTTTCTTTTGCTTCTATCATTAATACCCCTTTTGAAAGTCCACTCACTATTCTATTTCTATGCACAAACCTAAATTTATCTGCATTTGTTCCGACAGGATATTCAGATATTAATGTTCCACCCTTCTCTAATATTTTATTAGCTAACTCCTCATTTTTTTTAGGATATATCATATCAAGCCCATGTGCTAATACTGCTATAGTCCTTCCATTATTATTTAGGCATATTCTATGCGAAATACCATCTACCCCTTCTGCTAAGCCACTAATTATAGTAAACCTTTCTTTTGTTAAGTTAGAAACTATAGCTTTTATTGCATTAATCCCATAATTGCTTGGAGTTCTAGTTCCAACACATGCTATAGACTTATTATCTTCTTTTAATATATATCTTCCTTTAATATATAAAATAGCTGGAGGATTACTAATTTTTTTCAATCTCTCTGGATAATATTTACTTGTATATCTTACAGTTTTTATACTAAGCTCTTTATTTATCTTAAGAATATTCTCTGCTTTATTTAATATATTTTCTAAGTAATTTTTATTATTAAATTTTTCAGCAACCTTAGCTATATGTATATTATATTTAAATTCAATTTCCATAAAGTTTCCATTAAATAATTCTCTAAGCTCTCTATCTGATAACTTTTCCATTATATCTATTAACAATTCATTGCTTATTCCTATAAGTTGTAATGCTATATAATATTTATTGCTCATATATAGACCTCCATTATCTATAATATATAGAACATATTATTCCCTTATACCAATATACACAATTTTACAAAAAAAATAAAGGCTAGTAAGTAAGATTTCTCCTACCTACTAGCCTTGATAATTATAAATTTAATAATTTTCTCCAAGTATTTTGACCAACAATTCCATCTGTTGTTAATCCATTATCTTTTTGGAACTTTACAACTGCATTATAAGTAGCTGTTCCAAAATCTCCATCTGCGCCATGTTTCCCTAAATCATAACCTAAACTTATTAATTTTTCTTGTAATAGCTTAGTTATGTTTCCTTTAGAACCTTTCTTTAAAGTTGGGCAACCAGCTAATGTATTTTTACCAGCTATATTATCTACAACTTGATTGGAGTAACCTTGCTTATTACATTCAGCTTGAAGTCTTGCCACCCAATCATCTGTTGGTTGTACTGGTTTAGCTTCAATAGTTTCATTAACTGTTGGTTTCTCGATTTCATTTGATTTATATGTTTGTCCTGTCAATCCTTCCGCTATTGCAATAGCTATTGCCTTAGCTCCAACTTTATTATATAAATCGCAATCATTTTTATTGCTAATAAAGAAACATTCAACTAATAGTGCTTTTGCTTTTGTATTTTTTAGAATGTATAAGTCAGTTCTAACTTTTACTCCTCTATTATAAAACCCTAACTCTGAAATATTCTTAGAAATTGAATGAGCTTCTGGTTTATTATCTGCATATACTAAAGTCTCAACTCCATTTGCAGATTCTTTACTATAACAATTTGCATGAATATCTACATACCAATCATAACTGCTGCTATTAGCAACTTGAACTTCTTCCACATAATCCTTAGCTGATTCTGAATTAAGAACTGTAACAGTATGTCCCATTTCTCTTAATACTATATCTAATTCCTTTACTACTGCTCTATCAACTACTGTTTCATCTAAAACCCCTACTGCTCCTTTATACATTGGATGTCCTGCACTTACAAAAAAATTCATTTAAAATCACCTTTCCTTATATATATTTTTATAAATTAAAAGAACAGGATTACTCCTGCTCTTTACTTAACTCTTTCTTTTCTCCATCTTTAAGTTGCACTAATGCTTCTTTAAGCTTTTCTGGTATAGGTAATCCTAATCCAGCACAATTTTCTAATAAGCTAATACCTTCGTTTGCTATGTAGAAATAGCATATAAGAGTTCTAAATACCCATGTTCCAGTATTTAACAATCTATCTAGTAATACTGCAACAATTAAAACAATAAATATAACTGTCTTTCTAGCAATTCCTTTAAGTCCTATATCGCTAGATACTTCTTTATTTATCCATGCTCTTAACACTCCTGTTGCATAATCGAATGCCATAAATAATACAAGAACAATAAGAGCTGTGTCCCATGTTCCAAATAACCAAGTTATTCCCGTTCCTATTGCTGCTACAATAATTTTAAAATAGTTTAATAAGTTTTCCATTTTACACCTTCCTTTTATTTTTTATTTGTCCCTAATACATTTCTTTCAATTCTATCTTCAACTCTTCTATTCATATACATCAATGCTAATTCTATATGTTCTAAAGCTTTATCATTGTAGTCTGTTGCAAATGGTCCAGCTTGAAAACATTGCATTCTATGTCTTACTATTTCTAACAAATCTGTATCTAAAATACCATGTTGTGAACCTTCTGAATTTCTTGGACCATTTTGAAATTGAATATCTTCTAATACTCCAATAGTGTTATTTCCGCAAGTCCATATAGTTTCTTCTGATTTAGAAACTATATATCTATGATTAGCTCCACCATTACCTTTTTCATCTACTGCATAAACATCATTTAACTTTTCTCTTTTTTGAATTGTTATTAATTTTTCCATATATACCTTTTCTCCTTTTATTTTTTATATTAAAAAAGAAGCTAGATTTTACTCTAACTTCTTGCTTATTTTTTTATTTATTTTTGCGAACAATATTTATCTTTTCTCCAATCGCTTGGAATTTTAAATATAATAAAAGAGCCTAGTTTCCTAAGCTCTTAAAACCGATATATTACTTAATTTTATCTAATAGTTCATTAATCCTATTTAAATATTCTTCTTTTCTTATCTCTAGTTCATCATAGTCATCTAAGCACCCTCTATCATCTATAACAACTTCTTCTGCATCTTCCCATTTTTCTAATAGTTCTAAAAATAAATTTAAAATATCCTCTTTCAACCTTTTTACTCCTTTCAAATAATGGTATAATTCCCTTAGAAAGGGGGTGATATAATGAAACGTATTTATGATGCTTTTGATTTATTAAATGCTTCAGAAAGTATGCTTAACGATATAAAGTTATTATATAATGAATGTATTTATGAATCTGAACTTTCTTTTAATCTAAAATTAAATATTAAATATTTTCTAGAAAACATACGCTCATGTTTAGATTATACCACTAATTATATCTTTGATACATATTGTCGTGAAAACTATGAATCTAAAGATTTAAAAAATGTTGAGAATAGAATATATTTCCCTGTTTTACACGATAAAAAAACATTTGATAAACGTATAAAAAATAGATTTAAAGGACTATCTTCAGAAGATTCTATAGTAATTATATGGGAAAGACATCAACCATATAATGGTATATCCTGGACTGACAACCTAACAAAATTAACAAATAAAAATAAACATATTGAATTAATCAAAAATTCTAGAACAGAATCAGGTACTATAAACTACATGATTGATAACAATGGCAATACTTTTACTAACTGCACATTTTCAAATTGTGGCGCTGCCATGATAATTAATGGACAACCTATTAATAGTAAAAATGCTAACTCCAATCCGAATATCAAATTTTTCAATGGTGATATCAAAGCCGAATATTATTTTTCCGAAACTAAAACAGCGGTACTTGAAACTCTTGAAGAAATTTTAATTGGAGCCAAAACTTTAATTGCAGAACTAAAAAAAGAACTATAAATTTACGGAGCTAGATTTATTACTAGCTCCTTTTAATAATATATATGTTTAATTTTACAAACAATATTAATCAAACGTGAGATAAGCTATTTCACTATATATGTTCCTGTTACAGTAAAAGTATCATTCTCTGTAATACTTGGATTATAAGATATTTTCCCAGATGTATTTAAACTACATCTTAATGCAGAATTTGAACACGCTAAAAATATACTGTTTAATGGTAACGGCAAACCACTTAAAATTTCATTCCCCCATGCTTGTGTTTTTAATGCTTTTAATGACATAGAAATATAGCATATACCATTATCAACTATATAACCACCACTTGTTATTTCAACTTGACTATCAATAACAGTAGGTTGTAATAAAACTTTATTTTTCATTAATGTACTATTTATAATAACTCTATTGTTCTTAAAATACTTGTTTGTGTCATCTAATTGATAGTTTGTAAAAGGTTTAGTTGTCGCGGTGTCGGTATCTATAATAGATAACCTTATATCATTGTTACTATCACTACCAACATATTGATTATATAGACCGCATTTAGCATAACTGTCAATTCTACCATTTATAATAGTACAATCTATAATATTAGAATTTGAATTATAAATTCTTAAAATTGATATTGGTACAGCGCCACCAGTTTCAGTATATGTTAAATTTGGAAACCATGTTTTAGAATTATAACCACTACCATCTAATATACAACCTTGTATTATATTACTATTAGCATTTTGCAAATGAAGACATTCAAATACATTTTGCTGACTTTCACAGTTTATTACTCTGTTATAACTACCTTGTACTTTTATGCCTACACCTTCAACCTTTCCCAATCCTGCAATAAAAGCCTTACAACTTACTAAAGTATTGTTACTTTTTAAAATAAAAATACCATGTTTTTGGGTTTGAGCGGTAACACAATCTGTAAAGATACAATCTGTGGATAAATGATTTATGCCTATAACACATGCACCAGCTTTTATATTTTTAAACAAACCTCCTCTTACTCCTTCATCAACTTTTAAACCATCTATAACATTAACTATTTTGATATTTTCTAAATGTGGTTCTAAATCTTGTTGCGCTAAACTACCTTCATTAGATAAATAAATTCCATGTCCTGTATAAGATTGAGTTCCCATTGTATTAAGCCCATCTATTGTCAAATCCTTAATTGTATAATTATAAACACTTAAATCAGCCTTTATAACATCTACGTTTTTATTATTCGGTATTAATGTAACAAGACCTAACCCCTCGCCACATAATGTAATTTGGGGCTTCATAATTAAATTACACTTATATTTTCCTTCCGGGAAAAATAAAGAATAACCGTTGTCGATGTACTCTTGTAATATGGAAGTACAATCGTTCACTCCAGTATTATCACAACCAATTAAAATAACATTAATAAATTCAGTTTTATATGGAGTAATATTATCCAATTGTTCGCTATTATTTTTTATATTTTCTTCGACTGAAGTGAATCTTTCATTCAATGTATCATGTGATCCTCTAGCAAGTTTAACTTCCATATTAGCATTATCATGATCAATTGAAGCGTCATCATAACATTGTTTAATTGCATCATGTATTGACTGCCTTACATCTTTTCCAAACACGGCACTTTTTATTTGATTTAAATAATTTTGTATACTCATAATTACCTCCTTATAGTTGTATTCCTGATATATGAATATTTATCGCGGCTCCTTTTGCCACTATTGAGTTAGTAACAATTGGGGTACTTAAAATTTTTGTTTCTTTAGAATTAAGCGTAAATAAAAAAGCAACACCATCTAACTTTAGCGTTACTTCCTTTTGTTCACTATTTGAGTTATGCAATAATATAGTTTTAACTATAGCTCCAGCAGAATTATTATATAAAGATTCTTCATTATCAGTTAATATTTTAGCTGCTAATCTCTTTTCCTCCATTCTATACCTCCATATTAATTCTTCTAGTTAATTTATCTAACTTATTATTAATAGAAACTAAAGTATTAGCAATTGCATTTGTAGCATCTACATTAGCCTTTACTACCTCATTTAAATTCCCCATATTTTCATTTGTATTATTTAATATTTCTACAGTATTATTAAGTTCTACCGATACAGAATTCAATGCATTAACTGTAGTTTGTACAGTTTCTTTAACTGTTTTAACTTCTTTTGCAGTAGCGATATTGTCTAATTGATAGTCCTTAATATCTTCAAATTTATCTCCAATAGAAAGAGAAGAGCTTTGTGGAGAGTTTATATCTAAAGTTTTTTCTATAACTCTTAAATCTTCATCAATCTTCATTAATGGATTTATAACTCGATAAGTATTTCCAACTTCAAAGCTATCAACATCTAATCCTATAGTACTAAGATCTAAAGCTGTTACTTTATGTTTCTTTTTAATTTTATTATTTTCTCTTAGATACTCTTTTCCTTTTCTCAGTAGATTTTCTACTATATTTACATCATCATAAGTAACTGTATCAACTATTATTCCAAATTCAGATATAGCTTCTTCATCATCAATATAATTAAGGCCATTATTAATACTAGATATTGTTAATCTTTCTTCGCTATCTTCTAATTTTGCGCCTAGTGGTATCAATCTAGTAATAACATCCGATGGATCACGTTCTTGCTCTATAGTAATAAGATTTTTAGCTAATACTATTTCTGTATCTTTTTTATCACCTATAGCTTGTATATAATCTAAATATCTTACACCATTTTCATATCTTATTCTTAATTCTCCACCAAGTCTATCAATCAACTTGTCCTTTATAGTATCTAATGTTTTATTATAGCCTAAAAATCTGTATAGGCTATCATTATTATCAACAACATCAACTATACCAACAGTAAAGTGCTTATCTTCGCTTACTTGCTCATTATGGCTATCTATAATTAATTCTAAAAAACCACGAACTGTAATATCGTGACATTCTCTATATTCTTGAACTGAATCCATTAAATACCCTAATTCACTTTCACATATCACACTTTTACTCAATAAGCCACTTGAACTCATATCAGGAGTTTGAATTAATATTCTCCCTTTAAATTTAGTTTCATTTGTCTTAACATTTCTAATTTCTACTAAAGTTTTCAAATCTTTAAGTAAATCATATCCGTGGTTATCTGGAAGTATGGTAAAAGTAAAACTATCAATTGTATTTATACCAAATTTACATTGTCCAGCAACACGAGGTGCTTCACAACTTGTACTTACTGCGTTAATAATTATTTCATTACTATCATTAATTATTTTAACTTCATACATGCTAAAGCACCTCCTTATACCATTTAAATTCTATTGTACCAGTCCCTTTAATAGTTAAATCATTTAATCCTTTATCTAACTTAAAACTCCATGATTTAGATTCTCCAGCCTTAAACTTAAAAGTAGTATTACCTTTTACTATCTCCATATCATTACTACATTTAACAACTGGATTAATTCCTGTAGCTCCATTATTATATAACTGTATATTTTTAATATTTTCAACTTCGAATTTAGTATCTTGGACCATATCTAATTCAAAATTAAATTCATCCCAAATGTCATGGCCATCTTGTAAAGTAGAAATTTTAAAAGGATATGCATTAAAAACAACTGTAACTTCACAATCAATATATCCCTCCGAAAATTTAATAGAGCCTTCACATTCAGCAATAAAATAATATCCAGGAATAAGGTCATCATACAATGGTTCCTTAGAATTACTTGTAAGCCAATCTGTAATAGCTATTTTTTTATTTATAAAATCTATTTTATCTTTATATCTAAAATCAAAAACATATTTAATAGTTCTTTCTTCATATACATTATCTCCATATAATGAAGAAAAATCATAACTCCCATTCATATATGGGAGTGTTTCTTTAACTTTCTTTTTTGAAGGTGGATTAAATTCTCTGCTTATGATCTTAAGTCCAAAATCATAATAACTATGTTTATTACTTTTAATTATTCCACAAACTTTATCCAAGACTTAACCCCCTTTTAGCTAAATTTAATCTTTGACCATTTATTTTATCACTATATGGAGCTGTAACTTCAGCCACCTCTTTACCTTCTAAAATAACAGGGACTTTTATAGTAACATTACTTTCAGTAGAATTAATATTATTATCAGCATCACTTTGCATAGAATTATTATGAGCAACAACTCTAGCTGTAGTCATAGCAGTTTCGTAATCTACTGCTGATTGCATTTTATATAATAAATCTGCCATATTTGCATCAATATCTTTTTCAAGATTTGGAGTTTCTAAATCTATACCTACGCCTATACCTTTAACTATATTAGTACCTATAAGATCACGCATAATTCTTGAAGGACTATGTATGCCAAAAAATCCTTTAATACTACTGATAACACTATCAGCAAAGCCTCCTATTAGGTTTATAATCCAACCAGCCATATTAGAGATACCACTCCAAATACCTCTTATTAAATTAGAACCAATACTAGCTGCACTATCCCAACTAAGTATATTTTTAATTCCATTAATTGCACCTGTGGCTACATTCTTAGCAGCCTGAACTAAATTACCTAAAGAGCTACTTATTCCATTAGCAACCCAACTTATTAAGTTTTTACCTACGCTAGTACCAGAAGTAAATATGTTTTTTATTCCATTCACAACACTATCTGCAATTCCTTTTGCTATACTACCTATATTGCTTTTCATAGATGAAAGTCCATTACCAATCCATTCAATCAAGTTTTTCCCTAAACTAGCCCAGTTGTATAATGTTATAGCATTTACTATAGCAAGAATTATTTGAGGAATATTAGCTATTAAAGTAGGAATTGAATCTATCAAACCTTTAATAAGCATCATTAATATTTGAACTCCAGCCTCAAGAATTTGAGGTAAAGCACTATAAATTGCATCTGAAAAGCTATTTATAATCCTTGGTACTTCTGCAATTAATGTAGGCAAAGCAGTTACTAATCCCTGAACCAAAGCCATTATTATTTGAATAGCAACATCTAATATTAAAGGTAAATTTTCAATTATCATATCACATATAGAAATTATTAAATTTACTATAGTAGGAATTAATGCAGGCAAATTCTCTGCTATTCCTTGTCCTAAAGCTATTAATAATTGTAGTCCAGCCTCTAATAGCATTGGTAATACCTGAACTATTCCGGCTACTAAAGATGATACTATTTGCATAGCTCCACTAACTATTTGAGGTAAATTATTAGTTATACCATTTAAAATAGTTTGTATTGCTTGTACTGAACAATCAATTAAAGATGGCAACGCTTGAATAATACCATTACCCAAAGAACCTACCATCTGAACACCAGCATTCAATAACGAAGGTAATATATCAGTTATTAATTCTGGCAATCTAGCCACAATTGGAGGAAGTAATTTTTCAACTAATTGTCCTATACCTTTTATTGCTATTTCAATTCTTGGAAGTATATTATCACCAAATTCACTTGCAGAATTAACTAAATTATCAATTAAAGCATCGAAGTTAGCATTGTCGTCAGCCATACCAGTTAAAAGATTAGTCCATGCAGACTTAGTCATATTTAAAGAACCTTCAATAGTAGTAGCTGCTTCCAATGAAGTTGTACCTGTTATGCCCATTTGTTCCTGAATTACATGAATAGCTTCTATTACATCATTAAAATTACTTATGTCATATTTAATACCACTAATTTTTTGGGCATCGGCTAAAAGCCTCTCCATTTCGGCTTTTGTACCACCATAACCTAGTTTAAGATTGTCCAACATAGTATAATTCTGTTTTGCAAATCCTTGGTATGCATTTTGGATCATCTCAATAGATGTTCCCATCTTATTAGCATTATCGGCCATATCTTCAACTGCCATATTACCTATTTGAGCTGCTTTTTCTGTATCTCCACCGAGTCCCTGTAACAGTGAAGCAGCGAAACCAGTAATAGTACTCATATATTCATTCGCAGACATTCCAGCCGTTTGATATGCATTGTTTGCATAGTCCATTACTTTATCGCTACTGTTTTTAAATAATGTTTCAACTCCACCGACCAGCTGTTCATACTCTGCATACTGTTCAATAGATAACTTTGTTAATACTGCAACTGCGCCAGTAGCTGCAGTCACCATTCCAGCTGTGATTTTTGAAACAGTTCCCAATGTCTTACTAGCTATACCTTCTAGCTTCCCACTAAGACTTTTTGCATCACTTTCTGCTCCAGAACTATCAATTTCCGTATCTATAATTACTCTTCCATCACTTATAACAAACACCTACTTTCTTTATAAAATAAAAAAAGCAGGCATTGGCTCACTGCTCTAAGGCGTGGCTCTAAGCTCTGTCTTTTAAATTAACTTCTAACTTATTTATTTTTTTACAACGAGGACATTTTATTTCCCCTTTAATATAATCAGCCTTTAATAGCAACTGATTACAGCTATTACAACGTATATTTTCTATTTTTATCACCTCTTATATAAAATAAAAAGCACTAATAATATAGTGCTTTATACTTTCCATGTATTTCCGCAGTTTTGGCATACAGCATGACTACGTACTTTACTAGTAACTTTATTAGGTTTAAATATTTTTATAATAAGCCAAGGCAATGTTAAACATACCCACATAATTAGTTCAAGCCACCAACCTACAAGCAACCAATACAAACAACCATGTTTTTTATTTTTAACAATTGCAATAGCTTGTACATTAACATTTTCACTTCCACATTTAGGACATTTCATTTATTATCTCCCCTTTATATTTACATACATTGGAATTATACAATATAAAGGGTTAAATAACAATAGTTTACACTAATTTACTTATGTCTTCTCCATTCAACAAAGCTTTTTCAATTTCATCTAACTTTTCCTGTTCATTTTTAGATACAGGAATTTTATAAAGTTCTTGCATTTTCTTATAATACGCTTTTTCGTTTTTATCCTTAATCTTAGATAAATCCATACTTCTGTATCTCATTATTTTAACTATTTCAGTATCTTCTTTTAAAGATTTAAACATAGCTTTAAATTTCCACCAATGCAAATACTTTATATCCTGCAAATCAATCCCATATTGATCCATGAATGCAGCATAAATATAATCGTCATCGTATTCAAAACTGTAAATTTTGATGTCACTCTTGCCTTTACCTTTTCTTTTAGATGTTATTAAATCCTTGCCACATCTATAAAACCATAACATTTTTTCTATAGCTGAATTAATATCATCAGGTATATTAGGATAATAAAGTTCTAATGCAAGATAAATTTTATCATTATCTTTTATTGATTTATCTTGCATTAACAATTCAAATAAAATAGAAGTACGAAAATCACTATTAATTTCGTACTCTTTATTGTCAATAGTAATTGTTTTAGGAACTAAATCAATTAACAGATTCATTACTTATTTCTTCTAGCAGCTCTATTAGGAGAATACTTTTTAAATATATCATTTATAGCATTTTGGCTTTCTTTATAATTCATGCATAAATCCTCAAAAGCTTTCATGGATATTAATAAATCTTTTTTCCCCTTAAACACTTTTTCAGAAGTACCTTTTCCAAAAATATTATCAAAAATTTCATTAATAGTATCACATATGACTTTAATGCCTTCTGAGTTTTTTAAGTTAGCAATTTTAGCCTGGATTCCTTGAGTTTTTTCTAACTCTTTTTCTACTTTTTGAGCTGTTTCATAATCAAGACCATTTAAATCTCCTAATTCAACACCATTAATTATCATTAAAATCACTCCTATTCTTCTGATTTAGCTGTAAAACCTACAGTAAATGATTTAGCACTTGTATCAAAAGTTCCTTCAATTGGATCACTTTGACCTAAAAAGCTACCGCTTATACCTAGTTCACCATCATTATCGTCAAAACTATCAACTGCTATAGCAATCTTAAACTTTCTTGCTCTATAACCTGCAGCTTGAGCTGGTTTATCTAAATCAACTATGATATATTCAGTTTCAGTTTCCTCGCCAGTCTTTTGCATTTCTCCAATTTCTCTTATATATTCTATAGCCTTTTCACTTGCTATTTGGTCTGTATTAAAACTTGAACTCCATTCATACCCAGTAACAGCTTGACTAGAGCTCGACTGATTTATATACCTTTTAGAAGATGTTTGGGCTGAGGGACTTTCATTTAATTCTGTAAATCCTGCTCCTAAGACTTCAAAAGTTTCTCCAACCTTCATGTAGTTGGCTTGTACTTTTCGTTTTCTAATTCCCATTTAATTCATTCCTTTCTTAAAATACTTTAATTTTAGTTGTATCTGGAATTGCGCAGTATCTTCTGTGACTGCAAAAGCATATCCAGTTGATGTAACCTCTATCTTTAAAGGTTCTAACCCATCATCGAGTAATGGGAAAATTTCATTTTCATTATTTCTTTCAATTTCATCTGCTAATTTTTCGTAAAACCCAGAATTATCAATATTGGTCAAAACATCAGCGCCATAAGGCTCTCTACTTGTAAATATAAAAGAATACTGTCTTATGCTATCACCATTAACATATTTTTTTACTATAGGCTCAACAGGAATCTCCTCTATAGAATAAGTATCAGCATTTGGTTCTAAGTAATTTACATTAACCCTTATAGCATTATTAAAGGTATCTAGACATTCTAAGTTCCTCATATAATTTCTAATACTATCTATAATCATCTGCTTCTACCTCCAACAAAATTTGCGATAGATTTTACTATTTTATCACCGTTATCTATCCAACAACGTCTATCCCAACGCTTTCCTCTCAATCCACCTTGATTTAATCCTTGTTTTCCTTTACCTTTATTGTTATAGAATTGTTGCCTAGCGTAAGGGGCATTATATATAATTTTGCTTGACTGCAATTCAACCATCATATCTTTAAGTCTACCAGTATCATATGGTATATAATTATTAAACTCTTTAGCTACTTCCTTCGTAAATTTAACTTGAGCTTCCCCATTCTTGTTCAAATGTCTCTTGAGAAGTATCTTTTGTGTATCGTCCATTTTCAATTTCCATTTTACTTTAGGAGAACCCACTTTTTATACTCCCTCCACTTCAAAATGATCCGATAATTCATTTATAGATTTAATAGTTATAACATCATCAAACTCACTTTCTAAATCAGCTATACGATAAGGCTTAACCCCAGTTACCTCGAACTCTACTTCACCTTTAACAATTTTATCTCCAGGAGCAAAAGTAAAACATTCTTCCCTTTCTAAAGGATCTAGTTTAGCAAATTTTTTAGGGCTTATATAATTATCTAACTTATCTACAAAAATAATGGTACTATCAGCAAAAAGCAAACCTTTATCGCTTACAGTACCATTTCTTTTCCCCTGCCAATTAACACCTTTAACAACTGTTCTTTGGTACTTATCCGTACCTAAAGAGTTATCAAAATATCTATTGTAAATAGTTATATCTGCATTTTTAAATAAAACTGCCATAGAATCACCTCTAATAAAAAAGTTTAATATACGGTTTAGGCAACATAGCCTTAATATCATCAGTAATAATCCATGGACCTGAATTATCTTTATAAGTAATAGATTGATTTCCTTCAGATATAGATTTTATATCTGAAGCTTTTGATACTTTACTATTTTGTATCAACTGATCCACCGCAAAATCAAATTCAGATAAAATATAACTATCTTCCCACTCAACATTTAAATAATTTTTAATAACAGCTATGGCCTTTTTTTGTTCAATAGATATATCCATGATTCACCTAATTTTCTTCAAGTAATTTTATCAATTCATCTTTAGATAATTTACTATAGCCTTCTAAGCCTTTTTCTTTAGCTAACTCTTTAAGCTTTTCTACAGTAAGTTGAGTAAAATCACCTTCAAAGTTAACTTTTTTATTTTCTATTAATTCAAATCCTTGAGCTATAAGCTTTTTTTTAACATCATCATCATTTGTCACTTTAACCACATTCATTCTTTTTAATTGATATTTAAAATCCATATAAAAATCTCCTTTCATAAAGAAAGGACCAGATTAAATATCTAGTCCTATTCTAAAGCTTCTTTAATATTAACTCTGCAAATCTTTAATGCTTCATCCATTATCCATAAATCATGGTATTTTCTATAATCTAACTTCCAAGCATCTGCATCTTGGTTTGTATTTGGATCAAAAATTCTTACTTTATCAGTTTTATTTACTGCAATTGGAGCATACATTGGAGTTATTATCCAGTTAATATTTTTAGCATCTTCAGCAGCTACAAATCCACCAGCAGTTTGTCCGCCTGTTTTACCATCATAAAAAGTATAAGATGTTTTCATTCTAGCACTTGGTACTTTTACGATAGGATGCCCATCAAAAGATTTTACCTTAGTCACAACATCACCTTTAGTAAACTCAGTAACATCTAATCTTTTGCTTATTTTTTCATTTTGATCTAGTATAGCAGCTATAGGAGTTGACATTGTTATTACTAATGGAATATCTCCAACTATATCTTCTATAGCAGTAATATCAGCCTTTAAAAGTTTTAATACATTTGTTTCATCTATTACATTTCCACCACTTGCAACTTTGCCTGTTATAGCTAAAGCTGCTATTTTTGAATATCTATAAGCATCAATTTCAGGAACTACTTTAGTAGCTTGGAATTGACCCATTGCATTTGTAGCATTAGCCACAAAGTTTGATTCATTTACATCCATGGAATCTAGCATAAATGTTCTTCCTCTATCTTGAGTCATTGTCTTAGTTTCATATTCAAGAGTTATAGATCCTTGAGTAAACCCATTAGCTCTATCATAATCACCTAATCCATCCATATTCATTTTAGGAATTTTTACTTCTTTTCCTCCGTTATATATAACTTGTCCTGCATTAGCATCCATCCATCCTGATGTTAATTTTGCTACTGCTGCCTTATCTAAAGCTTGTTGAAATAATGTTGCGTATGCAATTGTATTTGCCATATTATCATTCTCCTTTTAAATTAAAATTTTATTTTTTTTACATCATCATTTTTGCTAAATCATCAACTGTTAAATCTCCAGCACCATTTTCACCTGGAGGAGTATAACTACCATTAGCCATTTTTTCTTTCACACTAGAACCAACCATTTCATCAACATATTTTGCGAAATTATCAATTCTAGTATTAGTCATTTCATCATCATCTGTTAAGAAATAATCAATCATCTCACCTGGAATTTTCTTCTCTGCCAATACATCTTTATATTTAGCAATTTTTTCAGCTCTTTCAGCTTTTGCCTTTTGCTCATTGAAGCTTTTCTCAAGCTCTTCAATTCTTAATTGCTCTGGAGTTTTCTTTTTACCTGTAGCTTTAAGAACTTCATCATTAATTATTGTTTGCAGATGATTTGACTTCCAAGTTTCTAAAGCCTTATCAAAATATCTATCTTTCATAGAATCTAAATAAGACTTAAACTCAGGTTCATTTAATTTTTCTTTAAATGCATTTAAAGTTAGGCCACTTTGTAAAAGTGACTTTGCAAAATCACTTCCTGATAAAACTTCATCAACTGAACCTTCATCATCAATACTTTCAATTAATTTTAATAATTCTTTTTTATTCATATTCCTCTCCTATCCCCCAAACTTCAACGAACCTTGGGACATTATTTTTTTATATAATAAAAAGCCTTAGTTTCCTAAGACTTAATTATTTTTCAACCTTATAATTTTCCCATTTCTTATAAACATCTACATACATTTCTTTTTTATCTCCATTGTATGTACATTCATAATACATTCCATCAAATAGAGTAGTGCTAAGTAAAGCTTTATTATTTTGTAGTGTCTTACAGCACCACACCATATATACATCATCTGTTGTAATTTCCTTTTTATCGGCTTTATCTAAATGTTTATTAGTATAATCACATACTTCTTGTTTACACCATTCTAAAAATTCTTTTTCATTCATAATTAACCACCATTACTCCTCTATTATTTTAATTTCATATTTATCTGCAATTTCATACTCAATTCTACAACCTCTTGCATTTCTCCAATCTCCACCGAAGTACGCAATATCAGCCTGTGAAAGAAGTTGTATTGATTTCCCTAAATACCAAACTGGAATAGATTTATTTATCTCCCCTGGATAATCCTCAATAAAAGAATCTATTAATTCTACAGGCTCTCCTATTGCTTTTTCTGCTCTAACTCTAATTTCTTCTCTAGTTTTTAAAATTTCTTTATCACTTAAACCTCTCATTGGTTGAGATATAAATAATTTTTTCATCCCTAATCTCTCCTTATTTATCCCATGGATATTTTTCAGCCATTTTACCATCTGGTCCTATTTTGCAATAACACTTATCTCCAGCCATTACATATTTACCATTATTCTCTATATTTACATCACAATCTTTATATTCTCCGTAAATACTTCGCTTGCAGTCCTTACAATAATTTTCTCTATCTACAGCCATAATTAACTCATACTCCTTGTTCTATTCTTCAATAGTATAAAAACATCTACATAATGGATGTCTAGGAACTTCTATTTTATCTTTAAGACTAAAAATTTTATTATGATATTCAGCGCAATCATTACATATCTTACTATCTAACGTTGCATTGTATTTAACTTTTTTAACTCCAGTCTCTTCACAAAATTTATCAAATGCATTACTTGAACACCTTGAAACTTCTGTTTCCACTAATCTTTTGCTATTATAAGCACTATTATTAAAGGTTTTTTCTATATCCTTCTTTATTTGATTGACATTAATCTTACCATCAAGAAATTTTTTTATTTGTGAATGTAACTTCTTAGAAACTTCATCTTGATTTTCCCATACTCTTTCAGAAAATACTTTTCCTTTGAAATTATCTTCTATTATTTTTTTTACATTCTTTAATCCAGCATTATAACTATAAAACTCAAATGTTTTTTTCACTGTAGATTCCAAAACAATATTCAAAACTTCAATTTCTTTTTCACCGACTGTTTCATAAGCAATAATAATCAAACTAGATAATTTTTTATAAAGTTTTTCCTTATCAGTCCTGTTAATATTCATTGTTTGATCTAATACATTATAAGTAAGCATAATCATTGCAATTTCTTTTAAAATATCATCTCTAGATTCTTTTTGCTGCCTATAAATTTCCTTTAAACTTTCATCAGCTTCTTCATAAAGGCTTTCAATAAACTTTTCTTCATCAGTCATACTATTCACCTAATATTTTATCTATATTTAATTCATGATTATTTTTATAATCTTCAATAAGTTTTATCTCCTGGTCAGGATTATTTATAAAACTTAATTGAGCCAATGCAGTTTTTAATGATATATTCTCCCCTATTCCAAACTGGCTTAAAGTTTGTGCCATTAACAAGTCATCTTGAGGAATATTTAATGTAAATTTAACAGATACATCTCTATAGTCATAATCAACATTCTCAATCTTATTAAATAATTTAAATAAAAAATACATTCTACCTTGAATTAGATTTTGCATAGATCCTTCACTATCTCTTACTCTTTGCTCTAAACCTATCAATCTATTCCTTAAAGCACTTCCTGAAGTATTACTTTGAAGCTTTTCGTTTGTATCTATATGATTACTTATCTCATATATATTTTTTTTAAGAACATCTAACGTATTTTGAACAAATGTATCATTTATATCTTTAGTTAAGAATTTAATTATTACATCTTTTTCAGAAGCATTAATAATGCCCTTTTCCTTCATATAATCTAACTGAGTTTTTCCATATTCATCTTTAGTTTTATGATCAAGGTTAAATCCAAGCATAATTAAATAAGCTAGTCTGTAATCAGATATTTCATTAACTATATCACTTAAATTAGTTTCATAGGCATCTTGTAAGTCTTTAAGCTCATTAAATAATGTATCATGCTCCTTATAAGCACTTACATGCCCAACCTTTACAGGTACTTCCCCAAATATATTTTCTGTAGGTTCAGAAACTTCTGAAAAACTATCATCAACATGATAAATAAAATCAGAAGTATAAATATCTATATATTGTTTAGTATCAAATTTTTTCTTGAAAAATCTAAGAAATATCTTAGCTTTTCCAAAATTATCAGTTAACAAATATCCATCTCTTGGACTAACTATTTTTGAATTAAACAATAATTCTTCCCCAAATTTTGAAGTATAATATAACTCAAATATACTTCCATAAGAAAGCATATCTCTAAGAAGCATTTTATCGTGATTCTTATCCCAATGAGATAATTTAAAATTTACAAATTCAATCTCTTCAGAACAATCACTTTTACTAATATAAGTTGGCTTATTAGATAAAAGATATGACACTTCTTCTTTTATAAATTTTTTAATAAAATTAGTCCTTACTTTTAAATTACTTCTCTTAGGATTATGCTTATATTCTTTATAAGCTTCACTTTTACCAGTAACACAGTAATCATAAATTTTATCATAAATAATCTTTCTAGCTTCAAAATCACTCTTCATATTACTTAAAAGGTTTTTATTTTTATCTAAAAAGTTCATCCAATCCCTCCTTCCTAAAACAATGCCGCCCTATCAAAAAATGATAAAGTCGATACATTTTTAATCCTATCAATTTTTAAGCAAAATTCAGAACTTACGTCAGCAGCATCATCGTGAACAGTAAACTTTTGACCCGCAAACTCCATTAACTGATTAACAAACTCTTCATCTTCTTCTGCAAAAATAAAAGTACCATTGTTTATATATGGTACTATAGTTGAAATTTTATCATCTTTATTTCTTCTTTGCATTTCATTAACAATAGTTATATTTCTATACTTTAGAATTTCATGCTCCTTAATTTTTTTCTCAAGTTGGTTTGCATCTGCTCCATTAAAAGTATTTTTTTCTATACTTACATGAGTAGCATCTGTATATTCCAATAACAACTCAATTATATGATCTATATATTTATCAAATTCATTACGGGCATTTATTTTAGCTAATTCTGCTTTTCTAGCATACTTACATTTATTTATTCCTTCTGAGCCAACTAAAAAAGCACTATAGTCATTCTTTTTCCCACCACTTGAAGCTGGGTCCACTATAATCATAGTTTTAATAAATTCATGGCTTTCTATAACCTTTCTAGGTTCTGTATTAATCCTCTTAAACCATTTTTCTCCTATTGCATCAACATCACCTTGAACTTCTTGCTTAAAAGAATTTGGATTTTCAAAGTAGTCTAAAGCTAATTCTAAGCAATCCCAAAATTCACTCCAAAGAGTTTTGAATTGCATTTCATTCTGATGTTCATAATAAAATTCCTTAGCATCATATAATCTATTCTCATTCTTAAAGTTATTAAGTGTATTTTTAAATTCTAACCATAACCCTGAATTAAAATATTCATCAACACTCTCAACTAAAACACCTTTTTCTTTTTTAAAGGTCCATGTAGGAGCTTTAATTAATCTACTATAGAAACATTCCTTATGCTGCTGAGTTCCCCAAGCCATTAAAACTGTACCTTTTTTTATAACTTTACCATCACGTTTAATAGGTCTTTGTTTAGCAAACTTAACATCATCAGAATATTTCTTCCACTTCTTTTCTCTAGCTTCTTCAGTTCTGCAGTCATCTTCTGATTGGTAGTCATCAAGAATTATTAAATCAGGTCTAACATTCTTATACTTTCTACCTCTCATTGGTGATGTAGAAGAAATAGCTTCGACAAAAGTTTTATTGGTAAACTCTAATTGAGTAGCATTACAAATAAAATCTCTATTCTTATCATCAAGTATCTTACCGAATGCCTGCTCAATATAGGAATTTTCAATCATATTATCTTTAATATCTTTTATAAACTTCTCTGCTGTACTTCCTATATCAGAACATATAAGCACGTAAGTTTTATGTTTATATGCAACTACCCAACACGTAGGCCCTAAAGTACCAAATGCACTTTTACCAGTACCTCTTGGAAGAACTCTTCCTAACTGTTCTGGTCCATCCCCAATAATACTTTCTTGAATATCACTCCATAACTCCCTATGTACATCTGCCATAGGAGCTGCTGCATTATCCTCCTTTGGAAGATAAATATCTTGTAAAAAATACAAACAAAAAAACTCTAAAGATATTTGTCCCAATTGATACGCTAATCCATGGAATCCAAATAAATTTTTAGAGTTTTCTATGATTTTATTATCGGTTAACTCCTCAGCCTTTTCTTCAGGAATACCGATATCTGTATATGATTTTTTTAAATAGTGATAAAGCAACCATTTATTTCTTGCATCATCACTTGGAAATTCAAATGGTATATTCAACTTTATCACCTCTTATGGTATAATATAAATAGGTGATAAATAATATCCATATAAAATATTTCAAATCCTAAGCACTATCTTTTGGCGGAGAAGTGCTTTATTTTTCCTCAATTTTCTGTGAAATTTTATACATATCATGTCCCATTCTTAAAAATTCTTTAAACCATTTATAAGTTATTTCATTATCATGTCCTTGCTTATCTAAAAGTTTTAATGTATATACAAGAGCGTAATAAGGAGGAATATTAAGCCATTCTTTAAATGATAAACACTTAATACCTTCTACAGAATGCCATTCATCATGACATCTTTTGCATAGAGCTATCAAATTATCAAACTCATTAATCCCACCATCCCCTAAAGGAATTATGTGATGAACATCTAATGATGATTTAGATTTACGTTTTCCACATTTTTCACACTCACATATATTATTTTCATTCAAATAAGCTTTTCTTATTTTAGAATCAAACTCTTTCCTCAAGTTACTCATTATCAGCCCCTCCTTCATACTCCTTAACTAATTTATAAAAAGTATTTCTCTTAAGCCCCAATAACTCCATAGCTTTAGTTCCTGTTAATTCTCTACTTTTCCATTTAGGATAAATTTCACCCCAATTATCAGGGAACGGAATTTCTTTGCGTCCTTTGTATTTACCTTCATTTTTGGCCAATGCTATTCCTTCACGTTGTCTTTCTAAAAGATTAGCTCTTTCAAACTCATTAATAGCACCTATCATAGTAAGCATTAATTTTCCTGTTGGGGTTGATGTATCTAAATTTTCTTTAACACTTATAAGATTAATTCCCTTATTTTGAAGTAATTCAACTAAATCTAATAAATCTTTAGTACTTCTTGCAAGTCTTGAAAAATCCCAAATATAAATTGTATCTCCTTCTCTAGCAAACTCAATCATATTTTTTAATTCTGGTCTATTAGTATCTTTAGCACTTACTTTTTCAGTAAACCACTTTTCAATACCATATTTTTTTAACCCTTCTAATTGTCTAGATTCATTTTGCTCAACTGTTGATACTCTTACATAAGCTATATTCATTAATAAACACCTCGATTTTTTAAAAATATTGCAGAAATTGTGGAACTGGTCGCCATAGGCTAACAGGATACCCATTTTAGAAGGTACCCCCTCTCAGTTCATACTGTTTCTTTAATATCATTATACCACTTTGTTTATTTAAAGTCTATAACTTTATTAAATATTTGTTTATTAATTCTAAAAACAATTTTAAACAAACATTTTTATTGATATTTGAACTGTTTATATAAGGTATATTCTAAATAAACTACTTAACTAGAGATAAATTCTTTATCTCATTAAGTTCATTCTTTAATGTATTACTATCTTTGTCTTTATCGCCTATATCAGTACTAATACTTTCTTCTTTAGCTGCAGTTGGTGAACCAAGACATTGATCTATTAAATACTTATTGGCCTGTAGCCTTACACGCTGGTCTGTTGAATTATTAGCTAAGTCCTTAATATTATCTACATATGTACAAACATCCCTTGTAATAAGGTTATGAGCTGTTTTTTTAAGGTCCTGTCTACGGGCATCAATCTCAGCCTTAATGTGTGGCTTATCCTTCCAATTATAAATACTCTGTCTGGTGCAACCAATTTTCTTTGCAATGTCTGATATATTCTCACCTTGCAGTAACATTTCAATCATAATATCTTGATCTTTAGTTATAACACTCATTGATTTACACCTCCAATTATTTTTTACATAAAAATAGACACATACTTAATTAGTACATGTCCCTTTCAGATAAATCTCTATGATACTATTTTATACTTAAATTATAGATGAAACTCGATAACAATAAGACAAATAACAGTTTCAAAATAGATTTATACCAGTTACGCTTTTTGTTACATGATTATATAACCGCTCAAAGCTACTTATATCAATACTTTAAACATATAAATTACAAGGTTACACGTTTAAAAAATCTATATGCTTATCTATATATGTATATATATTTATATCCTTATATATAATATATATATTTATTATATTATGTAACTATGTAATTATATATATAAGAATGGCTTAACCATGCGAACTTCCTCGGTTACAAACCTTGTTACATTTTAGCATTGAAAATGAAACTTTGTAACATATTAATTTAAGATAAAAAAAATAACCAGATTATACTCTGGTTATAATTGACTAAATATGTATTCACTTAATTTTTTAATAATTTTATTTCTAAGCTTGCAGCAATGATCCTTATCAAAATTTAATTCCAATCCAATTTTAGCCCATTCATTTTTAGGTTTAACAAAATATCTTAATTCCACTAATTTAAGTTGTTTATCATTTAGGCACTTTAAAGCATTTTCAATTTTATTTTTTCTAGATATATATAGTAGCTTGTCCCTTTGTAACTTTTGGATCTGCTCTTTAACTACTTCATCTCTTCTGATAACTTCATTTTCTACTGAACTATTAAATGCATTAGTTGGTCCTGATTTTTCATCATAGTTAATTGCCTTTAATGTTATATCATTCTGCAGCATTTCAATATCTATCTCAATGCTCTTAATTTTTATATCCAAATCCTTATAATTATATAAAGCATACTCTGTTTTTTTGAATAAATTTTCTTGTTCCAAATAAATCCCTCCACTCTTTAAAGGCTTTTCTAATGTTTATATTCTTTTAAATATTCTCTTGGGATATATTCAATAGTATTTTCCCCATAACGAATTATTGAATTTTCATCCCAGATATAGCAATTATCAATAATATTGTATTTTCTATAGCTTTTGTTCATAGTGTAACTATTTTTAGGACAATTTTTAATAAATTGAAATTTCATACTCCACCTCTTTAAATAAATTATGATTCAACCATAATATTAATTGCTATTTCCAATCCCTTTAAAACTCCTTCATTTCCAATATTATGTTCACACTCTATATTTTCATATTCCCACTTCTTTTGTTCATAATATCTTTGAAGTTTTGCTAAATTATTAGTTTTTATATCTTCAAGTCCAATTATTTCATTTACTTTAACTCCAAGAACTTCTGCTATCTTGATTAATACTTCATGTTTGGGTTCTCTTTGGTTTGTTTCATATCTAAAAATTGCTGATTCTGTAATACCTAAGTATTCAGCTAATTGTTTTCTGCTCATTCCTTTTGATTCTCTTATTTTTTTTATATTTTCTCCGTACATTAATAACTCCTTTTTGTTTTATTTGATTCCTTTAATAAACAATTCGTTTGCATTTATTATATTTTTTGTTATGTTTTTAAATTCTTTGCTATCATATCCATAGCTTATAGGATTTATTTCTCTTGTCCAACAATACTTATCAAGTAATCTTTTAATAAAATCATTCTTTAAAATACTTCTTCCGTAATATAGGAAATCTTTTAAATCTTTATAATAAATATCTCCTACAGTAAATTCTAGATTATTGTTTTCAGCTTCTTTAAGCAAATAATATATTTTTTGTATTCTATTTAAAGTAACACTGTTATATATAATCTCAAATAGTAATTTATCTAATTTCAGGAAGTTATCTTCCCAATATTCGTATTCTTTTGTTCCTTTTTTAAAGCCATTTTCTTCAAGCGTTGACATTCTTCCCATAACTCCTATCTCCTTCTTGCTTTTATTTGACCCCGACATTAATGTCGAAGTCAAACTTTCTTAATGATGTTTTAATTGTTATATTCCACTACTACCAAAGCCATTTTCTCCTCTATTGCTTTCTGATAGCTCCTCAACTTCTACTAATTCAACATCTGGAACATAATTTATTTTCATCTGAGCTAATTTAGTGTGTTTGGGAATTACAATATCACAATTACTATTGTTTCTTACAATTATATTTATTTGACCTCTATAATTACTATCAATAGTCCCTTGTATAACATCTATATCTGCAACTACAAATTCATCTATATCAAAACACTTACATTCTAGCCCATTCAAACTTATTCCTGAACGTGGTCTTATTTCAGCTTCATATTCTACTGGAAGTTCTATTGATATTCCTGTAGGAATTGTAGTTTTGCTTCTACCTAAAACAACATAATCATTTATACTATATAAATCAAAACAAGCATCTCCCTCTCTGCTTCTATGAGGAATAATTGCATCTTCTGTTAATTTCTTTATTTTTATCATAAATTTCATCCTTTCATTTTCTATTTATCATCATTTACGAACATATTAGTTAAGAGTATTATTGCTTAATCACCATATCCCTACAACTTTATATCTTCTATTATTTATTTTTCTTATTTCAATTCCATCATTATTACATTTTGAACATGTTGGAATGTCTGTAGCATATGGAATTCTACTGTTGTAATAATAATGATCAATAAATATTATTGAGTTTTTTTGATTACAATAAGGACAATTTCCTTCTATTTTCACTTTTTTACTTGCCATTTAACTCCCAACTTTCATATTAATTATTTTTGCATTGGAAACATATCGTCAATTTTTATTCCATAATCACTAAATCTTTTATCTAGTATCCTTTTACTTATTCTTTGCCTATATCTAAAAGCTTTATAAGAATACTCTATATCAAATGCATTGCTCATGAGCTTATAAACCCATCTATTTGGTGCTATTCTTCCTTGTTTCCATAGATAAATATCATCACCATTTAAATATTTTGCTATTACACATCCTACAGCTCCACTTCTACTTATTCCTGCATAACAATGAACTATTATATTAGTAATACCTTCTTTTATCGCTCTAAATACTGCTAATTTAATTTCTTCAGCTTGTCTGTAATTCATAAGTGTAACTCCAGGAATTGAAACTTCTTTATCTATATCAGCGAAGTAAGATTGATGAACTTTTATATTTTCTTTGGGTTTAAAATTTAAATCTCCTTCTTTATCACTTATAGAAATTAATAAATATTTATTATTGCCATTATAGTGTTCATATAATTCTAAAGCTTCTTCTTCAGACATGATTTCTATTTTATATTTCATACCTTCACCTCGCTCATTTTTAATAATTTCAAAGAGTGCTCCTAGAACACTCCTCCTATAACTTTTCCGTTCTTATCAATATTTGTTTCTTCCATGAAATCAGGTTCAATTATTGCTGGTACATTTAATTCTTTCATTCTGTCTATTGAATAAACATCATATCTTACAGCCTTTCCATTAACTTTTATAACCTTTGATGTTCTTCCAGTTCCAATTAAATATCCAGCTTTCATAGCTTGTTTTCTAAAATCTTTTAACTTCAAAGGAACAACTTCAGCAGATCCTGTTCTATTTATAAAGTCAAAAATTTCATTAATCATTTCAGAAGTTTTAATATAAAGCCCATCTCCTTGATTTTTAACAACCTCTGTTAAGCCAGCTCTTCCATCTTCAAGCATTTGATTATAAAGCAATAACATTCTCTCAACTGTAGATTTAGTTTCTTCTCCACCTTCAAGAACTTCATCTTTAATATTTTTAATAATGTGTTCTTCATAGCCTTCAAAAACTTTAAATCCATGTTTGGCTAATAATAAATTAAATATTTCAATTCCTGCAGCAATATTAATGGCAGTATTTAATGGTCTATTATTTAATTCACTAAGATTTGATTGAGCTTTTTCTCTTATAGCTGCATATTGTTCTGTTGTCATATTTATAACTATGTCAATCAAACTTCTGCCTAACTTTTTTAATAAAATTTCATTTTTTATTAACCACATCATGGCTTCGGTGTTTCTTTCGGTTCTTTCTCTTTTGCTTAAATAGATGATACAACTTCTATCTATAAGGGCCTTCTCCCCGTTTGGATAACTTTCTTCACCAGCTACTATTATTGGTCTAGTTAATTGGAAGTCTTTGTTTTTAAAGCTTTTATCTCCTCTGGTTATAGTTGTTCTATCATATAAATTTCTTAAACTTTCACTAAGTTTTTGAATTTTATATTTATCAAGAGATGAAGGTTTAAATTCATCATATAGAGAAGTGTAATTTCCTGTACTTAAATCTCTTATAAGTGCAAAGTTTGATATTAATCCAATAGATTTTATATCCTTAGCTGGATAATTTAATATTGTTGCTATAACATTGCTTAAAATTGTAGATTTTCCTGATTCACTTTCCCCAACAATCAATAAATGATGCATTTTATTTTTTAATTCCTGGTTATGAAGAACAGCTAAATTATTAATAACAGTCCCTATAATAGGTATTGTTTTATCACTTGCAGCAAACCTAAAAATTCTTTTCTTTAGCTCATCTAATTCTTCTTTAGTTATAAAATCATTATTCAATATTTCTATATCATTTTTCTTATCAGCCTTTATTGAACAATCAATTCCCCTTGAAGTTATTGCCCCTTCATTAGTTATTAGCTTTATTTGATTATCTTGCTTTATAAATTTTATACCTTGATGTAACTCTTCATTTTCAATTGCCCAATACATATTGATCCAGCTCTTAAGCTCTGTTAAATCATCAATTTTACCTTTAAAGGCTAAATCTAAAGTTCCTAAAAAGTTTTTAAATGACTTTACATCATCAAATACAGTAGATGGACCAATCTTTTCTATTATTTCACCAGTACAGCTTTTTAAAAGAAGCTTAACTCCCTCTGTATCATCATCTACATATCTCATTCTTTTAGCTTCTAATAAATTAAAATCAGTCAGATATATTTTTATCCAATTTCCATGCTTATTGGTTACTTGTTTATATATACCTCTAAAATCTTGTTGTAAATCATATCTGGAATTAACATCTAAGCTTCTTTTAAATGCTTTTAATAGATCCTCTTTATCATGTCCTGCTTCTATCCAGTCCGTTACATCCTTATTGTCCCCTAATGCCTTTAATCCTGGTAAATTTATAAATTTAAATGCAGGTCTATCCTGTTCATCATCCATTAAAGGTGGATTTAACTCTTCATATATTTTCTTTCCGTACTGCTCTCCAGCTTCTCCAGTGTCTTTTATTACATATATACATGAATACAACCCTTTAAGTACTGAAAAATCTTTAACTCCCTTTAATGAAGTTGATACATATTTATTATTTTTGAAAAGTGAATTTATTGTGTTGGCATCTTTTTCACCTTCAACTGTTATTAATATTTTCCCTACCCTTAACCCTTCTACAACGTTATATAAATTGTAAGGTATTTCATCAGCTCCTCTTGAATTAACAACCTTATCACCTTCAAGATGATAATAAGAACTGCATTTCTTTCCATCTGGTTGAATAAATTTTGCTTTATAATAAACAACTTCATTTTTCTCATTAACAAATGTAAATAATCCTTTAAGTTTATAACCTTTCTTAAATTCTGTCTTTTCAATTTGCCAATTTATGAAGCCTTTTACCTTTTCAAATTCAAGTTCTTTATCACTTTTTTTATTCTCCATGCCTAGATATTCTCTAGCGGCTTTATAATCAATACCTTTATGTTGCATTATGAAATCTATGGCATCTCCTGATGTATTACATCCACCAAAGCACTTCCATTGCCATTTATTCTTATCGGAATTAAATCTTATACTAAAGGAAGGTGATTTTTCCGAATGGAAAGGACAACAAATTTTGTTGTCCCTGGTAAATCTATGGCCTGTCTCATTTTCTATTAGTTGTTTTAAATCGATGTTTTGTAATTCATTCAAAAATTACACCCCCCTTCATTTACAATTGAATCCTCTTTGCCTTTCTTCATATGTCATTTTTCTTCCTAGCTCCTTTTCAACTTCAATACTTTTTTGTCCAAGCATTAAAACTAATTTTACAAATGCATTAATATAATAATCATCTTCTCTTAGAGCTTTACCTTCTGCTCTTAAATAATCTATATTGTTTAGCATTTCTTCTGCATTTCCTATTCTTTTTAAAAGTAAATTATATTCCTGCTGCTTCTGGCTCAAATATAGCACCTTCTTCAAAATATCCTTTATTTTTTAACAATTCATAAATGTGATAATACAATGCTTTGTATATTCTATATCCTGTAGTTTTCCTATCTATAAATTGAACATTTAAGTCATATCTCGCTGTAAATGTCTCGAATGATCCTACTGCTGCAGTTGATGAATATTGACTTCTAAAATCTCCAGTTACTAATTTTTCATATCCGTTAAGATCTTCAACAAACATAAAAGTTTTTGTATTATACATCTTAAGTCTTGCAAATTCATTCTCGAATCTATCTCTATCCTTTATGCTACTAATAAGCTCGTCTACTGAATTCTTCTTTTCTATAGCTATATCATTGCTGAAGTACCAATCTCTATTAACCCCTAAAGGCTTAGTTTCTTCATTTGAAGCTATGTAACAGCTATAATCTCCTTGGTCTAACTTTTCAACTTTATATTTTATTTTTTTTCTATCAAAGTAATCCTTTATATGTTCCCATTTCTGTTCTCTTGTATCACATATAATTACTAAGTTTTTTAAAAGTATCTTTTGCTCTTTATCACTAAACTTGTACTTCATTTTTCCTCCTTATATTTTTAACCCTTATATCCTTCTAAATCTTCACTTACTCTTTTTAATAATTTATCAAACTCTTCTACTGATAATTTAGAAACTGCTTCATCTAATATTTTTATAATTTTGTTTTGATAATCTATTCTATCCATTTTCCTTGCCCCTATTATCTATATTTTTGAATTGTTCATTACAATATTTCACATTTTAAATATTCTTCAAGTTCGGATGGAACTTTAAAAAATCCAATGTCCTTAACTTCTGATACTACAATTTGTGTAACTTTATCATCTTTTATATAAGGCTCTGCCTTGCATTTAAGAACTTCTACACTATTTGCTATAAATCTATTAGTAACTACTGAATCTTTATATACTTCTGCCCTATAGTACATTTACACTCACTCCTATCTAACTCACAATATAAGCAAATTACGGATTATAATTCACAAACTTCAACATCTTCATAACCATTGTAATCTACTATATTTATTGCATCATTAGGCTCTACATTAACCATTTTGGCTGAAAAGGGAATTCTACCTTTCTCTAACACATGTCCATATCCTTCTATAAATCCTTGTCCATATTTAGCTCTTAATCTACAATAATCTCCTGCCATTGATTTAATTCTGTCATCTTCTTCATCCAATGGGTAAAAAACTGATTCAAAACCATCTAATTCTTCTTCTGTTATTTTTACATCATCAAGTTCTATTTCAAATTCTTTTATAGCAGTAACTACAACTTTAAATTTTCTCATGTTTATGCCTCCATCTACTTCGCAATATATTCAATTCCTGTATTTTTGAATTGCGTATTAATTATTATTGTGATACTTCTTTAAATTTTTACAATTTCCACAAGCATTAATATCATCAATTCCATCGCCAATATTGTAATTAAAGCAATCCTCACATTTAAAACCAAATATTAAGTATTTTATGCTTCTTAAAAATCTATTAAAAAATATTTTCATAAAAACTCACATTTCTCCTCAATATATTCAATTCCTGTATTTTTGAATTATTCATTACTTAATACCTAGTATTACATAACCTTCAGGAACATATTTCTTTTCATCTTCATTGCGCCCTAAAATATAAGTTATAGTTACATCACATTCTGCATACTGTAATCCTCCATTTTCATATTCAATTAATTTCAAAGTATCTCCAACTTTAAACGGTCTATCATCTTTTCTAACCTCAAATGTCTTCTTTCCTTTGCATACTTCTTTGAAATATTTGCTTTCCGTTTTTAATTCATGTATCATTTTAATTTCACCTTTCTTTGTAGCAATCTCAATTTACTCGTTGTCTTTTATATCAAATTTCATATCTCCAGATCCATTCATGTCAACCGACATAATAGCTACTTCTTCATCATCTTTTCTCTTAGGGAATATTTTATTGGCTAATTTAACCATCCCTAATAAGAATTTAGTATTTCTATAATCAAATTGCTACATAAGCTCTTTCATTACCTCTATAACTTCACCTTCGAGATTGTTAAGCTTGTCTATTTCCTTTAATAACTCTTCTCTCTTATCACTAGCCCAATTTTTAACTGCTGGAATATTTACAAATGCATCTTCTGTACCTTTTATAGAAATTACTCCATTGTTAATTTCGTATTCTCCATGCTCTCCAGCAACATCACAACTAATAACTTTTACAACTTTATTACTAATAATGAATTTACTTTCTTTAACTTCTACAGGCTCAACCTTCTTAATTTCCTTTTTTCCTTTAGATTCCTTTTTTGTTTTAACTGGCATTTCTTTTTCCTCCCCTAAAATGTACTCTGCTGCTTTATCAATATCATTTTCTTTGATAGCTTCACTTATCTCTATAGATTTCTTAAGTCCTTCCTGCTCAGCCATGAATTGGTCATAACTCTCTTTTCCTTTTTTCCAATAAATATTAATATCTTGAGTTGTAAGTCCTGTTCCTACATATTTTTCCCTCATAGCTTTTACAACTTCAACTCTAGTCTTTCCGTTAAAAATCATTTTAGTAATATCTTCTGCAACTTCATTTTCAATTGCTTTAACTTTCATAATTCTCTCCTCAAAACTTATATTTTCTAATGCATCAAATGCTTCTTTCATTAACTGTCCGCATCTTATTACAATGTCACATATTTCTTCATAATTAAAATCTGTCTTTTCAATGAGTGCCGTTTGTACTGTGCAATCAAAAACATTAATACACTTAACTCTTACATTTTCTTTTCCTGCTTCAACAACCTCATTTATATATTCTTGCTGTAGGGGAGTAAGCTTTTTAGCAAACTCCGCTTTTTTCTTAGCCTTTTTAACAAGTTCCCTTTTATCGGCTCTTATTTCATTTCTGTTTAATATCTCCATAGCGTTTCACCTCTAAAATGGCATATCCCCATCGTCAATTGGCTCTTCATATCCAAAATCATTGTTATTTGATACATTATTTTCTCCATAACTTGAATTATTTCCATTAGATTGACCACCTATAAAGGTAAACCCTTCAACTAATAATTCATTGGTATATCTTTTAGTTCCGTCCTGCGCATTATATGAGCCAGTTCTCCAAGGGCCTTTTACACAAACTTGTTGACCTTTGGTAAAATACTTACTTATAGTTTCAGCTCTTTTCCCGAAAGCAGTACAGTTTATAAAATCTGCATCATATTGTCCATTTTTATTCTTAAAATCTCTATTAACAGCAATAGTGAATTTAGCTGTCATATTTTCTCCATTAACTTTAAAATCAATGTCTTTGGTAAGTCTTCCGACCATTACACAATTATTCATTATCTTTTTGTTCCTCCATTCTGTTAAGGGCTCTTATTAATACAAGCCCTATTTCACTTAATTCTCCACCCGTTAACTCATTTTCAACTTTATTGAATAAAGTTTTTATTGCATTTAATGGTTTCATTTAATTCTCCTAATATTCAATATGTTTTTCATATAAATAGCTGGCTTCTAAATCAGCAGTATGAAGTAATACTCCCCATTTGTTTTTGTTCCAACAACCACTTACTGTATTCCAATTTTCCTTTGGCTCATATCCACCCATGTGAGCTCTAATTGCATACATTTCATCTAATGTTAAATTTATAAAGCTGCTTAATATAATTATTGATTTTTCTCCATGTCCTAATGGAACTTGATCATCAACTTTATAAAAGGGAACTTGCTCCCATTTTCCTGTAACTTCATTCTTTTTATTTCTAGTGCTCGTTACATAAAAATTAACTTTGCATAGATCATGGAGTAAACCACAAATAATTACACTTTCTAAAGGCATATTTAAATCTGTATAATGCTCTGCTTTAGCCTTTAAAACTCTATATACATTTAAGCTATGTTGAGCTAGTCCACCCTCATAGTTGCTGTGATACATTGTACTTGCTGGAGCAGTGAAGTAATCATGTTTACATAACCACTCAATTAATTTATCTATTCCTGGCCTTTTAACAGTTTCTAAAAGACTAATAATCTCTTTCTTATTAGCTTCAACTCTTGCTCTTATTTCTAACTCTGTCATAATCTCAATTCCCCTCCTAATTATTGATATACCATTTACCACGAATTTCATCTATTTCAAAGTTATCTTCTCCATACCATTCATTTTCGGTTTTAGAATATAAATCTAATCCCCCTTCTTTTTTGTATTTATATTGACTATAGCAACTCTCAATCTCTTTACCTTCTTCATAAGCCTTAAAAGCTTCTTCGAAAGTGTATTCTTTTCTTTGAAGTTTGAATTTATCATTATTTCTCATAAGCATTGATGGCGTAGATTTCCCTTTTTCTTTGTGATATATTTGTATCCCATCAGCAAATCTTTGTATATACTTTGATCTACATTCCCAAACTTCCCCCTCTTTAATATCTGCAATTACTTCTCTGAATGTTTTCTCCATTTTATTTTCCTCCTTAATCACTTCAAATCTTGATTTTACATAACAGTGGTATCTTATCCCTTTATTATTTATTTTTAATTGATAATAACAACCCACTTCACTAAGAACTTCATATTCTTTACCTGTTGTTAATTCATTACTACTCCAACTTCCATCAATACATCTAACTTTCATTTAATCTCACTCCTAAAATGGTAACTTCCAATTTTCACTTTCTAAAAACTTTAAATCCTCAAGAACTTTCTTCATTTCCTTAACATTAAGAATTATCATTTGAAAGTCTTTAGTTAATTCAAGAACAGCTTCTCCATCTTTATTGAATTTTAAAAAACTTCTAAATCTATCCTTTTCAACATATCCCTCTATAAAGTCATGAGTTTCCATCATCTTCATGAAATCTCTTTCCTCTATAGCCTTATCAATCACTTTCGTTATTTTATCTATAGCAATATCAACCTTAGCCATATATCCTCCTATAAGTCACTTAGACTTAATATTCTACTAACCTTATTAACGCTCTTGCAGTAATCACAACTACCACACCCTACAGGCTCAACCTTTCCCTCTTTAATAGCTTTAAATCTTTCAGTATAAAACTCCATTTCTTGAAGTTTATTATCTGTATATCCTTTATCAATTCTTATAACAGCTTTATCTGGAATATCCTCTTTAGTTACAGCTATTATGTAAGGTACTAAATCAACCTTGAATTGCTGCTTAATCAACTCTCTATAAACTGCCATCTGCTCTATATATCCATACTGCTCTATGAAGTTAAGCCCACCATTATACTTCTTATAAATTCCTTGTGTAGTTTTCAAATCTCCGAAGAAACCTTTATCTAAATTAAGAATATCAACTTTAGCTTTCCAATTTACTCCAAAGAGTTTTCCAGTTACTATAACCTCTTTATCGCCATCTAAAAATTTCATACAAACTTTGTCATTTTTTAAAGCATTAATCATTTTATCTCCAATTTGAAAAGTAGCTTTTAATTGTCCTTTTGTTGTTCCCCTGCTTGAAAACATTTCTGGGTGTTCTATTTTGAATTGTTCTATAGTCCCATCATTAAAGCTATGAACATAACCTCCAAGTAGAAAAGCATCATTATTTGATTGTCTATATTCGCCTTTGACTTTAGCTACTGCCTTTGCTTCACATTGTTTGAATAACTTGTACAAAGAAACTGAAAAATATTCTTTATCTGCTTCGAAACTATAATAATTATCATCATTTAGTAACATTTCCACTCTTCCTTTTTCATTCCTGTTTCTATCTCGCATTACTTCTTCCTTATAAACTTCAGGAGTATAATAATTTTCTTTAGAAATCTCTATCATCTTCAAGCACTTCCTTAAATTCAGTTTCAATTACTTCTTCTTTTACTTCTTCGATAATTCCATCTGCTTCAAGCTCTTTTTCAATCTCTGACTTTTCACTCTCTACAGGCTCATTCTTAAACTCCATATCTGAAGTTTCTTCCCAAACTTTGCCTTGCTCTATACTGTCAAAATCTAATTCAATATGCTTACATAATCTTCTTAATACAGTTTTCTTGGCCATTTCACCAAAACTTTTGGTCCATGCTGCTCCATTTTTTTGTTTAGAGAAATTATCTCTTATATATTCAATTTCAGCTTTACTCATAGCTTCATAAGCCATACTTCCATCCATATAATAAACAACTGCAAATGCTCCAATAATAGAATTAGTATTAAAAGTTATTGGTTTAAAGTTAATTAATTGTTTACCAGCTTCAATTGATTCCTCGAAGAAATCACCTTCTCTTACAAGCTTCGCATATATATCTTTTATTGGATTTATGCTATACTTTTTACAAAGCTTTTCCTCGCCTTTATAGTCAGTCATAAATTGAGGTTGGCCGCCATAAGTTATGACATAACATTCTTTGTTGAAAAAATCTAAGCCGAGGTAAGCTCCTTTCATGATGCACTTTGCTAAGTTAAATTCTTGACCTTTCATTCTAGTAACATCAAGATCATTTAATACGGTAAGTGCATTTTGTTTAAATCTTAAAGAATTAAATCCCTTTGGTAATGCTGCTGCATCATTATTTAACATTGTTGTTAACAGCTCATTTGTTTGCTTCAAAACTACAGTTTGCAATTGGTTATTTACTGCCATTACTCTTCTTCACACTCCTTCTTATATTGCTCCATACAATCTTCACAGATAAAAATATCATTAATTTCATAATAAGCATCTCCTAAAAATATCCCATAACCACAATCAGCACATTCATAAATTTGTTTAGCTTTCGGATTTTCATGCCTATACTCGTACATACATTCCATTATTTCTCCTCAATTTCATGAACAACTTTTGCAAAATCAACTTGTCCATTTCCTAAATAAATAATTTCATATCCAGTTTCCATTACTTAGCTACCTCCTTATTGCTTTCTATAGGCATCTCAAAAACAAATTGAGTTATAAGGTTTTTAGCCCCCAAATGAACTATATGTCCCTGCATATCATCTAAAACCATTAGAGCCATTTCTTCACTTCTATAAGATCCTAAAGTCGCACCTTCACAATCTTCTGGTCCTTGATATCCTATAATAATTCCACTTTCACTAACTTCAAAACTATCATAATTACCTAAAAATTTCTTATTTTGACTTCTAACCCACATTCACATTTCCTCCTTTAAAATCAACTAATTTTTTTAAAGCTTCACTAAAATGCTTTGATTGAGTTATATAAATATATCTTTTAATACTTTTGTCATACTCTCTAGCAACCCATCTTTGCTTTCTTTTATCCCATATTATGTTCTTTACAAAGCTTTTTCTTTCTTTAAACATTTTTAATATCTGTTCAGCTCTTTCTTCTGTTTTTGTTGCTGCAATAAAGCAATATATTCCGCCATCATTGACTTTAACTTTATATTTTTTACTCTCAGAATCAAAATAAATGCCTTCCTTATTAGCAATAATTTCAGTGCCTTCAGTTAGGAGCGTAGTGTTTATATTTCCTCTACACTCATCGATATGCTTAACCTTTTTAACCTGTCCTTTTTTTACTAGTAAATCCTAGATGCTTATTATACTTTTCGCATGTCATGGTCTTTGTCCCATCTGGAAATATAAAATCATAAATTTTAAACCATATACAGCCCTTACAATCCATTATTATTCACCTCAACTTTTACGACCTTAAATCCCCAATTCTTGCCACTTAACTTCTTGTACCAGGCTGAACTAATATCATTAGGTTTCTTTCCAAACCTACGAGCCAATTCACCCGCGGTATCAACAACCACTATAGGCAGTTCTAATTCATCTGTTGTAACTGCTAACCATAAAAAACTACTCATTTCGCCATTCCTCATATATTTTTCTTTGTGATTTCACAATTTCTTTATCTCTCAATTGACTTAACTCAATTGTTCTTTCATCATTTAATCCAAAAACATTAATTGCTTCTTCTAGCATTTGTTGAATACTCATAAATTTACCGCCTAAATACTTTTTTGAATTTAGAAGCCCCTTCTAATGTAGGCTCAATCCCTAATTCTTTGCATACACAAATATACTTCTTAAACATCTTTAAATTCATTGTAAGTCAATCCTTTCTAATCTAAATCAAACATAACCTCTATAAAGGAATGAACTGCATTGTATTTACCTATAGGTATTTCCTCCCACTTATCAACCTTAAACTCTTTAAATATTTTATTCTTA